>JAABUX010008692.1_pt1 | contig 11662 bp, 14 predicted proteins | sample 5561851 | NCBI WGS metagenome assembly JAABUX01 (sample SAMN10711883, study PRJNA513361) | rock metagenome | isolation source: Antarctica rocks | place: Antarctica: Victoria Land, Richard Nunatak red sandstone | collected 2016-01-03 | reverse complement strand
CGCGCTTCCCACTTCTCCACACCCCCGACGGCGGCTACTTGCACTCAGAAATAGCTGCGCTACACTAACTCTTCCAATGGCACAAAAGATCGGGCAGGCCACATCCTCACTGCGGAAATGTTCCAAGCTGTCGTCACGACCTTGAAAGGGCCGTATAAGACGATGGTCATCATTGCTCAGTGTCTCGGTCTTCGCGTGAGCGAGATTGCGGCCCTGAAATGGGAAGACTTCGACTTCGAGAAGCGTCAACTCTTAGTTCAACGGAGCATCGTGAACGGACGAGTGGACGATGTAAAGACTGAATACTCCCATGATTACGTTCCACTGCACGATTCGCTTGTAGAGGTTTTGCTCGCCTGGAGTTCGCAGGCTTATCCAACCGAAGAGGGTTGGGTTTTTGCGAACCCGATGACCAACCGCCCGTACTACCCCACTGAAATCCAGAAGCGCCACTCGCGGCCTCTGGGGATGAAGCTGGGTGTTGGGCCGATCGGATGGCACACATTCCGCCACACGTACCGTTCGTGGCTGGATGAGACCGGCGCTCCGATGAAAGCGCAGCAAGAGCTGATGCGGCATGCTTCGATCCAGACGACCATGAATGTCTATGGACAAGCGATGCCGGCTTCTAAAAGGGAGGCCAATGGAAAGGTTGTTGAAATGGTCCTCATCCCTGCCAGGATGAGCGCCTGAAATCAGCAAATTTTCTTATTGGGAGTTTTTGGGAGTTTGTCCGAAAGTCGAAACCTTCGTAACTTGTTGACTTGATTGGTTGCGGGGGTAGGATTTGAACCTACGACCTTTGGGTTATGAGTGAGAGCATAAACGTAGTTTCAACGAGTTGCAGGGCCCGATCGGGAGCCTAAAGTAGCCGTAAGTCGTTGAAAGTAGGATCATCGATTTTTTACGCCGGGTTGAATCTGGGTTGAAAACCCAACGACCTTTGGTTTTCCAACCCACCGAAGAGACTTCTACGATACCTTGACGATACTTCAACGTGACCTTATCATGACCGTAGAGGTGACCTCAAATGCTGGCGACCCCTACCTTTACGATTGCTGATCCTGCCCTGTTCAATCCACAGACAGGACGACTTGATGCCTCGCGTATGGCGAGTGAAATTCAACTGCCCGTCTCAACGATTGCGGAGGCCATCGGCAAGAAGGCCCCGAGCGTTCGCAAACATCCCGACGCAAGCAGCCTACAGCCTGAGCTCCGCCGCGTTTACCGCATCTGGGTGGCAATCGTTGAACTTTATGCCGGGAACAAGAAAAGCGCACGCATCTTTCTGAACGCTCCAAACAAGCATCTTGAAAATCGGGCCCCCGTCGAGTTCATACAAGACGGCAACCTCAAACCCCTGGAGGCTCTCGTCGACGCCATGACGACGAGGCAGCCAGCCTAGCGAGGCCGACCGTGCATTCACCCGATCGACTTTTGCGAGCGTTAGAAATCGCCCCAGTTCAACCGTTTCGGGGATTCGTCTATCGGATAATCGCCGAACGGCATCGGGACTCTCCGCTGTCTGCGATAGGCTCCGTCCGCTCTGGCGGTCGCTACAACGCTCCCAATACCTTCCCGGTACTCTACTGCGCCGATAGCCAGATGACCGCCTTGCTGGAGGTCGAAGCCCTCTTCACCACTGCGGACGGACAGTTGAAAGGCGCTCCGCGAGACCCCGATCTCGTTCTCTCTCTTCGGTGTGAACTCGCTCGCGTGCTAGACCTGACAGACGATAGCTTCCTAAGAGAGCTCGGCACGACTCGCAACGAACTTGTCAACCACACACCCTCGCGCTTCATTCTGAATGCGCGTGGTGAGGAGACCCCGACGCAAACTCTCGGAGCGGCCTGTTCCTTTTGCGGGAGTATTTCCGCAGTGAAGGTTCCCAGCGCAGCCAACAAGGACGGCTATTGCCTCAACATCCTTCCAGACTCTTTGCTGGTTGGCGAGCATGTGACAATCTTGGACGATAGCGACCGGATCAAAGCCAAGATAGACGGTGTGATCCCGGTTCCAGGCAAGTTTGGTGGCCTCACCGTTTGAGGCTTTCCCAAATGCATCGATCATCCCTACTTGAAAGGTTTATGTGGCCGGCGAACGAGAGCAACGAGAAGCACTGCACGAGCTGCAACGTCAATTTCGCGCGCGGGTCGAAGCGCTCGATTTGGACTCCCCCGGATACGTCCAAGCGTTCCAGCAGATGTCGGACGATTGGCGGACGATCAGCGAGAAGATCGCTGTAGCCTACCCCCTTGACGTGCCAAACGTCGAGTGCCATCACGCGATGCTGAAAGGCATCGCCTTCGAAAATCAAGCGTGGAAACCGTCATCATCTGGCGGCTTCCCCACAAAGGGAGACCGTTTTGATTTCTTCCGTTTTGGGTCGGAAGCAGCGTCGCTTTGGACCCAGCAGGACGACGACTATACCGTGCTTCTGGTCGAAGTAGATCGCACGTACGTCCCCTCGAATCTCTGGCGAACGCTTGGCAGCAGCATATCCGTTTCCATCGGGCTGTCGGCCATGCAGGAGGACTCCCAAGAGCTCAACTATGCGTGGATATACCGGTTTGATCAGAACACTCCGGTCACAGAGCAGGAACGGTTGGACGGGGACGATCCGCTGATTCTGACGAATCGGTTGATCTTCAGGCTCGAACGCTGGTTTGAACAAGCACGCATCCTTGAGCTGCTGCTGCGGGATGAGAAGTTTTTCGTAGCTGCCCAGCAACTTTGCGACTCCTTCCGAAGCCACTGGTTCTGTCTTGAATGCGCCTTGCAGCCCGCGGCTTACCGCAGACACGAACACGCGGAGCCTGATGCCTGGAGCATGGTTTCCCAGATTCCGAGGATGGAGAGTGCCATCGTGCAGGCGACCCGCGCGGTTGAGGGATTGCTCGGCAAACCGGGACAAAACCAAACCCGAACACGGGAACGCTGGCAGCGGGAGATCCCGCTGGCACCGGACGACATCTTCGAACTCGCCGGGAAAAGTTACTTCGATTTCTACTACGACCTGTTCCAGGTACGAAACGACTCCGCCCACAGCTTCGGAGCCTTTTCCGCGAGACTGACGCGTCTCGACGCCGTAGCTGCCCAGACGTTCGCGCACGTTGTCGTGAAGTCACGGTTTGATCGCGATGTCTGCACAAACGAAGAAGCGCAACGCCGCCTCTCCTTCAATGCGGCCCTCATGACCAACATCAGGGACAGCGGTTATGAAGGAATGAGCACACCGCTCACCGCGCGTAGAGAGCGCGACTACCCTCCGGGAGCGTGAGCCACTAAGCGAGTAACCAGTGGCCTCTACAGAGAGCCTTCGAAGCAACATTCACGCGGACGCGCGTATGGAAAGGATCAAGTGAGCGAGCCAAACACTAAGCCACCAAGACTGCCCGCTGAATTCGCGATGCAATGGTTCGGTTCAATGGCCCACCCACAGATGCAGGAGATCGCAGATCTCGCCGACGGCTACATCCGCTGGATAGCCAAAGAGACGGATTGGGACTTAACCGCCTTTGATGGACTGACCTTCACAGACAACTATGCTGGGGCGTTAGCGTCGATCGACCGAGGGAAACCAGGAATGCGCGCTCCGCAGCCCACTACCACAGAGTATGGATCAGGAAGCGCTATGACTGTTGGAGTCATGAGGGGCGACCAACTTCGGTTCCGCGTCGTAGTACATGTGAGTGACTTGTTGCTTTTGCTAGAAGAAGACGGTGTTAGCATTCGGAAAGGCCTTTACACTCTCGCTCATGAACTAGCGCATGTGGAGCTTAGTGCCTCGTTCTACCTGTCATTTCCCGGCGCATTTGGGGCACCGCCTCGATGCGGCAAGCGGTTTCCCCCTCTATTTCTTACCGCCTTTAGAGCATGGGACGAGTTTGCGGCCTCGCGGTACTCCGCCAACTATCGACCCGAGCAGGATAAAGATTATGAGCAGGTGCTGCGTTCCTCAATCATCCATTGTTCCAAGCGAGTCAACGAAGCGTTTGTGACGTTCGACAAGGAACGCAAGCACCTGATCGCTCTTCATGAAGTGCATGGTGCTTGCGAAGCAGTTGTGGTCGCCGGTTCCTACCTTATGGGCCACTTAGCCGGAGGCGGTCTGATATCAGCAGACATCAAGGAACGCATCCAGACGGTCACAGATGATGAGGTGTGGGTGAGTCTCCTTGATGAGGTTCGCAGGTGTTTGGAGCAGCTCTGGGGGCAGCTTGAGTGGCAGTCAGAAGAGGTCTTTGCCACGTTGGCTGAGGTTGTCCGGAAAGCGATCGCGCTACAGGGTGTGGCCGTTGGTTGGAGGGAAAACGAAATACAGGCCGCGCCTGTTCGCAGCCCTCTCCTCGCATTGAGACTCAATTTAGAGCTGGACCAGCTTTCTCACTCTTCATAGCGGGCCTTCACCGATGTGGCCGCTCGAACTTCGCGACAGATCGACGCTCGCTGCGGATTTGGGGCGTGCACCACTTCACATTAGCGCCCAACGCTGAATTCAAAATGGGTTGTTCATCACGCACTTTTGTGTCACGCAGAAGTGCGTAACGGAAAATACGCTGCTTTGAATGAGCGCGAGAGCGCCGTACAGCCGCGCCGTAGCCGCCCCGAGGGGCGCTCCCCAGCAGAGGCTTAGAGGCTTATTCTCCGGATGAATAAGCGACCCTCTGGCATTTATTGGACTCCTTGAACCAAGTGATTCTACGTTGCCCATATCGCAACCGAATCCACGGTTGATTGAGGTGCCAATGCAGATCAAAGTCAGGCTCCATTCCCGGCCCATCCCGAGGTGGGCAAGACTCTTCTATAAACAGACGCTATTCCGTGCCGCGCGCATGATGGGTCCGACTCTGGTCGCCCTCTCATTCGCCGGCGTTGCCCACGCCCAAGGGACGATGGATTTCTCCGGGGCTCAAACGCTTATGGGAACCTTCAAAACATTTGCCATATATGCCGGTGCTGTCATCTGTTTCGGCGGGCTCATCTTCGCGGGAATTCGCATGATGAGTGGGCGTTTTCAAGATGCTATACCAGGACTCTTCGGTGCGCTGTTTGGCGCCGGAGTGCTCGGCTGGGGAGCCGGTTGGATTGGCTCACTGACCGGGCAGTCGATGTAGGAGGTACATCGACATGACCAAGCGTGGAGAACCGTTACCGATCAATCAGGCCATGAACAGGCCCAGAGCCAAGCTAGGGCTCGACCTCTCGACATGGATGGCCATTGTGTTTGTGAACGTAACGGTTTTCCTCGTTGGGTTCCGACTGCTGGCGATGATCAGCTTTCCGACGATGGCTGTCGGTGCATGGCTCATCGTCCGCAAACACCCAAAGATGTTCCAACTGTGGGGCTTGAGCCTCAGCCAGAAGAGCTACTATGACCCGCGCAAACACTGAGCAATCCAAGCATACGCCATGGTTCGCGAAGGCCGGAGCTGCGTGCAGCATCGTTCCAATTGCACGCTTCGTCGGCCCGGACATCTTCGCCCTAAAGGGCGGCGGGTATGGATGCCTGTTCGCGCTCACGGGCATCGACGAAGAAGGCGTCACCGATCTGGAACTTGACTCACGGATGCGCTCGATTGAGGGCGCGTTGCGCGGACTACCCGAGGGATCGTGCCTATACCAGTACACCCGTGTCATGTCCGGCTTCGATCTTCCCCGGCAAGTCAGGTATGCAAATCCTGCCACGGAGGTGTTCGTAACAGACCGCATCACCCATCTCGAAAAGACAGCGGCGTTTCGCCGTGTTGACCTGCACTGGTGCCTCACGCTGGAGGCGTCAAAGGCGAAGGCGTTCGAGCACAAACCGCAGGAAAACGCCGCCGACACTTCGCGGATGCTCGCAGAGCTTGAAAAGGCAGCGACCATCCTTCAGAGTCATCTCGGCAGCACGCTTGGGTTGCGGCTACTCGGCAAGGCCTATGCCTTCCAGTTTTTCAGCTACTTATTCAACCTTGAGGAATGGGCTGGTCAGGATCAGCTCCGTAGCGATACAGGCGTGGACCGCCAGATCGTGAACAGTCCGGTTGCGTGGCGCAGTGATTACCTCCAGGTGGGAAAGCGCCATGTGCAGATGTTTTCGCTGAAGGCGACACCAGAGGCATCGAGGCCATGCCTCTTCTCTGGATTGTTGGCACTCGACTGTGACAGCATACTGTGCTCGACATGGCGGGTGAAGTCCACTTCCGCAGCCCGCAGCGAGATCGACGCGCAGGAGAAGTTCATCTCGTTTTTCAAAGTCGGTGTGCTGACACGGGTGATGAGCGGGCGTGACACGGCATCGCTCGAAACTGGGGCGGGTGCGAAGGCTGCCAACAACAGCGTCGATGACCTGAGCGATGTCATCCGCTCGCTCGACAAGAAGGCCCAGGGCGAATACTCCTTGCGGTTACTGCTGGCCGCCCGCAACCAGGAGCAGTTGCGTAATGCCATCCCTGCGGTGCATCGCATCTTCGTCGATGCACGCGCACAAGTGATGGAAGAGACGCTTGGCAACTTGTCGGCGTTCTATGCGATGTTCCCCGGCAATCACAAGTTCGATGTCTTCCCGCTGTGGCTCGCTGAGGATCATCATGCTCGGTTGTCCTCTGTGTTCGCGCCACACATCGGCCATCCACACTCGGAAGATCTCGATAACGAGTACCTCAACATCTTCGAGACACGTACCCGGACGCCATTCTTTCAGGATGTATATGTGGACGGCGTGCGAGTCATGCTCGTCATCGGTCCTACGGGATCGGGCAAGTCCGTACACGCGAACGCCGCTATCGCCTTGGAGCAGAAATATGGTGGCTTTACCTACATCTTTGACATTGGCGGCAGCTACGAGAATGTCGTGGAACTCTACGGCGGGCGTGTAGACAGAGTGGGTAAAGACGGCCCGCGAGTCAATCCCTTCGCTCTGGAGCCGACCGAGAGCAATATCAAGTTCTTGTACTCGTTCATCAAGCTCCTGCTCACCAACGGCGGCGCGGAACTGGAGCCGGAAGACAATGACGTGATCCACAAGGCTGTGCAGGATATGTACCTGCTCGACCCCGAAAATCGCCGTCTCTCGAATCTCTTTCTGCCCAAGAGGCTAGACCGCTATCTCTCGAAGTGGGTTGGCAAGGGCATTTACAACGCCGTCTTCGACAACGTCGAAGACAGCCTCTCGCTCTCGCGCCTGCAATGCTTCGACTTCCAGGGAGTGAACAACGAGCAGTACGCCGACCTGATCGAGCCGCTGATGGTGTGGCTGCTGAGGCGGATCAATGACGTTCTCTACAACCCCACCAATCTGGGCGTTCCCAAGCACATCCTTATCGAAGAGATCTTCTCTTCGATGAAGAACAAGCAATTGCTTGATGGAGCGCTCGCTTCGATCAAGACTGTTCGCAAGAACCTTGGCGGCGTCACCATGATCGGCCAATCCGCCGACGACCTTGGGGCCAACGCCGACAGCATCGTGAACTCCTGCACATCCTTCCTCTTCCTGAAAGACGCAACGTTCAATCGGAAGCGTTATGCCGAGTTGTTCAAGATGAACGAACAGCAGATCGCGTTATTTGAAAGCTTGCAGGACCGCGAGGCCCTGTACATGCGACGCGACGGCATCACGAAGGTCGTCACGTTGAACCTCGATAAGCGCAGCTACGCCATCTTCTCCACCAAGCCGAAGGACCGGGTGCGCCGGTCGAAGCTGATCGAGAAGTACGGTCTCACCGAGGGCATCGATCGCTTTGCCCAAGGAGAGACCGTTTAACCACTTCCCAACCCAGAAAGGCCAGTGCCATGAAACCACTTATTCCCATCGTCGTCTCCGCCGGACTCGCGCTGGCCTCTGCCCCGTGCCAAGCCGCTGATACTTATCCTCTGCAACCGAATGCGCCCCGTACCGTCACCGTGTCCGAGGCTGACACGCCTCCTGTGATCCGCGCTGGCCTGCTGCAATCGACGCTGATTGTGCTTCCCGCCGAGGAGAAGGTCGCCAACGTCTTCGCCGGTGACACCGTGGATTGGGTCTTCGATGGCGGCCATGTGGCCAGCCGCTTCATCAGCGTGAAGCCGAAGGTGGCAAACGGATCGACGGACATCCATATCGTCTCCGACCACGGCAATGAGTACACCTTGCAGCTTCACGAAATCTCCAGTGATGCCGATGCCCACTTTGACTCCAAAGTCTTGATCGCTCCCGGTGACCAAGCGGCAAAGGACCGGCTGACACAGCTCCCCGTTTTCGTGCCCGCTGCTGAGTTGGACAAAGCCAGGCAAGAGGCCGCGGCTGCCAAGGCAGCGCAGGCGGCAGAGCTGAAGGCCGAAGAGACCAAAGCCGAGCAGTACCGGAGCCAGTACCCCGGCAACCTGCACTTCGATTACACATGGGACCAATCGAAGGGCAAATCTCTTGGTCTCCAACAGATATGGCGCGACAACAAGTTCACGTACCTGCGCGGGCAGTTTCAGGAGACTCCGGCTCTCTATGAGTTGAAGGATGGCAAGGGCTCGCTCATCAACTTCGATTTCAACGCTGGCCTTTATACCGTGCCGAAGCAGTTGGACAACGGCTATCTCGCCATCGGCAAACAGAAGGTGGAGTTCCACCGCGTGGGAGGGGCGAAATAGCCATGACCGAGCCCAATCAGAATCCGCCCGCAACCGTTCCGGAGCAGCCGGAGGCGAAGTCGCCCCTCAAAAAGGGTATGCCTGTGGTGATCGTTCTGGTGGTCATCATTGCCCTCATCGGCATCGCCAATGTGTCGAGCCTGTTGAGTGGGAGCAAGAAAGCAGCCCCAGCAAGCGCAATGACCATGCAACCCGCGTCCCCGAATGCCCAGCAGGTAAACAGCTTTTCCACGCAGCAACAGATGCAGGCGCAGCGTGACTCGGAAGAGCGCCAGCACCAGCAGGAGTTGGCCGCTGCGATGCAGCAGCTCCAGGCAGAACAGAGTGTCCCCGGCCCAGAGGCCGCCGGGACACAGCCGATGACGGCGGCGCAACGCGATGCGATCTATGGCAACAGCCCGAACGCGCTAAAGCAGACCTCCAATATCTCGCAGGCGCAGGCTGAGGCCAAGCAGAAGCAGCTTGCGAAGGAGAAACAAGCGCAGGACGCCATCAACAGCGATACGGTCGCTATCGACTTTGCACATACCGAGGCAGCTCCCGGTTCCGCAGTCCAATCGCAGGCCACGACGGCTGTCATGGGAGAGCATGAGGAAACACGCTCCCAGGCAGCTACCGAAATAACATCTCCCAGCGGCGTAAGCGACCGGCCTGGAGTTGTGCAGACTGCTTCTGCCCAGCCGTCAAAATTAACTTCCAAGGCCGACGCGATGGCTGGATACGACTTCGATAATTATCAGGGCCGTCTCTACCGCATCTTCGAGGGCACGGTCTTCGAAGGCGTTGTCACCAACCACATCGACGGCGGGTTGAGTGGTCCGATTCTGTTCATGCTGACCACTGACTACTACTCGCATGACCACCAGCAGCTTCTCATGCCCCAGGGCACGCGGTTGATTGGGACGGTGCAGAGTGTCGGCAATGCACAGGAGCGCAAGATGTTCGTCACCTTCCATCGCGCGGTATGCCCCGATGGCTTCTCGCTCGACTTCGACAAGTACATCGGCCTTGACCCATTGGGCACCACTGGTCTTGCGACCAAAGTAGACCACGGCTACCTGATGGCGTTCGGCGCGGCGGCTGCCGTGGGGGGTCTAGGTGGCTTGGCGCAGATCGGTAACAACGGTAGTGTGTTCACGCCTTCCACGCAGATACGCAATGGAATCTCGGAACAAACCTCTCAGGAGGGCGAACAGATCCTCAATCACTTTCTCAATCGCCTGCCTGTCATCACGCTCAAAGAAGGGTCCCGCGCCCGCGTATACGTTGGACGCGACATCCTCATCCCGTCCTACGCGGAGCATCGCGTCGATCCCACCATGTAAACGTTCCTGCCGAAAGGAAGCCGTATGAATGAGAGCAATCCGAGATACGACCATCTGCTTCGTAAAGCACAGGATGCCAAGCGCGGCGGTCACGACACCTGGGCTGTGCAGTCCACTGGCGAGAAAGTTGCAGTTGCCCCCGTCCTCAATCATGCCGATTGGCTTGTGGAGCAGGGCTACACCATAGCAGAAGCCATCGAGCGAGCCGGCGCAGAGTGGGTCGCAATGATTCCGCAGGTTGCCCGCCAACTTGCGGATGAAGAGTAGGAGGTTACGCATATGACCGCACTCACGATTACGAGACGCAACAAGCTGATCCTGTCCGTCGGTGCATCCATGCTGGCGCTCGCTCTTCTCATCTCGCCTGTCGGACGTAACTCTGTTGCCAGCACACTCGACTGGTCTGTCCAGACCTTGAATGCCGTGGTGGAGTTCCCGTGCCAGCTCGTGCACAACATCCGACACTTTTCCCTGAGCAGGTTGGACCCGACCTGCCCACAATGCTTCTAGCTCTTCTCAAAGGAGGCTGTATGAAACCCGTGATGACCAAACGCAACAAATATCTTCTAACCGGCGGTCTGCTCCTGTTGACTGCGACACCCAGCTTCGCTCTCTTCGGGATCGGCGACATTGTCTTCGACCCGACCAGCTACGCCAGCCTTGTGTCCCAGCTCACGACGCTAGAGACGCAGTACAAGATGCTCAAGAACAACGTCACACACTTCTCACTCAAGCAGCAGTGGCAGACCACGTTAAATGCCATGAAGAACGCCAACGTCCGCAATATGTTCGGCGAGACGAGCGGTATGAGCATCGCGCTCAATACGAACTCGCCCAGTGCATCGTCCACGGCGTGGACTGCTGGCACTATCAAGATCGGCGGGAGCACCACTACCTACCTGCAAGGACAGACGCGAGGGAGTGCCCAGCTCTCGCAACTTGCAACGATCGAGGCATCGGACTCTATCTCGCCCGACTGCCTCACCGCAGTCGGCCAGTACAGGGGCGCACGGACACAGAACGTTACCGCGAACAACACGCTCGCCTCCCAGCAGCTCGACAGCAGCGATGGCACCAACACTGAAGTCGAACAGCTCAATCTCCTGAACGCGGCGGAAGCGCAGAAGATGTCCGAGATGCAGTCGCAGGGCGTTTTGCAAGCCTGTCTCGCTTCACAGATGACCGTCGCGAACATGCAGCAGCGGAACGCCGCAGCACAAGACCTGAATACCGCTGCGTTCGTTCAGCAGCAACGCTCGACCAATAACGTGAGTGCGGCGAACGAAAGCAACACCTGGCAGACCTATCTTCCCTGATTTGGAGACGCGATGCTGAAAGCAATCAACACCAAGATACTGCTAGCAATTCTTGCAGCGCTGACGGCCATCGGCAGCGCCGCGATTTACCAGAGTCACGAAGCACATAAAGCCGCAGAGGCCGCAGCGAAGGCCGCAGCCGTCCTTCAGCAGCAACAGCACGATGCCGAGGAACGCAACAAGGAAGATGAAACGTTTCGCAAGAAGGTAGAGCAGAACAAGAAGCGGCACAACTCCGCCGCAGCCAACGAAGGCAAGACCTGGAAGTCGTACATCCCTTAGCCCCCCTTTGGAGAGTCCCCTTATGGTTGCCACAGTCGTTCTAGCTCAAGCCCTACCGTCCGCGAGTTCCGGTGTCGATTGGCTCTACCAATTCACCAACAATCTGACTAACCTCACAACGCAAAACGGTGGGGC
>JAABUX010008691.1_pt1 | contig 11664 bp, 1 predicted proteins | sample 5561851 | NCBI WGS metagenome assembly JAABUX01 (sample SAMN10711883, study PRJNA513361) | rock metagenome | isolation source: Antarctica rocks | place: Antarctica: Victoria Land, Richard Nunatak red sandstone | collected 2016-01-03 | reverse complement strand
ATAAGAAGAATAGGGGGGAAATTAGGATATATAGGCCTTAAGACCTAGTTATATCTAATAAGGCTACTAATAAGATTACTATAAATAACCTATACTTTAATTTATTTATATATATCTTATAAGAAGATATTAGATTTAATATTAACTAGGATTCTATATTTTATAAGCCTAAATAAATTAGGGGAATAGAATATATAAATACTTAATCCTAGAGATATATATTATCTAAAATATATTTACTAGGGCTTAGCTAATTACTTATAAATAGTTAATAACTTATTAAATAATAAGGTTTACTTAAAGATAATTAATAGTAACTAATAAATATTTAAACTCTAGTAGGTATAAGCTAAATTAATATAAAAGCTCTATTATATAATATAGTATTAAGCCGCTATCAATAATATAAACCCCTATATCTACTACTCTATAACCCGCCGATTATAGGAGATATATAGAAAATAATAATAGCTAGAATTAGCCTAAAAGATATAATATAATAATAAATACTATCCTATATATAACCTCTATACCCCTAATATATATATAAAAGTCTAAAAGAGTAAAGATACCTATAATTATAAGCTTAAAGAAGTAGAGGAAGATATCCTATAAATAATAGAAGGCTAATAAGACTAAGGCTATAATAGCTTTATATCTATTAGGTTTATAAGACTATAGTTAGAATAGTGAGAGGATAATAGTAATAAATAACTAGGTTAGAGTTTATATAAAGTTAACTATCTAATAACTTAGGTTTTAAGAGATATTAGTATAATTAGATAGAGGAACTTATTATTACTCCTCCTATTATATAGCTCTAGTAACTATCCTAGGTATTTTAATAGACTAATTAGGTATTATTAATAATATTATTATAGATAAAGGGAGGGCTATTTATACTAGGAGTAGAATCCTAAGTTATAGCTTTAGAATAGGTATAGTCGAGATTTTAATATACTTTATAAGTTCTCTCTTACTAATAATACTTATCTACTTATAAAGAGACTAGTTCCTCTTTAAGTAGTTTAATCTACGCTAAGGTAGACTAGAACTATTTATTATAAGTAGTATAAATATTAGTAAGTACGCTAGTACCTTCTACCCCCTAGGAAATTACTTAGTATAATACTACCTCTATTATATTATTAAATACTACGTCGGTATTAGTCTTAAGGTATTAAGCTATATATAGTTTATAGTAATCTATAAGCTAATAGACTTATATCTTAAAATAAATAGTTATAAGGTTATTATATATAATAATAACTAAGGAGAAAGAGGGACTAGCTAAGATACTATTAATAGTATAATATCTACCTCTAATTTACGTATTTATCTTATTATAAAGGGGAGAATATTAGATAGGGGGTATAATTTAAGATAAAGTAAAAAGTATTATTCTATACTATCTATTATATATAATAATTAAAGCTAAGTATTTTAATTTAAAGAGATAGTATACTAGAAAAGAGTAAAGCTTTAAAATAATAAGAGATAGTAATAAGAGAGTAGGTAATCTAAAGTAATTATATTTATTATAAGTTTTAAATAAATATCTAATAATTTCTAGGGGGTTTAAATAATTAAAATATAAAAATTACGCGCTAGATCTTATTAGATATATTAGATATAATAGACGAGTATATCTATATATTAAATAGGGTTTTTACTAAATCTAATATATTCTAACCTAAAAGTAATAATAATAATATGTAAAAAGTATATAATATATAGTTAGATCTCTACCCCTTATTTTTCTTTTAATTATAGGCTACCTCCTTATTTCTTAAATATTCTTTTATAAACTTATTTACCTACTATATTATTATTCTCTAGTACCCCTATTTCTATAAGAAATACTTATCCTATTAAATTAAAGACTATTCGCCCTAATTAAAGTATAATATCTTAGAGGCTTACTATAGTAAGGGTAGGTAGAAGTAGGAGAGGTTTAAGCCGCTCCTAGTCTTATATATAATATCTATACCTATAATATTATACCTATTTATAGTAGGAGCTAATTATTTAAGTAGGCCGGCGGAGCTTATAGTCTATCTAATATACTTAATAGTATTAACCGCGATAGCGAGGTTAGTAATAATAAATCCTATATTTAAGAGAATTAAATAGTTATAAAGTAAAGGCTATTATTAAATATAATAGATTTAGACTTAAAATAAGGGAGATAAGATAACTATATTATTAATAAAGAAGAGTTAGATAAGGAACCTATTAGAATATAACTAGTAAAGAGGGTATATTATATTATAAGTTCCTATATTAATCTACTATATTAATAGAAGCGGCTTATATTATTATTAATATAAAGGGTAGTATATTAGCTTTATAGCTAGTCTAGTAACTAAGACTTAATATAATATTATCTACTTTAAAGTATATATCTTATACTAGATCCCCTTATAGTACTACGTCCCTATCCTTAAATAAGAACCTCTTAAGAGCTTAAAGACCGCGATTACCTTACAATTATAATAAGCTAATAATAGGGGTACTTAAGGGTAAAGAAGAGTAAGGGTATAACTTATTATAAGGTTAGCTAAGGCGTTATAAAGGAATATAGAATATCTTTATAATAGGTTATAAAGCTATCTTATCTAAGGCTATACTATATTTATAAGTACTAGTATTTACTAGTAGCGGCGGTAAATAGTATATACCTTAGCTTAAATATAATCTAGCTAATTTTAGTAATATAATAATTAAAGTATAGAAGTATTATACTAAAAAGGTAGGATAGTAATATAATTATAGACTAGATATTAATAATATCCTAAAGGTATATAAGGTATAAAAGGTTAGTAGGGAGAAATATATTTCTAATTATTAATATATTAATAAGATATTAATATAATAGTAGCTTTATAATAGTATAAGTTTATTTTAGTCTTATATTATACCTGGGATTAAAACTCTAGTTAGGTTATATTACTATTTCTTAAGTACTAAGTAGTCTTATAAACTTACCCTAAAACTTTTAAATAAATATATCTTGATTTAATTTAATTTAATTAGTTATATATATACTTATCTAGTAGCTAGATAATAGCGGGTTTCTTTAGTATATCAAGTAATCGCGTTAACCGCGATCCTTAGTTAAAGGAAACCTTTAGAGCCGTAGTACTACGACCTCCGTAAGCCCTATAAGTAAAAAACCTCTACCTGCCGTAAACGCTTCCTACAGCCTTCTTATTATCTTTAGTACTACATTTAAACACCGTACTATACTTCCCTTTATTATTAATCTATATAAAGTACCTTTAGAGTAGGTAGGCCCAGCCTACCAGCCCTATTAGCGCTAGAGGCGCTCCTAAGTTAGACCTAGGTAAGATCTAGGTTAGGTCTAGGTTAGATCCGGTCCTAAAGAGTTATTCCCTAGCTAGGGAAAACTACTAGAGGGGACTATATTCTAGGAACCATCGGGCGATAGCCTCCGCTCCCTTCTATATTATAAGTATTTTATAGAGGTCGTTAGTACCTGCCCTATTAATAAGGAGCTGGCGCCTTTCTTAGTACCTAGGGTAGAATATAAAGACGTGCTTTACGTCCTACTTCCTCTACCCGTAATCCTCGCATCTAGGCGAGTTAACCCTAGGGACCCTCTACCTATATAAGAAGTAGGCTAACCCTGTCTTCTTAGTACGTAACTACGTTAGTACTGAGCTAGCCGCCTTAAAGAGATTCGTATAAAACGTACGCCTATCAGCCTATATATCGCCTTCCTAGGCTACTATCCGTCGCTACTCCGGAATACTAGACTAGTATTCCTCCTATACTACTCTCTATAATAACCCCTACTATACCTGAACCTCCTTCTAGACTTGCTACTTCTTAGGGGTATTATCCTCCTTTCTTAGTTTATCCTAGTTATTTATTCGGAGGGCTCGTAGGGCCTACTCCCTTTTCCCCTCTACTAGGGACTCCGTAACGGTTCGCGGTCGGCCTTACCGCTTATAAAGCTTCCTTCGGATCCTTATATTCCCGGCCTTAATAGCGGGGTAGATACCTTAGAGCGCCTAGTAGCGGAGGACTATTTAATCTAAGGTTATTTATATCAGAGTAATTCCGCTCTTAACCTTAAGTTCCCGTACGCTTATAGCTTTATAAGCCCCTAGTACTCGGCGAATATATCGATTCTAGATGATATTAAGAGACCTGACGTGTACCCTTATAGCCCCCTTAAGAGCCCTTAGAGAGTGTTATACGGCGGCGGTATAAGTTATCGCCGGCCGTACTATAGCGCTATATACCTATCTTACCTTATTTAAAGTCGCTCCTTATATTAATGCCGCTACGATTAAGAGCGATAGCTCTTATACTACTATCTTCACCTTAACCTTCTAGATATAAGGGCCCTACTAGAGCTTCCTATTAATATATAGTCCTAGAACACGGATACTCGTTTATAGCCTAGTTATTATTAATCCTAGGTCCACCGAAGCGGTTATATTAAACCTCCTTAGGTACTAAGTTAGGTGTACTAGTTTATATTTCGCCGGTATAAATAAGGCCTTATAAGTACTTACCTACCTAAGGTACTCCTAGTACGCTAACGCTAGCGTCCTATATATAGCTTTAGTACTAGTCCCGTAGGCTAGTAGGTATATATCGTCGATAAATCCACCCGTCTAGACTTATAACCTTAACCTTAAATACCCCTCAATAAGGGGGGAGTTAAAGAATAGGAAGAGGACAGGTAAGACCGGTAACCCTTAGGGGATCCTAGTCTCGACCTCTTTTATACTACTCGTTCGTCTTCCTAGCGTGATTAATATAGCCCTTTCCCTTAGGAAACTTTTAGTCTAAGCTACTATTAACCGCGGGACTCCCTTTATCCTAAGGTTATAGATAAGCCTTCTATAAGAGATATTATTAAAGGCCCTAGCCACGTTAAGTAATAGTAGGCTAGCTACCTTATCCTTCCCGTAGTCTTATATTATATATACTACGTCGACTATCGTTTCTAACGCTATTTCAGTGGATCTTCTTCTCCTCGCCCCTATCTATTCTATAAGAAAGAGGCCGTAACGCTCTATATAATCGCTGAGATATTTCGCTATAACCGCTTCTAACGCCTTACCTAGAGTACTAAGTAGGGCTATCAGCCGGTATACTTTCGGCTCCGAGTAGTCCGCTTTCCTCGGCTTCTTTAGGACGACCGTATTAGCCTTCTTAAACTCCCGCGGGTGGTACCTAAGTCGTAGATATACTTAAAAGAGGTAGGTAATCTTTCTAATAAGTTTCTCGGTAATAACACGCAGGAATCTATTAGGGAACCTATTGACTCCTAGAGCCTTATCCTCCTTTAAGCGGAAAATAGCCTTCTAGACTTCCTCCTTACTAATTATATCAGCCGTTAAGAGGGGATTAGGGTAGTTAGCGTCCTAGATATCCGCTAGGTCCGCCTATAGTAGCGGAGGGAAGAAGGTCTCGCGTAGGACTAAGACTTTTTCTTTAAATATAGTCGCTATCTACCTATCGGCAGCCTGCTTTAGGGCCGGAAACTTCGGTAGCGGTTTCGCCTCTATACTATTCTCTCTTACCTATTTAGCTAGTTACTATACTCCCTTAAGGGACTCCCTAGCTTTATATACTACACGACGAAAGGCTAGCGCCTTCGCTTTAGTAATAACTCTATTCCTATCCCTAATAGCCGTTATCCGTTACTATTCTAAAGCCGTACCCCGGCTTCCCTTTATCTTTATAATAGTATCCTTTACTCGTCGTATAGCCTTTATATATTCCGGGGTCTAGTATAACTTTCCCTTCCCTAGTAGCTTCGCTTATAGGACGGTGAGATCCCGTATCTCTACTATACCCTCTTAGAGGCGTAGTAGAAAGTCGTCTACTTATAACGTTATTATTAAAGGGGTCGCTAGGAGGGCGCCGTTTAACGCCTAGGCTCCCTTTCTTACCTCCTTACTATCAGCTGTCTTCTAGGCGTACTTCTAAGGCTTGGCCTATTCCTCCGTGCTAAGGTCTAGCTCGGTAACTATTAGGGTATAGTCGGACTTATATTATAGGTCTTCGCGTACTCCGTACCCTAGTACGTAGTCCGCTAGCCCTAGCGTTATAAAAACTAGATCGATTACGCTTTTATACCCTCTAGAGCACTATATAACCGCGCCTTCTAGGAGGAGGAGCTCTATCCCTACGGATATCGTTACCTTAATTAATTTATCCGCTTTACTCTAGTACGTGAACCTACCTAGATTATTCTAGTTCGGGTAGTATAGGTTAAAGTCGCCTACTAGGATATATTCCCTAGGGGCCTATAATAGGCCCCTAGCTTAGTTAAGGCGGGACGGGTTATTAGTTATAACCGCAGCTAGGCTCGGATTATAGACGTTATAGATATGTACTTCCCTAGTTATAATACTAGGATTCTCGCTCGAATCCCGGTTAATAGTCTAGATTTCCGCCTCGGTCGTCTATATAGCGGTCTGGCCCCCTATTCTAGACTCCTAGATAGTAGTTTAGGTTCCTCCTTTAGGCGTCTATATTACTAAGGAGTATACGTCGCGGGAATAGTAGGTTACTTCCTATAACTCTAGGTCGATTCTCTTATTAATATATAAACAGGTTCAAGTATTAGCGCCGCCTCTATAAGCTAGATAAAATCTACTATAACTAGGGTTATACGAAGTCCCGTTATTAAGGTTATAATAGGGCTCCTAGATAGCTAGAATATCAATGCCTTAGACTACTTAGTCCTCTAGTAGTACTATTATAGTCCCCTTCTCTTTTCTTATATTATACTATAGGATTATTAACGGAGCTAGGTGTAGCTCTATTAATAATCCTCCGAGTCGTTCTATTCGTCTATTATATCCCAGTCCTAGCCGCCCGTCGCGCCGGCGGTAGCTTCAGGTCCCTGCGTTATCCTTACTACTACCGCTATTACCTCCTCCTCCTTTCCCGTCGGCGTTACTATAACGTCGATCCTCTACTAGCCTACCTCCTTCCTCTTAAGCCGCCTTGGCCGGCTAGGCCTAGCCTACTACTACTGCTACTTCGGAGCCGCCCCCACTATACTTAGGCTGATATCCCTCTAGGAGCCTAAGCTGCGGTCTAAGTTAGATCCTAAGTTAGATCCCAGCCTAGGTTCTGGCCTAGAATCTAGCCTAGGTCCTAACCTAGATTCCGGCCCAGGCTCCGGCCCGAATATTAGTCTAGATAGTAGTCTAGGTACCGGTACTAGACTACTCGTAGGTGTACCCGATATTACCCTACTTTCTACTACCTTTCTCTTCCTTCCCGCCGTTAAGGCGATAATTATAAACCCCTTAGCGTCTACCGCCGGCTTATTAACCTTCCTCTCGCTGTAGTACCCGTATAGCGGTATCTTAGTAGCTTAAAGCTACTCCACCCTCTTCTACTCCTTCTTCCGAAGTAGGTAGATCTTATAGAACGCCTTGTGTCCGCTCCCCCCGCATACCCTATATACTGGGGGGGCGTCAGGAGCTTTCCTCTAGTACTCCTAAGAGTCGTGGTCTCTACTATAGTCTGCGTATTGAATAGAGTTTAGGTATAAGCGTGCTATATACCTATATTCTTAGTAGTTATAATACTATATTATCGACGCTGATTCGTCGAACTTCTCTACTACCTTTATCTAGTATAACTTTATAAGCTATCTCTTTACTAGCTTATCCGCTATCTCCGGTGTAGCTATATTAAGGATTAATAACGAGTACCTCTTTATAGCCCTACTCCTCGTCTTCTAAAAGGTTATAGGTAGCTAACGGGCCTTAATAATATCTAATCCCGGGTATATTATCGCGTTATCTCTCTCTAGGCGGTCTTTAATACTCTTCTAGTCCTTCGTATTAAACGCTTATATATTTATCCCGTAGACCCGTACTAAGAACGACTTCCGTATAAGCTTAGCTAACTATAATACTCTTATCACCTACGCCTCGCTCTTCTCTAGTCGCTCCCGTCCCTCTACCGTAGTTATAATCAGCTGTAGATCCCCGCTATTATTCAGCCTCCTACCTACTATAATCTACTCTATATCTTTATACTACTTATACTAAAAGTCCTTAACTATTATATCTCCCGTTAAGCTGGCGTGCTTCTTATTCTCGTTAGGGTCCTTTACTATTACTATTAACTGCCGGAGACGTATCGGGGTTATTAAAGTACTAGATATCCCTATTACTATAGGGAGTCTAGTAGAGATCGGAGGGGGAGAGGTAGGTAAGCGAACGAATAGGCTGCCTCTCGCCTAGCTATTCGCCGGAGAGTTCACGCGCGTAGGACCGCTGCTCCAGCTCCTAGCCGGCGTATTTCCTTATACCTAAGTAGGCCTTCTCTTTATCTCTTCGTCGATAGCCTATTAGCGGTTACCTATAACCCTTATAACCGTAGCGGTAATTTTAAGGCTTACTTAGGTTATTCTTTATATCTTCGCGTTAAGGTCTTCGTAGTCGAGTATATATACTAATTATAACGCGTCCTCCGCCGCGTTAATTTACTTCTTTTTATCTAATCTCGTCTATATATTTATCTTTAACGCGTTATTAGCTCCGTCTTCTCCGCCTATATTCGTACTACTACTAACGGTAGCGACTCCACTACTACTACTACTACTACTACTACTACCTCTACTACTATCCCTATCGCCCCTTAACTAGGTATCTAGCTATTCTCTTATCGCACGCGTATTATCGCCGTCGCAGGCTAAGGACTAGTATCCAGTCGCATTTATTATATTATATCTATATTATTAATATAATATTATCGTTAAATATATATAATAGTAGATTAAAATATATCTTTATATATTATAATATAGATAATCTAAAGGTTTAATATTAAGGAAGGTAGATAAATAGAATTAAAGCTAATCTAGTTTATTAGATAGTTATAAGGTTCTAGGCTAATATTATTATTAATATAATTATTAAAGTATTTTATAGAAGGATATCTATTAATTTAGACTTCCTAGTAATTATAAGGTACCTTTTCTAGCTATTCTACCCTAGGATAATCTACTTTCTACTTTTAATAATCTACTATATAATTAAGGAATATACGTCTTTAAATAAGAAGATAGATTACCTATATTAAGGCCCTATTATTAAAGGTATTCTATAATTAATACTAATTTACTAAATATTAATATTTCTTATAAAGAACTTTAATCTCTATATACTAATATAGTTTAACTAAGGTAAAGATAAATAGGAGAAGGTTATAAAGTATTTATAAGATAGGGTTAATAAAAGTATAACCCTTATAAATAATAATAGAGATAATATAATCTATCTACTATATAATATATATAAGGATACTAGCTAGGGCTTACTCCTAGCTAGTTATAGCGGCGAGTAAAACCTATATAATATACTTAATAAGGATAATAATTCCTATAAAGGAGATATTATATTATCTAATTCTAGTTATTAAACCTAACCTTTACTTAAAGATCTACTACTATTTAACTAATAAATAGTATATAAAGGCCTATTATTACCTATATATTTAACTTAGACTTATAGTATAATATTTATAAAGATAGGAGTAATTAAAGATAGTATAAGTAATAGAACTAGTTCTAATAATCTTCTTATAGATATACTAGTCTCTTAGACTACGGATCTTCCTAGATTAGAGTAGAATTATAGTAGAGTATTAGTAAGTATATCTATTTAAGTAGAATACTAGTAACTTATACTTAACTTAAGTAGTACTAGATAATAGTATTAAAGCTAGTTATAGAGAAGGTAATAGAGGATCCTATAAGATAGTCTTATTAAAGAGGCGGAGTTATAGGTTAGTATATTAACTACTATAGGATAAATTTTATAAGTAGATTAATTTAGATAAGACTTAAATATATTAGTATTCCTTTAGTAGTAATAATTATTAAAAATACTAGCTAGTAATAGAGGATAATTATACCCTCTTTTAGACTAAGGTAGATAGGAATCTTCTTACTATAATAGAAAATGGGAATATTAGGACCCTAAGCTTATTACAGCTTATTAGTTAGTTAATAAGTCCCCTAATTACCCCTCTAGGACTAGCGCTAAGTGCGGTAAATATTAAAAGTCCTGACTTTCTTCGCATTCTACCTACCTATATACTAGCGCTTTATAATATTTTCTATTTAAATAAAGTTATATAGCTTACTTTTAGCTATCTAACGCTTTAAAAATAACGAAAATCGGTGTAGTAGTTTAAAAGATATTTCAGAATAAATGGATTTACCTACTAAATTCTATGCGCTAACGGCTAGAATATGGATTACGAACAACAAAAATCCTAGCATTATTTACATTTTACCTATTCCACGATAACGCCTACTAACGTGTCTACTATCAGTCTGAATAGGGGGAAATATCCGTCTTATTGCCAGGTATGCAACGCTGTCAGAATGATCCATATCGCTGCATTAGTGCATAGGCTAATGCTGTCGCATTTACAGGCCAAAAACCCTACTATTCATGTCACCTACCAACGTGTCTGATATCGGTCTGAATAGGGGGAAATATCCGTCTCATTAACGCTGTCAGCATGATCTATATCGCTGCATTAGTGCATTAGCTAATGCTGTCGCATTTACAGGCTAAAAACCCTACTATTCATGTCACCTACCAACGTGTCTGATATCGGTCTGAATGGGGGGAAATATCCGTCTCATTGCCAGGTATCCAACGCTGTCAGAATGATCTAAATCGGTCCATGGGTGCATATGATATAGCTAATGCTGTCGCATTTACAGGCTAAAACGTCTGATATCCTTCCCGCTATTCACGTCACCTACTAAACGCCAGGTAGTAGGGGTGATTTTCCGAAGTAAAAATCTTGAATTTTTACAGGTATTTTCTAGTAAATATATAATACTTATTAATCTTAAATTATCTATTAGTTAAATAGATAAGAGTAATAATTAGGTAGTAAGTATATAAAGGAAATATAGTTTATCTAGTATATCTAGCGTAGCTAGTATATCTAGTATACCTAGTATATCTCGCATATCTAGTATATCTTATATATCTCGTCTATTTAGGAGGTCTAGTATATATTATATATCTTATATATCTTATATATCTTATATATCTTATAATTTTAATATTCTTTATATCTAGTACTTTATATAGCTATATAACTAATAGTATAATTAGTTATAATATTATATAATTAATATATTACTATTAGTATACTCTTAATATAGTATCTATATAATATAAATATAGTATAATACACCTTACTTATATTAATAACCTTTTTAATATAGATTACATCGGCAAACTAGGAACCCGCGTAAAATAAATAAAACTGCTAATTCCGTTAAAAGCGCATTTTTCAGGTAAAATGCAGGTAATAAATAGGAAAATTTTAGGGTTTTTTTATTCTAGCCTAAAAACCCTAAATATAGAGAATCCGGATTTAAGGCCTTAAATCCGTGATTTTCCTCTAGCGCTGGGAAGAAACGGGAAGCTCGCTAGAGTTATAGCGGCTACGTCGTCAACGCTAGCGTAATATAGGTTTTAAATACAGTCGATTTACGTAATTTATATACGCGTAGAGTACTCCCCTTTACCCTAGCCCGGTATCCTATCCCTATATTACGCCTGCGATTAATTCTCTTACTAAGTACTAGTAGTACTAATTATTAATAAGACTTAATAC
>JAABUX010008690.1_pt1 | contig 11664 bp, 24 predicted proteins | sample 5561851 | NCBI WGS metagenome assembly JAABUX01 (sample SAMN10711883, study PRJNA513361) | rock metagenome | isolation source: Antarctica rocks | place: Antarctica: Victoria Land, Richard Nunatak red sandstone | collected 2016-01-03 | reverse complement strand
CGCCGTCGATCCCCGTGTAGTGATTCGGTGCCTGACTGCTGATGTCACCGCATCTCACTCATCCCATAATACCGCTCGCTTGGCTTCAGCATGTAGGCTCTTGCACTAGCCTGCAGGGCATGGAACTGCTGGCAGTGGGCAATCACTGTTGTCGGGCTACAGTGCTGACTGCTGTTGTCCTGATGAGATGCCGATTGCAGCCTCGTGACATTGCCATGCGATATGTGCAGGTTCGCCACCCCAGCCAGCTTCCTGCTCACGTCCAATGACCCGGCTGGCTTCAACGTCATCGATGTCTTGGCGTGGGGCGCTCTCGGCCATGCGCTCGGGTACTTCATCCTGGCGACGAACTCTCTGCAGGTCAACCATGTGCCGACTTTCTGAACGGGGACATGTGGGGACTTCAGCGTCACATGTGCTCACGGAGCTCAACCACGTGGATCGCTGTTTATAAGGACGCGTGACTTGCAATGCGAAGTCAACGCACGTTTGAAGCTTTCAACGAACCCAGCAACGACTGGACGTAGGCTTTAACTCCAGGTTGACTTCAGCACAAGATGTAAGCTCTGACTTTGCCCAATGAGGCCTCTGCTTGCTCAATGCTATGTCGGCGGTCCACAGAGCTGATGGAGCAGGTCTAGCAGGCCGTTTTCACGCGCTGCCTGCAGCGCATCTGCCGGCGACGCATCAAGAGCCGATCGGATGCCCTTCAACGTCTCCTCTCGGCTGTGCTGGTCAAGCCATGCCGAATACTGCAGGACACAACATCTGCTCAGCGCACCACCTTGCTCGAAGGACAACGGGTTCACGTGAGCCCAGGATGCAAACACGAGAGCAGACGTCGGACAAAGCATCAGCACAGGAGAGTTTGCCCAACACCCTCCGCCAAGGCACCCAGTGCAGGGCTCACATGCGCATGGCCCAGTACGCATAGTCGCATGATCAACGCTACATCGCACTCAAAGAGTGCCTCAGTCACAGCGATAAGCCGCTGCTGTGGAGGATACAAGCCGCCAAAGCACTGCGCTGGGTCTGTAGAGTGCAGGCAGATCCACACCTGAGCCGGCGTCAGGCTGGCGCGCGTCATGGGGGACTGCAGGCCCTCGGGCGCTCTCGCGTACAGGAAGTGCGCCGCCGCGGCCGCCGGCAGTTCCCGCAGCAGCGGGCTTGTCGCCAGGGCGGCGGTGTCGAGGAACAGCAGCGGGCGCAGTGCCCGGACGGCGCGGAACGGCGGGCCGCACTGCTCCAGCGGCCACAGGTTCTGCCCGACGCACGCCTCGAGCTCCGCCATGTCCTGCTTGCCATCGTGCTGACGTGAGCGTGCATGCGACTTGTTTGCAGTGTGTTGCTGCAGGCTTCCTGTGCTACTGTCTGCCATGTCCATGACTCATGCTCACCAACATCCAGAGTGTACACGCAGTTAGGATTCACGCTGAGGTGAATCTTGCGTCCGCGAGGGGTGAGATGCATCAAAAAAGGACCTTGGGCAGCATGGTACAGCAGCATGATCATCGAGCCAGGTCAGGCAGTGGTGCTGGTGTTTATCGCTTCGTGATGTGAGTCAGCTCCAACAGCGCTCACGTGGCCGAACGGGCACCTTGGCGAGCTGGAGCTTGCCGGCCTGCGACAGCGGGCGCAGCAGCGCGGCGTGGCGCACGAAGAAGGCGAGCACGCGGCGCGCCAGGCGCTCCACCAGCGCCGCCGTGTAGCTGGGCACGTGCGGCGACGGCACCGGGCTGAACTTCGATAGAAACTCGATCCTGCGGCATCCATGTCACGTCTCTGCCTTACACCAGGCCAGTCGTTACTCGGGTTTTGATCGAAGAAGACGTGTCAGAGTTCAGCGATGAACTACAAAGGCTTACATGTTCGCATGAAAATGTGTAATTGTTCACGTCCGGCCTTGTGCATGGTCAGCGAGCCAGGGTGACGTCAGGCACGCCGCGGGGGGCAGACCTGTAGTGCGTCAGGCGGCGGACGAGGGCGTCCATGTAGCGGCTCGCGGAGACGGCGCCGCGGCCGTCGTCGCCGGGCGGCTGGGCGCCGTCCCAGCGCTGGGCGTGCATGTCCAGGACCGCGCCCTCGGCGCCCTCCACCATCGCCCGGAACACCGGCAGCACCACCTCCACCGCCGCCGCCTGGACCGCCTCCAACGGCCGCCTGCCATGAAGGATCATCAGGCGTTCACGTTATGAACTACTGGAAGTATCAAGCTTGCGGACCTCATCGCTGCATTTTTCCGATCAGGTGGGGGCTTCCATTGGAGATCGCTGAGGTCCTGGATCTAAATTAGTGGGAACGAGGGCGGGTTGTAAGCGCTGCCTAGGCTGGCGGAATTGCTCCGTATTCGGGTTGGAAGCCGCTGAGGATCGTGAGCAAGGCACCACAGTATATGCCTCTGGTGGCTTGCAGCTGCTAACCAAGCTCGACGCACTTTGCTGCAACATTGATCAACAAAACGAGGCGGCGCACGCGAGGGCGTCGGATGCTGGCGGCGGCAGGCGCGGCAGCAGCGCCAGCAGCGACCGCTGCACCTCCTGCAGCTGCCCCGCCAACGCGATGTTGCGCGCCTGCCCGCTGCTGCACGCGCCGGTCACTGTCCGGATCTGCATGAATGGCGCCGCAATATTGATCCGCTACCTTCCAGCGTGAACCCTACTTGCGAGCCATCAGAGCTGACGTCGAAGAGCGTCCGTGCAGTGTGTCCCGAGACGTCAGCAACTCGGAGCGGTTGATCAACTCGCCAGCAGCCAGCGTCAGGAGTGATGGGAGGCTGCGCAGTGTGCTGATCTCGAGATTGAAGGCAGCGCCAACAGTCAGCCTGGCAGAACTCTTCCCACCTCAGGTCCGGTGGCCGCCATGTACTCGGCCCGCTCGGCCATGAGCTGCAATGCAATGCCGGCTGATGCGGCAGCACGGCCTGCCAGCCATGGGCTGTCGCCACATGCCTTCAGCTCTTCGTGCATCCGCCTACATAGCAGGGAGCAAGGTCAGGAAACCTGCTGGTCAAGCTTCTCACTCACAGCCTCATCAGCTCAGCATGGCGTCAAGTTGACCTGCACTACTCCCAGGGGTGTGAGCAGGCTGCAGTGAAGCATTCACGACCTCCCCACCAACAGCAAGGTGGGCGCCCAGGCTACACTTGCGTCACTAATGCAGGCAAAGGGGTCCAAGCTGGCTTCGTTTTTCGTGTACGGCGGTGCAGGTGCGGTGACCACTGTTTGCTGTTGTAACGCTCAAGTCCAGGCACCCGATGCACTTCTGCAGGTCTGCGGCGGTGGGCAGCGCGCGGTTGCCGCCGGGGAAGGCGGCGCCGACGGCGTCCGACATGCGCTGCAGCGACCCCGCCAGGTACGCGTTCTGGAACGGCGCCGCCGCCTCCAGCAGGGCCTCTTGCTGCTGCGGCGACGCCGCCGGCGACACGCCCTTCACCTGGTGCAACAGACAGCAGCCTCGCGGGCGATCAGCAGCGCACCGGGCACAGCACAAGGACAGCAGCCTCATGAGCGGGCGAGCAGCGTATTGGGCACACCGCAGGGACCGCCTTATATCAACGGTGTGCATGCGTATACTGCCTGCTGCGAACTTGCTGCTCCAGACCGCAGGTTTGGCGATCTGAGATTACCTAACTTGCTTCGCAAGTTGCCGAATCAAAGCTTGTTTCCACAGAGGCTAGTTTTGTGTCAATTTCGATTCGAGTTTGTGGACGTCCGGAGGTGATATCAAAGCTGAATAGGCAGTCGTGTCAGATCTGACTACGCATAACAAATTTTATGACCCCGTTTTCGTTGAGTGCAAACAAGCTCGCATGTGGCAGGACCGCAGAAGCGAGGAGCAGCACCTCAGTGTCGCGGCGGATCTTGTGCAGGGCGTCCTCCAGCAGCGCCGCCAGCTTGGGGTACTGGTTAATCAGCGCCTCCCGCACGAAGCCGCCCTTCGCCGGGTTCGACGCCGTGCCCATGCAGTCGCTCGCCAGCCGCACCAGCCGCGCCCTGCCGCCGGCCACGGCACGCGGATGCTTCAGCGCCGTAAAATCCGTGCGGAGGCAAATTACGCAGTGCATGGCAGCGATATGTCACAGATCAATGCCGAGCAGTGGTCGGGTACTGGGCCAGCGACGGGAGGAGGGACGCAACGATCAAGTGCAGCATGGGAGGTTTGGCGGGGAACTTGATCAGGTTGCTGAGCCGGTCACCATGTGCGCTCGCAGGGCAGGGGCGCGTCGGGATCGTCGCCGCGGACGACGTCCAGGAACAGGGTGTGCGTCAGCGGGTCGCGCTTCTTGGCCAGGACGCGCTGCAGGTGCCACACCGCGACGGCGGCCACGTGCAGCTGCTCCAGGACCGCCGCCAGCTTCACCCACAGCGCCTCCTGTGCGGCACGGGGTCTTGCAGTCAGGGCGTGGGGAGCAGATGCCCCTGTTCCTGGCACAGGATTCAATAAGAGGGCTTTCACAAGGTACCGATGCAACTCCAAGTGTCCCCGACGTCCACCATCATGAATTTGACCTGAGATCTGAGCAGGAGAACGTATGGTGCTACGCGTCGTACGGCCTAAGCATGCGCACACCTGCCATTTGGCCGTGGACCCGGGCGCGGGGCTGCCGGCCGAGCGCGCGCCGCCGGGGCCGAGGGCCGCGCCGCCGGACGCGGGGCTGAGCTTCCGCGGGTCCAGCGCGGCGGCCATGGCGCGCTCCAGGTCTCCCACGTACTGCGCCTCCAGCGCCTCCACCGCCTGCAGCAAGGGGACATCAGTTTTGGAGGTCGACAGATGTACAGGCTGAGTAGCTCAGCAACAGGCCGCGCTCGTGCATTTTGCAATCCGCTCCGCCATTGCCTGTCTGGGCTCACAGTAGCAGGCTGATCATAGGTTCTGCTTACCTTGCGGATGTGCAAGCAGTATTGTTCGAGACTCGATCGGGCATTGGCACATCTGGGTCAGGAGCAAGCACCATGCATGGTGTGAGCACGGAACACATTGCAAGCATTGGAGTATGTGCAGGACCAGTGATTCCTGACGCAGCGTGAGACTGCAGCTCAGCACAGTACTAGTGAGCAAGCAGCGAGTACCTGCCGCAGCTGTCCCAAGTTGAAGTAGACCTGCAGCGCGCTGCCGACCTCCGCCTGACTCAAGCTCTCCATGCCTCGTCTCAACGCCTCCTGCACGATTGCGTTGTCAAGTCCTTCGTTTGCTGATGCCGAACTGCTCGGTGGGGGCTGGCAAAGACACATGCGAGTCATTCTGGTTTCAATGCCGCACAGGCAGTGGCGCTGGTTGCGTAGCTGGTGCCAGTACACAAAATGGTGCTGATGCACAACAACGAGACAGCGCCAAGTTGTTTGATACGTCAGAAAAAGCATCTGCTCAGTGGCAGGCGCGCACGTCTGCCTGCGTCCTGATCAGCTGCCCGGCGTTGGCCATCACGCCGGCGTCCGCGTCGAGCACCGCCAGACCGCTCAGGTCTCCCTCACTCTCCACCGCCTCCGCGTCCGCCAACAGCTTGGCGGCCTTGGCCAGGTCGATCGCGCTGACCCCTCCTCCCGTGCCGGCAGCGGCATTGTCAGAGGAAGGCGCCGCCGCCGCGGCCAGCTGCGCGCGGAGCTTCGCGGTCAGCTTGAGCCGGCGCAGCGCCTGGCGGAGCAGGTCCACCGTCTCGTGCAGGTTCCGCAGCTGCCGGGTGCGCGTCCGAACCTGCGACGGCGGGTCTGAACAGGTTCGGCTTCAGGCGTGCTTAATTGGGCCGTGTCGCGGACGATGTCTGGTGCAAGGGTATGTGCGGTTTCTCACGCCGAACTAATAGCAAAATTCGCCGAAGTGTGCAATTGACCCTGTATGCGGCTGGTAATGCTTTACATCTCATATTGCGGCCACCTTTGACTGGCAGCTAGCTACATGTGGGCGTCCTGCTACATGGTGAGGGTCTGCACTGCACCCATACCTGGTCGTACGGCTCCATGATCTCGACGCGCACGCGGCCCAGGGCGCCCTGCAGGCCGCCGACCGTGCTCGTGACGCCCTGCAGCGCGGGCTCCGCCTCGCGCAGGCGCCCCGCCTGGTGGAGCAGCGCATCGTGGCGTGCCGCAACCTCCGACCGCAGCCGGCCCTCGAGGATCCGCACTCCTTCCTGGAGAAGGGACATTTTGCGTCAGTCACTCCCTGCTGCGAGTGCATGCCGAGTTCTGCACGGAGGTTGAGGTGGTGATGGGTCCCTGCCAAGGCCCGACCATGGGAGGGGTGGAGGGGGACCTGCAGCTGCTCCGCCTGCGCCTTCGCTGTGACCTCAGCCTTCGCGAGTGCTTTCGATGCAAAGTCTCCAGCATTGAAGTCCTCCTCCAGGAAGTCCGCAAACCGCGGATCGCTGTCCAAGAAGCCAGCATCGGCCGGAGGGGGACCGGTGTTCTCCCCACCCCGCCCCATCGGGCGCGATCACAGGAGTCGTCCGCAGCGGCACAGGTGAAGCGCTGCGAGGCTATCTGATGAATTGATTGATCAGTGACTGTCGGTTTGGAATGGCATGCATTGAACTCTGATGTCGCAGACTTTCGGGAAGTTTTGCGGAACATAAACACACTGCACGATACTTTGCGCGGTATCACAGTACGTCCAATGTCCGCTCTATCCCTGGTTTGCGGTCAGTGCGGGCTACAACTCAAATCTGTCAAGGAGGCCCAGGAGCATGGCGAGATGTCCGGCCACACGCAGTTCGAGGAGTCAACAGAGCCTGTGAGCATCGCCGCGCAGCGGCTGGCACCCCCCAGTCATGCATGCTGTCTGTCAGGCATGCCTGCATGCATGCTGATGTGACCAAGGCGCTGTCGCCGGTTGCCTCGGGATGAACAGCATTCGCCAGCACCGTTTCATCGACTCGCGGTGCCATAGCTTTGATGCTTGTTTGCAGGTGCTGAATCTGACATGCACAGGGTGCGGCAAGCCCTGCCGCACTCAGACGGAGTGCGACCTCCACACCAAGCGCACAGGCCATGCGGACTTCGTCGACAAGGTGCGCACTCGGCGCCGCTGCACCTGCGAATACGTCTATCGACCGTCAGGCGCGCAGACCTGTTTGACCGCAGGCTCAGGCTGGTTAGGTGCTGAAACGTCCTGCATTCTGACAGGAATACCCTGCTTTTGTCCTGTGAGTGCAGACGAAGGAGGCGACGGTCGTGGACACGGAGGTGGAGATGAAGCAGGCGGCAGCGGACCTTCGCGAGGAGGCGGGACTCCCGCCGGCCAGCACCTCAGCAGCGCCGACAGAGCAGAAAGACGTCGAGATGGTGCGCCACCCATGTTTGGCTGTGCAGATAGCACGCAGGCCTTCAGCCGCCTTCGCGACGCACTCTGCTGATGCTACGAATACATGATCGTGTGGGTCAAGACGCATCTGTCCGCCTGCAGTCCACCAAACCCCATACGATGCGCGGCCATACACCTGCTGGCCCTTCCATACGGACACGCATGCAAACCATTTCTCAGTCATTGTGCCCACCAAGGTTGTCAAATGATGCAACACAGCGCAATGTCTGCAGCGTCAAGCTGGCGGATGCTGAGCACAGGTGGAGCCGGAGGTGAGCGCGGAGCGGTTGGCGGAGCTGGAGGCGATGGGCTTTTCGCGCAACAGGGCGGTGCGCGCGCTGCACGGGACCGGCACCGACAGCGTCGAGCAGGCGGTGAACTGGCTGGTGGACCATGGCGACGACGCCGACGTCGACACGCCGCTCCTCGTGCCCAAGGTGCGCCGCACCGCATTATTGCAGTATCAAATGCGAAGGGCAAGCCCAGGGCGAAGGTGTACAAGCAAAAACACTGTGATGCGCGCAGATCCTGCGTTGCCACCTGCTTCCAGCTGATCTTTGACGCTCACGACGTGCTCGAAAGGCGGCAACAGCCGTGTTCTTGCCATGTAGCTACAGCAGCATGCAGACTATGCTTATGTCCGTCATCACCTGTATGCAGACTCAATTTGCTCATGGTGGGTGCCGTGTGCCAGCACCTCAGATCAAGATTGGCAAGGAAGCTTGTGCTTACAGGAGGAGAAGAAGCCCCAGCTCAGCGCCGAAGAGGCTCGCCTGGCAGCGGAGGACCTGCTCCGCAAGGCCAAGGCAAAGCGGGAGGTATACCCACATGCTTCGTCTCACCGGAATCGAGTGCATAAATGCAATCACACCTATGAGCGGGCTCTCGATTGCATCCCGGAAAACGTGCTGGCACCCAATGGCTCCCTGCCATCCTTCGGCTGGAGAGGTGGTGTTCCGGCTTGCACCTGCGTCGCCCACCGCAAAGAATGAGGTGCAGCTGCATGTCATAAGTGAAGCTGGGACGGTGGCACATGTGATTGCAAGTCGCACTCACAGGGAGCGGCGCTGCGCAGGCAATGCAGCCGCACGATCATACGCAATCATGTCCGGTCAGTACATGAGCTGATGCGGTTCTTTGTCCCCTATGTCTGCAGAAAGAAGAGGCGGCGCTGAAGGTGCAGCAGGAGAAGGACCGCATCCGGTACGGCAAGGAGCTGCAGGCGGCCAAGCGCGAGGAGGACTCGCTGGCGCTGAAGCGCAACCTGGAGGCGCGGCGCATCGAGAAGGAGGAGGAGCGGAAGGCGCGCGACAAGATCCGCGTCAAGCTCGGTGCGCATCGTGCCGTTACACCCGACCTGTGCCGGCTGTGGGTCTCACTCTGTTGGGATACAGCTCGAGCATCGAGGCTAGAACGGCAACATCAGCGTTCGGCGTTGGTGCATGTCACCTTGAGCATCAATGAACGCATGCATGGCAGTTGCGGTCTATTGCAAATCTTACTCTGTGGCTAGGTGGTGGGATGTCCCCCATCAAATGATCACGCCGGTGATCGGTCCCCAGCATTCGCCCTCAAGCCTCGGTATCCATAGACCGTCTCAATCAGCGAATTCGAATAGCTGTCCAGATGACGTCCCATGCCTGTCTGCTGCGTACAGCGTTGCCAAGGCCATGATTCTGATGCTAAGCACTTCCCGCCTGATGTCATGAGAATGTCAACACACGACGCGGCCTGGTTTGCCTGCAGAGGAGGATCGGAGGGAGCGGCGGCGCAAGCTGGGGCTGCCGGAGGAGCTGACGCCGGAGGAGGTGGAGGCGCAGAGGGCGCGGGAGGCCGAGGCGGCGGCCAAGAAGGAGGCGCAGCGGCTTAAGGACATCCTGCCGATCAAGCCCGTCTCAGGCGCGCGGCCGCCTCGGCTGAATGCGCCCTGCCCGGTCATGGACGGGCGCTGCTATCCAGCTCTTCGTGTGAAAGGAGCTGCAGTCACTTTGCTCCTGCCATTAGTTGAAAATCTGACGCCCAGCGGCACAAGAATGTGAGGCCAAGCTAGCGACACTCGTTGGTGTGGCTCATGGCCACCTACTGCTGCGTGCGCAGTCGCGGAGAAGCTGCGGGCGAAGCTGGTCGAGATGAAGAAGGCGGGCGGAGCGGACGACGCGAAGGCAAAGACGGCGTGGACGACGATGCTCAAGTGCGCATCTGATCTGAGGACCTTCTCCGAGCCACGCTCACACTAACGCGCACGGGATGCTGCCAACGATCGTGTGGGCGACAAGGCTCATCTGCTTTCATGTTGTGCAGGTACATCGGCAACGTGGCGTCCAACCCGGGCGAGGAGAAGTTCCGGCGGATACGCGTCAGCAACGCGGCGTTCCAGAGCAAGGTGGCCAGCGCGCCGCACGGCCTCGAGTTCCTGGAGATCGTCGGCTTCAAGGTGAGCAGCGTGCACGGCCGCACGACCAGCTGCCGTCTGACCCGCGCGCTGCAGCGGCACAGCTGCACACATGTACCACTAGTAGGGCAAACATATGGCGCATGCGCAACATGTTGCATGCGCAACAAGCAACCCAGGGTCGCTCGCCGAGTCACACACTGCTGTCCTGCTTGCTGCTTGCCAGTCGCCCGCAAATTAATTGAGTCATTAACATCTGTCTGCGTGCGGCAGGTCGATGCCTCAGGAGAGTTTCTTGAGATCACAGATCCTCAGCCCGCCATCCTGAACGCAGCCGGCGGCGAGATTAGCAGCGCTCTGTCTAATCCGTTCTTCGGAGCCTTGTAGCCTAGTGCCACAGTGTGCTTTACACAGCAGGCGCCCTGAAATTCCTGGGCGCCAAGGAGACTTTGCAGATGGGCGCCGACAACGGCATGGGCATGGCATCTGGTGCGCTTGACCTGCGAAGTGCTTGTTGCTGGCAACCACATCTCGGTGCTGCAACGGGCAGCTGTCGCTGCGATTTGCACCTCATACTCTCGACCCTAGGGCCTTCGCCCAAACTGGCAACCACAGCTCAAATGCTTCACTAAGCGCTATTGCACTGTCGCATCCGACACCTCGTGCGTCGACCCTGTCAGTGCCGGCAATTAGCCAACTGATTTTGAAAGCGCAACCAGCTCGAGCCCGCACCGGCGCGAGCTAGATGAAGTTCAAAACGAGCGCAACGACGCTCGGCGCTTCCACGCGCACCCCGCCAGGTGATCCCTCCTTTGGCCGTTGTCAACAAGCACCCCCGCTGCAATCGAGCTTCACAAATCGTGGTCTCGAGGGAGCTGCAACACGCAAGCTCATGATCACGGGGTCCATTCGCGGTGTCCCTCCACGCCTTCTCATCCGTGGCTGGTCGACCGGCGAAGCTCACACCGTAATTCTGCCCCGACGGTGGCACTGCACCGGCATGAGGCTCGTTCCCCCTCCCCCCGCCACGTTTTCGGCTTTCCGGAGGCCTCGACCCGAACGGCTCTTTGGGTTGCGTTGGGGCGTTTGTACCAGCCTCGTGAGGACACTCACTTCGTCCGGCGTGACAGTCAGTTCTGGCTTTGCGACAGGGGACAGCAGCACGAACAACAGCCGCTCAGTGGCCCAGGATCTGCCGCATGCAACCATCCCGTGGCAGCCGGTGGCTGCTGCAATGGTCGGCAACCGTGCGGCAGGGCTGGGGCCGCTGGCCCGCAACGTGTGCGCCGCTCTACTTTTCTAGCCTTTGCGCGTGCATTAGAGCCGAGCAATCTACCAATGCGATGATGTTGATGTTGACACGGCGTCATATGACTAGTAAATTTACAGTCATGCATGACGCCGACCGGCACCAACCACGCGCGCATGCTGAATCAACACTTGCTCGTGACCGCTGACATGACGGGTCTGTGAACCTGCACAGGCGACGCACCGAGCGGAGGGTCACATGGCCAACGAGACGGGCGGCTTCCGCGGAATTGCACACCGCTTCAGCAGCGGCATTGCAGCAACAGTGGGGTCGGCGAGCGTCGGCGCCTCCAACTTCTTCACAAACGTCGCTGACGCCTTGACTATGGTGCGCATGCAGAGAAACCCACGTATACGCAGCTTGGCGCCATTGCTGGACGGCCTTTTGCATGCAGACCTTGCTGAAATTTGAAACATGCAAACCGCCATAAGCATGTTGCTGCGGCATGTGTTGCTGATCATGAGGCAGGCACAAGTATACACGACCAGGAAACGCACATCTGTTGCGCTCATCAAGCAAGGCAGCAAGCGTTGTGTGTCCGTGGCCAGGTCGACGTCTCCAATGAAGGCGCCATCGAGGTCGTCGGCCGGGATCTTCTAGACCGGACGTCCAGCGGAGCTGCGATGGACACCACGCACCAGGTGCAATTGGCTGCTAAATCAAGCCTACA
>JAABUX010008689.1_pt1 | contig 11664 bp, 23 predicted proteins | sample 5561851 | NCBI WGS metagenome assembly JAABUX01 (sample SAMN10711883, study PRJNA513361) | rock metagenome | isolation source: Antarctica rocks | place: Antarctica: Victoria Land, Richard Nunatak red sandstone | collected 2016-01-03 | reverse complement strand
ATATCCTACTGCATAGTTGCTGAACGCTGTGCCGCCAGCTGCCTTCAGGGCTCCAAACAGCTCATCTCCCCAGTCCTGCGCACGGAGACCCTTCTGTGACCCATGCAGCGTCAATCCGCCCGTGTGTGCCGGCGTTCCCAGTCGAATCCTCATGCGGTGCAGCATCGCAGAAGCAGCGACGGGTAAGGTGCCACAAGTGCATGAAGCGCAGTAGTTGAGAAGCTCGGGTGCCAATCATCCGTGCCAGCAGCTGCAGCAGCAGCAGCACTTGCGGCGAACACCAGACAGTCAGGTGCAGAGCACGGGTCCTTGACACTGGGTAGCATTGAAGGCGACTGGCGGCACAAACCAGATCTGCATGCCGCTGCATCCCCCGAGCGATGCAACTCCAAATGCTGGTGGCGCAATCTCCGGCCAGCCATCCGCACCTCTGTGAGCTGTCCGATGACGCCGTCGCACTGCTTGCCGATGAGGTCCTTCACCAGCTGGTTGCTCAGGATGACGTCCTCGTGCTGCGACACCTCCACGCGGCAGTCCGCGGAAGTCAGGATCTTGAGCCACCGATCCCCTGGCAAATGCTTGGTGACCACCACCCGCTTCGAGCCGCCTTCGTTGTGCACCTGCGTTGCGGAGCACGCTTCATCTCGACAAGCTGTCCTGTACGTCTGATCCTGACGATCGTGTGGTCGGCACTCCGGGACGGAGGGGGCTTCGTCGGTGTATCAGCGAGCTGTTCGGACCTCGACGGGATGGCCATTCGTCGTCTGTGATGCCATGAGCCGAGTCAGGGCTGGGCACAGCTGTGATCCTCTCGTTCTGCAGGTCAGGCTCTTGATCGCCTGCCTGAGCATAATCTGTTGCCTCCTGCTGATCACGGTCGCCTAAAGCTTCTGCAGTTCCTGATTGTGGAGGTCTGGTGCTCAAGACGTCCTCAGCGGAGGGAGGAGCAGGCGCGAACCAGCCTCAGATCACACGATACCCGCACTCTGCTTTAGTCGCACGCTAAGCTCTGCTCTGGTGGCCTTACACCCTCGCATGCATTGAGATGCGCTGAAACGCGGTGCATCAGTTCAATCGGGTCCTGCCTGGAGTCTCACTGCAGCTGACACTGCCTACACGATCGTTACGCCTATGCCGTCTGCAGCTCGCGGCCCTTGATGAATTTTGAGGTGGACTGCAGGTGCTTGACGGCTGCGCCGACACCTGAACCGGGTGTGATGTTCACGCCCGCATCGAGAAGAACCATCTCCGTGCCGGCAAGCGACGACAGGCACATGATCTGCGCGGCAAACGGAACTCTGGTCAATATGCAGAGACATACGCATGCACTCCCAATCCTCTCACAACCGAGAGCAGCAATGCAGTGGCTTGACGTGTGAATTTGCTGACAGGAACATGACGATGGGCCGTTGAACAGACCAACCGTGTGTGCTGCGCTGCCGTGATCGAGCAGCCAGCAAGATTGCTGGGGTAGTGGCAAACTGTATGATCAATCCCAAGGGCGCACCTCATCCATGTTGCCGAGGTGGCCAATGCGGAACACCTTGCCGGCGACCTGCGAGAGGCCGACGCCCAGCGACAGGTTGTACTTCGCGTACGCGTACCTGCCGTCACGGAGGTGATCAGGCACCGGCTACGTCTTAGTGACTGGGTCCTGACATAGCATGGACATGCCACACCTAGCAACACCACTGGTGGTCACATTTGTTGGCATGCTAGAACACAATCACGCAGTATGTTACCAAGTGCATACGCAATGTTGTCAGCAGCGCAACCGGGTGGCGACACAGGGGCTCGCATCCTCATGATGCAAGCGCTGGGGGCCTCACTTCACGATGTCATCGGACTGGATGCCGGAGGGCGTCTCGATGACCGTGAGGCTGTTGCTGCGCCATCGCGGGTTCTTGCACAGCAGCTTCAGGCCCCAGGCGTCCACTGCAGCCCGTGCAGCCGTCGCCAGCCTGCATAGCACGCATACAGCATGTGAGCTGACAGATGTTGCCGTAGAGACTTGTGTCGGGACCAAGATACCATCAGGTGGGGGCTACAGAGGAGTCACCGCCTAACAAGTACGCTCCGGCAGCATACAAGGTTTGACGTTGCAGTGCAGAACGCATGCACGCACGCAATGTGATACCCTGGAGGAAACGGGCCCTGAGCCGTCCCTGTGGTTGTCACCTGTCATGGCGTGCGATGACATTGTCAATGCCCTCCGCATTGAGCAGCGCCAGGGACTCCTGGAGGCCGTACAGCAGCGGCAGGACCGGGGTGTAGGGCACGTTGCCGGCCGGGTTCGTGGCCAGCTGGTCCTTCCAGTCGTAGTAGCACCTGGCGCTGGTCGCTGTCTTCTGGGCCTCCAGAGCCTGCATGCAGACAGATAACATAGTTTCACCTGCCTGTGCCTCATTGCAGGTTTGGGGTAGGCACGCAGATCACCAGCAACAGAGCCCGACAGTCCACATTGGCCTTCGTTGTTCAGCAGCGGTGCTAGCAAAGTATGAGACCGCAGGCTTGCATCTGTTCCTCGCAGCTGCCCAGACAGTATATAAGAGCTGCGGTCTCTGCAGCAATCACCTTCGGCGACGCTGCCATGACGGCGAGGCCTGTCGGCAGGGACAGAGCCTTCTGCGAGCCGGTCACCGCCACATCCACCCGCCACTCGTCTAGCCTAAAGTCCAGGGCGCCGATGGAGGAAACGCCTGCGTGTCCAGGCCCAGGTCGTCAGCATGCATGCTGCCTTGCAGACCCTGTTCCTCCATTGCTGCATGTGCTGTAACGCACAGAGCCTGTGCCAGGGCCAAGAAAGGCCGAAGGGCCCTCACCGTCGACCAACAGCAGCGCTGGGTGGCTGAACTCGTCCATGGTCTGTCGGATGCGCGGCACATCGCTCGTCACGCCTGCACAGGCACAGTTCGGCTCCAGATTAGCACCACTGTGGCAGCTGCAAGCCACTCGTGCACAGAGCTGCTCCTGAGCATGCGAAGGCATGCATGGTACCAACGGCACTGGCTGGGGCCTGCACCTGTGGCTGTCTCGTTGTGCACAACCGCAACAGCCTTGATCTTCTTCTCAGTGTCCGCCTGCACAGCAGTGCACAGTCTGGGGACGAGCCACCGACTAGCAACAGCAGCGTGTTAGCAACGCCGCAAGACCCCGACGGAAACACTCCCAGCCCGGGCGCGGACCTTGAGGATCTCCGCGAGCTTCTCCTCATTTGCGCCCTCGCCCCACGGTGAGTCGATCACGGTCACGTCCAGGCCCATCCTCTCCATCATGTCCACCTGCGGAGACCTTTGTTGTCAAGAGGCCGAGCACGGAGTCGTGTCGAAAGCGACGCAGCTGCGAGCCTGATGCTGCGTGCGACTAGAGTCCGAGCCCTCACCCACAGCAGCGAGAACTGTCCGTAGCGGAAGGTCACGATTTTGTCGCCCGGCGACAGCGTGTTCGTCAGGGCCGACTCCCAGCCGCCTGCACGCCGCGGCGGCACACTGGCTCATTTTCCGACATCCAGCAGTTGAGACGTGCACGGCGTCGGAAGATCCCTGTGGCAAGAGTCCACGTCCACTCGAGGTGCATGATCGGAGCTTCACACCTGTCCCGGTGCCGGGAAAGATGAACGTGGTCCCCTCCTTTGTTTTGAAGATGGTCTTGCACTCTTCGAGGATCGACGAGAACCAGGGGTTGAACCACGGGTCCCGGTGGTTCTGGGCGGGGCGGGTCATCGCCCGCATGACCCTCTCATGGATGTTCACCGGGCCTGCATTGGCGTTTACAGCGATTAGCCTGGGTACAGCTGGTCCTGACGTGGGCTCAACGCCGCAGATACTGCCAGTTGCTGTGTATCACTGCGAGTTCCGCTTGGCACCTGGCACGAAGAGGTGACCCCTCCCCGGCGGGTCATAGCTGTGGAAGTCCGCATCCGGGCCATATGCGACTGCAAAGTCCCTCGCCTGCGCTCAAGAGCGAGCTGATCTCAGCACAGGCTTGTGCTTTGGTGCCGTTTCACAGCGAAAGTAAGCCTGACCACCTGTGCACAGCACTATGCATAGGCTCTACCCTCCCAGCCAGCCGCATGTGCGCTACCATCTGTGCCTGCACGTAATATGCCGTGCAGAGCGCACGGTGGGCATGTCCTGCGACTGAGGAGGTGAGCGGCAACATTCGAAATGTTTGCCACCTGAGCAACCTTCCAGCCTGACCCTCATCCACACGGTGTTGCATGTCGGGGGTGGGGCATGATCCGAGACCCCTGAGACTGCTATAAACAGGCAACGCAGGCGAAGCAAACGGTTGGACAGCGGCCTCCGGGGAGGATCGCTCCTATCCAGTACGATGAGAGTCAATCGCTGCCAGCAACCATGTGCTGGCAGTGGGGTTCTCGAGCAACACCTGCAACAGGGCTGCGGCGTTGCTGAAGAGCTTCTGGCGCTGGGACCGGGCTGCTGTGGTGAGGGCGGCGTTCAGGAACCCCATCACAGCAGCGTATCTGCCCGATCCACCAGGCCAACCTGACCGCAGGCTGAATGCCCACCTCGTGTTGCTCGGAAACCTAGACCCTGAACCAACGCAGATTTGTGGTGAGCGCATGGAAGCCGGATTAAATACCACGAGCAGAATGGGACGCCGCGCCGCGAGCCGCGTGGGTCTGCTTGCGCAGCGGGCCATCCTTGCAGATAGCGCTTCCGGCGTCGCGGAGAATCCACGTCACCGGGAGCAGATAGCGCGGTCTCTGAGTTACCTCGGCGCGTCCACGTCGCTCCCGGCTGGTCGCGGCGGAGCCCTCTACGATGTGGCCGCGATGCGGTCCGCTGGACCGGCGGGCGTGCTTTCCCGCGGCAAGGCGCTGGCCGCGAGGCAGGAGGTGGACACGGCCGGGCCGCTGTTCCGGATGCAGGGCATGCCGCGCATCAGCGTGAGCATCGACGGCGCCGTCTCCATGGTCTGCGACGACGGCCCCGCGCCCTCCATGTTCCAGAACAAGGACGGCCACCGCCTGGAGGACGGCCGCTACGCCGCGTTCGCGGCGGAGATCACGGGCTTCATCCCGGCGGAGCGCCAGTACACGGACCCCGTCCGGACCTTCGCGTACGGCACGGACGCCTCCTTCTACCGCCTCAACCCCAAGCTGGTCGTCAAGGTGAGCTCCGTTGCAGCGCGTGTGCCGTGTAAACACACTGCAAGCGTGGCTTTGCATCAATGCATCCAGCTGTGCAGGTACCGACGTAGGATGTCGGGCTAGCTTGGGTGCATTCGTCTGGTATCAAGATTGCCTACCACTCGCTGTGTGCAACTGAGTGTCCTTCATTTGTCTATTGAGATTTTGCCGCAATGTGAGACAACAGCGGCATGCAGCGATAATGCGCCGTCCATCCGTGTCTGCAGATCCACAACGAGGCGGAGGTGGCGCGCATCCTGCCCATTGCGGCGAAGCACGGCGTGCCGGTCACCTTCCGCGCAGCGGGGACCAGCCTGTCCGGGCAGGCCGTCACGGACTCGGTGCTCCTCAAGCTCAGCCACACCGGCAACAACTTCCGGCGGTTCAGCATCCCGGTGAGCAGCCGCTATTTCCAACTGGGCCGGGGCCAGGATCTGAGCTGGCGTATGCTTGCCTGCCGCTTGCTTGCACTGTTGTGAACGCTGCTCCATTTTCTGCGGCTTGATGTTATGGGGCTTGGTCGCTTGCGGTGTCAGACTCCGTCCTTATATCATGTGAATCATGGCTGGCTTCGCGCAAGTACCTGACCGTGTGTCGCTGGGCCCAGGGCGACGGCAGCGAGATCATGGTCGAGCCCGGCCTTATCGGCGGCGAGGTCAACCGCATCCTCGCCGCGCATGCGAAGAAGGGCAACCACCCGATCCAGGTGCGCACAGAAGCTGTGACATGCAGCTCCAGCCGAATGGCAGGGACGAGAGCTTTATTGTTCATGAAGTCGCCATGCGCTGGTTGCACCCTGCAGTGTTGGGCGCCTTCCTGCCTACATCATGCTTCGCGCCGTCGCACGCTCGTTGAGGATAAACAGGATGCTGTCTGGAGTAATGTTATTGACCCGTCATGGTGTTCGCCCGCAGTACAAGATCGGGCCGGACCCGTCGTCCATCGACTCGTGCATGGTGGGCGGCATGGTTTCCAACAACTCGTCGGGCATGTGCTGCGGCGTCGCCCAGAACACGTACCACACGCTGAAGGACATGCGCGTTGTGCTGGCCGACGGCAGCGTGCTGGACACCTCCGACGCCGCCAGCCGCCAGGCGTTCCTTGAGGTACTGCCTCGCCCTGCATGGTTTGCCGCCAGGAACATGTGTGTTTGTTTACGGCAGTGGGCCGAGGTACGGTTAAATGACATGACACTGTAGTACGTCAGGTTGGTGTCTGCGGGTGCAGGCAATCACTCTCTCCTGCGAGCTGTGGACCCTGACCCTTGCGCTGCTCGGGGTACAAGGGATCCCCGGATGCTTAGGCGCAGGCTCAATTACCAAGGTTTCATTGCCTTGCTCCCTCGAGCGCAGAACCACAAGGATCTGGTGGATGGCGTCGTGGCGCTGGCGAAGCGGATACAGGCAGACACTGACCTGGCAGCCCTCATCCGCCGCAAGTTCGCCATCAAGTGCACCACGGGCTACTCGCTGAACGCGCTGGTGGACTTCCCGGTGCGCATCTGGGACCTGGCTGCCGGCAATAGGCTAATGCCTCGCTTTCGTGCCGTCTCTTTTACACGTAGCCTCCGGCAAAGCCTGGTGTACACCGATCGACCCATCACGTCAGTGAACCTGACAAATTTGCCAATGAGGCGCTGAAGTTGTGTTTGGCCAGCAGCTCCTGACAATTATTGACCACCGCCAGGTGGACGACCCCATCGAGATCATCAAGCGGCTGATGATCGGCAGCGAGGGCACGCTCGGTTTCGTGGCACAGGCGACCTACAACACGGTGCCGGAGTGGCCGCACAAGGTGTGGCACCCATGCTTTGCTCGGCTGCACCATTGCACAGCGGTTGTTTTGGGGGATCATGGGTCGTGCAGGCAGTTTCTGTCCTATGCTGCTGGCATGACAGCAGAAAGCTGTGCACCTCATATGTGGCGGGCAGACATATGATTTGCCCCTGTTCTGCTGTAGAAATCAGCCTTCGTCATCTTCCCGGACGTGCACTCGGCGTGCGCTGGCGCAGCCGCCCTGCGGAATGAGACAAAGGTCGATGCAGTGGAGATGTTCGATCGGGCGTCGCTGAGGTGAGCGCAATAGCACAGGTTCTGCATCCGTTGTTGTGCCGCAGCCCTGCCATTATAACAAGGTGCAATTGGCAGTAGTTCTGGCCACCGGCCATGATGCCGGACATCAGATGTAGTGCGCCTCGATGAGCCCTGCATTCTAGCTGTCTGCTCAGCAGTCCTCGTGGTTACCGTGCTCCGCGGATGCATCATCAGGGACAGCGAGATCGACGAGGACTTCGTGAGGCTGGTGCCGGACGCCAAGGACGCGGGCCCCGGCGCCGCAGCGCTGCTGATCGAGTGCCGCGGACAGACGCCGGACAAGCTCCAGGTAACCACTGCTTGGCCGTGATTTCCGGTTATCCAAGCCTGGGACCTGTAGAGACCACCGAAATGCTTGCTACAGGCCTGATGTGGGTCGCACATCATGTGATGCCGCCACGTTCGACACAAAGGTCAATGTAAGGTACCCGTGTTGAGATCTTTTCTGCTCAGCAGCAGCAGGCATTCTTTTCAAGCATCGCGCTTGTCCTGGCCCAGATGCGGCTGAGACGCAATTTGTCTCATGTCATTGCAGGCGAACATCGACGACGTGCTGGGCTCCCTGCGGCGGTCGAAGCTGCTGTTCGGCCCGCACAAGGGCGAGCTGAAGCCGCTGGATCACTACCCCTTCCGGGACGACCCCAAGGAGGCCAAGGTCTTCTGGGACGTCCGCAAGGGGCTCATCCCCATTGTCGGCGGCGCCCGCGAGTCCGGTGAGCGCTGGCGCTGCACGCTCATATATTGCTGGCCGGACCCCATCTTGATGCTGCAGGCTATGTAGGTCATGCGGAAGCCGCATGTCTCGCGCTTGGCTGCTCACATGCGACGTCTGACATGCATGCAGATTTGGTTGTCCAACCAGGCTGATTCTTGTCTCGCGAGCGGTGCGGGAGCGAACAGGCAGACAACGCCACGATGAAGTCCGAAGCTAAATTGCACTGACTTGACCCTCGCTGACCCTGGCAGGCACTTCATTCCTGATCGAGGACGTGGCGTGCCCGGTGAACCGGCTGGCGGACATGACGGTGGACCTGGGCAACATGTTCCAGAAGCACGGCTACGACGACGCGTCGTGCTTCGGCCACGCCCTGGAGGGCAACCTGCACCTCGTCTTCTCGCAGGTCCGTTGCCTGACTGAGTGGCGATTGCGGTGTTACTTGCAACTTGCGCATGCATGGTCATGTTCAGCCTGGTGTGGAGGGGCATACGACAGCCTTTGCTGCGTGTATCTTGTATTGCCTGGGTACCACAGAGGTGGTCAGTGGGTAGCCGCTGAGCGCTGCAAGCAGCGCCGTGCGCTGCGGGAATGCTGAGCGTATGCCATCTGTCTTGATGACCTGGTCTATTGTTGCAGGGCTTCCGGACGCCGGAGGAGATCAAGCGCTTCTCGGACATGATGGACGAGATGTGCTACATCGTGGCGACCAAGCACGGCGGCAGCCTGAAGGCCGAGCACGGCACCGGCCGCAACGTGGCGCCGTACGTGGAGATGGAGTGGGGCGCGACCGCCTACAACCTCATGTGGGAGCTCAAGGAGCTGTTCGACCCCGAGTACGTGCTCAACCCGGGCGTCATCCTCAACCGGGTGCGCCGCGCAAGCACCTGGTCGACGCCTCGCGAAACTGGTTTTCACACATCGCTCCTCACACGAATTGCGCCTGATCTTCACATCATACGGCAGGCAGTGCCATCATGGCACTGCTCGATTGTAGAGTAAAATCGTCGGCTCCTTTCGATCGTGCTGTGTGCGGCGAGCTCTGCACTGTCCGGCAGACAGTCCCCAGTGTGCATACTGGTATGTCGTTACCAGGATGCAATACACGTGCAGGACCCGCATGTGCACCTGAAGAACCTGAAGCCGTCGCCGGTGGCGTCGCCGCTGGTTGACGCGTGCATTGAGTGTGGCTTCTGCGAGAGCAACTGCCCCAGCCGGGACGTCACTCTGACGCCGCGCCAGCGCATCACCTCGTTCCGCGAGATGAGCCGCCTGGAGGGCCTGGATAGCCGCAACGGCGCCGAGGACGAGAGGTGCGCCGGGCCGCACGGGGTGATGACTATGGCACTGTCAGGTTGTTGGTTGCATCTCGCACTTGCAGCGCATCAATATGCTGGCCGCTTGGGTGCTCAACGCATAGCATCTCGCTGGATGGATTACATGTATGCTGCGCTTCCTCAATGTGCTCCGTTGCTGACACAGGGCAAGCGTCCGCCGGGACCTCGCCTCCCAAAGTAAGTGCAGCAACAAGCCGTTTCCAACAGTCTTGGCTCATGCCTTTGGATGTTTGGCCGCAGGCTGAAGGACTTCAAGCGGATCTACGAGTATCAGGGCGAGGCGACGTGCGCGGCGGACGGCATGTGCCAGGAGAAGTGCCCGGTCAAAATCAACACGGGCGAGCTGATCAAGTCCATCCGCGCGGAGCAGATGAAGGACATGAAGCAGGCCTCCGGCGGCGCCATGGTGAGCATCACTCCTGTCGTTGTCATTCTGCACAGGGAGGGTGTGGCCGAAATAGCTACGGTCGGGATTGTCCAAGAGGTCCACTGTTGACGGACTCTGCGATGTCTTGTGTCATCTATGCTGCTGCATCTGAATAGCTGCTGTAACACACATCCTGCAGTGTCACCACTGTTATTCACATGTTGCCGGTCTCATCACCGAGCTTCTGCACAGCTGCTGTCTTGAGTGCTGTATCATGTGTCAAATTCTATTGCCTACATGTCCTAGTTACCAAGGTTGCTCCTTGCCTCCCTCGCAGCGGCTGGCGAACAACTTTGGCGCGTTCACCAACATGGTGCCGCCGCTGCTGAACATGGTGGACTTCGCGCACCGGCTGGTGGGGCCCAAGCCGCTGGAGTTCCTGTCCAGGACCCTCAACAAGGGCACCGGCAACATCGTGCCCACCTGGAACCCGTATCTGCCGCGGGTGAGGAGCTCTGGGAACCTATCTGTGACCTAATATCTCAGCCGTAATGTGCCGTGGCTGCAACTGGCTGGGCTACCCCGTGCGACCTTGATTCACGCGGTGTAGCGGTTGAGGACCTCTCGCTGAGCCCAGCCCCGCTTACTCTTGCCATCCGCTGCGGCGCGCCATTGCAACAGTCAGCACCCCTTCAGTGAGGTGCCTTCTGCCAGCATGACCGACGGCCTGCAGCGGCCGACGGTCAGCGGCCAACGGTCTGAGGGTGAGCTCACGCAGGGCGCGTCGAAGCTGGACATGGACCCGCCGAAGCCGGAGCCGTCGCCGGGGCTGCCGCGGCAGGTGGTGTACGTGCCCAGCTGCGTGACCCGCATGATGGGCCCCTCCCGCAGCGACTCCGAGACGGCCTCCGTCCACGAGAAGCTGCTGTCGCTGTTTGCCAAGGCCGGCTACGAGGTCATCTACCCCGAGGTGAGCCCCGTGCATGCCGCGCTCTTGCCTCATAGTTAATGTGCTCAATCATGACAAGACTAGATGAAGTGATCTGCAAGGGAGTTCACGTATATACTTGGACAGGAACTCTTAGTTTGAGCGGTCCGTCGGGCTGAGCATGATTCAGTCGATTGAGAGTCGAAACCGGGAACAGGAGCGTTGTACCCCGCCAAGGGAGCCTCGCAGTCTGTTAGGGACCATTTCCTCAAGCCTTGTCTCACGTCGCCGTCCGCTCCCACCGCAGGGCCTGTCGAGCTCGTGCTGCGGCATGCTGTTCAACTCGCGGGGCTTCAAGGACGCGGCGGCGGTGAAGGGCGACGACCTGGAGCAGAGCCTGGTGGCGGCCAGCCAGGGCGGCAAGATCCCCATCGTCTGTGACACCAGCCCCTGCCTGAGCCAGATCAAGGGCAGCCTCTCCGACTCCCGCCTCAAGTGCGCGCCCTTCCCTCTTTTGCACATCATCACACCATGAAAATCTGCCCTCATGGCTCAAGGCACTTGATCCCTGCAGTATCCTGCGCGACATGTTGGTTCACTCGCACCCCCCGTCAGCCTCTAGCTCAAACTCAACCCTGGGTGGGTGAGCAGGTGTGCCGCATGTTGGTTCATCGGTCAGCCTGACTAGTCGGCAAGCATTTCTTGTTGTTATGTGGCAGCCCTGACCTCATGAGCCTGTTGCGCAGGTTCTCCCTGTATGAGCCGGTGGACTTCGTGAGGCACTTTCTGCTGGACAAGCTGGACTGGACCAAGGTCCGCGACAGCGTCGCCGTCCACGTGCCGTGCTCGTCCAAGAAGATGGGCCTCGCAGACGCCTTCACCCAGGTCGCCAGCCTCTGCGCGCACGAGGTCACGCACACCGGCGTCCCCTGCTGCGGTGCGCGCATGGGCCGCCTCGTCACTTTGGCTTGACCCTCGCCCTGACCCTTGCCCTTCCACCCTTTATTTTAGCCACGACATACACATTTCCACCCTCACAACCCCTGTGCCTCAGCAGGCATTCAGTGTG
>JAABUX010008687.1_pt1 | contig 11664 bp, 15 predicted proteins | sample 5561851 | NCBI WGS metagenome assembly JAABUX01 (sample SAMN10711883, study PRJNA513361) | rock metagenome | isolation source: Antarctica rocks | place: Antarctica: Victoria Land, Richard Nunatak red sandstone | collected 2016-01-03 | reverse complement strand
TTCGCGTTCAGCCCATGAGCACGAGCCACTCGCGCAACACTTGCCCCCGGCTCCGACGCCTGCTCTACAATCAGCCGCTTCTCAGCAGCAGAACGACGCTTCCGTACCTGCCGGACCAACACCCCAGAATCATCCATCAACTCATCGTCTATGCAGAACCACGAACCACGCCAGATGGGAAGATCACACGCTTACCATCAATCTGCTCTGCAAAGGTTGGGGTTTGCATGTAGTCCGCATATCTCCGAAAGCTCTCATTTCGCCAGCCGGTGTTGATGCTGTCCTTGTGCGCCGGACGCCTGCCGCCGAGTCCCTCCCGCCACACAGCGCTAATTCCTTCTGCGTTGAGAGAGGCGAAGAGCTGCTTCTGACCGTACTGCGGATATGTGCGCGAGCCAGGGAATCTTCGTACATCGACCAAGTGCCTGCATCCGTTCTCCTTTAGGGCGCGGAGGAACGAAGCGAGCGGCAACGTCGAGTGTCCAATCGTCAGCAAGGTATGTGCCGGTGACGGCATTTGGCTCATCATGTATACGGAGGTCGTGCTCACTTCCGTTCCGGCGCAATCCGGGCCGAGCCGGTCACAACTCTGCTTCATCTGACATATTCAAAGAGTCTGAGACGCTCTTGCTCACGCGTAATGGACTTGTTTCTCGCCTGCAACAGTCCCAAAAGTGTGATCTCTCCGGTAATCTGCCTGGTCGCGCGATCCTTGACCGGCAGGACTGAGAGACCTTGGGTGGCCATTAATTCGGCAGCCGCGCGAGATGTGGAATCTGCATAGATAAAGTGTTCAGGCGATTCGGCGCGGGTTCCCTCTTCGCCCTTTGTCATTAAATCGCCTACGATGACGGTCTCCAGTGGATCGACTCCGTACTCGCGGGTCAGATGATACCCCCGCCGGCTCAGCTTTTCGGTCAGAATCGACCGAGGCATGAGGAGTGCCGTCACCAGATAAGCGGAGACGCAGCCCAAGGTGAGCGGTAGCAGAGCTGGCAGGCAGTGCGTAACCTCCAGGCTGAAGAGAATGGCCGTCAGTGGGACGCCGAGTGAGCCCGCGAGCATGGCACCCATCCCGACGAGTGCCCAGAATGCCTGCTCTTCCACCGACCTGTGCGTGATGTGACCTGTCAGTGCTCCGACAGCCCCGCCAATCATCAGCAAGGGGGCGAGGACGCCTCCTGATGTCCCTGAACCCAGGGAGAACGCCCACATGAGCGATTTCGCGATAAGGATGCCAAGAATCAGCGAGAGCGGCGCCATCCCATGAAGCAGTTCCGAGATGTTGTCGTATCCGACGCCCAGACCCCGTGGAAAGAAGAGGCCCCCTAAGCCGATACCCAAGCCGCCCAGAGCAGGCCACCACATCCAGTGGATCGGCAGACGCTCAAACATATCTTCAAAGGCGTACATCATCCGGCTCATCCCGGCTGCTACGAGACCGACCAGAGCGCCGAGTAGGAGAGAACCGACTGCAAAGGTGACAGGGTGAAAATTACCTATAGTCGGCATGGGGAAGATTGGACCAGAGCCGAGAAGATATAAGCGGAAGACTCCCGCCGTCGCGCTTGCGATCGCGACCGGCACGAGGCTGCGCGGTCGCCACTCAAACAGAAGCAATTCGACAGCGAGCAGGATTGCGGCGACCGGTGTAGCGAACGTGGCGGACATGCCCGCCGCCGCTCCGGCGACCAGCAAGGTTGTGCGTTCCGCGTCAGTAAGCCGAATCCATTGTGCGATTAATGAGCCGAACGCCCCGCCCGTCATAATGATCGGACCTTCCGCACCAAACGGGCCTCCAGACCCGATTGCGATGGCAGCGGAGACAGGCTTTAAGATGGCGATCTTCCAGTCCACCTTGGCGCGATGAAGCAGAATAGCTTCAATCGCCTCCGGGATGCCGTGCCCTCTGATCTTTTCCGAGCCAAACCGGGCCATGCACCCGACCAGGAGCCCACCAATTACCGGGACCACAACCATCCAATGCCCCAAAGGACTGCCAGCCGGCCTCACCGCAACATCGCTGAACCGATGGTAGTAAAAGAGGTTTGTCGAGAACGCGATCATCTTGAGGAGCAACGACGCGAGGAGGGTAGAACCAACGCCAATAATCAGAGCAACCCCGGACAACAGCCACACTCGCCTGTCCACGGTGAAATCGCGCAAAGCGGAAGATTCAGCCTTCAATGTTTTCCCTTCTTATTACTCTGTGTCCCCGCAGCGGAGGCACTGAATGTTGAGAGATTCTTCATGAGCTGCGGTGCGAGCTCGGTCAGTTCATGCGCATGGGCCTCGGACAGGGTGTCCAGAATCTTCTGCCCCTCGGCTGTGAGCTGCAGCACCACCCACCGCCGATCGTCCTCGGCGTGAGTCCGTGTGATCAAACCAGCCTCTTCACACCGTTTGCTGAGTTGCACGACGCTGTGATGGCGGATGCCGAGGCGCTCTGCAGCGTAGCCGATCGTCACCGCCACGCTCTCCGGCGCCCCAGCAATTTGAAGCAGGAGTTGATGCTGTTGCGGCTGAAGACCACACCGGGTAGCCGCCTCCTCGCTAAACCGCAGGAAGTTCCGAAGGTGAGACCGGAATTCGGCAAGAACCTTCAGACGATCCTTGGATGTGCTTCTATGCACGGCTGGCATCCTCAGATTGTATCGTAACGTGATATGTTTATCGCCGAAGTAAAAGCCTTAGTCTGCTCTGTCACGGAGGGAATCGACGGAACCAAAGGCTCTAATTTCGGAGGATACGAGCCGATGTCCATCTGTCTAATCGTGTTTCTAGCTTTTCCGGTGGTCGGCATTATCGCTGCCATAGTCGTCGTGGCGAAAGATTCGATTCATAATCGCCGTGTTCGCCGCTCGGGGAATCAAGGCTCATTTAATAGTCGAGCACCCTCGCCGCTAAATGTTGGTCTTTTTACGCATGATAATGTCCTTTATCATGCGTGAAGGAGGGGAGGCGAGATGAGCGAATCCATCCAGAAGCTGTTTACTACCCGTGCCGAGCAGTACCCGGAGCCGACCCAGGCCGACATCGCCCTTGGAACCGGTAGAGCCGCACTCGCCGCCATACCGTTTGTGGGCGGCTCAATCACCGAAGTTTTGGCCCTAGTCCTCGCGCCAGCGATCTCACGTCGACGGGATACATGGCTGAAGGAGCTTGCTGATGCGCTCGACGAATTGGAGCGTAGGGTTGAGGGTTTTAGGGTTGAAAATCTTGCCCAGCATGAAGCCTTCGTGTCCGCCACGATTCAGGCAATTCGAGCCGCCATCAGCACCCATCAACAAGAGAAGTTGGAGGCTCTTCGAAATGCTGTCCTCAACGTCGCTTTGAGCAAGACTGTCGATGAAGAGAAGCAAATCTTTTTCTTAAATCTGATCGAGACTTTCTCGGCCACTCACCTTCAAATTCTGAGACTTTTTGCCAATCCAGGCACTTTCCCGGCTCCACGGAGAGAGGAATTGAGAGCACGACGTGCTTTGACTGATCCCATGGTCAACGATCTGAACAATCAAGGTCTACTGATCGACCCGCGTCCGTTTGTTGCTCGGACACGCGAGTCCCCGGAGAGCCTCACCATACAGGGATGGAGTCTCTCGCCTCTGGGTAGCGAATTTCTTCTATTCATCGCTTTACCGGAGCAACTAAAGTGACCACTCTTATTCCGTATACCCCTTCCCTGCCCTCCATCGTCACCGCCCAGCCGCAGGCTCGAAAGCGGATGCGGGACTTCTTCAGCTCCCACATCCGCAACAAGAACACCCGCCGCGCCTACATGGAGGCGGTGCGGCAGTTCTCCGCGTTTTGCGCTGTGCACGGTATCGAGGATCTGGCCCAGGTGGAGCCGGTCCACGTCGCGGCCTTCGTCGAGGATCAGCTCCGGGAGCATTCGAAGCCCACCGTGAAACAACGGCTGGCCGCGCTGCGGATGCTGTTCGATTGGATGGTAGTCGGCCAGGTCCTCGCTGTGAACCCGGCCCATGCGGTACGCGGGCCGAAGCACACCCAGCGGAAGGGCAAGACCCCGGTCCTCAATGTGGACGAGGCCCGCACCCTGATCGACGCGATCGACACCACTTCCCTTCCCGGCCTGCGCGATCGCGCGTTGATTGCCCTGATGGTCTATACCTTCGCTCGCGTCGGAGCTGCGGTCGCTATGAAGGTGGAAGACTTCTTTGTGCAGGGGCGGCGGGGGTGGGTGCGGCTGCATGAAAAGGGCGGCAAGGAACACGAGATGCCCACGCATCACAATCTTGACCGCTACCTGGAGGAATACATCGCCGCCGCCGGCATCGCCCAGGACAAAAAGGGACCACTCTTTCGCACCAGCAAGGGGCGCGGCGGCGAGCTGGCCGAGCGTGCCATGCTGCAATCCGATGTGTGGCGGATGATTCGCCGGCGAGCTGCCGAGGCCGGGATCGAGACCGAGATCGGCTGCCATACCTTCCGGGCTACCGGTATCACCGCGTATCTCAGAAACGGTGGACGGTTGGAAATCGCCCAGCAGATGGCCGCCCATGAGTCGGCCCGCACCACTGGACTCTATGACCGCCGCAACGATGAAGTCTCGCTGGACGAAGTGGAGCGCATCGCGATCTAAGAAACGCGACTATTTCCGATGGAGTTTTACCCAATAGCGGTACTTGAAATCGAAGCGGGCCGACCCCTGAGAGCCAGGAAATACAAGATGCTGGCGACCATCTCTTTCCCAGTTATAGGTGTTGTTGCAGGGGCATTCCAGGCGATGCGGGACCAATGCCTCATCCGCGTCTCTCAGCATATGTAGCCATTGATTTTGGCGGCGGCGCAGGCCGCGCGCAGCCAATTTCTTGTCATCATGGGCACTTTTGTTGCCGGTGACGGCAGTATAGGGTTTCCGGTAAGAACGAGACACATGTGCTCTCTCCTTTGCGAGCTAATGTGTCATGGCGAACCTCCTTAACGTGATTGACTGACCAAGCCATCTGTATTCATCTAGCCAGCTTCGCAAGCATCTTGCGAAGGTCCTTCATGAGCAACATCAGATGCAACTCGTCATCGAGGCATGGGTCAAAATCGAATTTCTCATAGAATGCTCTGGCTTGATGGTCGATGGCGTGAACCAGCACCGCTCGAATACCGAGGATATCAGCGGCTTGTTCTATACGGAGCAACGCATCTTTCAAGAGTGCGCTGCCGAGGCCACTTCCCTGCTCTTCTTTGTGAACTGCCAGCCGTCCCAGAAGGCTAATAGGAATGGGATGATTTGCGAGTCCTTGAGCAACACGAACGCTAGCGGTTTCTTTGGCTACGCTGCCAGCAGAGATCGCATAGTAGCCTACCACTGTATTGTTACGATGAACGACATACGTGCGGGCACTGTCGTTCGCCTGGTTCTGAAGAGCGTATTTCTTCAACCAAAGATTTAGAGACTCATGCGTCCCGCAATCGAACTGGCTCAGGTCATGGGCTTTATTCAACACTTCGACCTGAGAGAGTTCGGCCATCTATCGCCGCTCCAATATGCTTGGTTCAGTGAGCAGCTTATTCAAGCGTGGCTTCTCCTGTGCCGGACGATCCAGCGCAGCAGTGAACGCATCCCATTGCTTTGCGCTATAGACGAAGTGCTGTTGCGAGGCGAGTGCTTCTTCGGCCCGCAGGCAGGCACTCTCTACCAGAAAGTTAGACATGTTTGCCCGCGTCTCCTTTGCAGCCAAACGAATCAGACGAGCTTGCGCTTCTGTGACGCGTACGTTCAGTCGTTCTGTGCGTCCCTTCTGAGCAACTGCTGGCATATAAGCCTCCTGTACATACAATGTATGACGAGCTTGAGCTCTTCGTCAAATTTTAGTTTCTACCTTGAAGGGAGGAAGAGGTCTCTTCCCTGTCTGCAACCGCCGATGAACCGGCGTCTTCCGCCACCATCACAGCGGGGACACCCCGCAACGCCCGGCCATCGTCCTGCGGACCCTTACTGGTCGGCTGCGCCGCCCCAAAGCCCGCTGCGGCGACTGGCAATCATGTCCTGCCACAAGCGAAAGTACCCCGTTTGCTGGCCTCTATCAAGCATCTCCTGCAGCTCCAGTCCTCACTTCGTTCCGGGCTTCGCTTCGTCGTCCCCTTCGGGGCGGCTTCGCCGTGCTTGACAGATGCCAGCAAACGGAAAAGTCGCTTTTCATGGCAGGGCATGATGGAAATGGTTCACCACGCTTGTCTTGCATAACCGAGCCATCTATATTCGTATGTAGCTATAATCCTATAGCCCTGTGAGCTAGAGGAGTGATTTCATGCAGGTTTTAGCAGTCATCGGACAAAAGGGAGGCAACGGCAAGACTACGACGACGCTAGGCTTGGCCGTTGAAGCCTTTCTCGCGGGCCGCGCTGTTGCTGTGATCGACCTTGACCCGCAGACGACCGCCGCAAACTGGAGTGACCGACGCGGCAAGGAAACGCCCGCCATCGTTTCCTGTCAGGTTTCGCGGCTGCCCCAAGTTCTCGATGTCGCCGCCAAGGAAGGCGCGGACCTTGCCATCATCGACACTCCTGGCAAAAGTACCGACGCGCTGATAGCCGCTGCGAAGGCCGCCGATTTCGTCTTGATGCCCATACAACCGCAGCTCTACGACATTGAAACACTCAGCAGTCTCAAGGACGTGCTCACGCTGGCCGGGAATCCGCCCGCCGCTGTGTTGGTCAATCGTGCGCCGGTCCAAGGAAAGCGGCACACGGAGACGCAGGAGGCAGCTACCCAGCAAGGATTCGCGGTCTGTCCGGTTGTGATCTATGCCCGTGCCGCCCACGGGGATGCTGGAAATGTCGGCCAGACCGCCGCCGAGCATGAACCGAAAGGGAAGGCCGCTCAGGAAATGGCCGAGCTATACGCCTATATTTCTATAGCCCTAAAGGAAGGACGCCATGAAGAAAAGCGCATTGGCCGCCGGGCTTAAAGCCGCAGCGGGTCATTCCATGCAAGAGATCGCACACGCGGCCTCAGTCACGCCGCGCAAGCCTCTACCGGCAACGGTGTTGATTGGCGGACATTACACCCCGGAGGTCCGGCGAGCTTTGTTGCTTGTCCAGGCCGAGCCTAAGAACACGGGGAAGAACCTCAAGCAACTGCTAGGCGAGGCGATCAACGATCTATGCGCCAAGTATGGGAAACCGCAGCCCTACAACCGGGAAATATAGCAATATACGGCTATAGGAATATATGGCTATCATTCGGGAGAGCCTTAGCATGACCAAACAGCGCGGCGAAGGCGGCCTTACCAGGGTAGGGGATTCACTGGCCGGACTCATGCCGGAAATCTTACCGGTAGGGCTGTTCGATGACGTCATAAAGCCATCGGACGTGGGCTATACCCATCCCGTCTTTCTTCAATGCTTCCTTCCCACGCGCCATAGCGTCAGGAACAGGCAACGCTGGCAAACCAATTGTGGACGCGCCAGCCTTGTGATCCGCGCCGGGGAGCTGGCGAACCCGGCCAAGCCGAACGAGTATGAAACCTGTCTCGTGCCGGCAGGACCGAAAGCCCGGTTCGTCGTTGCGTATGTGAATGACTACATACAGCGCAACGACACGCCGACCGTGAACATGGGCGACAGCTTGCGCGCGGCAATGGAGAAGATGAATATCTCCGTGGGCGGTAAGAACGGCAAAGAGCTTACGCGCGAGGTCAAAAACTTCGCCGCCGCCGAGATCGGCTTAGGCGTTTGGGACGACACGGGCCACGTCACCCACGACCGCGCCCTTGTCGCGCCGCATATGAGTTTCTGGCTGGAGAAGAACCCCGATCAGCGGACCATTTGGCAGCCGGAGATGACGGTTTCCAGAGAATACTTTGCAGCGGTAAGGGAAGGGGATCGCCTTGCGCCGTTTTACTGGCCCGCCATGATCGCTCTCCAGCACGATACCCGAGCGATGGACATTCATTGTTTCCTCACCTACCGCCTACGGAACGGCCTGAAGCGGCCAGTCGTCCTTCACGCCAAAGTCCTTCATGCCCTGTTCGGGTCCGACATCAAGGAACTAAAGAAGTTCTGGCAGAGCTTTAAAAAGTCGCTCCTGGCAGCTCACCAGTGGTATCCGAAAGCTCAGATCGAAGTGAAGAACGATTGCATTGTTTTGAAGGACTCCCCGGCGCTCATCCCCTATCGGAAGATGGCCCGCATCAGCCGTATCGAAAAGCCCTGAGTCCCCCCCCGCCTGATGTGCATAATCCTGTGAGTTTGTACCCTCCAGATGTGATACTTCGGTACCAATGAGGTTTCAATGTTTTCAAGCATTTAGCCTGGAGCGGGTGTGATACTTCGGTACTAGACCGTGATACTTCGGTACCGAGAATCGCGCAAACTGTTGATCGTTCGAGACTTATCGGTCCTCTGATACTGTTTCTGATATTAAGAACTGAGAAACACTGATAGACGCCGTGGAAATCCTGCAAAACTCTTCGTCGCTACACCAACAATTCTCAAAAGAGCGTTCCTTCGGAACGGCCTAGCGAACTACGTTCGCGTTTCCTTGGAGGAGCTGCGCCCCTCCAAACCTCCCGGCAGAAACAAAAGCAGCAGCAAAACCTTCCTAATTAAGAGTAGGGGTTGGTCTGGCGGTTACGGCTAACGATTGGCACCCTCGACAATCGAGCAAAAAGCCACTGCCAAGCCGTAACGCAAATAGGGGCAGGGAAACTGTCCTCCTAACAGCCGCAGAACCGTCCTGACGCTCGGAACCGGAAAGTTCGACTTTTCTGCCGTTCATCGTTTCCGTCCCAGTTTTCGCAGTTCGACAGATGACCTTGCGCGAGATAATTGTCCATGCGGATCGTCTTCTCGCTGCTCCTTGTGTTCATGTTGGCGTGCGGATTTACTTCGCCTGCCCAGGAGAGCAAGGCGCTTTCCGTCATGCCCCCGGACGGTTTTCAATTCGCCGGCACATGGGATTGCGAGGGTGCGTTCCGCAGCGCGAAGGTCCATAAAGCCACCTTCACCGGAGCTACCATTCTCGGAGGCAAGTGGCTCGAATTGACCGAGCAGGACATCCAGCCCGCAACCGGTTATCTCGCCAAATATCTCATCGGCTACGACCCTCAGCAAAAGCACCTGGTCGAGTTCGACGCCAACAACTTCGGTGCTGCTGTCTACAGCAGCGAACAGGGATGGCAGGATCATGTGCTAACCATGACCTCTCCCGTCTCGCAAGATGTAAAAGCACCCTACGCCGCCAACCGCTTTCTGTACTCCGTCACAGGGCCGGATGCGTTCACCGTCGATTGGCAGATCAGCAAAGCCGCTACCTTGAATTGGACTCCCGCAGATCATCTCGCCTGCAAACGCAGACGGCTTTGAGCGGTAAGGAGGATTCGTATGCGCATCGCAATAGTGTCCGACATCCACGGGAATCGAGCTGCATTTGAAGCGGTACTGGCGGACCTGCAACAGACCTCTCCCGACCTAATTCTTCACGGCGGCGACCTCGCCGATACAGGGTCAAGCCCCAGAGCGATCGTGGATCGCATTCGCGATCTCGGCTGGCAGGGCGTGGTGGGCAACACAGATCAAATGCTTTCGGTGCCCGCGACGTTCGAGGAATTTGCGAGCCAATCGCCCAAGCTACAATCCCTTTGGTCCGTACTCCGGGAGATGGCAGCGGTCACCCGTGAGGCGCTGGGAGAAGAAAGAATCGCATGGCTGCGAGGCTTGCCGCTCACCCAGATTCACGGTCCAATAGCGCTTGTCCATGCCAGTCCTGAGAGTCCTTGGCGGGCACCTGGACCGGAGGCCAGCGACGCCGAGTTGCAGTCAGTTTACGGATCGCTCGGCCAGCCGATTGCCGTCTACGGGCATATTCATCGCCCGTACATTCGGAGCATTCCCGGAATGATCGTCGTCAACACAGGGAGCGTTGGGCTTTCCTACGACGGTGATCGCCGTGCTGCATACCTCTTATTGGATGAGTCCAAGCCGGAAATCCGGCGCGTGGAATACGACGTAAGCAGGGAACTCAAGGCTCTTTCTAGCTGTGGTTTTCCCCATACCGATTGGGTTGTCAAGAGCCTTGATAGCGGCTGTCCCCAGATGCCGTAAGTCACGCATCCTCAAGCCTGTTCAATGATCTAAAGGCAGAGCGCCGCTTCGCGTCGGGAGTAAGTCCTGACACATTACCCCCAAATGGGAACTGTAGGTAAACGCGAAAGGGTCTCGGCGTTTACTTTTGTAAACGTATTCATAATGAGCAACTTAGCCAAACTGCGTTTACATCTGTTTACGTGCGGTTCCCAACTATGAACCGATGGCTACTCTGGCGTAAACGCATTGAATGTATAGCTACTTAGCTCAGAAACGCCCTCAGCCTACTTGACGGCCTCTGAGGGCGCGGTCTAGGGTTTTCAGCAGGATAATTACCACTTGAGCACTCCCGGCACGACCGCTCCCCAGCCCCGAAACGCCTCCGCAGGCGTGGAGGAGAAGCCCGGCTACCGCACCAAAACCGTCGCCACGCGGATCACGCCCGAGGAGCTGCGGGAGGTCGAGAGCGCCGCCGAGCGCGACGGCAAAACCCTGGCCGAGTGGCTGCGCGATCTGGCATTGAAGGCGGCGCGGCAACGTCCGGCGGACTCGATGGAGCTGCTGTTAGCTGAGCAGTCGGCGACCCGATACATGCTCCTGAATCTCTTCCACGCAACCGCCCAGGCGAACGCGGAAGGGAAGCACTTGCTGGCCGAATCCGTGCTCAAAATCCGCGACCAGGCGGAAGCCCGGAAGTTGGCCGACTCCCGCAAGATGATCGAAAGTTTCCATGCCCGGGATGCCCAGGAGGGCCAAGACGGGAGCCAGTCCGGGGGCCAGCCGTGAGCCGCCCGATGCGGTTTCCGAGTCGCGGCGGGAGGTTGTTGCTGCTCCTGTTCGGGATCACCTTGGGACCATTCCTGCTGGTTTTCCCCGCCTCCGCATGGCTGGTTTGGACGCTTACCCCGCTCCAAAAGTTCTATTTCGGCAGCTACACGGCAAGCTCTATCGAGGCCGGTCAGCCGCGTAATCTGACGAGCATCCGGTGGGTGCTGAAGACCGCTCCCGGACGCAAATCCGTTCCCATGCTTCCCCAGGATGCGGTCGCCGGACCGAGCCGAAAGCTGCCAGTCAGCCTCTCGGCCCAGGCGATCGCGGAGGGCTGGCGGGGAGTTGCGTTGAGTTCCCCGGAGAAGGTTCGGTCGTCTGAGTTGGCTCCGCTGCTCCGGGATTCGATGTACGACGGCGAGGGTGTTCCGCGCCTCCTTGGAATGCCCTTGCTCTATGGATTCGTGGGGCTGATTTTCTTGTGTCTCGCTCTCCAAAAAGCGAAAGATGCCTGGGGCTATGGGTTGAATTCCTGGGCGCAGCGGCGGCAGGAGGAGCGGCACGGACGGAGGACCAAAGGGCCGGAGCTGAGCCTGCCCAGCCGCCTGAAAGTGTTCCGCCGGGCCGACGGCATCCGGCTCAAGTTACAGGGCGAGAGCATGGGGTCGAAGCTCGTTCCGTGGGGCCGGAGCTACGCGATTCCGAAGCGGCTGGAATCGAGCCACATCCTGCTCATGGGCGATACCGGGGCGGGGAAGTCGTCGGCCATCCGGCAGATTCTGCGGCAGGTGAAGGAGCGCGGCGACAGTGCCATCGTCTACGATCCGGCGATGGATTTCGTCGGCGAGT
>JAABUX010008686.1_pt1 | contig 11664 bp, 11 predicted proteins | sample 5561851 | NCBI WGS metagenome assembly JAABUX01 (sample SAMN10711883, study PRJNA513361) | rock metagenome | isolation source: Antarctica rocks | place: Antarctica: Victoria Land, Richard Nunatak red sandstone | collected 2016-01-03 | reverse complement strand
TCACGAGACCAGCTCCGTGGATGCATCCTGTAGCGATGCCAACACGCGCGCCCGAGTGACCCGGCTCTCGTCATGCGCGCGCGCCTCCCGTTCGACCTGCTCCCGCAACTGCTTCGCGGCGGAGATGCGAACGAGGAAGGGTTCGGCCTCGACCCGGGCTTCGAGCAGCATCGCCGCGTCGCTGTCCCACAGTCCGGCCATGGATGATTGCATGCGCGCATGGGTCGGATCGATCGCGTCGAGATCGCGTCCCAGCGGCAGCATGTTGAACAGCGCGTCGAACAGCGCGTTGCAGTATTCCTGAACCAGGTAGGTGGCGCCGGCATAGCCCATGAACGGGGTGCCGGTGGAGCGACGGATGATTGCACCCGGGAACGAGGACGGGATATAGACGCAGCGCGCGCCGACCTCGACGGCATAGATGCGCTCGTTGTTGGAGCCGAACAGCACCAGCGGCGGGGTGCGGCGCAGCTTCTCGCGCACACCGGCATTGTCGGTCTTGCCGCCAGGCTTGCGCGCGACCGCGAAGGCGCAGGGAATGCCGAGCTCGTCCTCCAGGAACTGCCGGATGCCGCGCTCGTAGGTCTCCGTCGCCACCACCGCGAAACTGCCGGTGGCGAAGAAGTCCTGCGTCACGCTGCGCCACAGGTCCCAGACCGCCTTGATCGTGGTGAGTTTCTCGCGCTCGATGAAGGGCTGCGGATCGACCCCGGCCAGCTCGCCCAGCGTCTCCAGGAACTTCGTGGTCGCGAACACGCCGATCGGCGCCTGCAGGTAAGGCTTGCCGAGTTCCTCGCAGAGCTTGCGGCCGAACTCGCGATACAGGCAGACATTCACGCAGGCCTCGGCCAGGCGCGGCGTGTCGTCGATATGGGTCCCCATCGGGAACACCATGTTGACCTCGCAGCCGATGCCCTCGACCAGCCTGCGTATCTCGGCGAGGTCGGACGGCATGTTGAAGGTGCCGTGGATCGCGCCGATGATGTTGACCAGCGGCTTCGTGGGCGCGAAGCCGGCTGCCGGCGGCTTCTTCTTCGCGGCCTTCTTCGGGCCGAACTGCGTCCAGAGCCAGTAGATCGCGCGGTCGGCGCACTGCCACTGGTCCTCGTCGATGGTGCGCGGGATGAAGCGCAGCAGGCCGGAGCCTTCCGGGGTGACGCCGCCGCCGATCATCTCGGCGATGCTGCCGGTGACCACCACGCCCGGCATGCTGCGATCGCCGACGCTGTTCGCCTGCTTCATCGAGGCTTCGGTGCCGGTCATCGACAGCGCGTCCTCGGACAGGCCGGTCACGCTGATCGGCAGCTCGTGCGGCGGCAGCCCGTCGGTGTAGTGCAGCACCGCCGTCACCGGCAGGTTCTCGCAGCCGACCGGACCGTCGATGATCACCCGCAACCCGCGTGCCGCGCTGAAGGCGTAGACCGCGCCCCAGTAGCCGCCGGCGCGATCATGATCGATGACCAGCATGGCGCTACACTCCCACCGGCTGCATCGACGGATCGGGCGTGGGCACGTGCGCCGCCGGCGCAGGCGCCGCGATGGGCTTGCTTCCGAAGAACGACACCATGCGCGCATAGCGCTCGCGACCGCGTGTCTGCGTAGCCACGATGGACGCCATCGCCGCCGCGCCCGGAATGCCGAACAGCGGACGTCCGGACACGATATTGGTGAAGTAGATCGCCGGGATGCCCTGCTCCTTGGCCTTCTGCACCACCGGCGTGGTACCGATGGCGAGGTCCGGTCTGACCTCGCGGAAGGCGGCCACGTCGTTCTCCAGCGATGCCCGGAATTGCACGTGCACGCCGCGCTGCTCTAGCCATTCGCGATCCGGATCGCTCCACTCGGTGCGCGGGCAGGCGGTGCCGACATACGGCACCTCGGCTCCGGCTTCGACCAGCAGGCGCGCCACCAGCAACTCCGAACCTTCGTAGCCGGACACGGTCAGGCGGGCGCGCACCGGATTGGCATCCATCACCGCGCGCAGCGGGCCGAGGGCCGCGGCACGCGCCGCGTCCAGTCTTGCCGCCGGGACGCCGGCCGCGTTCGCGATATTCTCCAGCCAGGCGGCGGTGGCTTCGACGCCGACCGGTCCGGAACCGACCACCGGACGCCCGGCGGCGCGGAACTCGCGCACGCAGGCGACATAGAACGGATGCACGGCAGCCGCGACGCTGCAGTCCAGCGCGCCGTACAGGTCGCGCCACTCGCGTGCGGGTGTCGTCGGCGCGACACCCAGTCCCATCGGCGCCAGCAGCCCGCCGATGCCGACCGGATCAGCCGGGAACAGCTCGCCCATCAACGCCACCGTCGGCAGGTCGCCGGGCGCGTTGCGCGGACGCTGCACCGGACCGGCTTCCACCTCGGTGCGCGCATAGCGCAACATGGCTGATGCCAGCACGTCCTTCGCCTCGGCGTGGGTCGGCACGCCGAAACCCGGCACGTCGATGCCGATGATGCGCACGCCGTCGATCTCTTTCGGCAGCAGGTCGAGCGGCACGCCGGACGCGGTCGGCACGCAGAGATTAATCACCACCACGGCGTCGTACTCGGCCGGCTTCGCGGTCTCGCGCACTGCCTCGCGGATGTCCTCGAACAGTTGCCCGCGCACGAGCGATTCCGAGTTGAACGGCACGTAGCCGACCGAGCGGCGCGCGCCGTAGAAGCGCGAGGTGAAGGTCAGCCCGTACACGCAGCATGCCGAGCCGGACAGGATCGTCGCCGTGCGGCGCATGCGCAGCCCCACGCGCAGGGAGCCGAACGCGGGGCACATCGACTGCGGCTGGTCATGTGGCCCACGCGGGTAGTCGGCGAGGAGCTGGTCGAGCGAAGCCTGCTTGCCTGCCGCCCGCGCCGCCGCCTGCATCGTCTCGCGGCCGCCATGGCAGCCGGACGACTGGTCGCCAGCCTGGCCGTCGTCTGTCGGGGCATCGTGGAGGGCGCCGTCCATCATCAGGCGCCTTCGTAGATAACTTCGAGGGAGGGCTTCTCGACCAGGCTCTCGCCGCCGCACATGTCGGCCAGCGAGGCCGGCTCGAGCACCACGCCGCGTCCGACCGCATCGCCCTTGAACAGGTTGAGCAGGGTGTCGTGCGTCAGCGGGCGCGGACGCAGCGGCGGCGCTTCGGCGACCTGCAGGCCGAGCGCCTCGAACAAGGGCGCCCAGACGCTGCCGGGCTTGCCGACGATCTCGTAGTTGGCGCTCTTGCGGCGGATGTCGTCATCGGCCGGGATCGCCGCCAGCACCGGGATGCCGACCGCGTCCGCGAAGGCCTGCGCCTCGCCGGTGCCGTCATCCTTGTTGATGACCAGGCCGGCCACGCCGACATGGCCGCCGAGCTTGTTGAAATACTCCACCGCCGAGCAGACGTTGTTGGCGACGTAGAGCGACTGCAGGTCGTTCGAGCCGACCACGATCACCTTCTGGCACATGTCGCGGGCGATCGGCAGACCAAAGCCGCCGCACACCACGTCGCCGAGGAAGTCGAGCAGCACGTAGTCGAAACCCCAGTCGTGGAAGCCGAGCTTCTCCAGTAGCTCGAAGCCGTGGATGATCCCGCGCCCGCCGCAGCCGCGCCCGACTTCCGGACCGCCGAGTTCCATCGCGAACACGCCGTCGCGCTTGAAGCAGACATCGCCGATCTGCACCGCCTCGCCCGCCGCCTTCTTGCGTGACGAGGTCTCGATGATCGTTGGGCAGGAGCGCCCGCCGAACAGCAGCGACGTGGTGTCGCTCTTGGGATCGCAGCCGATCAGCAGCACGCGCTTGCCGGCCTGGGCCATCGAATAGGACAGGTTGGCCAGGGTGAAGCTCTTGCCGATGCCGCCTTTCCCGTAGATCGCGATGATCTGGGTGTCTTTCGCGGTGGCCGGTACGATCGGGGTCTGGGCGTTCATGTCGGCCTGCTCCATTCGAGAATCATCTTGAGGCAATCGGGATCTTCGAAAGCCGTGCGATAGGCGTCCTGGGCGCGTTCGGCGGGACTGCGGTGGGTGATCAGCCCGTCCAGTGCGAGGTCGCCGGCGGCGATCAGGCGCTGCACGGCGAGCAGATCGTCCGGCAGCCATTCGGCGGCACAGCGCAGCCGCGCCTCGCGCATGAAGGCCGGGGGAAAGGCGAACGAGACGGCGCCGGGGTAGAAGCCGGCCAGCACGATCTCGCCGCCGCGTGCGAGGCGGGGGATAAGCAGGTCGAGCATGGCCGCGTCGCCACTGGCGTCGTAGATCGCGCGGTAGTCGCGACGGCTGTCCTGCTCCGACCGGACGACGCCGTAGCCGATGGCGCCGGAGGCACGCACCGCGCGTTCCTCCCAGACCACCGGAGCCGGATGACCGAGCGCCAGGGTCAGCCGCGCCAGCAGGCGGCCCAGCACGCCATGGCCGATGATCAGCTCCGGCGGGGATGCAGTCGGGGCGGCGATTGCATGGTAGGCGGTCGCGGCCAGGGCGAGCAGGGTGCCGCGGTCGCCAAGATCGTCGCCGATCGGCATCGCGCGCGTCCCCGGCAGCACGACCCGCGATGCGGCGCCGCCGAACAGCCCGCGCACGTCGCCGAAGCATTTCGCGCCGGGCACGAAGACCAGCTCGCCGGCACGTCGCCCCGACTGCGGACCCGCCTCGACGACATGGCCGACAGACTCGTAGCCCGGCACCAACGGGTAGCCCATGCCTGGAAAATCGGGCATCCGCCCGGTCCACAGCAGACGCTCGGTGCCAGCACTGATGCCGCTCCACCTGATATCGACGACGACATCCGCATCGCCAGGCGGAGACAGCGCGATCCGGCTCAGCATCACCTGCCGGGGGGCGCTCATGACGATGGCACTGGTCTGCATCTGCTCCCCTCCCACGCTGGCTTGTTCGCTCGCCGACATTCTGGGACCGTTAATAAGTGTAAGTCTAGCATAACATGCTGGAGCGACAATCTGAGTTGACACATTGCCGCTTCACGGATTTGCGAGGCGGTCATGACGCCAGCATCAGCTTGGCCACCAGCGGGGTCCGGGTACGCAGCAGGCGGCAGCGCGTGAAGCCGGCCTCACGCAGCATCGAGGCGATCCGCGCCGGCGTGCGTGGCCGGCCGCTGCCCATCGCCATCAGGTAGAAGCCGAAATACGCGTCGCCGCTCGCCCGCGCCCCGCGGGTGCCGGACATCGGCTCGGCGATCAGCAGCCTGCCGCCCGGCTGCAATGCGAGGCGGGCCGCGCGCAGCAGTGCCAGCGCCGCCTCGTCGTCATGATCGTGCAGCACGCGCACCAGGGTGATCAGGTCCGCGCCTTCGGGCAGCCTGTCATGGTGGAAGTCGCCGCCGACCACGTGCGCGCGCGGCGAGAGGCCGGCCCGCTCGAGATGCTGCCGCGCCAGTTCCGCGACCGCGGGCAGGTCGAACAGCATCAGCAGCAGCTTTGCCGAGCGCGCCGCCGCCGAGACCAGGAAGCTGCCGTCACCGCCGCCCACGTCGAGCAGGCAGCGATGGCGTCCGACATCGTAGGCGGCCAGGACCTCGTCGCGGATCATCGCCTGCGACGTCGCCATCAGCGTGCTGTACGGCGAGACCGCGTCGCGTGTGGGCGGGGCGCCTGGGCGGGAATACGGCCAGTAGCGGCCGAGTGCCGTCCCGCGGCACTCGCCGCGCAGGAGCGCCACCGGATCGCGCAGGTCGTCGTAGAGCATCGTGTGATGCGTGATCATCGCGACCACGCCCGGATTTTCGATCAGCGCGGCACCCAGTCCGCCCAGCGTGTAGCGGCCGTCGCGCCACCGGCGGCGCGCGATCCGCAACGCCACCCCGGCATCCAGCAGACGCGCAGCACCTTCCGGCGGCAGGCCGATGCGCTGGCCGATCTCGGCGGCGCTGCCCGGCGCCTGCAGCAGGGTTTCCGGCAGGCGCAGGGCGATGGCCGCGGACAGGATCTGCGAGTAGACGAAGCCGGCGCAGAGGTCGAACAGGGCCGTGGCCCGCCGGCGCGCGATCGGCCGTGTCAGCGGGAAAGCGGCGGCCCAGGCGCGGAACCGCGGACTGGTCGAGAAGGCCGGCGCTTCCGCCCCGATCCACCGCAGCCACCCCTGTCCGGACATCGCGCCCGGGATTTTATCGACGGCGGGATCGACGGCGGGCAGAGACTCGATCCTCGACGCGGTCAAGCGACAGGACGACCATTCAGGCCGCCGCGTGCAGCAGCGCTTCCTGGGGGAGCAGCCGCTGCACCTCCAACCGGATCAGCCCGCGCAGCTCCGCCGCCATCGGGCAGGGCGGGATCGCCGCGATCGCCTCGCCGACCAGCGACTTCAGCCGCAGCATTGCGCCCGGCACACCTTGCTGCAGGGCGATGCTGGGCCGACCCAATGCCTGGTCGCGGCCGCTCGGCTTGCCGAGTTCGGAGGCGGTGGCCACCACGTCGCGGATGTCGTCGGCGACCTGGTAGGCCTCCCCGAGCCGCTCGCCGAGCGCCTGCCAGCAGCCGGCCTCACCGCCCGCGGCGAGGGCGCCCGCCATCGTCGCGGCGGAGAACAGCGATGCGGTCTTGGCCCGGTGGTAGGTGGTGAGGGGAATTTCCGGCTCGCACTCCCAGGCCTGTCCGGCGATGATGCCGCGTGGCAGGCCGGTCGAACGTGACAGCAGCAGCATCAGCGGGGCCAGCGACGTGGCGGAGTCCGGCGTCGCGGCCTGGGCGAGCGTCTCGAAAGCCAGCACGATCAAGGCATCGCCGGCCAGCACCGCGAGGCTCTCCCCGAATGCATGATGCACCGAAGGCAGGCCACGGCGCAGGGTCGCCGCGTCGAAGCAGGGCAGGTCGTCATGCACCAGCGAGGCGCAGTGGATCAGCTCCAATGCTGCTGCGGCGGCGTGCGCGAACGGTTCGTCGCCATGCCCGCAGGCCATCGCGACGGCGAGGCAGAGCCGTGGCCGCACGCGGGCACCCCCCGGGAACACCGCGTGTCGGATCGCCGCTCCGAGGCGTGGCGGTCCGGCGAAGGACAGAGCCGGTGCGAGAGCGGTTTCCAGCGTCCGTTCGATCCTTGCCACCGCGTCCATGTGTCCCTCGCATTCCGGAGTGTCATTTTGTATTGTCAGTCTGAAGTGTCAGACATTATAGACAGTCGAGTCAATCGCGATTTTGGCGGCGATCGGGGTGGCATGACGATGAGGACCCAGCGCGCGATCGTCATCGGCGCCGGCATCGGCGGCATGGTCGCGGCGCTGGATCTCGCGCGCGCGGGCTTCGCGGTGACGATCCTGGAGAGGGCCGCGGCACCCGGCGGCAAGGTATGCGAGGTGCCGGTCGGGACGGTGTTGATCGATTCCGGTCCCACCGTGCTGACGCTGCGGCACGTCTTCGACCAGGTCTTCGACGATGCTGGCGCCTGCCTCGATGAACGCCTGGTGCTGCGGCCGGCGGAGATCCTCGCCCGCCATGCCTGGGACGACCGTGGGCATCTGGACCTGTTCGCGGATCCGGGACGCACCGCGGATGCGATCGGACGCTTCGCGGGTGCGGCGGAGGCGCGCGGCTACGAGGCCTTCCGCATCAGGGCGCGCGAGATCTACCGTACGCTCGACCCCAGCTTCCTGCGTGCCCAGCGCCCGTCGATGGTGGAGCTGATGGCGCGCACGGGGGTGGCGCCGCTGGCCCGGATCAGCCCGTTCACGAGCCTCGCGGCGTCGCTCGCCGTCAATTTTCGCGACCCGCGCCTGCGTCAGCTCTACGGCCGCTACGCCACCTATTGCGGTTCGTCCCCGAACCTCTGCCCGGCGACGCTGATGCTGGTGGCGCATGTCGAGCAGGAGGGGGTGTGGCTCATCGAGGGCGGCATGCATCGTCTGGTGCGTGCACTCGCGGCGCTGGCCGAAGAGAATGGCGTCGCGATCCGCTACGGCAGCCGGGTCGCGGATATCCTGGTCGCGGACCAGGGCGCTGCCGGCGTGACGCTGGAGAGCGGCGAACGGCTCGCCGCCGATCACGTCATCTGCAACGCCGACGCGCAAGCCATCGCGGCGGGACATTTCGGCATGTCGTGCCGGCACGCGGTGGCGCCGCTGCCACCGCGCATGCGCTCGCTCTCGGCGATGACCTGGGCAATGCAGGTGCGCACCAGCGGCTTTCCGCTCGACCGCCACAACGTGTTCTTCTCGGATGCGGCCAACTCCGAATTCGACGACATCTTCACCCATGGCCGCCTGCCCGGCCGGCCGACGCTCTATGTCTGTGCCCAGGATCGGGGGGATCCGGCAAGCGACGCGCCGCCCGGCGTGGAGCGCCTGTTCTGCCTGATCAACGCGCCGGCGACCGGCGACCGGCACGACTTCTCCAGCACGGAAATCAAGCAATGCAGGACCAGGATGACCGCGGCGATGAACCGGTGCGGCTTGACGCTCGATCCGCCATCGGCGGAGACCGTGACGACGCCGAACGAGTTCGCGGACCGGTTCCCGGCGACGGGGGGCGCGCTGTACGGCCCGGCCTCGCACGGCTGGATGGCGTCGTTCCGCAGGCCGGGCGCGCGGTCGCGCCTGCGCGGGCTCTACCTGGCGGGGGGCAGCGTGCATCCGGCGCCGGGCATGCCGATGGCGGCGCTGTCGGGACGGCTGGCGGCGGCGTGCGTGATCGCCGACCGTGCTTCGACAACCGGGTCGCGCCGGGCGGCTATGTCTGGTGGTACGTCGATGCGCTCAGCGACGATGGGCGCGCCGGCATCACCGTGATCGCCTTCGTCGGCAGCGTGTTCTCACCGTACTACGCCTTCGCCCAGCGTCGTGATCCGCGCGCCGATCCGCAGCGTTTCTGTGCGCTCAACGTGTCGCTGTACGGCAGCCGGCGGCGCTGGGCGATGACCGAGCATGGCAGGCACGGCGTCGTGCGCGAGGCGGATGCGCTGTCCATCGGGCGCAGCCTGGTGCGATGGGAAAACGACGCCCTGGTCATCGACATCGATGAATTCACCGCCCCGCTACCGCGACGCCTGCGCGGCCAGGTGCGCGTGCATCCACACGCCCTGACCGGCCACGGCGTCGAACTGGATGCGGCCGGACTGCATCGCTGGCGTCCGATCGCGCCCAGCGCCCGCGTCGAGGTCAGCCTGGAGCAGCCGGACCTGAGCTGGAGCGGTGCCGGCTATCTCGACAGCAACGACGGTGACGGACCACTCGCGGCCTCGTTCCGGCGCTGGGACTGGGCGCGCGCGCCGCTGCGTGACGCCACCGGCATCGTCTACGATGTGACGGACCGGAACGGCGTCGATCGTCCCGTCGCCTTGCACATCGACAGGAAAGGCGGCGTCGAGCAGCGCGCCTCGCCGGCCCTGGTGACGCTGCCGCGCACCGCCTGGCGACTGCCGCGCTTCACCCGTGCCGATCCCGGCCATTCCGCGCAGGTCGCGCGGACGCTGCAGGATTCGCCGTTCTACGCGCGCTCCATGGTCGATACGCATCTGTTCGGTGAGGCCACGCAGGCGATGCACGAGAGCCTCGACCTCGACCGCTTCAGCAACCCGCTGACGCAGATGATGCTGCCGTTCCGGATCCCGCGCGCGCTGGCCTGACCGGATTCATGAGCCCGGCGATGACGCAGGATGCGTGTGGCCATGTCAGTCCCGGATGGAAGCGGATGGGGTCTCGATCAACCGGCTGGCCAGGACGATGACTTCGGTGATCTTGAATGGCTTGCGCATGAACACGGCGTAGCCGGTGCAACGCCTGGCCACGGTCGTTTCGGACATGGAACTCATCAGCACGACCGGGACGAGGGGCTCGACGGCGTTGTCGACCATGCTGCGCAGCATCGCCGCGCCATCCATCACCGGCATCATGTAGTCGAGGAATATCATGTCCGGCTGCTCCCGGATCAGCATCTCCAGGCCCTCGCGTCCATTGGCGGCGCTCACGACGCGATAGCCTTCATCCGTTAGGACCGCGTCGATCAACTCCGCGATGCCGAATTCATCATCCACTACGAGCACGGTCGCCATGCTAGCGACCCCGTCCTGCCCGTGGTTGTTCCGCTGCCGGCTCACCCTTCGCCTGGCCGGAGTAGCCGAGCATGATCCGCTGGGCACTGTCCGAATTCGGCTCGATGACCAGGCCCTGGCTGGTGGTGGTGTACTCATGGGGAGTGGAAAAGTCCTGGTCTGCTATGCCGCTCTCGCAGCACTGGCCTTCGATCTGAGGCGCCCATCGAGAACAGCGGCTCTGACCACAGCGACACGATGAGCGCCGCGTGGCGACCAGCGCATACGCTGTTTCTTGCCCATGCGCGCGTTGGCGATCTCGTCAACGCAACCCTCTGCTCTCGATGTCGAAACTGGCCGCTTGTCGTGGTAACGGCGGTGGTAGTTGACGATAGCGTCACAGTTGTTGCGTGCGTAGATACGCAACTCAGTGCAAAGCCGCCGCAGATCATTCGCTGACGCCTGATGTGGCTCGCGATTGCGAGCGGCAATCTCAAGCCCGCATCCCAGCAGTAGGACCAGCTCCTGATCGGCCTGTTCCTGACGGCCGTGCCATAGCAGATGGCGTACTCGCTCGATGGAAGCACGGGCGGCTTGAACCGGCTCGGGATCCGGAAGATGGCGGGCTGCAAGTCCGAGCAGCACCTGTTCGATCGGTCGTATCCGCATGGACAGGTGGAACCAGTCGAGGATGTGGCGCACGGGTTCGCCGGTCGCGGCTCGCACCAGGTTCGGCAGCGCCGGCTCGCCATCGCTCATGACCGTCAGCAGCCGGCCGGGCTGCCAACCCTGCTCGACAAGAGCAGCACGCACCGTCTTGAGCGGACGGTCGGCGCCTTTCGGCGCCAGACCGAACCGCCGCGGCTGGAACCCGGCTACCTCGACTTTTCCTACTGTCACGTCGAGATGCCGGCTCTGATAGCCGTGGGCTGCGCGGATGTGCGCGCCGTCGATCATCACCACCATCTCGTCGGCCAGGGCCGGAGCCTCCTTCGGCGCCTCTGCCACTCTGGCCTCAATTTGGCCCGCGACATGATGCGTCCTGTTGCGGATGGTCGCGTGGTTGGTCGGCGAGCAGGGTAGAAGAATCGAGAGCAGCCGTCCGGCCTCCCGGAACGAGTGGCGTGCTCCCAGTTCAGCCTGAATGCGACGCAACTCGGGTGTGCACCGGTCCGGCAGGAGCTGGGCGAGCGGCGAGAACGACAGGTCGACAAAGCCCATCGTGTTCGAGCAGGGGCAGATGCTGATCCGCGGCGCATCCCCCATCACCGTGCCGAACAACGTCTGGATGGTCCGCGTCCGGCAATCGCGCTGCCGACGGAGCTTCAGACACTCCGGGCAGACCCGGGCGCAGACCGTATATTCTTCCATCTGGGTCTGGAGCATGAGCCGCTGAAGCTCCGACAGGAGTTTCTTGCCCTCGGCGAGCGAGAGCCCAACCTCCTCCGCCGTCAAGCCCACGACCCGTCGTTCAAAGCGGGCCACCTCAATGGTCTCCACCTCACCCCAGCCACTTCGTGCTTCAAGCTTGATCGTCCAGTCCATCGCTGCCTCCTCCGCTCATTTTTGAAGGCGATTGTCTCAGCGGTTGGTAAGTCAGACCAAGGTTTTTCCACTCCCGCTGCGAGTGGACGAGACGGTAAGCCCGGCGGCATTGCGCCGCGTCGTCGCGGTGTTGCGGCGATGATCCCGATCCCGCCCGGGATGCGGGTGTGGCTGGCA
>JAABUX010008685.1_pt1 | contig 11665 bp, 18 predicted proteins | sample 5561851 | NCBI WGS metagenome assembly JAABUX01 (sample SAMN10711883, study PRJNA513361) | rock metagenome | isolation source: Antarctica rocks | place: Antarctica: Victoria Land, Richard Nunatak red sandstone | collected 2016-01-03 | reverse complement strand
GTGCTAGCCGCAATCAGGCGCGCACATGAGCGAACCCAAGGCGAATATCGCCGACCGTTCTGAGCAGGAATGGGCGCAGCGCGAGCGCTTCAACCAGGACTGGCAGGTCGAGCAGCCCACGCTGGGCCGCGTCGATCGCCTCTGTGTCGACTGTGGCGCTCCCAGTTGTACACAATGCGAACCTCTTGCCGGTTATCTCCGGATCGGAAATCGAACTCAGCGGCCGCCACGCTAAAGTTCGGAGAGAGGGCTATCGCCCTCAACGGAAGTAGCGCTTGACGCTGTCAGGCGGGTTGCTCTCTGGCATTGGTTCGAATCTCCTTAGGTTCATCTCTTCATCTTCTGGGTCCTCAACTGACGCATCTTGGGCGCCTTTTCCACGGACGTTCACCACCTCCGGCTCTTGACCGGAGCAGCTCGTGGCGGTTTGGAGCCTCCCCCTGCAGGGCGGCTCTGAGAGGCCCACCCTCATCTGCTGGATGGCATGGCAAGCGGCCGAGCTTGCGGACGGCGGCCCCGATCCCCAGAGCCGCGAGCAGAAGCGCGGCCCGCTTGCGCTTGGGGCTCAGCTCGAGGTACTGGGTGTAGAGGCTGGTCGCCTTGCTCTTCTCGCCGAACTCGCCTTCGGCGGATCCTCGACCAGGCATGGGCTGGAACAGGTTGTCTAAGCCGTCATCTGGCTGCTGGGTCTACTGCTGGCGAACCATCCGGCGTCCGGAGGTCATGTAACGGTCCAGCAGCTCCGGGCTGAGTCGCTGCCCCAGCACGAGCCACTTGCCCGAGCCGCCGACGACGACCCGCGGCTGGGGGCGCTCGGCCAGCTGGACGATCGCATCGGCCACGACCGTGGGCTCGTAGATAGGTGGGATCGGCATCGGCTTGACGCCAAGCTTGGAGCGTGCGTGTCGGAAGGGCGGGGTTTTGATCGAGGACGGCATCACCAGCACGACCTCGATCGGGATCCGCTCGCTCTCGAGTTCGAGTCGCAGCGCCTCGGTGAAGCCCTTGATCGCGTGCTTAGTCGCGCAGTAGGCCGCCTGCAACGGGACCGACCTCTCCGCAAGGGCGGAAGCAACGTTGATGATCGTCCCCTGACCCTGCCGCCCCGTCTGCTCCAGGACCGCCTTCATGCCGTGGATTTGCCCCATGAGGTTCACCTGGATGATCCGGGAGATCTCCTCCACCTCCATCTGCTCCACCGTCCCCTAGGCTCTGATGGCGGCGTTGTTGACCCAGGCATCGAGGCGTCCGAAGCGCTCGACTGCCTGCGCGGCGAGCCGCTGCACCTGGCCCCACTCGGCCACGTCGGTCGCAACCATGTGCCCGCTGCCGCCGGCACTCTCTGTCTCCCTGGCCGCGGCTTCCAGAGCTTCACCATTCCTGGCCGCCAGCACGACCGATGAACCCTTCTGTCCAAAGAGAACGGCGCTGGACCGATCGATCCCAGAAGAGGCGCCGATGATGACGACGACCTGCTCATTCAGTGGCCTTGGCATTAGGAATCCCCCACTACTCGTTGGTGATATGGCCCTATCAAGTCATGCATCGGCGAACTCTCCGGCGGCACGGGCATCAGCTGAGAGAGCGCGGGCGATGTTAGTGATCGTCAGCGTCGAGAGCGTCTTGGACCACCCGGGCAAGTGCCTAATTCAGATCGGGTGTTGAACGAGGCGGTGCGCCTGATGCGGATGCCCTTGTCGCGGGCGAACCCCTGAGCCTCGACGTCGAGGTCGTACAGGATCTCCAGGTGGTCGGCCACGAAGCCGATCGGGCACACCAACACCTCTTGCGCACCCGACTGTTCGACCGCCTCCAGGAGATCTGGGCCCAGCCAGGGCTCACCCGTATGGCTTGCTGACTGGAAGGCGAAGTCCCAGTCCGGCCCATCCAGGCCGGCTGCCACCAGCCGGCAGCTCTCCCGGAGGTGGTGCTGATAGCAGTCCCCTTCCGCGACGATGCGCGCCGGCAGGCTGTGAGCTGTGAAGAACAGGCGCTCCGGCCCCGATTCCGCGAAAGCCTCCGCCAGCAACGTTTGGACCGCCCGGATGAACGCGGGATGGGAGTGGAAGCCCGGCACGAACACGAATAGGAGGTCACCGTCCCAGCTGTCGGCCAGAGCCCGCCGGTAACCACCCAGGCTCATGCGCGCGTAATGAGGAGCTAGAGGAAGACCGACCAGGCGCTGGATGCCGCCCTGTCGGGCTTCGGTCACAGCCTCGGCCACGAACGGCGGGGCATGTTTCATCCCGACGAAGGTCGGCAGGCCCGCCTGTCGTGAAAGCGTCGCTGCCTGCTGGCGCGTGATCGCCGTAAGCGGCGATTCGCCGATTGCGCAGTAGCGCCCGACCAGCTCTTCGAGGCTGTCAGCGGCGGGCGGCCTTCCGCCTCTGATGTGCGTGTAGTAAGCAGCTATATCCGCCTCAGTCGCCGGGCTGCCGTAGGCCATACAGAGAATGCCGGTGGCCGGCTCAGCCAACATTCGCCGGCACCCACCCGTGAACCGTATCGATCAGCAGCTTCAGGTTGTCGAGCGGGGTTTCGGGCAGGACTCCGTGACCCAGGTTGAAAATATGGCCGGCTCTGCCGCCGGCTCGGCGGCGAAGTACGTCTTCCGCCCTCTCGTGGACGAGATCACCGGGGCCGAGGAGCACGGCGGGATCCAGATTGCCCTGGATTCCGCGCTCCCAACCGACCCGCGACCAGCCCTGGTCGAGAGGGACGCGCCAGTCCAGAGAGACGAAGGTCGAAAGCCACGCCCATGCCGCGCAGCGGCAGCATGATGTCCGCGAACATCACGGCGGCGTCGACTCCGAGCCGACGCACCGGCTGGAGCGTCACCTCAGCGCAGAGCTCGGGCTGAGCGATTATCTCGACCAGGCTCCAGCTCTCGCGCAACCTTCGGTACTCGGGAAGCGAGCGGCCTGCCTGGCGCATGAGCCAGATCGGGGTCACATCGACCGGCTGCCCCCGCGCCGCAGCCAGAAAGCGGCTCACCCCGACGCCGCTTCGATCGTGGCATCGATCGCGCGGTCGTCGTGCTGCGCCGACACGAACCAGGCCTCGAACTGCGACGGCGGAAGCAAGACGCCGCGTGTCTTCAGGCGCTGAAATAAATCGGCAAAGGCGCCCACGTCCGATGTCCTGGCCTCGGCGAAATTGCCCGGCGCCGCGCCCCGGAAAAACACCGTGAGCAGCGATGCGACGCGGGCGACGGTGTGGCCGGCGCCGACTAAGCCCTTCTCGAGGCGGCGCGAGCATCTCTCGAGCGACTCGTAGACCTGAGGGGTGAGCTCCATCAGCGTCGCCTCGCCGGCCGCCATCACCGCCGGATGGCCGGACAGCGTGCCCGCCTGGTAGACCGGGCCAGCCGGGGCAACCAGGTCCATCAGGTGACCCGGCCTCCGTAAGCTCCGACCGGCAGCCCGCCTCCGGTGACCTTGCCGAGCAGTGTGAGATCCGGCCGCACACAGTACACCTCCTGTGCTCCTCCGGCCGCCACTCGAAAGCCCGTGATCACCTCGTCGAAGATGAGGACCGCGCCGGCGCGCTCGGTCAGCTCCCGAAGTCCCGCCAGGAAGCCGGGCGCCGGCGGGATCACGCCCATGTTGGCTGCCACCGGCTCGACGATCACTGGGCGAGCCTGCGCGCGCGCATTCATTAATGAGTGCGGCCCATAGGCGCGGGCCCAGCCGTCAGTCCACGGCGTCTTCCGGGAATGGCTCGACCCGCTCTACCGGGCCGGTCACTGGACTCCCGACCGGCTCGCTCTGGCGGGCATCGACGATCCACTCGCGCGGCCAGGCGTGCCCTCAGTGGCGGTAAGCTGGCGCAGGTGGCCGCCGCGCACCGCGAGCTGCTGGCCTTGGCTCCCTTCGGGATCGGGAGCGGGCCATGGCCGAAGCGGCGCTGCTCCAAGAGCAGATCGATGCCGTGGGCGCAGCCCGCGTCGTCGTCCTGGACGGCTCCGCCTACTTCAACCGGCCGAGACCCCGGCTGGTCGACTCTCTGGAACTAATCGTCATCAATCGCTGAGAGCTCCGGCCGCCCTGGGAGAATGACAGCATGAGCGGCTTCCGGCTCCTGGAGCGGCACGCTGGGGAATGGCGGGCCGCCACCTCCCACCCGTTTCTCGACGGCATCCGCGAGGGCAGCCTCCCCGGCGACACCTTCGCGGTCTGGCTCCAGCAGGACTATCTCTTTGTCAACGATCTCCTGAGCTTCCACGCTCGTCTTCTGGCCACGGCTCTGCGGCGAGCGCAAGAAGTCCTGGCCGGTGGCCTGGTCACCCTGGAGTCGGAGCTGACCTGGTTCGAGGCCCAGATGGTGCGGCGCGGGTTGATCCTGGACGGGCCCCCGCATCCGACCACCCAGGCCTACCGGGAGGAACTGGACCGCCTGCTGTCCGAACCCTTTGAAGTAGCTATGACGGCGCTCTGGGCGCTGGAGCAGGCCTACCTTGAGGCGTGGCGCGGGACGGCACCTGGAGCGACCCAGTACCGCGAGTTCGTAGAGCAATGGACGGTGCCCAATTTCGCCACCTATGTGACCGGTCTGGAAGTTCATTCCAGCGACTCGCCGGGCGCCGAGGTGGCCTGGGTCCGGATCCTCCGCCTGGAACATGACTTCTGGGACATGGCGTTGGGACGGAGGTGACCGAACGCTCCAGCTCGGCGGTGCCCCCGAAGCTGGCGCCACAAACGATTCGACCCGGTCAGGTTGATCGCGGTCGCCACGGATCAAATGTGGCCGATCTCGGACCCCTCGCGGTACGCGTCGAACCGCCCCGTGGCTCGGCGGCGCCGGGTTAATACTTGCTTGGCGCCTTGCAGCTGAAGGCGGAGACCAGCTGCCGGGTCTTCGCCTTGCCGCACTTCGGACACGGCGGTGGTTTGCCCTTCCAAGCGTCGTGCGCGCTCATCGAGACGCTCACCTCGAAACGCTCGCCGCAGGACTGGCACTCACACACGTAGACCGCCATGGACTTGCACCTCCACACCCCATGATGTCGATCTGGGCGCCGGCGTCAAGAGGCTCATCGATCGGGTGAACTCGCGACCGGTTAGCGGTTAGTTCCTCCAGAGCCTCGACGCCGCCGGGTAGAAGCGCTGCTGTTGGTGCCGAGACAAGTTCAGGACGGTGGCCAGGGCGGCGGCGACGGCCATCGGAGCAAAACCCAGTCTCCATGCGTGAACGCGGGCTGGCGCCCCCCCGCGAATGGGAATCTCAGCCCTTTTTAGCGTGGCGATCGTGCGGCTCTCGGTGCCTCCCAGCCAGGATGCGGGCTACACAACGCATTAGGCAGCTGCTGGCGTCAGTGCCCCACATCTGCTCGGGGGCGACAGTGATGATCGTGCCCTCGTGGGCCTGCTCAGGGCGCGCCTGGGAGACGCGGCTGGGCGAGAGCAGGGCCGCCTCGCGCATCAGGCGGTTGACCCGCCGCTTGGAAGTTCGGATCTGGCCCAGGCGGAGCCGGGCCGAGACCTTGCGGTATCCCTCGGTGAGGAAGGGGGAGGTGGCGATCGCCTGGCGGATGCAGTCGGTGAGCTCTTCGTCCTCGTCGGTCTTGGGGCCACGCTTCTGGGCCGGTGGCGGCGGAGTGCTGTCCCTGGCCAGGCGCCGGTGGTGCGAGGAGCGGGAGATGTCCAGGTAGCGGCAGACCCGCTCCACTCCATAGGCTCGACAGCGGAGGCTGAGCTGGTGCGAGCCAGCGCCTCAACCTCCGCGGCGACGAAAGGGCCGAGGTCAGCCCTCGGCGCGCTTGGCACGCTGCTCCAACAGCTCGTTGCCCATCATTAGCTCGCCGACCTTGGCCCGCAGCCGGAGCACCTCCTCGTCGCGGGCATCGGTAGGCCGGCTCTTGAGTGCCGGTTGACCACCGGAGAGGAAGTGGTCACGCCAGCTCGCCAGGGTGGCCGCCGTCATGCCGAGCTCCCGCGACAAGCTGTCCACGTCCTCGCTTCGGAGCAGGCGCAGCACCGCCTCTGTCTTGCGTCGCGCCGAATAGCGACCGCGCTCACTCGGGTCGTTCCCGGACCTACGTCTCCTTGCCATGGACTTGTCCTTTGGGCTCACGCCCTTATGGAATGTCCAGGTTTTCCGTGGGCCAGGGGAGACGATTCGGCGAGTGCTGGCCGACGGCGGTCCCTGGAGCCGCCGGAAGCGGTCACCGCACGCGACCACCAATATCGTCACCGACGCGCCGTCACCGTGGATGCGAAGCGCACGAGTTTGGCGAGGAGGATCATGAGGCGGTGATCTCGGAGCCTTCGAGCGTACAATCCTCGAGTGGCTGAACACGTAAGGCAGCAGCTGGCCAGGTTGCCAGGATTATCGCAACGGGCCGCACCATACAGCATGACCGATATCGTGCTTGCTCTACTTCTATTCTATCTCCCATTGGCGCATTTCACGCCACCCCGGCTCTTTCGAACGTCGCTTCTGCAGGTTCCAACCTGGGGCTCCGGCAACGAGACCGGCTGGTCGATAACCCCCTTCCTAGTTCCGGAGACGTTGCTGATCTTCGTCGTTGGCGCCGGTGTCCTTGCGGCACGCAGGGGCTCGCTCTGGCGGCCCAATTCCAGCATTAGTCCGCTGCGGTGGGCCAGCGGACTGATGTTGGCCGGAAGTACAGTGTCACTGATCGTAAGCCAGTACCCGGGGATATCGATCGGCGGCTTGGCCGGCCGGTGCACCGTCTTCGCTCTTGCCGTGGTCATGGCACTGTCGGCACCGTCGCCCCAAGCCGTGAAGTTGTGGACGTACGCTGTGATTGCTGGCACGTCGCTGATGTGTGCCGCCGGCCTGTACTACTTCTACCAAGCGTTCGGACTGCCCACCAGTCTGTCCAACCTCCCCATTTACCGGGTCAGCCCCAGTATCAGGAATTATCAGCTTGCGACTTACGGCTTCGCGAGCAACACCGTTGACTTGTTAGTGGTGACCGCTCCCCTGACGGTGGCTCTTGTGGTAGCGCGCAGCTCGGGTTGGCTAGCTCGGATACTTCTGGGTGTCGCCGCTGCGCTGATGTACGCAAATCTTCTAGTCAGCTTCGAGCGCTGGGCGTGGGTCTGTCTGGCCATAGCAGTCCTCTTGACGGTACTCTTCTACCGTCGCCAAAGGCGCGCGCTCGTCATCGCCGGGGCGGTGCTGCTAGCGGTAGCAATCGGCGGCGCGACAATTGCGGCACAGCTCGGGGACTACTTCCAGCAGGCGTTAGATCCCAGCTCCGGATCCAACACGATTGACCGTTTGCGCGATTGGGGAGAGGGACTGGCCGTTCTTATCGCCAATCCGGCCGGAGTTGGGCTGGGAACGGTCGGGACTCTGCCAGCTCTTACTCAAACCTCGTCACACAACCTCTTCATCGACATTGGCATTGAGGGTGGTCTGCTCGCGCTTGTAGGATCGATTGTCTGGACCATCCATCATGTAGACCAGGCATTAAGAGTGATCCTCAGAGCCGATGCAGAGGACGAGCTCGCCTTCGGCTTGCTCTTAGGGGCACTGATGTTCGTGGTATACGGGTTGTTCTTCAGCTCCCTCCTTTACTTCTCCGGGCTCATGGTGTGGCTCGCTGTCTGGTGGTGCTTTCCAGTAATGGCCTCAGCTGTCCGCGGCTCGGCCAGCTCCTCCGCGTCGACTGCGCGACCTCTCCGACCTCGCAACGACGCGCGAACGGCATTGGGACGTGGGTCGATGCCTGTCGGTTCCGGCCCGGATCGGTAAGTCGGTGATGGCTCGCCTTCGTTCTCTGGATACGCTCTGAGGGATTGGTTCAATGGACCGGACGCCAAGGGCCTTCGTCCAGGGGCGGGATCACTCTCTTCTACGCCTGAATTCTAGCCGCGCATACTTGACTCTGGCCTAAGACCTCCGCCGGGCTGCGCCATAGTGGCCGATGTAGCTCAGCCAGCCGTGGCCATCGTATGACGATGAAGGAGGCGCCCACAGAGGGAATGCGCCCGATTGACGATTCGCCCATGCCGTACTAGGCTGGCTACTGAATGCTCAGGCGGTACGGATGCCGGCGACCGGCCCGTCAGAGGTGGATGGACTCGCCAAGCTCCGACCCCACCAGCTGATATAGCTCGTAGTGGAGGTCAGTATGGAGCGTGACCTCGGCGGGGAGACCGACGTCCAGCTATCCGGCTCGAGACCGTTGAGCTTAGATGTCGGCCCTCGCCCTTCGTCAGAAGCGGAGATTGGGATCCAACGGCTTGGACCGGCGATGGAGCATCAGCCGACGCGAGGCGGAGGTAAGCGAGTACCCCTGGGGTCGACCACTTTGAAGGAGGACGCCATGAGCGTTATGGTCGGCATCGACGTGGGGGCGTACAAGCACGCCGCCGCGGTTCATTCGGCGAGGCGAGCGGGAAGCGGAGAAGAAGGTTCTGCGCTATGAGGCCAATCGGGGCGGGTTCCGGGAGCTCGACACCTGGCTGGCGCGGCAGGGCCAGGTCGAGCGGGTGGTGGTGGAGTCGAGCGGACACTACTGGTGGCCGCTGGCGAGCCATCTGGGCCGAGCCGGGCTACCGCTGGCGGTGGTGAACCCGCTGGAGGCAAAGTACTTCGCCAAGAGCAGGCTGCAGCGATCGAAGTCGGACCCCGCGGACGCGCGCACACTGGCGGCGGCGTTGGGAATGCGCGAGCAACCGCCGGTGCGAGAACCACTGCTGGGAGCCGAGGTCCGGGAGGCCGCCCGCTTCAGCATGCGCTTGGTGCGCGACCAAGCCAATGTCTGCCAGCGCTTGCTGAGGTTAGTCGAGATTGGCTTCCCAGAGCTGAAGGAGGCCTTTGAGGACCCCACCTGTGACACCGCTCTGGCCGTGCTGAGGCAGGCGCCGACGGCTCGGGCGGCAACACGCCGTCGGCTGGGCACGCTGGCCCAGGCGGTGCGACCAGGTGGCCGACGGGCACTCGGCCAGGGCCGCGCAAGCCGGATCCAGGAACTGGCTCGGGAGACCATCGCCCCGCCCGAGCTGGACCAGCAGATGGCCTTCGAGGTCGGCCTGCTGATCGAGCAGTACGACCTGCTGGGCAGACAGATCGAGGCGGCCGAGAAGCGGGTCGCTGAACTGCTCGATTCAGAACTCGCCCGCCGGCTCCAGACCATCCCCGGTGTGGGTCCGACGATCGCGGCCAGCCTGATTGCGGAGATTGGCGACATCTGGCGTTTCGATGACTTCGACCAGCTCGCCGCCTACGCCGGCACCCACCCTAAAGAACAGAGCTCGGGACGCCACGGCGAGCGCCCCGAAACCAGCTGGAGGATGGCCAAGACTGGCAACGCCCACCTTCGCTCAGCGCTCTATCGGCTGGCCGTGGTCGGGACCCAGCACAACCCCATCATCAAGGAGCATTACCGGCGCAAGCGGGAGCAGGGCAAGGCCCCGATGAATGCCCTCGGCCACTGCATGGGCAAGGCGTTGGCCATCGTCTGGGGTGTCTGGCGTTCGGGTCAGGACTTCGACCCGTCCAAAGGAGGCCCGAGGACTTGACAAGACCCTATGGGATCTGATTTACTTGATTGCGGTAGCGCTCGCCTCGCTCCTGGCACGCCGCCAGAGCCGGCGTCAAGACTATTGGCGGTGCCTGGGCGGCGTGAGGCGTGTGCCGCGCCGGGTTCCCAGCCAGCGGCCTGCCTGCACCACCAGCTCCCCGGCCTGCATCACCCAGCGAATCCCCCGCGGGGGATGCACCGGATCGGTGTAGTCGCCAACGTCTGTGATTTCAGCCGCGTCAAACGCCACCACGTCGGCGGCTTGGCCGGCGGCGATGCTCCCACGCCGCGGGATCCGGAACTTGGCGGCAGGCATTGAGGTCATGCGTTTCACCGCCTCCTCGAGCGTCAGGACGCCTCGTTCTTTGACGTAGCGGCGCAGGACCCGAGGAAAGGTGCCAAACAATCGAGGATGTGGCTTGCCGCCCATGCCCGGTGGGAGACCGTCCGAGCCGATCATCGTGTGCCCATCAGCCAAGACGCGCTCCACGTCCTCTTCATGCATGGAAAAGACCACCATGCTGACGCGAAGGCGCTCTTGGACCAGCACGTGCACAAGGGCCGCGAGAGGCTCCAAACGAAGTTCGTGCGAGAGCTGGGCTAGCGTGCTGCCCTCGAATTGGTGGGAGGCAGTGGTGCTGATCAGGATGCCGTCCCAGCCGGCTCCCGCGATGTGGTTCTCCCAACCCTCAATCCCGTGCTCGATCGCCCGCCGCAGTTCCTCAAGAGAATCTGCATCCTGCAGGCGGCGCAGCACCTCTTCGTCGCCGCCATCCTGGAAGGAGGGTGGCAGAACGGTCGTGAGCATGGTGCTGGCTGCTGTGTAGGGATATACGTCCTGATCGATCTCCAAACCTCGCGTTCTCGCCGTCTCCAAGGCGGCCAGAGTCCGCACCGTCTTGCCCCAGTTCTCGCGCCCGGCGGCCTTGTGGTGCGAGATCTGCACCCGGCAGCGGGCCTCTTGACCAATCCGAATCGCCTCGGCAACGCTCTCCTCCAGGCGATCGCCTTCGCCTCGCATGTGAGTGGCATAAAGGCTGTCGCCCGGCAGGTGGCTGGCGAGCTCGATCAGCTCCTCCGTTTGCGAGAAGAGCCCGGGCGGATAGATCAGGCCACTCGATAGTCCGAAGGCACCCTCCGCCAGCGATCGTTGCAGGAGCTGCTCCATCTCGGCCTGCTCTCGGCTGGAGGGGGGTCGGTTTGCCATTCCCATGATCGCCACGCGCAGGGTGCCGTGGCCGACGAGCGGCGCGTAGTTGACCACATAACCGTGCTCGTCTGCCTCGTGCAGGAAGTCCGCAAAGGAGCTGCCCGTCCAATCGACGGGCGGAAAGATCCGCTGTGAGAAACGGGCGAGGAGGTCTTCATTCCCGGGCGACCGCGGCGCGAGGCTGAAGCCGCAGTTGCCCACGACTTCGGTGGTCACGCCTTGGAGGATTTTGCTGGTGTCGTCCTCCCGCAGCAGGGGCGCGTTGTCGGCATGGGAATGGACATCGATGAAGCCAGGTGCAAGGGTGAGGCCGGCAGCATCGACGACGCGCCGGCTTCCGTGTGACTCGGCCGGAGAGTTCACCGCCTCGACCCTGTCACCGCTGATCAGCACGTCGGCAACCGTCGCCGGCCGCCCACTACCGTCGACCACAGTCGCCCCGACGATCGCCAGGTCTGCGGTCACACTCAACTAGGCGGCGGTAGCCGGTTGGGTCGACACTCTCGGCGCCTCTGGCAGATGGCGCGCGAGGGCCCGCGCGAAGTCGTCTGGACGCTGGGGCGACCAGAGGGCGGCTCCCGCCGCCAGAAGGGCTCCGAAAACTAGGAAGGCGAAGGCGGCGGGGAAGCCGAAGCGATCGGCCAGTAGGCCCATCACCAAAGGGGCGATGGCTCCACCCGCCTGGCCGCCGAAGTTGACCAGGGCGCTGCCTGAACCCACCACCGAAGTAGGCAAGACTCGCACCGGCAGACCCAGGATGGGCATGAAGGTGAGGAACATGAAGAACATCCCCAGGCTCTCGAAGACGATGAAGCCGCGCACAGTGCCAGCGCTGAGCATGAAGTACAGGAACACAGCCGTCACCAGCATGCAGGGCACGATCAGCCACCGCTGTCGCTGATTGAAGAACCGGTCGAACATAAGTCCGCCCAGCACCGTGGCCAGCGTTGCAAAGA
>JAABUX010008684.1_pt1 | contig 11666 bp, 13 predicted proteins | sample 5561851 | NCBI WGS metagenome assembly JAABUX01 (sample SAMN10711883, study PRJNA513361) | rock metagenome | isolation source: Antarctica rocks | place: Antarctica: Victoria Land, Richard Nunatak red sandstone | collected 2016-01-03 | reverse complement strand
GGACGGCGAAGAACGAGCCGGTGCTGGCGCTGATTGTCTCGGGATCGTACAGGTCGACGGAGTGGCCGGTGATGACCAGCCCATCGGCGCCGAGCGCGTCGCACGAGCGGATGATCGTGCCCAGGTTTCCGGGGCTGGCCGGCCGGTCGAAGACGACCACGCGCAGGCCGGGCGTGAGGGGGATGCGCGCCAGGTCGTCCGCGGGCATGGCCAGCAGGGCGATCACCTCCGACGGTTCATCCTTGTTGCTCAGCCGCTCCATCAGGTGCGCCGGCAGCTCGTAATGCGTCGCGGCGCGCGACGAGGCCAGGATACCTTTGGCCCAGTCCGACAGGGGCGCGTCATGGACGTAGAGGAAGGCGTTGACCGTCCAGCCATAGTGTAGCGCCTGGTTGATGGGACGCACGCCCTCGACGAAGAACGCGCGGCTCTTGTGGCGCTTTTCGCGCCGCCGCCGCAGCGTCTCTACGTACTGGAAGTCGTTGTTTTCGGAGTAGATGCGGGTTATCTTGGGCATGTTGGAGCGTCGTCCTGGAGTGTCATGCTCCCTGCTTCGACTACACATCTATATCGAGATGGCATTTTCATCTCGCGAAGCTCACGATAGTTTAGATTGTATGCGTCCCCGTAAGCCGTGCAGAAATTGCGTCAAGTTTGGGTCCGAGGCGAGCGCCAGCGCATCCTCGACGCGTTCCTCAGCAGCCGCCGCCCGATTCGTCTTGTAGAGGCTACTGGCGAGCCAGGCAAGGGCGTGGGCCTGCGTGTCGCGATCCAGCCCCAACGCGAGAGCACGCTCGTAGTGCGGGATGGCCTCCGCTTCGCGGCTATTGTTGTCGTGGAAGACTGCGAGGTGATAGTGGGCCATGGCTTGCTCTCCTATCGTCTCTGCCTCGCCAATGGCGCGCTCCAATGTTCTGCGATCTCGTCGTGTGGTCATGTCGCGTCTTTCCACTTCCCCGCACACCCGCGATGGTAACGGCGTCGACGGGGACTATCCCAGGTTCTACCACATCGGGCTGCCCTCCGTCCAAGCACGACAGTGCGTGCGCGCTCCAATGCGGCGCGTAGGGCGTCGTCCCGATCCTTCGCCTCGACCAGGGGCACTGCTCACACACGATGTCCTCGGCGCGCGGGGACACCTCCTCCGCGCACCAAACGGACCGACATGCCTTCAAGCAAGGAGCTAAGAGGCGAGCTACATCGCGTACGTATGCCTCGCCGACCCAAGGCAGCGCGTGGTCAGGTCATATGGCGTCCAGCCCTCGATCCACAGGCCGGGGCTATTGGCCCAACTAAGGCGAGCCGTGGCGTAGCAGATATGGCTGCGCCGAGGCCAATTCGTCACGACCTCGTACCGCACCGTGTACGTGAGGAAGCGGCCGGTGCGACGCGGCTGGTCCACGCTCCAGCGCGAGGACACCGCGACGGTTCCCGACAACTGCGCAGTCAAATCCGACGAGAGGACGGCCGGTTGTCCTCCGCTCCATGCGCGGTCGACCATCACGGGCGCGGGGTTCAGGTAAGCCAGCAAGAGGGAGGCGAGGTACGCCAGAGGTAGACCGAGCGCACAATAGAACGCCCGTCGCCGCGCGCTGCCCCGCGAGAGGTATGATGCGGGAACGGAGCGGGCGTCGGCGACGAGCGTTCCGGCTAGCCGGTCCCCGATGCGTTGCCGCTGCGGCGAGAGGAGAATGGCAGCGCACCCGAGCCAGAGGAGCGCGTTCCACCCTTCGACGAGGCGCAGCAGGTTGCGCAGCGCGACCGAGCCGAGGCCTGCACGCGTCCCGTCGCGGTTGACGACGCGCAGCCCGGTGAGCGCCTTGCCCGGCGTCAGGCCGAACAGGGCCTCGAAGGTGATGAAGTAGAGCAGGAGAACGGGGGCGACGAGCGGCCAGAACGGCGCAACGGGCTTACCAAACACCAGTTGAAGGACGGAAACGGACGACCCAAGGAACCCAACTGTGAGGTGGAGCGGGGTCAGGGGGCGGCCGACGACCCCCGCGACGAGCCACACGAGGACCCCATCGACGACAAAGGCGAGCAGCCGCCGGACCACCACTCTGGTATCCGGCGGGGATGCGTTCTCCCATGGCGCCTGCAAGGATGGCTCGACAACCCTCATGCCCGGATGTCCTCTCTGCTACACCAACTCTACCACATCATCGTACGCTAATCAGTTACATTGTCATGCAGCTTCGGCTTTGACGTCGTGCGGCGCCACACGCGATCCAGCCAGTGATCAATTTGACCTGGCCACGCGCGCAAGCGTGCACGCCGGGGGCGTGACGTAGACGACTGTGGTGCAACGCCACACCGGTACGCCGGGCGGCGGCGTGTAGGTGAAGGTGTCGGCCGGTGCCTCGGCCGCCGGGATCACCTCGTAGGTGACCACCCGCAACCTGCCCGTCGCTACCGTGGCCCCCCGCGCGTTCTGGTCCCGCTCGTCGACGCCGCGGAGCACGGAACTCGCGGCGTCGATGTAGAACGTCAAGGTTTCCATCGTGGCCCCATCGCGGGATGAGGGGATCGACACCCCATCCACGGTGACCGGCCAGCGGTGCACGACCTGCACGACATCAACCAGGCGCCCGTCGATGGGCTGTTGGGGGAGCAAATGCGCCTCATCCTTCGTCGCAGCCGTCATCAGCAGGCCGCGGAGCGCCCCCAGGTCCTGGGGCTCGGTCATGAGTTCAATGGGCCAGACGATCCCATTAGACCCCAGGTCGGGCCGCAGCGGCGACGCCGGCCTGACCGATGCCTCCCCTCCAGCCTTCACTATGTACTCCCAGTGTTCCCGGTCGCTGAGCACCTCTTGCTGCTCGACGCGCCCATCGACCACAAGGGCACTATTGACGCGGTCAACACTCCCGTCGGTGGCGAACCGCACCCATTGCGTGGCCGTTTCCTGCGGGAGCGGGGACGGGCTCGCGTCGGAGCCGTCGTAGGTCATCACCTGCCGGAGGAGGTCTCCGCCAGTGGGCGGCGCCATCGCAAGGGCCGTGCGGCGCAAGATCTGGGCGGCCGAGGCGGGAGCCGGTGAGTGGAGCTGAGTGTACGCGCCGAGTCCGGCCAGGGCGAGTAGGGCCGCGCTCGCCAGAGAGGCAACGCGCTGGCGAGGAGAGCGCAAGCGGTGCTGCACTACCCGTGGCCCCGCCGACGCGCGCCGGTGCGCCTCCAGGGCGTGTGCAGTCAGCGCGCGTTGGATCTCCCGGTCCTGTTCCGGGGACAGGGAGTCGGCTGCCGCTGCCCGGCCGAGCGCGTCCAGGCCGACGACGATCCGCAGTAGACGCGGGTCGTCGCCGTCGCCCACGAGGTCGGGGTATGGTTTATCGCGTGTGGTCATGGTATTGCTCCTTCAGTGTCTGGAGGCTTCTCCATATCTGTTTCTTGGTCGCCGCCTCACTCTTGCCGACGACCCTGGCGACCTCGGGCGTGCTGAGCCCCGCCACGAAACGCAGGATCAGCAACTCCCGTTTGGCCGGCTCAAGGGCATTGACCAGGGCCGCGAGGTGGGCCAGGTCGTCGCGCCGCAGCACCTCCGCCGCGGGGTCTCCCTCACCGGAGCGAGACGCTTCGGGCGCTTGGTCCTCCCAGCTTACCAGCACCCCCCGCACGATCCGCGCGCCCTGGTCCTCCCTGGCGAGCGGATGCAGGGCCTCGGGCACGAGATCCCAGGCGATGGTCTGACGGTGGCGGCGGTGATGATTGGCCGCGGCGTTCCGCGCGATGCGGAACAACCAGGCCGCGAAGGGCGCGCCGCGGGCGCGATAGCGCGGCAGGGCATCGAGGGCCTGGAGGAAAACCTGCTGCGTCAGGTCGGCCGCGTCCTCCGCGGTAGCGACGCGCGTGCGCAGGTACGCATGGATGCGGTCCCGGTAACGCTGGTACAGGGGTGCGAAAGCGGGGGGATGCTCCTGCGCCGCGTGGATGAGCGCCACCTCGTCCTCGTCACTCGTGGCGCCGCGCGCGCCCTCGCACGACACGGCCAAGATGTTAAGCATGAGGCTGTCCCCGTGGCGGTCTGGTCATTATCGTCCTCCAGCTCCGGTTGTACGGTCAATCGCGATTGACACCTATTACAACACCGGGGCCGACGAAACGGGGACATGCGCGCGCGAGGCACACTGGGTCCTGCCACCATCGTGATCGCTGTCTACCGGGTAAGCCGTAGCTGGGAGGCGCGGATGGGACTATACGTTGGTTCGACCGTCATCAATACCGCCGACATGGAGATGGAGAGGGCTATCGCCTTAGCGCCTATTACGACGCAGAAGATCAGAAAAGGGGACATGGGCAGGACATGCCGCGTCGGCGTCAGCGTCCCGTTGGAGGACGTCGGGGGGCAAAACGCAGCCGGCCCTGGGAGATAGCGACGCCAAGGATGACGATGAGGGCACCGGCGGGCTCGTACCAGGTGAGGGGCTCTCCAAGCAGAATGACCCCCTCCAGCGTTGAGAAGAGGGGGATCACGTAGGTAACCGTGGAGGCGATGGTGGCGCCGGCGTCGCGGATCAGCCCGTAGTTGAGGATGTAGGCGACCCCCGTGCCGAGCACGCCAAGGGCCGCGACGCTGGCGACGACGTGCGCCGGCGGCAGGGCCGGGACGCCGGCGACGATCGGCGTCACCAGGACAAGCCAGAGCGTGCCGCACAGCACTTGCCCCGCCGCCAGCACGACGACCGATTCGGGCCGTCCAGCGAGATACTTGCGGGTATAGGGGAACCCGACCCCGTAGCTGATGGCGCCGCCGAGGCAGGCCAGGTTGCCGGGCAGCGTGTGGCCGCCGAAGCCCTGCCATACACCGAGCACGACCAGCACCCCGAGGAAACCGACGGCGAGGCCCATGGCACGTCCAACGCCTGGCCGCTCCGCGCGCAGCATGACCATGGCGATGGGCAGGGTGAACAGCGGCGTCGTCGCGTTCCAGATGCCGGCCAGCACCGAGGTGGTGCGCAGCTCGCCGTAGGCAAACAAGGAGAACGGCAAGGCGTTGAGCAAGAGCGCGGCGACGGCAAGGTGAAGCCATACACGGCGCTCGCGGGGCAATCCCTCGCGACGGGCCGCGAGGATGAGCAGCAGCGTGACGGAGCCAAAGATCATCCGCCCCAGCGTCACCTGCAAGGGGGCCAGCGCCTCGTCGCCGACCTTGATCAGCAGGAAGCTGGAGCCCCAGATCGCCGCAAGTAACACCAGGCGCGCCTGCCAGGGGAGCGCCATCACGCCCCGCCGCACCCACCCCCCCATCCTGTCGGCCGCCCCATCCTGTCGGCCGCCTCCCGAGCCGGTCGGTCCTGCCGTACTCCAGCCGGCTCACCGCGTATCCGCGCCATCGCTGCCTCCTCCGCTGTCAATCGTCCCGGAGGCGGTCACTCTTACCGCCTCCACGAGCTACAACACCGAGCGAGGCGCGTTCGTTGCGGAAGGTGTCCGGTTTCTCTACTCGTTAGAATGCTAACACTGATCCAATGCTGACCGGCGCGTTCGGAGCAAACGCGGGGAGGTGGCGCGAAAAGCGATAGAATAGTTATCAAGGAGGCATCATAATGCAACAGGTTGCTGTTAGCGAGGTAGATCAGGATGGGGTGGTCGTTCCACTACATGTCCTGCGTGCGCTCGGTGTCGCCCCCGGCGACAAGATTGCTTTCGTTGAGAAAGACGATGGGTCGATAGCCCTTGTGAAAGCAGCGAACGCACCCCGGGTCAAGCGCCCGATCAGTGAGATCGTCGGAGTTTTTTCGACGGGTGAGCAGCGCACACCAGCAGATGATGCGGCGCTCCTGCGCGAGATTAGATACGGCGACGAGCTCGATGAGCGCCCATGACAATAATTCGTCAGCCTATTGTGGACATTGAGCGGAGGTCATATAAAGGTGGGGAATAGCTGCGCTACCCTTTGTCCTTAAAGAGGTCAATGGTGATTGCGCTCGACACGAATGTCATCTGGCCGCTCTTAGCAGACACACAACCCACGGCGTTTATCCTGACGCCGATCCTCGAAACGTACAATGCTGATGAGGGCCTCGTCATCTGTGCCCCGGTCTATGCGGAGTTGCTCGCGGGACCTGGAGCCAACATTGCCATCCTCGACGCATCTCTCGCGCGGGTCGGCATCATAGTCGACGACGTGCTCCCCCTGGAACTGTGGAGGGAAGCGGGGCTCGCCTATCGCACGTATGCTGCACGTCGCATCGCCTCGGGAGGTGGACTACCACGTCGCATCCTGGCTGATTTCATTATCGGGGGTCCACGCGCTTCGCAAGGCAACCGCTTTGATGACCTTCAACCAGGACGATTTTACGCGTCTGTTCCCGTCACTATCGCTTATCGTACCGAGACTCGAACCGCCGGCAACCACGACGGATGTCCCTTAAGGATGATACGTATGACTCCCTACCCCGACGACCGCGCCCTGCTCCTGGTCGGCGAGACCTACAACACTGCCGACACCTACTACACCGTGCGCTACCTGTTCCCCGATCCCGTTATTTATGTCGACAAGGGCGACGGGCAGAGCGTGCTGGCCTGTGGCGACTTCGAGGTTCCAGGCGCGTCCGCCCACGCTCACGCCGGCACGGTGCGCGGCTTTCAGGACTACGGCGTGAACGACTTGCCGCGCGATATGCCGGGGTACCGTCAGCTGGCCGAGTTGGCCCTGCGCGTGCTGCGCGAGGCCAATGTCACGCAGGCCGTAACCACGGACACCATCCCGCTCACGGTAGCCGACCACCTGCGGGCCAGCGGCATCGACCTGCTGTGCCAGCCGGATGTCCTGATTGGTCCGCGCGCGGTCAAAGGACCCGACGAGGTGGCGGCGATCGAGGCGGCGCAGCGCTCCACCGAGCACGCCATGGGCGCGGCCATCAGCCTACTCGCCGAGGCCGAGGTCGGCGGCGACGGGCTGCTCCACGACGGGGGCACGGTCATCACGTCGGAGCGCCTGCGCGCCGTGATCGAGGCCTATCTGCTGGAGCAGGGCTGTAGCGGCGAGGGTACCATCACGGCCAGCGGCCCCGACGGCGCCCAACCGCACAACGTGGGGCACGGTCCGATCCGCGCCGGCCAGCCCGTCATCATCGACATCTTCCCGCGCCACAAAGAGCGCCGCTACTACGCCGACATGACGCGCACGGTAAGCAAGGGCGCGCCCCACCCCGAGATCGCGCGCATGTACAGCCTGACCGAGCAGGCGCTCGAGCTGGCGCTGGGCCTGATCCGCCCCGGCGTCAACGGGCGCGCGGTCTTCGAGGCGGTCTGCCGCCACTACGAGGACAACGGCTACGCCACCTATCTGCGCGAGGGCCGCATGCCCGAAGCGGGCTTCATCCATGGGCTGGGCCACGGCGTGGGGCTGGAGATCCACGAGGCGCCGCTGCTCTCGCGGCGGGACGAGACGCTGCGCGAGGGCCAGATCATCACCGTCGAGCCAGGCCTCTACCACCCCGAGTTGGGCGGTGTGCGCATCGAGGACATGGTGCTTGTCACCGTCGGCGGCTGCCGCAATCTGACCGACTTCCCCAAGACGCTCGTGGTGTAGGCTTGGAGCGCGACGGACACGGCCAGTTGGGCCGGCTGGGCCGGCATATCCCTATCGCGGGGGGAGGAGTGGACGCGCTGGAGCGCACGCGCGCGGCCGGCTATGACGCCGTGCAAGTGTTCCCGGGCAATCCCAAGGGCTGGCGCCACGTTCCCATGGAGCCGGACGCGGCCGCCACGATACGCGCGGAGGCGCTGCGCCTCGACGTGCGTCCCGTCGTCATCCACGCGCCCTACATCATTAACCTCGCCGCCGAAGACGAGTTGGCGGCCAATTCCGCGCGCAGCCTGGCCAATACCCTGGAGCGCGCCCGGGACATCGCCGCCGCCTACGTGGTCGTGCATTCCGGCAGCCCCAAGGGGGCGGGCGAGGAGGTCGGCATCGCGCGGGTAGCGCGGCTGCTGGAGAGTGTGCGCGACACCATATCCCCGTTATCCCCGTTAGGCGCGACCACGGTGGAAAGTCCGGAGGGAGTCGGTAGGGCCATGGCTCCGACAACCATGACGACGCGTATCCTGCTCGAGAATGGAGCCGGCGCCGGCAGTACGCTGGCCGGCTCACCGGAGGCGTTGGGCCGTTTGCTGGCCGCCCTGCCCCACGCCGTGGGCGCGTGCATCGACACGGCGCACCTGTGGGGCGCGGGCTGCGACCTATCGAGCGCGGCGGCGGTCGACGCAGTGCTGGAGCGGCTCGACCGCGCGGTGGGCCTGGACCGCATCGGCGTGATCCACCTCAACGACAGCGCCGCGCCGCTGGGCAGCCACCGCGACGTGCACGCGCGGCTCGGCGAGGGCACGATCGGTTTGCCAGGTCTGGCCGCGTGGCTCGCACACCCTGCGCTACGCCGCCACCCGGTCATCCTGGAGACTCCGCTGGAAGACGACCCCGCGCGCGAGGCCGCCCGCTGCGCCATGACCCGCCAGCTGCGGGAGGGCGACGTGGACGGAGCGGCGCAGGCCCTGGCGGCGTTGCGAGAAAGTGGGGATGTTCCTGGCCCGTTTGATGCGAATGTGAAGACGGTGAGCGGGTCGGCAGGCCGTGATGAACGCGGTACTGTAGGACACCGAGCCTCGCCCGAAGGGAACGTACGTGGATGAGCCTCAGCCGGCTCCATTCCAGGTGGAGCGTCTTGGCCGTGTCATGGAGCCCGACCCGGCGCGGCCGGACGAACAGGAAGGGATCACCAACCCGGCTGCGGTCCGTGGGCGCGACGACGAGACCTACCTCTTGCCGCGCCTGGTGGCCGCCGGCGACCACTCGCGCATCGGTCTGGCGAGGGTCCGCTTCGATGCGGACGGTAAGCCCGCCGGCGCGGACCGGTTGGGTTATGCGCTAGAGCCGCGCGAGCCGTATGAGTGTGGCGCCGACGGCCATGGCGGCGGCTGCGAGGACCCGCGCGTCACCTACGTGGAGCCGCTGGATCGCTACGTGATGACCTACGTCGCGCTGGGTCCGCACGGCGGCCGTGTCGCACTGGCCGTCTCGGACGACCTGCGCTCGTGGCAGCGGTTGGGTCCGGTCCGCTTCGAGCCCACGCCCGACCCGGCCTACGGCGTCGACTGGAACGCCTATCAGGACAAGGATGGCTCGTTGTTCCCCCGGCCCGTGCGCGGCCCGGACGGACGCCCGTCGCTGGCCCTGCTGCACCGGCCCATGTACGACGCCGACAGCCTGCCGCGCGGCATCTCCGATCCGCGCCATAGCGTCTGGATCTCGTACTGCGCGCTCGACGACGTTCTGCGGGACAGAGACAACCTGGCACGCCTGACGCGCTGGGGCCACCACCACCAACTGCTCACACCGCGCTACGACTGGGAGCAAGCGTGGATCGGCGGCGGCGCGCCGCCCGTCCCGACCCCGTACGGGTGGCTAATCGTCTACCACGGCGTGCAGCGGCGCCAACCGGAGACGTCCGACGAGCGCAAGCCGGTCGTCTACCGCGTCGGCGTGCTGATCGCGGACCGCGACGATCCCCGCCGCATCCTCTACCGCTCACCCACGCCCCTGCTTTCGCCCCGGACGCCCGACGAGTTGGACGGCGAGCAGCCCGACGCGGTGTTCCCCACCGGCCTCGACGACCGCGGCGACGGCGTGCTCGACCTGTACTACGGCATGGCCGACACGCGTATCGGAGCCGCGCGCATCCGCATTCCCGACCGGCTGCCTGAATGACGAATGGTTAGTGGTTAGTGACGAGTAGGGGCGTTTTGCATACGCCCACGTGACCAATAGCGGGTGTGGAGTGTCTAATGATCAGTGGCGAACACACGCGGCGTCTATGGTCCAACTGGTGGTATGATAGAGCGGCAGACTGGGGCTCTTCGCGAGGCCCCCTCGGTGTCGGCCACGAACTGGTACGGTAGAATGAAGGTCATGGCGCGATACAGCGCCATGAACGACGAAGAGGTCGGACGAGGGGAGCAGGGACGGATGCGTAGAAAACGACGGCGGTTACCGTTATTGCCGACACTGGTCCTGGTGTGGCTGATCCTGGTGGTCGGCGTGGTTATCTTTGGACGCGGCCCCTCGGGCCAGCATCACGACGCAACAGCACCGGTCATGCCGACGGCTCCGCACGTGCGCGTTGCGCATCCCGAGGCGCCGGCGTTTGTCCTACCCTCGCTGGGCGACCTCCGCTCTATCAAGGCGCTGGAAAACTCACCCGCTGCCCGCGCGATCCGTGCGTGGCGTCCACCCCAGGACGTAACGTCGTGGCGCCTGCCGCGAGAGCTCACCGGTTGGCGTCTGCCACGCGACGTGACCTCATTGCAGCTACCACGCCAGATCATCTCGTGGCGGCTACCGCGCCAGATCACCTCGTGGCGTCCACCGGCCCATCTACCGTCCTTGCGCCTGCCAAGCACAATCACCCTGCCACGCCAGATTACCTCGTGGCAGCCACCAACTCACCTACCGTCCTTCCATCTACCAAAGCAGATCACCTTGCCAGACCAGATCACCTTGCCCCGCCAGATTACCTCGTGGCGCCCGCCCCAGCAAATCACGTCCTGGCAGCCACCGCGTGAGCTAACCAACCTGCACCCGATTCGGGCTGTCCAGAACTGGCATCCCATCCGCGCGCTCCAGAACCTGCACCCGGAGCAATGGCTACAGGGGCTGGGGGGCTAGATGATCTACATGTCCACTGCCCACGTCCTATCCAGGTCGGTTTGACTCCACCCACTTTACGACGCGTCTGACTCGACGACGTGGATGCTCCACGCGTGTTGTTCGAACGCGAAGCAGAAGCGGTCAAACACGCCCTCGCGACCTAGCAGCGGTAGTGGAAGGTCTGGGATAAACAGGACGGGGCAAAGTACCAACACTCCACCAAGCACTATCGGCATGCTCTCATGGCGATAACCCCGAGTCACCCCGCCTACACCGCCGGCCTCAGTGATCTCCAGTAGATCAACATCGATTGACAGCGACTCAATAAGGTCGGTTGATACACTTGTGACATCCGCACCGCTATCCACAAGCATATTTAGGTCCGCAGGCTGACTACGATCTTCAAGGTTGAGGAAACGGACTGGCACGCGCGGCAAGCGGATTGGTTCGTTTAGCGTGGATTCGAAGTATGGAAATGTCAGCGTGAAGTCTATGACACGCGGCATCAAAATATCCAGGCAACCTTTGGATCGCGGATGTAGACGTACTCCACGAAGGGTTCTGAGCACCCCAAAGCCCTTGCTCGTCGAATGACATCCGTCGCGTCGAACCCGTGGCTGATCAACTCGTCACCGTCGAGTGTCACCCACTGGCCGGCCAGCTTCTCAGCCAACTCGGGATGTCTGGCGAAGAACGTCATTTCCCTGGTCCGGTCGGGCATTGGGGGCAGATCTCTCCAATTTTCCAGCAGATCCTGCTCGAGCGCCTTCCTCCTGGAAAGTCTGGCCAGCTTCTCCTGTTCGTCCATCTCACGTACCTCCACCACGCCCGGTTCGACGTGACGCCATCGCACGCTCCTGCACGTATCATACACGCTGGTGAGCAACACCAAACGGGCAGGGCAGCGTAGCGGGCGCCCGCGCTCCCATACGTTGTCTCCGGCCGCTCGAAACAGGCGTGATACGCTGGACGGCTCTGGACGGCTAGGCTAGGTTCCGCTGTACTCTGCGTCCTCTCGCGA
>JAABUX010008680.1_pt1 | contig 11668 bp, 8 predicted proteins | sample 5561851 | NCBI WGS metagenome assembly JAABUX01 (sample SAMN10711883, study PRJNA513361) | rock metagenome | isolation source: Antarctica rocks | place: Antarctica: Victoria Land, Richard Nunatak red sandstone | collected 2016-01-03 | reverse complement strand
CGTGTTGTCCTTGATGGATTTCCATCACGTCTCTAACGTCGCACGTCAACTTCGCCACTTCTCAGCTTCTCCTCGTGAGGCTCTCGCTTGGTTGCTACTTGCCCCAGACTTTTGAGAAGCCCTGTAGGGGCAATAATTCATTACGCCCTCGTCGCGATTGTCAACGTAACGAGGGCGCAAGGAATTTCATTGTAGCTTCAAATGTGCTACGTCGTTCAGCACGAAGACGACGCGGTGATCGCCATTGGTATGCATGAGCGTGATCGAGGTGTTGGCACAGGGAAAAAAGAAGTCGTGTTTCAGTCCGATAGCTTCGGCGGCATAAGCGTTAATTGTGCCACCATGTGCGAAGACCAGCACGCGTTGCCCAATATGCTTGCTTGCGATTGCGTCTATGCCCGTAATAACACGTTTACGAAATGCCTGTGATGACTCGCTATCAGGAACAGCATCCCAGGTACCCCCGGTTGCTACCTTCCGTATAATCTCGACCTGGCGTTCTTGTAACGCCTTACTCAGCGTCGTGAGGTCGTCGCCCTCTTTAACTTCTGGTAGGGGAAAGACGTTGCCAAGACGCACCTCTTTGATATCTTCCACTATGTTAAGTGGCAGCTTGAGGTATTCAAGCAGTGGCGCAGCGGTCTGCTGGCAACGCAGCAACGGGCTGCTATAGGCGGCATCGAAGTCAGTATCTTTCAGTCGCTCGGCGAGTGCCTGGGCCTGCTCACGTCCCGTTTTGCTCAAAGGCAGGTTGTCATAGACACCACTGGGAATAATCTCCTCGGCTCCTGGAATGGCGTCACCGTGTCGAATGAGAAACAATTCGGCGGCATTTGTGCGCCGCAATAAAAATGGGTCGTTTGTGTTCATGGATATTTCCTTATAGACGGATAGTGTTGGATGGATCTAACGGAAGTCCACAAGGGGCTTCCCTACTATATGACGCTCTTACGCTGCACGCAGGTCGTGTATAGTAGGGAAGCCCCTTGTGGGCTTCCGTCAGTCTTAATTGCACGTATTTGAACTGTACTGCCCCTTATGAGCATGGGTCCAGTTTCAAACTTACCCATAAATTACGAGTTAAATTGCTTCACGACCGACCGGGCCAGCGAGCGTTTGTGTACCTCGTCGGGTCCATCGACAATGTGCATGACACGTCCATGCGCCCACATCGAGGCCAACGGGAAGTCGCTACTTACACCGGCACCACCGAAAAGCTGAATGGCGCGGTCAACAACGTTTGTATGCAGAGCAGGAGCGGCAATCTTAATCATCGCGATCTCGTCCTGAGCCGCCTTCTTGCCCAGCGTGTCGATGGACCACGCCGCTTTGAGCGTTAGGAGACGTGTCTGCTCAATCTCGATTTTCGACTGTGCAATCCAGTCCTGAACCATGCCCTGCTCCGATAGAGGTTTACCGAAGGCGACGCGCGTAGCGGCCCGTTTGCACATCAATTCCAGGGCATATTGCGCGGCTCCAATGGAGCGCATGCAGTGATGGATGCGGCCAGGACCGAGGCGTGCCTGTGCAATCGCGAAGCCGCCACCCTCTTCACCAAGGATATTGTCCACTGGTACGCGCACATTGTCGAACGTGACTTCGCAGTGGCTCTCGTTATCGACATAGCCCATTACTGTGAGATTGCGGACAACCGTGACGCCGGGGGTGTTCTTAGGCACAAGCACCATACTCTGCTGCCTGTGGCGATCAGCAGTGTTTGGGTCGGTTTTGCCCATCACAATGAAAATCTGACAACGTTCGCGTGCGGAGCCAGAGGCCCACCACTTGCGCCCATTGAGTACATATTCGTCGCCCTCGCGCGTGATCGCAAGCTGAATATTGGTGGCATCGGAACTGGCAACATCGGGTTCGGTCATGGCAAAGGCCGAGCGAATCTCGCCTTCGAGCAAAGGGTACAACCAGCGTTGCTTCTGCTCTTCCGTCCCAAACTGAGCCAGGATTTCCATGTTGCCTGTGTCAGGGGCCGAACAATTAAATACTTCAGAGGACCAGCCTACACGTCCCATAATCTCCGCGAGCGGTGCGTATTCCAGGTTGGTCAGACCCGCTCCATATTCTTCGTCTGGCAAAAAGAGATTCCACAATCCTGTGGCTTTGGCTGTTTCCTTCAACTGATCGACAATTTCAGCATGATGATGTGGATCGCCAGAGGAGGCAATCTGCTCATAGTACGTAGACTCGTTGGGATAAATATACGCGTCCATAAACGCACTAACACGCTCGCGTAAATCGTTGACCTTCTCCGAATAGGCAAAGTCCATGCTTGAAACTCCTTCGTTGGTGCTAGTCACTTTCTGTTTTGACTATACCACATTGATTGTGGGGATGTATGTGCCTTATGATAGAATGTAATAAGATTGATGAGACGAACGGGCGACCACAAGAGATCGCCCGTCCTTATTTGAACTGATCCTTATGGCCGCCCATTGACTTCCTTATTGATTGTTGCCTGGATAATTATTTGATGGGGGCGGATTTTGGGTTGGTGGTGTGCCTTGATATGGGTCTTGCATTGAGGGCGTATCTCGGTATTGCCCTTGCGCTGGGGGCATACCTTGATAGAGATTTTCTTGATATGGGGTCGCCTGTGGTGCGCGGCCTTTTCCAATGGCACCGCCAATAGCACCTAGTCCGGCTCCAATAGCAGCAGCAACAACAAGAACAATAACTATGCCGATAATAGCTCCAACAATGAGAACCGAGGTAGCGACGTGTGCGCCCGTTGTAGCTACGACACTAATACCTGCTGCAATGAGGATTACTGTTACAATTCCACTGATGACCGCCGCTATGAGACCTGCTATGAGACCTGCTATCGCTCCTGAGCCTACTCGCCCTGTAATTGCAGACGCCCGGTACCCTGCTAACCCATAACCGAGAACTACAATGACGAAGAAGATGCCACCAACGATTAAGGCTGTAGAACCAGTGAGATGAGCAAAGGTAGTAATCAAACTACTGATAATATTAATGATGCCCAAAATCACGCCAAAGATGAGGCCCTGTTGAACGCCTGGATTGCCACTACGAGGTGAAGCTGCCATACAAAACTCCTTTTCTTAGAAAGATAAAAAGCTATCTTTCTGTTAACACATATAATACACGATTGCCACTGGCGACACTTGTTACACGATAAACTCTATGCTTGAGTTTCACGTCTCGGTCGCTACTCTATAGAACGTACAAGCCTCCATACTATCAAACGCAATTTTCACGAAAAAGGGCCGATAAAAGAAGAGAAAGATGTACGGAATAAACATCCTTATATCGCTGTTATCTATGGCGGTTAGCAATGAACAAAAGAGAGTGCTAAAATTCCTTAAAGTGATGCTAAATGTGGAATAACTTCCTCATCCCAGACGTTATAGTAAGTGAATTAGCAATCACGGTTTGAGAGTGCTAGATTGGATGTATGACATCCATGCCATAGAGAATTGAGGAGCATTCAAATTATGAAATGCGAACGTTGTCAAAAGAATCCCGCAAGTGTACGTGTTGAACAGACCGTCAATGGGCGCCACGAGCAGCACTATCTGTGCCAGAAGTGCGTCACTGAGCTTATGGGTGCTATGAATCAAATGGGCGACCTCGATGGTCAGTCCGATGCTCCCTTAGGTTTTTCCGCCAATAACAACAAATCCGCCGCCTCCGCGAATGGTGTCAATACCGCAACCGCTGAGCGCACGGCTAAAAATAGTAAAACTCCTATACTCGATGAATTTGGACGTGACCTGACCGCTGAAGCCGCGGAGGGCAAACTTGACCCTGCCGCGGGTCGCCAGCGTGAGATGCGCCGTATGATTACCGTGCTTGGGCGTCGCCAGAAGAACAATCCTGTTCTGATTGGTGAGCCAGGAGTTGGTAAGACTGCTGTTGTCGAAGGGCTTGCACGCCGTATCCAAGAGGGCAATGTGCCTGCTAACCTGCGCGGCAAGCGTATCATTTCACTGAATATCGGTGGTATGGTTGCAGGGGCAATGTTCCGAGGACAGTTTGAGCAACGCATCAAATCAATGCTTGAAGAGTTGCGTAACGCTCCTGAGATTATTCTCTTTATCGACGAGTTGCACACTGTTGTTGGAGCGGGTGCCGCAGAGGGTTCAGTTGGTGCAGGCGATATGATTAAGCCAGCATTGGCTCGTGGAGAGCTGCGCTGTATTGGTGCGACCACCCTTGATGAGTATCGCAAACACGTCGAAAAAGATGCCGCCTTGGAACGCCGTTTCCAACCTGTCATGGTTGAAGAGCCTTCCGTTGAAGAGGCCATCGGGATGCTACAAATAGTACGTGGCAACTACGAAGCCCATCATGGTGTTAGTATCACAGACGAGGCCGTTGAAGCAGCCGTCAAACTTTCTGACCGTTACATCAATGACCGTTTCCTACCTGACAAAGCCATCGACGTTCTCGATGAAGCTGGTTCGTCACTGCGCTTAGAGGCCACTGAGGAGGGTATTGTCAGCCCAACACTTGTTGCCGACTTTGAGAGCGAATTGGCAGACATTCAGGCTAAGAAAGAGGCTGCAGCTATCGCTGAGGACTACGAGCGTGCTGCTAAACTACGTCAGCAAGAGTTACTTGCCATCGAGAAGCTTGAGAAGGCGCGTACAGAGGCTCAGGGTTCAAGTGCCTTGATTGTGACACCAGAGCATATTGCGAAGGTGGTAGAGAACTGGACTGGTGTTCCTGTCAGCCAGATGCTCGAAAGCGAGCGTGTCAACCTGCGTAACCTGGAAGGCGACCTGCGAAAGCGTGTCATCGGTCAGGACGAGGCGATCACAGCCGTATCACGAGCCATTCGTCGCTCGCGTGCTGGCTTGAAGGATCCCAAACGTCCGATTGGTTCGTTCCTGTTCCTCGGTCCTACAGGTGTAGGTAAGACCGAGTTGGCGAAGGCATTGGCCGCCGAACTCTTTGGTGGCGAGGAAAATCTGATCCGTCTCGACATGTCCGAGTATATGGAGCCACACACCGTTGCACGTCTCTTCGGTAGCCCTCCGGGATACGTTGGCTATGATGAAGGTGGTCAGTTGACCGAGCAGGTACGCCGTCGCCCATATAGTGTGATCTTGCTCGACGAGATCGAGAAGGCACATCCACAGGTCTTCAATGCCCTGTTGCAAATCATGGACGATGGTCGCCTGACAGACGGCCAGGGCCGCACGGTGGACTTCAAGAATACCGTGGTGATTATGACCAGTAACGCTGGTAGTGCCGACTTGAAGCGTGCCCTTCGCATTGGCTTCTCAACCAAGAAGAACAGCGAAGAGAACCGCGACGAGCAGCACGAGGTTATACGCTCGAAGGCAATGGAGGGTCTCAAGCAGATGTTTCGTCCAGAGTTCATTAACCGTATCGACCAGATCGTGGTCTTCCACTCGCTGGGTAAGAGCGAACTGTACCGTATCGTTGACCTCCTGCTGGGTCAAGTGCGTACTCGCTTGAGCGAGCAAGGTATTGGGCTAGAGGTAAGTGACGAGGCACGCGACCTGCTGTTGCGTGAGGGTATGGACGAAGAATACGGTGCGCGTCCATTGCGCCGCGCTATCCAGTCCTACGTTGATGATGCATTGGCTGATGCTCTCCTTGCAGGTGAAATTGCAAGTGGTGTTACTGCCCTGTTGACGGTGCGCGATGGCAACATTGCCATCGTCCAACAAGAAGTAGTGCAGGCTGCGTAAGCTTGCTATAGTGAGACAAAAAACAAAGGGTGCGTTGACCTCGCGGGGTCAACGCACCCTTTGTTTTTTGTCTCACTTAATCTATTTTTTGTGTGAAGCCATCTCCAGACCAATTTTGTGCGCTAGTTGCGTGAGCTTCTGCTCCATCGCCTCTTCCTGCTTGAGATTCTGTTCGAGTAGTTGGACACACTGCATCTGCCCCAGTAGTGTAGCCTGTTCGATGAGACCTTTGTAGGAAGCAATCTCATAATGTTCGCTCTTCGCACCCGCGCTAAGATTGAATAGGGTCAAGATATCAGCCGAGGGTTTCTCTTTCATAAAGCTATCATGCTCTGCCTTCATTCCTGCAACCGTCTGACACGCGGATGTCTCAGGAGTGACGCCGATGGCATGAAAGCACTGTTCCAGGTTACTGATGTGTAGCAGTGTCTCTTGCTCGTGCTGTTCAAAGGCTTCCTTGACCTCCGCGTGATTGCTCTGCTGAGCCAATAGAGGAAGCATCTTCGATAACTTTTGCTCTGCGTCAAAGATGTCGCCGAGTTCGTGTATAAAAAGGTCCTTTGGACTGTGCATTGCCATTGTGAAACTCCTTACTAAGATATATACCATTACTACGTCTTACTGCTTAAAAAAGTGACATTCCTTTGTATCTTTTTTCCCTCTTGCTTTCGTGTTAGTGGTAACATGAAAGTTTGTGCTACAAGGGAATTTTATGCCTCCTACTAGCTGAAAGCATTGCTCTCACAAAAGATTGCTTTTGCTTGATGGCTTCCCCAGGGAGAAAATATATGAATGTAAAGCGAAATGAAAATAGAGATGTGTCCTCGACGAATACTCCTTATGAGCAGGGCCAGAGCATATACAAAAACGGTTCTCATGGCAAGAATAAAGGTAGAGAGGATAAAGAAATAGCGATGCAGCTACGCGAGAGCGAAGAACGCTTTCGTTTGATGTTTGAACAAGCTAGCGTGGGTATGGCATTTGCTTCATTGCAAGGGCAGTTGGTACAAGTGAACCAACGCTACTGCGATATTACTGGCTATGCCAAAGAATATCTGCTTAGCCATTCTCTGTTAGATATCACACATCCTGATGATGTTGAAAAAAATGTAGATGTGTTGCAATATCTCTTAAAGAGTGAAACACAGGTAAGCCCCATTGAAAAACGCTATATGCGTCACGATGGCTCTTGTATCTGGACAAATGTTTCTATCTCGCTGATCCGTGATGCTCAAGGAGTGCCTTTATATTATATGGCGGTGATCATTGATATCAGTAAGCGTAAGAAGATCGAAGCGGAACGTGACCTTATTTTGCATCGGGAGCAGGCAAGTCAGCAACAGGCATCTCGGTTGGAGTATCGTACTCAGACCTCCCTCGAAGGCTTGCTCACAATAGCGCAGGCTTTGGTTCAATTGCCAGGTTATAGCAATAATACTGATGAGATGCATGCTGTTGGGCGGCGACTTGCAGAACTCACACGCGATATTCTTGATTGTCAGCGTGTCGGGTTATTCATTGTTGTAGCGGAGACAGAGAAATTACAGCCTCTCAATGTTGTTGGCTTATCTCTTGAGCAAGAAGAGGCATGGTGGCAAGAGCCGCAAATGAATGTTTTGCAGAAGTTGGCACCAAAGATGTTAGAACGCTTGCAGCAAGAAGAGGTGCTTGTACTCGATATGATGGTACACCCATTCAATACCATGCCTAATCCATATGACAGCAAGACAATATTAGTTGCACCGATGCGTTTGGGAGAGCGAATTATTGGCCTTCTCATGCTGGACTATGGTGCTGTAGTAGAGCATGTCTATACTCAGAGCGAAATTGCGCTTGCCAGTGCGGTTGGAACACTCTCTGCTTTAGTCATCGAACGACAACGTCTTCTTACCGGGCAGACAGAGGCACGCGGACGCGAGGTGGCATTACAAGAGGCGAACCGTAGAATGGAAGACTTTCTCGGTATCGCGAGTCATGAATTAAGGACACCATTGACAACGATTAAAGCGAACGTGCAGTTGGCGAAACGGCGTTTACATGCCGTGACTTCCGAGCCTATTCCTGCGGTAGCAATAAGTAAGATTGACGCTGCTCAAGACATGCTTTCACGAGCTGAACGTCAGGTTGGTGTCCTCAACCGTCTTGTCGGTGACTTAATAGATATCTCGCGTATTCAAACAGGAAAACTGCAAGTACAGCTACGGAAAGAGGCGACCAATCTTGTTGCTATTGTTACTGAGACGGTGCAAGAGCAGAGAAAAGCTACACCTAACCGTACCATCAACCTATCTCTACCTTCTGGCGATGATCCCATTCTGGTGATTGCCGACTTTGATCGTATCGTACAGGTGCTAACAAACTACATGACGAACGCATTGAAATATTCTGCCTCTGATAAACCTGTCGCGGTACAAGTAATGAGAGAAAAGGGTTTAATGGGCGAGGACAATGTGTGCGTCTCTGTACGCGATGAAGGTCCTGGGCTTTCTTTCGCAGAACGAGAGCGTATCTGGGAGTGTTTTTATCAATCAGAAGAGGTGAAAGTGGTGAGCGGCTCTGGTGTCGGTTTGGGCCTTGGTTTGTACATCAGCCAGACTATTATCGAGAGGCATCATGGGCGTGTTGGTCTGGATAGTACTCCTGGCATTGGCTCAACGTTCTGGTTTACACTACCTCTTGTACAAAACGATTTTGTCGCTGTAGAAGAGGAGTAAGCATTTTATGAAACATGCGTTGCGTCGTGTCACAACGTTTGCTGCACTTTCACTGGGTGCAGTGAGTGCGGTGAGTGCGTCTATCACTATCAATAGTGTGTTGCCAAGACATTTTGCGACATGGTACGCATCAGAAGAACATACCTTTCAGAAGAGCCAATCATCATTGCCTACGATAGATATCACGATTTTGCGTTGCGCGAGCGTTGTCGTACCCGAATGGATTGCCGTTCGTGGTGCGTTCTCGCTTGCTCCACGTCTCATCTCTCATAGTGCTATCTTGATACGTCATCCAAAGGCAACGTTTCTCTACGACACTGGTATCGCTAGCACAATTGATCGCTATTTTCAAAATCAGTCCTTCCGCTTCAAAAACACGCTGGGCAAATTCACGCTGGAACAGCCAATTGCCAGTCATCTGCAACGTCTCTCCCTAGAGCCGCGCGACCTGGATTTTGTGCTACTCTCACACCTGCACTGGGACCATGTGAGCGGTGTGCCCGATCTTCCTGGTGTGCTATTACGTGTCAATCGCGTCGAGTATGAGGCGGCACGCTATGGCCTATTTGACCTACATCACGGACTCAGTCGCGCCTTGCTTGGCAGCAATCCCATCGAATTGTTCGATTGTAACGGCCCTGACTACGACGGTTTTCACGCGAGTCATGATCTCTTTGGCGATGGTTCCGTGATGTTGCTGCCCTTGCCGGGACATACGGCTGGCAACACTGGTATGCTTATTCGTCGTGCCAATGGCTCGCCCCTCTTCTTACTCGGTGATGCTGCATGGGTCGCCGAAAACTACCAGCGACCTGCTACCATGCACCCGTTCATCTGGAATAGTGTTACCAGTGATGATGCAACAGCGTGTCAAACGCTCATTGATCTGCACCACTTCGCGCATCGTCACCCTGAAATTCCGCTCGTTGCCATGCACGACGCAGCGGCACAGGAGGCGTTTATGTCTGTGGAACATACTCCCGAAAAGCAGGGAGGCCGCAAGGATCAATACGGGACAAATAAAGAGAATTTGTCGAAGAACGGACAGACGCCCACAAGGGGCTACCCTACTATATGACGCTTGTACATGCGTAGCACGTCATGTATAGTAGGGTAGCCCCTTGTGGGCGTCCGTTAGCCTCAATTAGCACTGCTCTTGTTCTCAGGAAACGTGTGTGCTACACTTGCGAGAGAGCAGAGAATTGCAGCGATATACAATAGTAGGAAAGATATGAAAACCGCCCAGACAACAAACATGCCCGATCAACGCCTTACCCGTGTGCGCTTATATAAAGATGTTGCGTTGCGTAAGCAATATGCCGCGACTATTCCGCGTTGGCGTCGTGCTCCTGTCGGCTACTTTATGAGTATTTTGTTCGTTGGAGCGGCTTTGCTTGGTACGCTTTTCATCCGCTACATGCTAGGTGTGGTGGTGTTCTCCGACTCTTTCTTTATTCTGGCTGTTTTGTTGACTGCCCTCATCTGGGGTGTTGGTGCCGCTATTTTTTCGCTTGTATTAAGTACCGCTCTTATCGACTATTTTTTTGTATCCCCTGTAGGGCAACTTGACCTCTACAACTGGAATGGCATCTCACAGGTCTTGCCATTTGTCATTGCGGGCCTCGTGATTGCGCTTATCACGGGACAGCGTGAGCGAGCACGGCTCCAATCGCTTGCCGCTGAGCAAGAGTTACAGGCATATGCGGATGAGTTGGAGGCGTCGAACGAGAAGCTGAAAGAGGCAAATCATCAGCTCAAAGATAGCGATGAACTTAAAGACCGCTTCCTCTCGATTGCCTCGCACGAACTCAAGACACCCATTACGACTATTCGTGGACAGGCACAACTCGCCATTCGTCGCCTCGCGAAACAGAAAACTACCACACCCGAAATCGAGGGTATGAGTACCACCCTCGAAAAGATCAACTCACAGACCACGCGCCTGACCGTGCTAATAGACGAATTGCTCGATGTGAGTAGCATACGTGCGGGCAAGGTCGAGCTGCATAAACACGACTGCGAACTGGTTTCCCTGTGTCGAGGCATTATAGAGGACCAGCAATTACTGACAGGGCGTACTATTTTGCTTAATGCGGAACCACCAGTAATCAATCTCGTAGCCGACAACGAACGCCTGACGCAGGTAATTGTGAACCTTGTCACGAACGCCATCAAGTATTCGCCGGAGGGTAAGCCCATCGAGGTATGTGTACAGCAAGAGGAGACGCATGCCTGTATCGAGGTGCAGGATTCCGGCAAAGGTATCTCTGAGCAGCAAATGCCACACATTTTTGATACCTTCTACCGCACCCCCGACGCACAAGCCTCCTCGAAATTCGGCCTGGGATTGGGGCTTGCCATCTGTAAAGATATCGTTGAACGACACAGTGGTCGCATCTGGTGCGAATCGAAAGTGGGCAAGGGCAGCACGTTTTTTGTGGAGTTGCCGCTGAGGTAGTAGGGTTGGGGCTAGGAATGGATTGTTTATATAAGGTGACGCCCAACTACCACGCTCAAGAGTTTTCAGGCGATGACAACTAGTACATCTTACCTCACACTTTGCGATTTCAGCTTCTAAAATCTCCCGAGGAGTAAGTCTATTGATTAACTTGGTGATTGGTGCAGATTTCTCGCCGCGCACATGGTCAAACTCAAGGCAACGTATGTCTGCTAAACCGCAATCGACACAAGGATGTTTGAGTAAGTAAGTACGTAACCACTGCTTGTGCTTGGCATAACGGGTATCGGTACCAATGCGAACTGTATCAAGGTAATTGAGTTCTGCAGAAGGGTCTGAGGAATGACGCCACGAACTCATTTTTTCGCCCGTTTTTATACGATGACAGTTAGCACACCTCACTTCACATTTCGCTATTTCTGCTTCTATGGTAGACCAGGAGTAGCCTACACCCGCCAACCTCGCAATATGCTCTGATTTTTCGCCTCTCACATGGTCAAAGTCAAGAACGCGCACATCTTTTTGACCGCAATCAATACAGGGATGGCATACTAGATACTCAATGAGCCTTTTACGATTCTCTGCAATAACTATAGAACCACTCGCACGAGCACGCGCAACGTATGCCTGCTTATTGTTTTCATAGTGTTTCTTGCTTATTTGAGATTGAGAGCCTGTATTAAAAGTGGTAGAATAAAGACAGAAATTGTGAATGTCTTCGGCTTTTTCCCCAGCAGACAGCAGCGGAAAAGCTCTCCAATACCTCCCGAAAGACCTATGAATCGAAAACCTTA
>JAABUX010008679.1_pt1 | contig 11669 bp, 21 predicted proteins | sample 5561851 | NCBI WGS metagenome assembly JAABUX01 (sample SAMN10711883, study PRJNA513361) | rock metagenome | isolation source: Antarctica rocks | place: Antarctica: Victoria Land, Richard Nunatak red sandstone | collected 2016-01-03 | reverse complement strand
CAATGGCGGCAGCACCGATGCGGCTGATCAGTCAGCAGCTTCGGCGGGCCTGTCGTGGGTGTACGACATCACGCAGACCATCACCGAGGCTGCCGCTGGCATCGAGAGGGTGAAGGCGGAGGCGCTGCCGATGGTCGGTGGTCTCGCCACGGATGGCCTGCTGTCACCCGATGCAGAGGTGGGTCAATGCCCTGGGCACCTCGTTCAGACTCATGTGGTGCACCCAGGCAACTTGCAAGCACACGGCGTGACAGGTGTCTTGCCGTTCGCACATTTTGTCGCGTGCAGCTGGAGACAACATCATGCAGATGGCGGATGCTCGCAGCTCGTGACCGTGTCTGGTTGCTGCAGGCCGTGACAGCCCTGCAGGCACGGAGCCGGGAGCTCGCTGCTCTGGTGGCTCTGGCTCGCACCGATGGTGACCCAGCGCAGGTGGAGCGGCGGATACAGCAGTGGGTTGCGTCTGCAGCCTCAGGTCTGCTATCGCGACGTGCTGATGATGCCCGAGTGTATTTGCTCCTGGACGCCCATGTTGGCATTGCAGCTGCTACAACATGGCAACGGCTAGCACGGAGATTGAGCTACTTTTACCTCGGTCGCCGGTGCAGGCACTGACGGGATCGACAAGGAGTGCTCCGCTGCGCTGGTGGACTCAGCGCTGCATGCGCTGCACGTGGCCCTTTGCGCAGCGGTCGCTCCCTTGCTGCGCTCAGACGTCACTGTCACAGCACTGCCACCGGCGCTCCTTCCGCACGCTGGCGAGATATTCGCCGCGCGAGCGAGTCTCGCTTTGGTCTCAGCCGCTAGTTCTCCAGCAACGGAACGTACCAACGAGCTGACGAGGTCTGGAAGGTGAGCGCAGTCCTCTTGCAACATGAAATGGCATGCTTTTGTGGCTGTGACCATGTGATCACTCTCGTCATAGCAGCTTGCATGACCTGGCACGGCCGCAGCGGCATGAAGTGTCATGTCTTGCCCTGCGCAGCTTGTCGAAATCTGCCACGGCAGCAGCAGCACACGTCAGCGCCGCCCTGGACGCGGCCTTCCGGCAGCATCTGAACCTGATGCTGCGCCCGCACCTGGCTCAGCGGCTGCGCGAGACCGCAGCTGCGCTGCCCATCGCGCAAGCTGACGGGCAGCCCGGCGCCCAGATGTCTGCCAATGGCAGCGCCGGCAGACGGTCCACCTTCGCGCTGCCCTTCCTGGGCGAGTCGCTCATGGCAGCAATGGACATGACGGGACGGAGTCCCGCGCGGTCTTCCCCCGGCGGCGCGCTGTCGGGCTCGCTGACGCGGGCGGGGTCGGCCCTGATGCCGGGCAGCGCCAGGTCGAACAGCGTCGGCGGCAGGGAAGCCGCCTTCGCGGCCGGTAGCCCCAACCTGGTCCCCTTCACGGGCTTCGACGACGGACTGGAAGGCGCAGACGAAAGCCTCGAAGACGCTGGTGAGGCGGACATGAGCCCAAACCTGCACGGTCAGACCAGCGCCAGTGGTATCGGCGAGGAACTCCAGCGCTTGACAGCCTTCGACCCTGGGCTGCCGGGTGCAGACGTTGCGCTGGAGGATGCTGTCGCGTCCGGCGCCCTCGTTGGAGCTTTGGAGGCTGAGTCAACGGCAGCCGCCCGCGAGGCAGCGCAGGAAGATACTGTGGAGACGGCGGATGACTGGGGCATCCGCCCCTTCGGCAAATTCGGGGAGGCGGAGGAGGAGGATCTGAGCCTGGAGCAGATGGCGGCCCCTGCAGCGAACGGCAAGTTGCCTCGGTTTTGCATGAACTCCTCGCCTTGCAGAGCTTCCGTAGGCATCTTGCTTCTCCAGCCCTATGTACGACTTTGGTGTAGCAGACTTTCCAGTCAGGGACCTAGGCCAGATGCTATGCTCTGACCAGGATCAGTCTGGATGTCGTGTCCTTGCCGCAGCCTTACGTCGCGCATGGCTTGTCGGCTAGGAAGCACCGTGCTCATGTTGGGTCGTTGCATCTGTTCACAGTGCTCCCTAATCAATGCAGGTGCACCGGAGGCTGACGAGGGACTGCGGCGCATGCAAGCGTGCATGGACTCCTGCGGCAACCTGGGCCTCGCCAGCCTGCGGTTACAGTCCGTCACGACCGCCATGTGCGCATGTGGTTGTGTTCTGAGCGGCCATACTCGCAAGTGCAACCCTGCATCGCTGCGCCAATGCATGTCCATGTCTAGTGCTGTTGATTGGAGATTGGATCATATAGACCCCAGGCGCGAGTTATACGTCTCGCATCTGTGGGCGCTCACAGCTGATTTGCACAGTTGGTGTTGATCACGCTCGTAGTGGCCGGCCAAAGTCATCTTTGCCAGCACCGACCAGACAGCATTCCAGAAGAGCGCCATTGCAACTCACTATGCTGCTGTGTGCTGAGCAGGACTGCGGATGCCGGCGCCCGGGCGAGGCTCGCGCGGCAGCTGACGGCGTTCGAGTGGGCGCACGAGCCCGCGCTGCAGGCGGCGCTGGCCGCGGCGGGCGGGCTGCCGCCGCCTGCGGAGGTGCGGCCGGACGACGGCGCCGGATGGGCGCTGCGCTCGCGGCGGGGACACCTCCTGCAGGTGACCTCCTGCAGCTGCAGAGAGATCCCGTCGCTGCGCGAGGGCTGCCGTCGTCGCGTCGCACCAGACTGTAAAGGCACCACGCAAGATGGTCCGCTTGCCCCAGTCCTGTCCGCCAGCTCGCGCGTCTGATCACCGGTCTTTTACGGATGGCAAAAAAGCAAACTGAGGCTGTAAATGCTCGAGCGCTGGCAATGTGCAAGGAAGTTGAGCCCAGCACCAATGCAGCCCGACATCAGGGTCGGGATAACCTGAGGGCGCTTTCGCGCACTTCCAGATGTCGAGCATATGCACAGCGTCAGTACTCTGTCGTTGCTCAGCAACAGAACCGCCGTCCACAGCCTCCTTTCTTCCTCATGTCATCATCACACGTGAGTGAATGCAACAAGCAGGTGCTGGCGTCGTCGCGCACGGCTCTCGTGGAGCTCGCGGGCCCGCTGGAGCGGTGGCAGGCGTCCTCGGCCGCGCTGCTGGATGACATGGGCACCCGCCTGGCGGCGCCGCAGATGCCGCACGCTGCCGCCGTCGCCTGCCAGGCGCGTTGTCTAGCATCATTTTACCGCACAGCACCAACGCGGGCATGCCAGCATGATAGTGGAAAGCATGACCGTGTCCTTTCACCCCAACAAAGACGTGCCCTTGGTGAATGTGCACGGACTCCCGCATGGCAGTGCCGGCTTGATGCATGGAGCCAGTTTGTAATGCAGCATCTGCGGAAGTGAGACTCTGCGGAAGTGACAGGCCTTGCAACCCCGACGCAGTGTTGAGGTGGATGCGGACGTGCAGGACGGTTGTCCAGGTGCTCGATATGCCTTTTGGCATTGACATATGGTGAGGTGAGTTTTGTGGCTGGCGTCGCAGGCGCTGCAGGCGGTCAGGGTAGATCGGCAGCGGTGGCTGGGAGACTCTCAGCAGCAGGCCCGCGGTCTGGCGGTGCTCGCCGAGGCGGTGCTGCGCTTCGAGAGCTCCCGGGAAGGCCGCGTGTGGCACGGCAATAATGTTGGGGGCGAAGGACCGGACGTCATCGCCGCGCAGGAAATCAAAGCCCCCGCACTCGTGCTGGAGCTCGGTCAGGCCTCGGTCAAGCTGACGGAAGCCAGCGAGAAGGCGCGCTTTCTTGGCCCGCCGCACAGCAACTTCGACGGCATGCACCGCCGCGCAACATATGATGCTCCATGACTCTGTCGCAGTAAATGCCTGTCCGTTGCCCTGCAGGCGTGTGTCTGAGCCTTGTTAATGAGGATGAGGGAGGTAAGGTTGAACGGCGACAGCCTCTGCTCTCGATCCATGTGCATTGACGATTAGCAGTACATGGCGCAGGTGGCGGGACTGCAGGCGGAGCTGCGCGGCGTGCGCGCGTCCATGGGCGCCGCGCAGCAGGCGGCAGACGCGGTCGCCCAGGATGCCTCCAAGCACGGCGCCGAGTTCGCAATCGCGGTGCAGACAGAGCCCATTGTCTCTGTCCCTGTACGCGTGCACCGCAGTGGCAAACGACCAGGCTGCCTGCCTGCCAATGAGCTGCCTCTCGACATGTGCGGACAGCACCGCCAGCTCGCCTATCGCACAACTCGCATAGCCTTTCTTGCTGCACTGCGTGGCAGCTTGCAGCCATCCGACGTTCGAAGCGTGCATCTCTCGACCGAGAGTGTTGCTCTGTATCTCTTGACTGCTAGTACTGCTCAAGTCGAACCATGACCTCACTCGATTATGGCCGTGCCATGATGGCTTGTCCGCAGGCGCCCCGGCTGGTGGCGGCCGGCGAGCAGCTGCTCCCGCCCGTCGAGCGCCTGTGCGCCGGGGCCCCGGCCGGCGCGGCGCCCCTGGACGAGCTCGACTCGGTCCTCGGCGAGCTGGCCGCTGTCACGCAGGTAAATTGCAAGCACCAGAATCATCACGAAAGTCGAATGGCAGTGTCGAGTCTACTTCGTCTCTATGGCCACAGGGCCCTGATGCCTTTGCTGTTGCCTGCTTTGCGCGCCTTCCCGAGCCTTCTTCGGATGCATATCTTGCTGCCTCAAGAAAATTGACCGGTGCAGGTGGCAGCGGCGGCGCAGGACGTGTCTCAGCTGGCGGCGCAGACCCAGGCGCAGCTGCGGCTGGTCGGCTCCGCGGCCGCGCAAGCCGCGGAGGCCGCAGGGCCGCTGCGGGCCGCGGCGGCGGGCATCGTGACGACGTCGATGGCGCAGCGCGTCAGGGCGGGGGGCGCGGGCGCGGAGCGCCGCAAGGGCGCCGCGCTCGTGGACGCCGCGCAGACGCTGCTGCCGCCGGCCGCCCTCCAGGTGAGCCCATGCAAAATGATGACAATCTCGATGTCGCCCTCCTTTCAGTGAGGCATTCTACCGCCTCTGCTCCTGCTCTCGTTGCCGTTCCCCACCTCGCACAGGTGTGTGTCTAGCCCTGCATGTTTAGCGGCTGCTCATATCGGCACCCGCCCCGTCAGCTTCAGTGATAGAAATGCTCAGCAGCGTTCCGCAATGGTAGTCGAGCCACGCAGGTGCCCGCCATGGAGGAGGCTGCCATGGCCGCGCGGGTGTGCCGGGAGGCGCTGCCATCGCTGGCGGACTCGTCGGCGCGCCTTGCGGCCGCCATCCAGGACAGCCACAGCGCTCACGGCGGTGCCCAACAGACCGGTGAGTCACTGCAGCTGCTCTTCCGACAGCCCAGCCGCATCTACACTGACGTCCACGGCTGCCAGCACATCTAACACAGCATACTTGCAAGGGAAACCCGAGTGTCAAGGTCTTGTACCTCTTTGCGAGTGTTGTTCGAGTATGGTTGCAGCTGCATGTGTATGCTGCTGCCAGTTGCCGCTGACTGATGCAGCCGCTGCTCTCGCAGCGCGGGGCATCAAGCTGGGGAGAGTCTCCGAGCTGGCCGCCGCGGCCGCCGGAGCTGGCACGGCTCAGGGCAGCAGCAACAGCGGCGGCAGCGGCGCGGACGCGCTGTCGGGCGTGTCGCCCTCGCAGCCAGGATCCACCGGCACAGCCACTCCGCAAGGGTCATCGCAGGTGGGCCCCGTGCATGCGACCGCCGGCAGCGGCGCCATGGCAGGGGGTGCTGCGGCGAGCGCCGGCCCGGCAGGCGCAGAATCAGTTGTTCCGGCGGGTCTGCTCTCACCAGCACATGCGCCACCGTCCAGCACAGCAGTTGTGGGGATCAGGCCCAGCACGCCTCAGACCGTAGGACCCGTCAGCATTGAGTCCCCGCAGAGGCCAGGTATCGTCGCCGCAAGCAGAGCCCGACTCCGGCATGATGCAGCGCGCGAGGCTGCGGCTGCAGCTGTGCTGCGGCGTTTCGTACAGAAGCTGAGCGGACGCGATCCGGATCTGCGACGGCCGCTGTTGACGCTCGCAGGGCCTCCGGACCCGCCCGAGGTGACTCCTGCTGCCTATGTTCAGCCTTGTAATGTGTACCCATTGTCGTCATCCAAAAGGTCCTTATGCAGACGCAAATAGGCTTGACCAAAGGTTGCCGACTATAAAGCAAGCTTGAGTCTGTCCGCTGCAGGGCGAAGCATCGCTGTCGACACAGCCAAGTGGTCGTCCAAGGAGCGGCAGCCGGCGGACAGCAACGAAGGCACAGACGCCCGCCGAACAGGTTGATGCACTGCTGCGGGAGGCGCGGAGTATGGACAACTTGTGCCGCATGTACGAGGGCTGGACGCCCTGGTTGTGAGCTTGTCTGTTACAGAGAGTGATTGTTTGCTGCACACTCGCACGGCGTCCGTAGTAGCAGTGTTGATACGGGCTTGATCTGGGATAGGGGCGCTCCCTCCAATGGCGAGGATGTTCCATCATGTCGCTTCCGACTGCACATGGTAGCAGATGCGACGCGTGTTTCGACAGTCGCATCATATGTAACCCATGGCTTTCTTATAGTTGAGCTCCTCCTTCCACGTCACGCGGTCATTGATCCAGTTCCCACTGCTGGTTCGCCGGCTGAAGTCCTTGACCTTCTTTGCGGCTGGGTCTGCACAACCGCATGCAGTTAGTGAGATCACAGCGGCATTGTTATCTTTGGTGAAGTGCACCCAGGAGGAAGGACTGCGAATGGTTTGGCATGAAAGGGTCTGAGCCTGTTCATCCGTGATTACACCGGGGTAGTGCCATCAGACCTCTTCAGTTGCGTGGAACGACACTCGCACATACCACGCATCATCAACTGTGCACATGCCGACCGCTCACCTGGCTTAGTGAACACCTCATCCAGGCTGCACGTCTTCTTGTGCTGCTGAAACACCTCATCAGGGTCCATCGCCACCTGCCGTGTGATGCAGGTCTGAGCGTCAGGCTCAGATTGAGGTTTCATGCGGTGTTTTGTTGCATGACGGTGAGTGCACACTGTGCCGCTTGATCTGGGCTTGTCAAGTATATGCATGTTGCACGGCACTTCAGGAGCACAAGCTATTGCTCTCTAGCAGTGATCGGAAGAAGCGTGCACACCTGCAGGGCCAGTTGCTCTATGAGCGCCTTCCCACGCGCCCAGTCCGGCACCGGCTTGCGCGGCCCGCAGTCCTCGTCGTCACTGTCGGAGCCGTGATCGCTCCTGCACCAAGTGCATGTGGAGTTGGCAAGGCGATCATGTCGGACCCAGTGAGCGAGTACTGACGCCGGATGGGGTTTCGCCGTTGGTGGTTCGGCTGCTCAGCTGAGAGCGACCAAGAGCAGACGACCAGGCTCAGATACAATTGATGCCAGGCTGCCCGACTGGAAGCCGTGCAAAGCATCGGTAGAATGGGCAGATTGACCCCATATGCACTGCACAAACGGCACAGGTGGCAAGCATGTGGCGCAGTGTGCTTTGGTGCCGCACTTGTAGGGCGATATCTCGTAGGACTGCGGCTGCCCGTGCGACTTGCTGCCCGACCTGAGCGGCGTGCTTGGTCGGCTGATGCTGCCGGACGTCGCCGCCAGAGACATGATGCGCGGCTCGCTCTGCGCAGCAATGTTCATGTGAAGCTCTGAGAATCCTGTGCTGATGCGCGTCGTGCAGTGCCGAGTTGATCATTCCAACAGTGCAGAGAGGTCCGGCACACACACCCGCACGGTGTGCTGGGACAACCACGTGACATGAGCTGTTGAATCTCAGCCAACGAACATTGCGGATAACAGCCTGACCACGCGTTCACAAGATATGTGTAGAGAAGAATCCTGCGCACCCCAAGGCCGGACGAGAGGGAGCGCAGGAGCACATCACATGCGCCGCTGGCGACGCCGGCAGCCGCCCGCATCGCCACAGCCGCCATGGATGTTGACCTCGTCGCCCTCTGTCCCTGCACATGCAACGGGCATATGTACGCTACTTCAGTGGGTGGGGCCGTTGCTCAACTCTCGATGTAATTTGCAAATCTGGGTGGCGCAATATTGCAAGCTGACGGTCATGAAGTACTGGATGTCAGCTGTTGTCACTGGCAGGATAGCACAACTGAAGAGGGCCAAAAGAGAGCCGTGCTGCACCTGAGCGTCGGGACTGTTTGCAGGGGTCGGCGTGTGAGCCTGCACGGCCGGTAGCACGCCACCGCCCAGCGCTAGCGTGGTGTGCACTGAGGACGACGGCCGGTCGACCTGTGCGGGTCGCTCAGCGGGCCTGTCCGGCGCCGGCTGAGGCGCTTTGAGCTGCTTCATCGGGCGGCCCTGCAGACCAGCACCCTGCGCAGCACATGATGCACGTGAGTCTGGTCATCGCGTGGAGCATCCGCGGAGCACAAGGGTTATTGTGGTAGTATCTGAGCATCCAGGGCAGAGTGGGGCATACACGTTCCAATGCTCTCCTGGCAAGGTACGTCAACAGTGCATCGCAGTGTTGCGAGGCAACACGATGCAGCATGCGCTCGAGACTGACTAGGGCAGTATAGGCATCATAACCACCCAGCGTATATATTAGCGTTCAGCAGCAGGGGTTCCAGGGGCTCTGCGCACCGTCCGTTCCGCCTTGCGGCGGCGCTCTTCCTCTGCAAGGCGGCGTGTCTCAGCCTCCTTCTGTGCGGCTGCCCACGCAGCCTCCTCCTCAGCCTGCGGGTGCACGAGTTTATGACTATATATGTATGTATATGTGCTTGCCGGCCAGTGAAGTGGTGCTGCATCAGCAGGCGCACCATTCGATCGCCCCGCCTTTGGTTTTGACATCGCTGGCGTGATCACCACTGACTGAACACCCGGCTCAGGAGTCTGCACTGTAGAATTGTTGCGGCGCTCACGAGCGCTCCGTGGTGCACTGCTGCATGCCTGGTGTTCTCGCACACCCCATGCTGGCACACTGCTGCGCCTCACCTTCTTGCGGGCCTCCTCCTGCTTGCGCTTGGCCCGGACCTCCTCGGCGCGCCGCAGCCGCTCCTCCCGCGACCGCTTCTCCTCCGCCTCCGCCGCCCGCCTGCAGAATTGTACTGCTTCTAAAAACGGAGTTTTCATAAGGCAGATAAACTTCATTTCCAAAGAAAAAATGCTAAGTTAAATAGAAAGGTAGTGTATTTAATGTTTACTCAACTTTCTTTATTTAGCGTACAATAAAAATAAAATTAAACTAAGTTTACTTTTTTTAGTACAAAAGTAAACTGTACCTTAAGAGCTATTATATGAAGAGGTTCGACGCTAGGGTCAACCAAAATGGCTCGCCACCGATGCCATACTCATGTATCAAGGGTCAACACAGTTCACTGACCAGCGGATCGCAGCGTGCCGAGAGGGGCCGCAGCCTGGCGGTCTCCTGATCAAGCGATTCGCTGTGAGATCGACAGCTGGAGTGCAGTGGTGTGCAACGGCAGCGCACCTGCGGGCGAGCGCCTCGTCGTAGGCCTTTCGCCGGGCCTCCTCCACCACCCGGGCCTCCTCTGCGCGCGCACGGGCGTCCTCCTCGACCCGCGCCTGTGCGATGTTCAGTAGTGATCAGCGTCTTGACAAGCCAATGCGGCTAAGTGCAGGAGAGCTTGCATGTGTGCTATTTGCCACGCCGCCAAGCTGTTAATCAGCACGCAGAAGGCCACACGCTGGTAGCCCCTGCCAGGCGCCAGCAGTGCAGAACCACAGGCTCCCACGCTGTCAGCACCGCTGCCGCTGCCAATGCAGGGTGGGGGTCTATCCGGTTAGTTGGGTGCCTGTAAAATCTGTACCTTGGCTTCGAGCGTGCGCTTCGCGCGGTCGGCACGCTGCTGCTCTAGGGCGGCGCGCTGGTTCGCGCGTTCGGCCGCCTTCGCCGCCTCCTTGCGCCTCGCTGCCTCGGCCGCCTCGAGCGCCTTCACCTGCAAAAGCAATGCCGGACCCACGTCGGTCCCAAGCTAAAGTGGCAAGCATGTGTTGCTTGCATGCTGGACAAGCAAGCATCTCGTAGCAGCTGGTGCAGGTATGTGTAGGGTCAACGCCAGGCAATGATGTAGTTCTAAGGAGCGCAGTGGTGCTGGCATGGCGGGCCTCAGCAGGGTGCGACGGAGACAGACCAGAGTCAATAAATCTGGCACCCTACCTTGACGGGCTTCTTGCCGGCGCCGGGCGGGAGAGCCGGCTTCGCGGCGCCCATGGGCAGGAAGGACCGGATCGTGGACACCAGGTTGGCGGCGAGGCCGCCGCTCGCCTTCGGCTCCATAACCTGCAGTAAGCAAGCTTGCCGCGTGAGCAGCAGGATGTGCAACAGCAGAGCTTCCGCAGAGCAGCGCTCACCAGGAGGTTGGTGACTTATATGCACACGCACGGATCAGAGGTCCGCTCACCGTCTCGCTGACCTCAGGGGAAACGGCTGCCGGGGCATCATCTGCGGCTGGCAGCTCCTCCGCAACCGCCAAACACATTGCCGCATGCGGAGATGGTTCGGCGATCGCCGCCTGTGCGGGCGCCGCGTCTGGCAGCGCCGGAGAGCCCAGGTCCACCTCTACATCCTCTTCTGCGGCTGCAGGGCTGCTGATTGGCTGTGCCAGGGAGGCTCTAGGTGCGGCATCGACCTCAGCATCCGCGGTGTCGCACGGCTGGGTCTCCGCACCGTTGCCGACGGGTTCTTCTGGCAGGGCGGTGTCACCACCGACTGGCGCCGGGACGTCGTCAACCGCGGCCGTGTCCTCCACACCATGTGCGGCGACCTGCACCATCGCCTCTACAGGGGTTGATGCATGCGCGGCAGCCTCGGCGGGGCCTGCGCTGCATGCAGACTGCTCATCTTCTGATATAGCAACCGCCGCGATCTCCGCCACGCCAGCGCTCGGCACCGGACTGACGGACTGCTGCGTTGACGGCGGTGAAGCCGACTTCGGCTCTGTTGCTGGGACTGCTGCCGCTTGCACTGCCTCCGGACTTCCCGACGCAGCATGTGCATCAGCATCTGGGGATGCTGCTGCTGCCTGCTCCCCGGCTTCCGCATCCTGGGCTGCCGAGCTAATTGCTTCGACCTCCAGTGGTGCGATCGCTGGCTCAGCGTCCGAGCAGACGCCGAAGCTGTGCAGCTCATCCTCTGCCAGATGCTCTGCGTCCGCTGGACCATCCTCTGCGACTGCTGCGATGAAGTCGGCCACAGCGGCCTCCACCGTGGGGCTGTACGGCGCAGCATCGCCCGCCTCCTCCTCAATTGGCGCAGTGGCTGCGGTCTGGACATCGACCTCGCCGCTAGGTACAGCGACGTCCGCAGGGGTAGCGGCTGCACTCGGCAATCCTGACCCAGGCCCTGCCTCCTGTCTGGCTGACTGCGGCGGGTCCGGCTGCTCGATCGGCTCGGCTGGCGTCGCGGAAGCCGCCGCCCCGCGGCCCAGCCGCCCGGCGCGGGCCCGCGTGCGCGGCGGACTGCGCAGGGAGGTCAGCGGCTCGGCGCTCGCCGCCGCCCGCGCCCGGGTTGAGCGGGTCGCGCGGCTGTTTGGCGCGGGGGTGGCCAGCGACCCCGCCAGCGATGACGCGGCGTCGTCGTCCGCGGGCGGCGACGCCTTTGACTTCGCGGCGCCTCCGCGGCCCCTCCTGCGGGGAGCTGGCGCCGCCAGTTCCGCCTGTATGCAGCGCGCCAATGGTTTCGGTCAATGATACAAATGCTCAACGCGCCCTTGGCACCGGCGACAGCGGACGTTCCTGGGAAGCATGACCCAGCCTGTCTCGAGATGCTGGGCATAAAGACAGGCGCTGATCATATC
>JAABUX010008678.1_pt1 | contig 11669 bp, 11 predicted proteins | sample 5561851 | NCBI WGS metagenome assembly JAABUX01 (sample SAMN10711883, study PRJNA513361) | rock metagenome | isolation source: Antarctica rocks | place: Antarctica: Victoria Land, Richard Nunatak red sandstone | collected 2016-01-03 | reverse complement strand
CAGGCCCGCGACCCCGAGGAGCACGGGAGCCGGGGCCTCGGGCAAGACTCGGTTGGGCGTCGCGGGAGTCGTGATCGACGGGATCTGCGGCAGCAGCGGCTCGGCCTCGATCTGCTGGCAGGCGCTCACGAAGGCCGTCCCCTGGAAGCGGGCCTGCAGGAACGCCAGCACCGACGGTGCGGCGATGGCCTCGCCGGAGATGTGGTCGGCGGCCGGGATGCGGATGTGGTCCACCGGAGTGCCGCCCTGGCAGTACTTCTTGACCAGCACCTGATCCTGGTTGTATGGGACGATCTCGTCGTTGTATACGTGGTAGTTGAGCACCGGGAACGTGGGCGGAGCCTGGCCGAGGTCGTCGTGCGCGAGGGTCGCCGCGATGGCCGGGCTGTCGATGAAGTTCGGGGCTGTGGTGTAGGTGTCGAAGCGGGCGAACGCGTACTTCGTCGCTGCCCCGACGCACGAGCCCTGGTTGTCCGCGAACAGCTGCTTGCCGGTGTCGTTGAGGTCGTCGTAGACGCCGAGCGCGGGGTAGGCGCGGTCGAGGGCGATGGTGGTGAGCAGCGCGAGCCCGGAGAAGACGGTGCCGTCGAGGTAGTGCCCGGTCACCGCCTGGTCGGCGGGCGTGCCGCCCATCGCGGCCCCCACGATGGTGAGGTCGGAGGCGTAGCTCTCGGCGAGCTCGGCGCCCCAGCCCGTCGCGTAGGCGCCGCCGGAGTAGCCGTTCAGCGCGACCCGCGTCGAGCGCGACAGGCCGGTCGGGGTGAAGTTCTCGGCGGCGCGGATGCCGTCCAGCACCGCGTGGCCGGACTGCGGGCCTACCTCGTACATCTCCGCCGGGCCCTGGAAGTCCGGCGCCACCACGATGATCCCCTGCGCCAGCAGCGAGTGGACCAGGCCCTGCTCGGCGTCGACGTTGCCGTTCGTGCCGGTGTGCGCCAATGCGTAGGACGGACGGCACTGGGCGCCGACGCTGTCCTCGGGGAACTGCCAACTGACCAGCGGCTGCGCCCCCGTCCCTGCCCAGGGCGTGGTCGGCAGCAGGATCGTCCCGCTGTCCAATACTGGAGCGCCGAAGCTGTCCTCGGACCGGTAGGTGATCGTGTACGCCGCCTTGACGACCGGGGTCGGCGTGGCGAGCGTCGCCGAGCGACTGCCGACGACCGCCCCGTCGACCAGCGTCCCGAGGTTCGACGGCGGGCTGAAGAACGCATCCTGCGTCGGGCAGTTGACGGTGCCAGCAGCGCAGGGCGCTGGAGTGTCGTTGGAGGAGGTGCCGTACGGCGGGGTGTCGGCGCGCGCCGGCGCGGCGAGCAGGCCGACGGACGCCGCCGCGACCAGCGGCAACACGGCCAGGCCCCGGACGGGGAAGGTGAATCGACGCAGCATCGCGGTCCTCGCACGTCGGGACGGTCGGCGCGACCGTCCGGGTGGTGGTGACCGTACCGTTTCGTCCAGGTTTGTGTGACCTCCGTCTCAACCGGCCCCAGCGAGTCCGCCGGTCACGCCGAGCTCGCGCAGCAGCCGGAGCACCTCGTCCACGGTGGGTCGCAGCACGCGCAGCCGTGATAGCGAGACCAGTCGCGCGACCAGCGGCACGGTCCGCTCCACCAGGACCTGCGTCGCCGCTGCCCCCTCGCTGCGGTCGTAGACCCAGAACAGCACGATGCCCATCTGGTAGAGCCACAGCAGCTCGGGAAGGACCGGCCGCAGCTCGGCCGCGCACCTCACGTCCGACCCCTCCACCACCGTGCGAAAGATGGCGGTGGACGCCTCCCGCGCCGGCCGGGACTCCTCGCTGAACGGCGACAGCGGACTCCGTGGGTCCGCCGCATGCTTGAAGAAGGCCGCGGCGAACTCGTGATAGTCGGCCATCGTGTCGACCCTGGCACGCAGCACGCCTAGCAACCGGGCAGCGAAGTCACGCTCCCGGTCGAGCACCGGCCTGGCCGCCTCGACGTGGTCCTGCTGGGTCACGTCGTAGTAGGCCTGGACCAGGTGCTCCTTGCTGGCGAAGTAGTAGTAGGCGTTGCCCAGCGAGACCCCTGCCTCGCCGGCCACCGCACGCATGGTGGTCGCGTCGTAGCCCCGCTCGCGGAACAGGCGCAGGGCGGTGCCGACGATGCGGTCCCGCGTCTGCTCCCCGCGACCCGACCCGGTCAGGCCTGGCCCTCGGCGGGGACGAACGGCGCGGGCGCCGGTCCCCACGGTCCCCATGGCATGGGAGCGGCAGGTGTGGGACGCGCCGGAGCCAGCGACCGCCGTCGCAACGCCGTCAGCACGATCAGGTTGGCGAAGTGCATGGCGCCCAACACCAGCGCCGCGGCACCCACCTTCGTCGACAGCGCCTCCAGCGAGGTCCGGGTGTCGAAGACTGGCGCCCCGACCTTGATGGCGAGCGTCACGTAGCCGACGTTGACCAGATAGAAGCCGACCACGAGCAGCCGGTTCACCGCCGTCGCCAGCTCCACGCTGCCACCGAAGACGTCCACGAGGAAGAGCTGGCCATGCCGCTGCAACGTGCGTGCCACCCACACCGTGAGCGCGAGGCTCACCGCCAGGTAGGTGACATAAGTCCCCACGACGTACCCGCCGACGTCCATGACTCGACTCCGTCCTGCTCCGACGCACTCAGAGTTGAACGCGTTCAGGCGACGCTACCGCGTTCTCTGAACGTGTTCAAGTCTGCAAGCTGGGGGGATGGGCTTCCCGACCTGCGACCGGGGTAGCACCGGCGCATGGTGAACATCGGCTACTTCCTTTCCAGCGAGGAGCGCGGACCCGGGGATCTCCTGGACGGCGCGCAGGCGGCGGAACAGGCCGGCTTCCGGTCGCTGTGGCTCAGCGACCACTACCACCCCTGGACCGACGAGGGCGGCCAGTCGCCGTTCGTCTGGACCGTGCTCGGCGCCATCGCCGCCACCACCGACGTGGACGTGACGACCGCGGTCACCTGCCCCACCGTGCGCATCCACCCGGCGGTGGTCGCGCAGGCGGCCGCGACGGTGGCAGCGCTGGCGGAGGCAAAGAGCGGGCGGCGCCGATTCGCCCTCGGCGTGGGCAGCGGGGAGGCCCTGAACGAGCACATCCTCGGCGACGCCTGGCCCGCGACGCCGGTGCGCCTGGAGATGCTGGAGGAGGCAGTGGCTGTCATGCGGCAGCTCTGGACCGGCGAGTGGACCTCGATGCAGGGCAAGCACTACACCGTCGACCGGGCCCGTCTCTACACGCTCCCCCGCGAGACGCCGCTGGTCTACCTCAGCGGTTTCGGCCCCAAGGCGACCTCGCTGGCCGCGAGGATCGCCGACGGCTTCATGAACGTGCAGCCGGACGCCGATGCTGTCCGGCAGTACCGCGAGGAGGGCGGCTCGGGTGTCACGCAGGCCGGCGTCAAGGTCGCCTGGGCACCGACCGCGGAGCAGGGGCTCGACAACGCCCACCGGCTGTGGCGCCATCAGCTGCTGCCCGGCGACGCCGCCCAGATCCTGCCGCAGCCGCAGGAATTCGCGGCACTCGGCTCGCTCGTCACGCGCGACGCCGTGGCCGAGGCGATCACCTGCGGCCCGGACCCGGCCGAGCACCTGCAGGCGATCCAGGCCTACGTGGACGCCGGCTACGACGAGGTCTACGTCAGCCAGATCGGACCGGACCAGCAGGGCATGCTGGACTTCTACGCCCGCGAGGTCCTGCCGCACCTGGCCTAGCTGCTGTTCCCGCCCCGGACCGGTCAGGGACCGCCGGCCGCGTCCAGCTCCTCCAGCAGCCCCACCAGCTGAACGGCCAGCGCCGGCGGCGCGGCGACGGTCATCTGCCACCCGGCGGCCTCCCCGTGCAGGCCGGAGACCACGAGGCCCGCCTCGCTCGCCACCAGCGCCCCGGCCGCGTAGTCCCATGGCGAGAGGCCCCGCTCGTAGGACGCATCGACGACCCCGAGGGCCGCCATGCACAGGTCCAGCGCGCCCGAGCCCTGCCGCCGCAGGTCGGCCACCCGCGGCAGCACGGCGGCCGCCACCACGCCCTGGCTGGCGCGGCGGTCCGCGTCGTAGGCGAAGCCGGTTGCCACCAGCGCGCGACTCAGGTCGGTGCAGTCCGAGCCGGCCAGCCGCTCCCCGTCCAGCCAGGCGCCGCCCCCCCGGGAGGCGGTGAAGGTCCAGCCGAGCACCGGTGCATGCACCACGCCGACGATCCCGCCCGCGTCATCCTCGGCCGCGATCGAGACGGCCCAGAAGGGCAGGCCGTGCAGGTAGTTCACCGTGCCATCGAGGGGGTCGACCACCCAGCGGACGCCGGTGGTCCCGGTGCGCTCCGCGCCCTCCTCGCCGAGCAGCGCGTCGTCGGGACGGGCCGCGCTCAGGTGCCGCACCACCAGCCGCTCGCTGGCCCGGTCCATGGCTGTCACGACATCGGTGGGGGTGCTCTTGGTGGCCACTCCCATGTCGGCCACCGCCGGCCGCTCCAGCAGCAGGTCCCCGGCCTCCCGCGCGACGTCGAGGGCGAGCGCGAGCAGGTCGTCGTACGCCGTGGTCACCCCGCCAGTGTCGTGGACGGCGACAGCACATACCTGGTATGCATACCCGGTAGCTATCGGGAGGAGGTGGTCGAATGTCGGTGCGGATGGCGCTGCTGACGCTGGTGGCCGACGGCCCGCGCTACGGCTACCAGCTGCGCGGGGAGTTCGAGGAGCGCACTGGCGGCACCTGGGCCCTGAACGTCGGGCAGGTGTACACCACGCTGTCCCGGCTTACCCGTGACGGCCTGGTGGCTGTCGACGCCACCACGGGAGGCGAGGACACCAGGACCTACGTCGCGACCCCGGCGGGGCGGGCCGCCGTCGCCGGCTGGTTCGCCACCCCGGTTGCCCGCGGCGAGGTCGCCCCGCGCGAGGAGCTGGCCATGAAGCTCGCCCTCGCGCTGGCCACCCCGGGCGTCGACATCCGCGCGGTCGTGCAGCGCCAGCGGGTCGAGACCCTGACCGCCCTGCAGCAGCTGACCCGGGCCAAGCTCGCCATCCCCGTCGACGCGGTGGCACGCCTGCTGCTGCTCGAATCGCAGCTGTTCGCCGTGGAGGCAGAGGCGCGCTGGCTGGACCTCGTGGAGTCCGTGCTCCTCGCGCGCATCCGCGCGGCAGCCGCGCCACCAGCGCCATCGCCACCAGCGCAGCCGGCGCCGCCACCCGTCCCACCGCCTGCCCGCCGCCGACCCGCACTGGCCAGAAGGAGGATCTCGTGACCCACGACACCGTGCTGGAGCTGGACGCCGTGGAGCGCACCCTCGGCACCGGAGCCTCGACCATGCAGGCGCTGCGCGGGGTGAGCCTGTCGGTCGCGGCCGGCGAGCTGGTCGCGGTCATGGGCCCGAGCGGCTCGGGCAAGACCACGCTGCTGACCCTGGCCGGTGGTCTTGACACGGCCGACCGCGGCCGGGTGCTGGTCGACGGCACCGACCTGGGTGGGCTCTCCCGCCGTGGCCTCGCCGCGCAACGACGTCGGTCGATCGGCTTCGTCTTCCAGGAGCTGAACCTGGTGCCCGGGCTGACCGCCGTGGAGAACACCGGGCTGCCACTGGAGCTCGACGGCCGCGGGGTGCGGGCAGCCCGGCGGGGGGCGCTGGAGGCACTCGGCACGGTGGGGATCGCCGAGCTCGCCGACCGTTTCCCCGACGACCTGTCAGGTGGCCAGCAGCAGCGCGTCGCCATTGCCAGGGCGCTCGTCGGCGATCGGCGGCTGCTGCTCGCCGACGAGCCCACCGGCGCCCTGGACACCGCTACGGGTGACGCCGTGCTGCGCCTGCTGCGCGAGCGCTGCGACGCCGGGGTCGCGGTGCTGCTCGTCACCCACGAGGCCCGCCATGCCGCCTGGGCAGACCGGGTGGTCTTCCTGCGCGACGGCCTGGTGGTGGACGAGAGCCGCTCGCCAGCAGTCTCTCTCGTGGCCGGCGTGCAGTGAGCGGAGCTCTCGGTGGCAGCTGGCGGCTGGCGCTGCGGCTGGCCCGTCGGGACGCGCGCCGGGCGCCCCTGCGGGCAGTCCTCACGTTGCTCCTCATCGCGGCGCCGGTGACCGGGCTGACGGCCGCGGCCGTCCTGGTCCGGAGTGCACAGCTGCCGGCCTCCGCGGAGGTCGAGCGGCAGTACGGCCAGGCCGTCGGTCGCCTCTACTCCGGCGGGGTGCAGCGGTTCACCGCACCTCAGCTGGCCGCCCTGGCAGTGCCGCCCAGCGGCGTCCGGCTGCTGCCGGAGTCGCTCGGGGACACCATCGTCGGCGCCGGCGGCCGCTCCCGGCACACCAGCCTGCGCGAGCTGCGCTACGACGACCCACTCGCCCGGGGACTGGTGGCCCAGCGCAGCGGCCGGGCGCCGCGCACCCGCGAGGAGGTGACGCTCAGCCCCCGGCTGCTCCAGCGCCTGCACCTCGGCCTCGGCGGCCGAGTCACTGTGCGCGGCGTCCCGGGGGAGTTCTCCGTCGTCGGCACTGCCGTCTCGCCGGACGCCCTGCGCACCGACGAGATCACCGGGTTTCCTGGCGCGCTCGGCGGACAGCCGTTCTCCTATCTGGTGGGGCTGTCGAACGGGACCCCGCTCAGGGTACTCGACCCGTATCTGCCGCGCACCGGGGGCTCCTTCTCCCTCCGCCCGCTCTCCTACGGCGGCGGCGCATCATCACCGCCGACCCCGGAGGCGGTGAGCAGCGCCGCGCTGGTCGTCGTCCTCGCGCTGCTCGAGGCCGCCCTGGCCGCCGGCACGGCCTTCGCGGTGGGCGCACGGCGGCAGCGCCGCAGCCTCGCGCTGCTCGCGGTCAACGGCGCGCGCGGCCGCGACGTCGGCCGGGTGCTGCTCGCCCAGGGTCTGTTCTATGGCGTCACCGGCGCACTGTTCGGCGCCGCGGTCGGTCTCGGCGTAGGCCGGCTGGGGCTCCCAGGACTGGAGAGTTACGGCGGGAGGCTGCTGGCGGATATGCGGGTCCCGTGGCTGGAGGTGGTGGGGGCCGCGGCGTTCGGCCTGGCGGCTGCACTACTGGCCGCGGCGCTGCCCGCCCGCCTGGCCGCGCGGGTGCCCGCCCGGGCTGCTCTGACCGGCCAGCGCGGGGCCACCAGCACGCCCCGATGGATCACCGGCACCGGGGTCGCGCTCATCGTCATCGGCGGCCTGGTGACCGTCCAGGGCGCCACCTCCACCCGGCTGCGCACAGCGCAGACCAGCGTCGCGCTGCTCGGCGTGGTCCTGCTGGAGGTGGGCGCCGTGGCCTGCTGCCCCGTGCTCATCGGCGCCGCGGCCCGGCTCGGTGGTCGGCTGCCAGCGGCACCGCGACTGGCGCTGCGCGACGCTGCACGTCAGCGCGCCCGCAGCGGCCCCACCGTGGCAGCGGTCGCCGCCGCCGTCTCCGGCGCCATGGCCGTGTCCGTCTTCCTCGCCAGCACCGATGCCCGCGACCGGGCCGCCTACCTGCCGCAAGGTCCCCGCGACCAGGTCATCCTCAGCGGGGGTGCCAGCTCGGACGGTCGGGATGCCACCGTGGACCTGGCGGCGGCCGCAGCAGCCCTGCAACCGCTGCACCCCAGCCCTTTTGCGGCCCAGCGAAGCCTGGGTGCAGGCGGGGGCTACGTCGGGGCGGGATTCGAGCCGACCTCGTCCTACGGCCCGCCCGTGGCCGGGGGCGTCGACCTGCTGCGCACGCTCGGCGCCGACCCCGCCAGGGATGCGGACCTACTCGCCGGCCGGGCCGTCGTCGCCGACCCGCGCCTGCTCCGCGGGGACACGGTCACCGTGGAGGACGACGACGCGCGCGGCCACCGCCGCACGGTGCGCCTCCCGGCGGTGCAGGCCCAGTGGCCGGCCGGCTACGCCCAGCCCGGCTTCATCGTCAGCCCCGAGGTGGCGCGGAGCGCCGGCCTGCGTCCTGGCGAGGTGCAGCACCGGGCCAGGATCGACCCGACGGCGAGCCAGGCGACCCGCGCGTCGGTGGTCTCCGCCGCGCGCGACGACGGGATCTATGTCCAGCTCGAGTCCGGCTACCAGTCGAGAGTCGGCCTGGTGCAGCTGGCCCTGCTCGGTGTCGCGGCGCTGCTCGCCCTCGGCGTCACAGCGGTGGCGACCGCCCTCGCCGGCAGCGAGGCGAGGGACGACCTCGCGGTGCTGGGTGCCGTCGGCGCCGCACCGTCGCTGCGCCGCCGCTACGGCGCCGCCCAGGCCGGCGTGACCGCTGTCCTCGGCGGCGGACTCGGGCTGCTCATCGGCCTCGTGCCGGCCGCCGCCGTCATCGCCGGCCGGGTCGACCGGATCCCGTTCACCGTGCCCTGGCAGCCGGTCGCGGCGTTCCTCGTCGCGCTCCCGCTGCTCGCGGCGTTCGGTGGCGCCCTGCTCACCCGCAGCCGGCTGCCCCAGGTGGCCCGCCGCGCCTGAGCCCGGATCTACTGTCCGACCTTGGCTGACTGGCGGGTCATAACGACGGAATGCCCTTCTGCTGCAGGAGAATCGATCTTGTCGAGGGATCGTTCCCACCCACAGAGAAGGGCATCCCCCAGCCGCCGCCCGCGGCGGATGGTGCGAGGACTCCTTGAAGCTGGAGGAAGTCCGCGGACTGGCCGACGGCTTGGCACGCGGTGCGGTCGTCGTCGGCGATGTCGTCGAGGTCGAGGCCGACGTGGTTGCGTGCTGCCGCGTCACCTGACGGATTCCACCGACCGCCGATCAGGCGGGCACCTACACCGGACAGGGGGTCCCGCTTCCCGGAGACGTGGCAGTAGCAGGTGCCGCTCCAGCGTGTGGTGCCGAGGTCGTCGACACGCTGGACGAGGTCCTCGTCCAGTGGGTGCGTCACACCACGACGCCGTCAGCGATCGCCTCGATCACGCCGAGCACATCGCGGTATCCGCCGGAGCGGATGCGTTCGGCGGGGGAGTCGTGTTCGAGCAGGCGGTTGGGGGTCAGCATCCACAGGTTGACCCGGTCGGCCGGCAAGACCTCGGTGACAAGGTCCGCGACGTACGCCAGCTCGATGAGCCGCTGCTTGAGCTTCTGTGGGACCACCTCGCCGCGCAGCCAGCGGCTGACGGACCGGCCGGCCGCGTCCGCTATCACCCCAATCTCGTCCTGGGTGAGCCCTAGCGCCGCGATCCGCTCGGTGACCTGGCCCGCGAGGGCACCGGGGACAGTCGTGAGTGTCACCTTCTCTGTCTAGGGTTCTGTCCACAGCATTGCATGATCACAGTCGTCGGTCCCGGTCGGGAGGCAGCTCGTGGGCATGGTGTTCCAGCTCGGCCACAACGACCACAAGGTGGTGGAGGACTTTTTGCTCCGCCGCCCGCTGGCGTCGAGGGCATAACCCTGCACGCGAAGGCGGCCCGGTATCAGCAGGCGGCCGCCCAAGCGGCCGCGGCAGCGGGGGCCGGCGTGTTCTTCAACCCGGCTACGAAACGGCTGACCGGACCTGGCTACGTCCTGCGGGAGGCGCCCTACTACGCGGACGCGCCGTACGACATCGACGCCCCGGCCGCGGACCCGTCTGCCCGGGCGCGGCTCGTCGCGCATGTGCTCGCCGGCCATCCCGCCAGCGTCACCGCCGCTACGCCCCCGCACTTCATCGTCAACGTCGTGCTCGCCGCCGACACGTTGAACAGCACCGAGATATCCGACTGCGCCTGGGCTGCCGGCTCGAGGCCTGCGGCACCAGTGTCGACGGCCCCACCAGGGACTACCAGCGGCACTACCTGCACGCCCGGGCCCAGGAGATGGCCGACCTGGACCGCCAGCCGAAGCCCTGGCGCGCGGCAGCTGAGATCGAGCGTGAGGATACCACCGCGTTGAGGACCAGAACCCTGCAGAGCATCCTCGATCTGCCCGCTGAGGGTGGGCAGGCACAGGCCGGCGTTAGAGGTCTGGAATCTGAGCCTGGCTCCGGGCCAAGGTGCCCGGTGCCCGAGTGCTCAGGCGCAGGCCACCGCGACGGCGTCGAGCACGGTCACCGGGTCGGTATAGGGCACCGCGACGCCGAGGTCCCCGAGCAGACCGGCCAGGAACGGCTCCTCCCCGGCGGTGTCCGCGCGCAGCCGTGCCACCTCCTCGGCGACGACGCCGGGCAGTCCGCTGCGGTCCACCGTGCGCCACGCCACCAGCGCCTCCCGGATGCCGCGCAGCCCGTCGCTGTCCCAGCCCTGCCCCAGCCAGCAGAGCCCGAGCTGCTGCAGCGCGGGGTAGGGGCAGACGGTGCCCTGCACGCCGATCAGGCGCAGCGTCGGGTCACCGCCCAGGGCCCACGCCGGCGTCGACTCGGCGTAGGCCGCCACCAGCTCCGGCCCCTCGGCCCTCGGCTCGACGACCACGACGAGGTCGCTGACCTCCAGCGCATCGTCGACGCCGACCAGCGTCAGCTCGCCCACCGGCTCCTCCGCCGTGCGGCGCAGGGCAAGTCGGGGCGGGGCGGCCCGGTCGGCCTGCCAGACCTGGAGCGCATCGCCGGACGCGGTGAGCAGGTCATCGACCAGCCGCCCGGCGTCCAGGCCGGGCAGGAACGTCGACGAGCGGGTCGCGCTCACCCGGTCACCGCCGGCTGGAGCAGCTCCAGCCGGTTGCCGAACGGGTCCAGGACGTAGGCCCGCCGATAGCCCGGCAGCAGGTCGTCCGGCACGGCCTCCTGCCCCTCGCCCGCCAACCGGTCGACCAGGCCGTCCAGATCGTCGACCAGCAGGCCGGGGTGCGCCTTCGCCGCTGCGCGGAAGGCCTCCTCGACCCCCAGGTGCAGCTGAGGCGTTCCCGGCTGCGCACCCAGGGCGAACCAACACCCCCCGCGCGCCGCGAGTGCCGCCGGCTTGTCCACCTCGCGCAGGCCGAGCACCCCGCCGTAGAAGCTGCGTGCCCGGTTCTCGCCCCCCGCCGGAATCGCGAGCTGCACGTGGTCGAGCCCGATGACGCGCACGGCTCAGGCCTCCCCCGTCGAGTCGCGCAGGGTGCGCAGGACGTAGGGCAGGATCCCGCCATGGCGGTAATACGCCTGCTCCCCGGGGGTGTCGATCCGCACCGTCACCCCGAAGCTGGTGGAGCCGGCGAGCACGGTCAGCTGCCTCGGCACCGGCCCATCCCCCGCGACTCCCGAGATCGAGAACTCCTCGTGACCGGTGAGCCCCAGCGATTCCACCGACTCACCCGCTGCGAACTGGAGCGGGAGCACGCCCATCCCGATCAGATTGGACCGGTGGATCCGCTCGTAGGACTGCGCGATCACCGCCCGCACCCCGAGCAGCGCGGTCCCCTTCGCGGCCCAATCGCGGGAGGACCCGGAGCCGTACTCCTTGCCGGCAAGGACGACCAGCGGGGTGCCCTCGGCGGCGTAGGCCTGCGCGGCGTCGTAGATCGACGTCACGGCCGGCTCACCTGCCCCGAGCTTGAGGGTGACGCCGCCCTCTGTCCCGGGGGCGAGCTGGTTGCGCAGCCGGATGTTGGCGAAGGTGCCGCGGATCATCACCTCGTGGTTGCCGCGGCGCGAGCCGTAGGAGTTGAAGTCGCCCGGCGCCACCCCGTGCTCGGCGAGGTAGCGGCCGGCCGGTGAGTCGGCCTTGATGGAGCCGGCCGGCGAGATGTGGTCGGTGGTGACGCTGTCGCCCAGCACGGCCAGCACGCGGGCGCCGGCGATGTCGGTCAGCGGTGCCGGTTCGGCTGGCATGCCGTCGAAGTACGGGGGACG
>JAABUX010008674.1_pt1 | contig 11673 bp, 9 predicted proteins | sample 5561851 | NCBI WGS metagenome assembly JAABUX01 (sample SAMN10711883, study PRJNA513361) | rock metagenome | isolation source: Antarctica rocks | place: Antarctica: Victoria Land, Richard Nunatak red sandstone | collected 2016-01-03 | reverse complement strand
GACCGTGGGCGGCAGAATGCCGTCGCGCAGCGCCAGCACGGTGATCACCGCCTCGATCCCGCCCGCCGCGACCAAGGTATGGCCGATCGCGCCCTTGCTGGAGGAGATCGGCGGCGCCTCCTCCCCAAACACGGCTTGCATGGCGATGCTTTCCATCCGGTCGTTGAGTCGCGTGCCGGTGCCGTGGGCGTTCACGTAACCAATCTCGGACGGCGCCAAGCCTGCGTCGTCAAGGGCGCCCCGCATGGCGGCGGCAGCACCTTCCGGGTCGGGCGCCGTGAGGTCGCCCGCATCGCTGGTCATCCCGCAGCCCGCCATCTCGGCAAGGATCGTGGCTCCGCGAGCGGTCGCGTGCTCCCAGGACTCAAGCACGAGAACCCCGGCGCCTTCGCCCAGGACCAGCCCGAGCCGGCCTTGAGAAAACGGGCGACAGACATCCGGGCTGAGCACGCGAAGGGCCTCCCAGGCCCGCATCATGCCCGGCACCAGCGAGGCGTCGGACCCACCGGTGACGACTACGTCCGCCAGCCCGGTGCGGATCACCATGGTGGCCTGGGCGATCGCGTGCGCAGCCGACGCGCAGGCGGACGCGACCGCGAAGCTCGGACCGCGCAGGCCGAATTCGTTGCAGACGGCCGAGGTCGCGCCGCTCGGCATCGCGCGCGGAACGGTAAACGGATGCACGCGCGGATTCTTGTCGCCATAAAGGCGGAGATAGCTCTCATCGAGGGTGACGAGGCCAATAGCCGCCCCTAGGATCGCAGCGCGGCGATGCGGGTTGCCGGCCGGCAAGCCCGCCATCAACCATGCCTCCCGCGCGGCAACCAGCGCGAGTTGGCCGGCACGGTCGAGCTGCGCCGCACGCCGTGGCTCGATATGGACGGTCGGGTCGAACTCGAGGGCCGCGGCGGCAGTGCGGCCGGAGGGCGGATGGTGCTGAATGCCGGAACGCCCCGCGAGGAGCGCCTGCCAGGTGCTAGAGAGGTCCGGTCCGACTGCAGTGATGGCGCCAAGGCCGGTCACCGCAACACGGACCCGGTGAGGCTGGCTCAACTGGCGGGCCCCAACGCAACCAGCGCATGGCGCAGCAGATCGCCCACCGTCTCGAACTCGTTGCCTCCGCCTTCGCCTGCTACAGGAATCTCGGCGTTGAACTTGTCCTCGATGGCAAAAATGGTTTGCACCAAGTCCAGCGAAGCGATGTCCAAGTCGGTAAGGCGGGCTTCTGGCACCAGCTTCGCGCGGTCCGTCCCGGTCTCGGCGGCGACGATGTCCAGGATCTGGGCCGACCGTGGGTCGGTCATGGGGTCGGTGGTCATATGAGGGTCTTTCGCGACACGAATAGCGGCGCCTTTACTAGGCGCCGCCGTCGCATGATAGCCCCTCGGAGAGCGAGATTACAGCCGCGAAGTCGTGCCGATGGTGGGCGAGCCGCCAGCCGTGTAGGCCGGAGCGTTCTCGTCGAAGCGGTTCCACCCGCCAGCGCGGTACTCGGCCGCACGGGCGTCCGGATCGACCGGCGAGTAGCGGGCGAGCACCTGCTCGACCATCGCACGCTGGCTGTCCTCGGCGCGGACCGTGACGAGCGCGCCGCCACGGCGAACGCCCTCGGCATAAACATGGGCATGTTCCTCAGGAACCCCGGCGCCGACAAGCGAGCCGAGCAGGCCGCCACCCGCCGCCCCGATACCCGCCCCAGTCAGGGTGGCAATGAGCCAGCCAGCCGCGACGATCGGGCCGACTCCGGGAATGGCGAGCAGGCCGATGCCAGCGAGGAGGCCAGCGCCGCCACCGAGAATGGTGCCGAGCGTAGCGCCCGTCCCAGCGCCGGTGCTGGCGGGATCGGCATAATCGGCGACAGGAGCGCCGCCAGCCGTATCATAGCTCGACCCGGGAGCGGTTATGGGTTCGCCTGCAACGCCCGTGCCGGCCAGACCCGGCGTCGCGATGCCCGGCATGCCAAGACCCGGCGCTCCAAGGCCTGCAGTGCTTATTGGCGCAGCCACATCGGTCGCCGGCACAGTCCCTGCATCACCCATGCCGGAAGCGGGGACAGTTCCAGAACCGCCCATGCCGGAGCCGGTCGTACTCGTGCCGTAGCGGCCATCGGTATTGGCGGCGACGAGGCTGATATGGTCGTGGGCGATGCCGCTCGCCTCGAGATCCTGGACCGCCTGGGTCGCGTGCTCGTAGGTATCGTATAGGCGGGAAACAACAGTAGTCATGGTCGTTCTCTCCTGACGCTGACTTCGATCAAGCCTTTATTGGCTGACCACGTTACCCTGGTAATCGAGCGACACGTCGGTCGACTGACCGGATTTCGTAGCCTTGCCGCGCCAAATGCCCTGATTGTCCTTGCGCAAGCCAGTGACATTCGTGAAGCCGCGTGCGCGGATGCGCGCGCGCGCCTGGCCAACGGTAAAGCTATTGGCGCCCGGCACCGGAGCCTTGGTGGTCTGGCTCGGAGCATTGGTGGTGGTGACGGCCGGCGCGCCGCCATTGTTGGACATCGCCGCCGGATTGGTGCCGTTCGGCGCCGTGCCGGGAGTGGTGTTCATGCCCACGCCGCTATTGGGCGTGGCGGCCGTCCCCGGTGCCGTTCCCATGCGGGGCGTGGCGCCGTTCGGGGTGGTGGTCGGGGTCGTGCCCATGGGGGCGGTGGAGGTGCCCATGGAGCCGGGCGCAGCGCCCGTGGTGCCGGTAGCAGTCTGGGCGAACGCCGCGCCTGAGGCGAGAAGGCTCGCCGCGAAAAGGGCGGGGACAATGCGATTCATCGTTGGGGCTCCTAAACTGTTTCCAAATGCCCGGCAAAAACCTCCGGCCGGACTCCAGATATAGACGCACGACGCGCGTAAAGGTTGCTTAAGCGACCTCGCTAAATCGTGTTCGGCGTCGGGGCATCGGCAGGAAGCAGCCCGGCTGCCTGGAGCTCCGGCCAGAGTGCGGCCGGGATGGCAATACGGAAGAGCGTATCATTTTCGGCGATCTCGGCAGCGCTGCGGGCGCCAGCAAGGATGGTGGCCACAGCCGGATGCGCGGCGGGGAACTGCAGGGCAGCGGCCTTGAGAGGGACGCCGTGGCGGCCGCAGATCGCCGCGAGGCGCTGAGCGCGGGCCATGAGGTCAGGCGATGCCGGACGATAGTTGAACGTGGCGGCAGCGACGGGGTCGGCAAGAATGCCGCTGTTGAAGGCGCCGCCGACAACGATGCGGATGCCCTCCGCGATGCAGCGGGGCAGCAGCGTCGCCAAGGCGGATTGGTCGAGCAGGGTGTAGCGCCCGGCAAGCAGAAAACAGTCGAAGCCGCCTTCCCCGGCGAAGCGGGCCAGTATCTCGCTTTGGTTCATGCCGCAGCCGATAGCGCCGACAGCCCCCTCGTCGCGTAGGCGGCGCAGCGCCGGGAGGGCGCCAGCGACAGCATCCTCGAAATGGTCGTCGGGATCGTGGATATGAACGATATCGACGCGGTCCAAGCCGAGGCGGGCAAGGCTCTCGTCCAGCGAACGCATCACGCCGTCATAGGAGAAATTGAACACCGGGCGCTCAGGAGGCGTGCCGCGGAACCCGGTGGTGTCGGCGGCGCCAGGCGGCGGCATGCGCAGCAAACGCCCGACCTTGGTGGCGAGGGTGTAGCTGTCGCGCGGCTTGGTGCGGAGGAAGGCGCCGAGGCGGATTTCGGCAAGTCCGTTGCCGTATTGGGGAGCGGTATCGAAGATCCGGAGACCCAGGTCCCAGGCGCGGGTGTGGGTCGCCGCAGCGTCCTCATCCGAAACGGCGGTGTACATGCCGCCGAGGGGTGCGGTGCCAAGGCCGAGAGTCTTGCCGGAGGCGCCGGGTGGCCCGGCTGCGAGGAGGCTATCAACAGACATGGGCGGGGCTCCGGTTGGGCGTATAGGATGCGGTACCACGAAAAGGGCTGCCAGGCATGACGCATCCGATGCATGGGCCGAACCGGTTCAAGCTGGGCCTGTTCTCGACCAACGCCGATGGCGGGCTGACGCTCACCCGCGTCCCGGAGCGGTGGCCGGCGACCTGGGAGGGGGTGGCGGCGACAGCGCGGATGGCGGACCGCGCCGGCCTCGAGTTCCTGCTGCCGATCGCCCGCTGGAAAGGCTTCGGCGGCGCCGTGAACAGCCGCGAGTGGAGCTACGAGACGCTGACCTTCGCGGCGGCGCTGGCCGGGGTGACGGAGCGGATCGGGGTGTTCAGCACCGTGCACGTGCCGATGGTGCACCCGGTGTTCGCGGCGAAGGCGCTGGCCACGGTCGATCATGCCTCTGGCGGGCGAGCCGGGCTCAACATCGTCTGCGGGTGGAACCCAGAGGAGTTCGCGCTGTTCGGCCTGCCGATGATCGAGGACCGCTATGCGCAAGGGGCGGAGTGGGTCGATGTCCTGGAGCGCATCTACACGGCCGAGGCGCCGTTCGACTACCAGGGCAAGTTCTACCAATTGAAGGCCGTATCGGGAAAGCCGCGCCCGGTGCAGCGTCCGCGACCGGTGACGCTGAACGCGGCGTTCTCGCCTCCTGGCCGGGCATTCGCGGCGCGTTCGGCGGATTTCCTGTTCACGACCTTCGTGGACATCGAGGCCGGGCGGGCGCCGGTGGCCGAGATGCGCGAGCGGGCGGCGGCGCTGGGCCGGGAGGTGGGCGTGTTCACCACCTGCCATGTCGTGTGCCGGGCGAGCCAGGCCGAGGCGGAGGCGTATTACGAGCACTACGCGGTGGCGATGGCCGACACCGAAAGCCTCGATTTCTACATGGGCCAGAAGGAGAAGCACTCGAGCTCGCACGACCCGGCGGCCTATCGCCTCCACCGCAAGCGCTTCGCGGGTGGTGCGGGAACGTACCCGCTGGTGGGGACGCCGCGACACATCGCCGACGAGATGGTGCGGATGAGCGAGGCGGGCTTCGCGGGCACGACGGTGTCGTTCGTGAACTTCGCCGACGAGCTGCCGTATTTCCTGGCGGAGGTGCTGCCGCTGCTGGAGCGGGCGGGGCTGCGCCAGCCTGCTTAGGAGGTCGCGGCCGCAGCGCCTGGGAACGTCTTGCCCGGCCACCAAGCGTTTGCCACTGTAGGTAATGATCGACACCGAGCAATTCCTGGCCGACCTCGAGGCGCTGCGGCAGATCGGGACCTTCAAGACGGGAGTGCATCGGCCGACATTCAGCCCGGCGGACATGGAGTCTCGCCGCTGGCTGATGGACCGCATGGCGGAAATCGGACTCGCGCCGGAAATCGACGGTATCGGCAACGTGCTAGGGCGCGGCAAGGGCGCGGGACGCCTGCTCGTGGGCAGCCATATCGAAACGCAGAATGAGGCCGGATGGCTGGACGGGGCGCTGGGAGTGGTCGCCGGGCTGGCGCTGGCGCGGGCGGGATTGCCGGTGGACGTGGTCGCGTTCGCCGACGAGGAAGGGCATTACGGGTCGTTCATCGGCTCCCGGTCGTTCACTGGGCTGCTCGAGGAGGAGGAAATCGACCGCGCGGCGAACCGGTATCACGGCAAGCCGTTGCGGGACGCCCTGGCGGAGGCCGGGCTAGCCGGGCGCCCGCGGGTGCGGGTCGAGCCGGAAGGGTACCGGGGATTCCTCGAAATGCACATCGAGCAGGGCACGCAGCTAGAGCGAGCCGGGCAGCAAGTGGGCGTAGTGACGGGGATCGTAGCCATCTGGCAATACCGTATCGTGGTCGAGGGCCAGCAGGACCATGCGGGGGGAACCACGATGGCGGAGCGGCGGGACGCCGGCCTCGCAGCGGTGCGGCTGCTGGCATGGGTGGACGCGGAGTTTCCGAAAGCGTGCGGCGAGCGGAGCGTCTGGACGGCAGGGCGGATCACCCTGGACCCGGGCGCCGCGTCCATCATCCCAGGCCGGGCGGAGGTGCTGTTCCAAATCCGCGATATCTCGTCAGGCGTGCTGGAGCGGCTCGAAGGCGTGCTGCGCCGTGCCGTGTGGGAGAGCAACCGGCGGGAACGGTGCGAGCTGCGGCTCGAGGTGGTAAGCCAGTCGCGCCCGGCGGAGTGCGACCCGGCACTGCAAGCGGCATTGGCCGGTGCCGCGGAGGCGCTCGCGCCGGGCAAATGGGCGCGCATGCCGAGCGGGGCCGGCCATGACGCCCAGTACCTCGCGCGGCTGATGCCGGCAGCCATGCTCTTCGTCCCCTCGATCGGTGGGATCAGCCATCACTGGGCGGAGGACACGAAACGGGAGGACCTGGCGATGGGCGTGCAGGTGCTCGCCGAAGCGGCCCGGCGCTACCTGGCCTTGTGATCAGGGATCGAGGCGCGCCGGCACGCAGTATTCGCCACTGCTGAAAAGCAGCGGCTCGCCGTCCCGATGGGTCAGGCGCTCGACCTTGCCGATGAAGATGACGTGGTCGCCGGCGGGAACGCGGTTGAACACGCTGCACTCAAAGCACGCCAGGCTCTCGGCCAGGACCGGGCAACCGCCAAGCCCGGCGCCCCAGGCGATGCCGGCGAACTTGTCCGTCTGCTCGGCAGCGAAGTGGTGGGACAGGTGGTGCTGGTGGCTGCCAAGGACATTCACGGCGAACCACCCGGACTCCATGAAGCCCGGCAGCGAGGCGGCCTGCTCGCGCAGGCTCCACAGCACGAGCGGCGGGTCAAGCGAGACCGAGGAGAAGGAGTTCGCGGTAAGGCCCTCGAGCTTGCCGCCGGCGCGGGTCGTGACCACGGTGATGCCCGTGGCGAAGCGGCCAAGGGCGCGGCGAAGCTCCCGCGGGTCGGCGGCCGCGCGCTGCAGGTCCATTGAGACCCCGGTCCGATCCGTCACGCGCGCACCTGGCGATTGTCCCATTCCCCGAAGATGGGGCCGGATGGGAGCGGAGCCAATGGGTCAACCGCCGCATCGCGCCGCCAAATGAAGCTTGGGCCGGGCACTACGACCGCCACTCTGGACGCCGCCGCCGCGGTTGCGCATGGTGCCGGCATGGATGCGCTCCCCGCCCCGCTGGCCCCACCCCCCTCCCCGCTCGACGCAGCCGCGCTGCGAGCGACAATCCTGCGCAAGCTGATATACCAGGTCGGCAAGCCCGCCGAGACCGCCAATGACCGGGATTGGTTCATGGCGACCGCGCTCGCGATCCGCGACGTGGTGGTCGAGCGCTGGTTCGCCTCGACCCGGCACACCAACGAAACCGGCGCGAAGCGGGTCTATTATCTGTCGCTCGAGTTCCTGATCGGACGCTTGCTGTTCGACACGATCGGCAATCTAGGTCTGACGGAGACGGTCCGCGAGGCGCTTCGGGAATCCGGCGTGGACCTCGACCGGATCGGCGGCGAGGAGCCGGATGCAGCCCTCGGCAACGGCGGGCTCGGGCGCCTTGCAGCGTGCTTCATGGAAAGCATGGCGACCTTGGGCGTGCCGGCATTCGGCTACGGCATCCGGTACGAACACGGCCTGTTCCGGCAGGTGATCGTCAACGGGTTGCAGGCCGAGCTGCCGGAGGATTGGCTCTCCCTCGGCAACCCCTGGGAGTTCGAGCGGTCAGCGATCGCCTATACCGTGGGTTTCGGCGGCTCGGTTGCGGTCCAGCACGACGCCGAGGGACGGCCCAGCTATGCCTGGCAGCCCAGCGAGACGGTCTCGGCAGTCGCCTACGACACACCGGTCCTGGGCGGCGGCGGGCGCCATGCGAACACGTTGCGGCTCTGGGCGGCGCGGGCGCTAACGCCCCTGCACCTCGAAGACTTCAACCGCGGCGACCACGTGGGAGCGATGCGCGAGCGCGTGCGGACCGAGGCGATCTCGCGCGTGCTCTATCCGGGCGACGAGACGGATGCCGGGCAGGAACTGCGGCTCCGCCAGGAGTTCTTCTTCGCCTCGGCCTCGTTGCAGGATTTGCTGCGCCGGCACATCGACCAGTTCAGCGACCTCCGCACGCTCGCCGACAAGGCGGCGATCCAGCTCAACGACACGCACCCGGCGATCGGCATCGCCGAGCTGATGCGCCTGCTCGTCGACGTGCACGGCATCGAATGGAACGAAGCCTGGCGGATCAGCACGGCGACCTTCGCCTACACGAACCACACCTTGCTGCCGGAGGCGCTCGAGACCTGGGCAGTGCCGCTTCTGGAGCGGTTGTTGCCACGGCACATGCAGATCATCTACCTCCTCAACGGGCAACACCTGGAGCACGTCCGCCGTCGCGGGCACACGGACGACGCGATGCTGGCGGCAATGTCGCTGATCGACGAGCGGCATGGGCGCCGGGTGCGGATGGGGCACCTGGCATTCCTGGGCTCGCACGCGATCAACGGCGTCTCGGCGCTGCACACCGAGTTGGTCCGCAAAACTATTTTCCGCGACCTCGACAGCGTTTACGGCGGCCGTATCCAGAACAAAACGAACGGGATCACCTTCCGGCGCTGGCTGTACCGGGCCAACCCCGGGCTGACCCGGCTGATCGCGGACGTGCTGGGCGAGGATTTCCTGCATGACACGAGCGGGCTGGGGCGCCTCGCCGACCATGCGGACGACGCCGGGTTCCAGGCGGCGTTCGCGCGCCAGCGGCAGCAGCGCAAGGAGGCGCTGGCCCGGGTGATCCTGGAGCGGACCGGGGTCGTGGTCGATCCCGGCGCGCTGTTCGACGTGCAGGTCAAGCGCATTCACGAGTATAAGCGCCAACTCCTTAATATCCTGCAAACGGTGGCGCAGTACGACGCGATCCGGGCGCAACCGACGCGGAACTGGGTGCCGCGGGTGAAAATCTTCGCAGGCAAGGCAGCGCCAGGCTATCAGCTAGCCAAGCAAGTGATCCGGCTCGCGCATGACGTGGGTCAGGCGATCAACAACGATCCTTCGGTCGCTCACCGGCTGAAGCTCGTGTTCCTGCCCAATTACAACGTAACCCTCGCCGAGCAGATCATCCCCGCTGCCGACCTCTCCGAGCAGATCTCGACAGCGGGGATGGAGGCCTCCGGCACGGGCAACATGAAGCTGGCCTTGAACGGGGCGCTGACGATCGGTACGCTCGACGGCGCCAACGTCGAAATCCGCAACCATGTGGGCGCCGAGAACATCTTCATCTTTGGCATGACTTCGGACGAAGTGGCGGCGCGGCGGCTTGACCGGCTGGATGCGCGCGATGCCGTGGCAGCCTCGCCGGCCCTGCAACAGGCGTTGCAGGCGATCAAGTCGGGGGTGTTCTCGCCCGGTGAGCCCGACCGCTACCGGGCGCTGGTCGAGGCATTGACCGAACGGGACCGGTTCATGGTCGCGGCCGACTTCGCATCCTACTCGGCGCAGCAAGCGGCAGTGGACATGGCCTGGCAGGACCCGCCGCGCTGGTGGCGGGCCAGTATCATGAATGTCGCGCATATTGGCTGGTTCTCCTCCGACCGGGCCATCACGGAATACGCGGCCGATATTTGGGATGTCCCCCTGCCATGACCGAAGCTCTCGCGCCGCTTGCCCGCCAGGCTATGGCCTATGTGCTCGCCGGAGGCCGCGGCAGCCGCCTGATGGAATTGACGGATATTCGCGCCAAGCCGGCCGTGTACTTCGGGGGAAAGTCGCGCATCATCGATTTTGCCCTGTCGAACGCCCTGAACTCGGGAATCCGGCGGATCGGCGTCGCCACGCAATACAAGGCGCACAGCCTGATCCGCCACCTACAGCGGGGCTGGAACTTCTTCCGGCCCGAGCGCAACGAGAGCTTCGACATCCTGCCGGCCAGCCAGCGCGTCTCCGAGACTGGCTGGTACGCAGGCACCGCCGACGCGGTGTTCCAGAACATCGACATCATCGAGAGCTACGCGCCGCGCTACATCGTGCTGCTCGCGGGGGACCACGTCTACAAGATGGACTACGAATACATGCTGCAGCAGCATGTCGAGCAGGGTGCGGACGTGACCGTCGGGTGCATCGAAGTGCCGCGCCTTGAAGCGACGGCGTTCGGCGTGATGGCGGTGGATGAGCAGGACCGGATCATCTCGTTTCTGGAGAAGCCGGCCGATCCGCCAGGCCTGCCGGGCGCGCCGGAGCGGGCGCTGGCGAGCATGGGGATTTACGTGTTCGAGACGAACTTCCTGATCGGCGAGCTCCGGCGGGACGCGGCCGATCCGCACTCCGCGCACGATTTCGGACACAACATCATCCCGCATCTCGTCCGCCACGGCAAAGCGGTCGCGCACCGCTTCGCGCGGTCCTGCGTGCGCTCGGCGGCGGAAACCGCGACGTATTGGCGCGACGTCGGCACCGTGGACGCCTACTGGCAGGCGAATATCGACCTCACGGATTTCAGTCCCGAGCTTGACCTCTACGACCGGGACTGGCCGATCTGGACCTATGGCGAGATCGTGCCCCCGGCGAAGTTCGTCCATGACGAGGCCGGGCGGCGCGGCCAGGCGATCAGCTCGCTGGTGTCGGGCGGCTGCATCGTCTCGGGTGCGTCCGTGCGGGAATCGCTGCTGTTCACGGGGGTGCATACGCACTCCTATGCGAGCATCAAGGCAGCGATCGTCCTGCCCTATGTCGAGATCGGGCGGGGCGCGCGGCTGCAGAACGTGGTTATTGACCGCGGCGTGCGCATCCCGCCGGGCCTCGTCGTGGGCGACGACCCGGTGCACGATGCCGCGCGCTTCCGGCGGACCGACCAGGGAGTATGCCTCATCACGCAGCCGATGATCGATCGCCTAGAGCGGCTTCAAGCTGACCCTCTTCGGTCGGCTTGAGTAACCGCGCGAAACAACAACCTAGAGCGATTCCAACCTTCCTGGAACCCCTCTAGCGTGATCCGCGTCCTGGCGGTCGCGTCGGAGATCTACCCTCTCGTCAAGACCGGCGGACTCGCCGACGTGACGGGCGCGTTGCCGGCAGCGCTCGCGGCCGAGGATTTGGAGACCCACACGCTCGTCCCGGGCTATCCAGGCGTCCTCGATGCACTCGAGACGGCAACCCCGGTCATGGCGATCGACGCGCTATTCGGCGGGCCAGCACGAGTTTTGGCGGCATCGGCGGCCGGGTTGCGGCTATTCGTGCTGGAAGCGGCGCATCTCTACGATCGACCAGGCAACCCGTATGTCGGGCCGGACGGGCGGGATTGGCCGGATAACGCCCAGCGCTTCGCGGCACTCGGTCAGGTGGCGGCGCGGCTCGCGCGGGGCGCGCCGGGTTTCGCGCCGGACCTGGTGCATGTCCACGACTGGCAAGCCGGGCTTGCGCTCGCCTACCTCCACTACGCCGGCGGACCGCGTCCCGGGACGGTGATGACGGTCCACAACCTCGCATTCCAGGGACGGATGCCGGCGCATCTGCTGGGCGAGCTAGGCCTGCCAGAGGCAGCCTATTCGATCGATGGCGTCGAGTGCTACGGCAGCATCGGCTTTCTGAAGGCCGGGCTGCTATTCGCCGACCGGATCACCACCGTGTCGCCCAGCTACGCCGCGGAAATTTGTACGCCAGCAGGAGGCCAGGCGCTCGACGGTCTGCTGCGGTCGCGGGCCGCGGTGCTCTCAGGCATTCTGAACGGCATCGACACAACCGTCTGGAACCCGTCCGCCGATCCGCATATCCCGGCGAAATTCAGCGTGAACCGCCTGCCGAGGCGGCGGCTGAACAAGGCGGCGTTGCAGCGGCGGCTTGGGCTGGAGGCAAATCCGACCGCGTTGCTGTTCGGCGTCGTGAGCCGGCTCACGTATCACAAAGGCATG
>JAABUX010008673.1_pt1 | contig 11673 bp, 11 predicted proteins | sample 5561851 | NCBI WGS metagenome assembly JAABUX01 (sample SAMN10711883, study PRJNA513361) | rock metagenome | isolation source: Antarctica rocks | place: Antarctica: Victoria Land, Richard Nunatak red sandstone | collected 2016-01-03 | reverse complement strand
GAAACCTATGCTGCAAATACTGATACCAATTCTGTTCATTGTTCTGGTCGGAACGCTGCTGGCGATCTTAAAGCAAGTGCCGGAAAAGAGCGCCATGCTGACCGGGCTGGGCATTCTGATGACCTTTGTGATCGGCCTCACGTTCACGATGCTGATCCCGTCGTTTAACGAGAACTGGTCGCAAAACACGGCGAAGAACCCGGCCCGCTACCACGCGATTTACTCCACAACGGAGCTTGCGGCGGCGGAGCAGGCAAACCGCACCCCGGCGACGTTCACCGGCGACGTTTCCCAGCAGCCGTTTGGAACGCTGGTCGGCTACACGGCCCAGCAGGAGCGCGGGCGGCGCATTTACCAGCGTGAAGGCTGTATGTACTGCCATTCCCAGCAAATCCGGCCTCTCTCCAATGAAATCAAGCGCTACTCCATCGGCACGTCGGTCGCGCCGATTGCCGACGAGCGCGAGTATATCTGGGACCAGCCGCACTTTTTAGGAACCCGGCGCATCGGCCCGGATTTGTCCCGCGAAGGCGGCAAGTATAGCGACGACTGGCACTATTCGCATTTCTATTATCCGCGTCAGATGGTGCCGGGGTCTATCATGCCCGCGTTCACCTGGCTCTTCGACGACACGGACAAAGTCAATCCCAAGCCCAAGCAGGATGCGCGTGATTTAGTCGCGTATGTCCAGACGCTCGGCTTTGGCCGTCAAGTCCCCGATGGTCAAGGCGGTTGGCGTCCCTGGCTGAAGCCCGAAGACCAGCAGTATACGCAGAAGAGCGGCGAAGGCCAGGTGCTGCGAATTAACCCGAATGTCAACGGCGGCAAAGGCGGCCAGGTACGCGGCGGCGATCAAGTCTCGCCGACCAATAGAGTTAGGAGTTACGCAGTTGGAGAGTAAATCAGCGTCAGCGAGACATCGAAATTACTCTCAATTTGGCTTCAACTGCGTAACTCCAAAGAGTAACGCCCGGCGGAACCCTCTAAGCCGCAAAAGAGGTATAATACAGGCAGGGCGGGCGCAGTCGCGCCCGCCCTTTTTTGTTGAGACAGCCAGAAAGCCACCGGCACTGGAAGTGCCGGTCTACTGGTGAATGAAAGTGTCTGCGACACTGCGGAATAGGACTGCGTTCTTAATCTTCAGTCGCGGAGCGACTTTCACGCGATAGTAGACCGGCACTTCCAGTGCCGGTACATTAAACGTGCCGGTTCCAAACTTTGGCAAGCATTATGCTCGACCTAACCGACCGAATTATCCAGACGCCGACCCTGACGCGGGCCGCCAACGGCAATAGAAAGTGGCACGCGCCGCGCCGCCTGCTCCAAGTCCTGTGCGGCGTCCTACTCGTCATTTTGCCGTTCACGAATGGCCTGCGCCTGGATCTGCGCCGGAACGAGTTTTACTTTGCCTGGCACAAGATGGCCGCGCACGATCTATTTCTGCTGCTTTGGGTAGCCCTGCTCGGAACCGCTTTGCTGTCCGCCGTGTCGTTTCTGTATGGCCGCCTCTGGTGCGGCTGGGTCTGCCCGCAGACGCTTGCCTCGGACTTTGCCGATTCGCTGAAAAGCCGCTTGGACCGTGCCTTCCAAACCCGGCCCGGAAAGCCGCGCTTTCTGCTGTCGCGCTCGGTTTGGGTCTTTGGCGTCTTGACGGCTTCACTGGGAACGGGCGTCACGCTGGCCTCCTACTGGCTGGCCCCGTCCACGGTGCTGTCGGCAGCGGCGGCCCCGTGGCACGACTGGGCCGCCGGGCTGACCGTCTATCTGACGGCGTTCGCTGTCGCCGCCGACATGCTCTGGCTGCGCCGGACCTTCTGCGCCCGCGCCTGTCCTTACGGGCCGCTTCTCAGCAGCCTGACGGATCAAAACACGCTGGCCGTGCGTTATCTCACCGAGCGCGATGACGACTGCATTCACTGTCACAAGTGCGAAACCGACTGCCCGATGGGCATTGACATCAAGCAGGGCGTCGGGCAGCACGGCTGCATCGGCTGCGGCGAGTGTGTGGACGCCTGTAACGATGTTCTCGGCAAGCGCGGCAAGGCGGGCCTGATTGAGTTCCGCTACGGCACTGACCCGGAGCGCGTGACCCGAACTTTGACTCCGCTTCAGCGCTTTGGTCTCTGGGACAACCGGCGATGGGGCGTCGTCGCCACCGTCCCGCTGTGTTTAGCCGTCGTGCTGTTCTTGATTTATGGCTCTCTGCCATTGGCCGCAAGCCTCAACGCCAACGGCGCGATTGTCCGCGCGGCGGCAAGCGTCAGCAACGGCTACTCTTTGACCCTGAGCAGCGGCAAGCCTCAGCCGGCGCGACTGACGCTCACCGTTTCCGGCCTGCCCGACGCCCGCGTCCAGCCGAATGCCATTCTCGCGCCGGGCCACGACAGCGTCACCCTGCCGATCACGATTACGAGTTCGGCTTCATCGGTCAAGCCGGGCCGGACGCCGATCACGCTGACTGTTCGTGATGGACGCACGTCAGAGGCAGTGCAAACGATTTTTTACGCGCCTGCACATTAGGAGACCTACCACCTTGCTTCGTAACAAGTTACTTCGCAGGGTCCTTCCTAAAGGAAGGATTAGGACAATAGACGTAGGGGCGTTGCTTGCCGCGCCCTCTTATCCTAATCCTTCTTATCCTAATCCTTCTTATCCTAATCCTTCCTTTAGGAAGGACCACAGCGAAGCGGTGAGGTAGGTCTCAGATAGGTCTCAGAAAGGTTTTCTCATGCCACGCACCTGGAGCAACATCAAATACAAAGAAACGCGCAGCGCGGCCCAGCGGATCAAAAACCGCCCGTCCAGCCTGACGCTGTTTGTGTTCTTGATTATTTTCAATCTCGCCCTCTTCGGCGGCCTGATTGCCTACACGATGAATACGGTTTTGCGCCATCCGATCACCGAAATCCCGAACCTGGCCCATCCGCCGAAAGACGATTAAGCCGTATGTTCCGAATGAACCGATACCCTTTCTTAGCTTGGGCTGCCCTGACCGCGCTCATCCTCGCGGTCAGTCCGACTGATGCCGCCCCCACTCAGGCCATGTCCACCGAAGATTTTCTCAATCATCTCGGCGTGAACACGCATCTGGACGGGCTGACACGCGAAGACCCCTGGAATACGAATGCCGCTCAGGTCGGGGCGCAGCTCCGCTATATTGGCGTGCGTCTTGACCGTGACTGGGCGCATTCCCCGGCGGCGGGGCCGAAGTGGAAAGACGTGCAGAACGCATGGAGTCCTCTGGGGCGCTTCTGGACCTCCATAGATGAGGCCGGGCCTGCGTCTCAGCGCACCGTTCTCGCCGAGGAGGAGGCCATTGACCAGGCATTTCCGGGGCTGATTTATGCGATGGGCGGCCCGAACGAGGAAGACGACACCTACCCGCAGGGGCTGGGCGCGACCCTGCCGGACGCCGCTTTAGTCCAGCAGTCGCTTTACCACTGGGCGCATAGCGGGGGCCGTAACGTCCCTGTCAGCCAGATGGAGTTCGGCGGGGGGTGGACTGCCGCGAATGCCTGGCAGGGCGACTATAACCCCAGTGACACGGGCATTCACCAGAATTATCAGCCGGGGCCTGCCGATTTCGCCGCCGCGCATACCTACCTGCATCAGCCGGGGCAAAGCGCGGCAGACGTACTTTCGCAGCTGCGCCGACTCGCAAACCTGTCAACGCCGGGTAAGCCCGTCGCACACACGGAGATCGGCGCGTACACGTCGGCCAACCTCTCGGCCTCCGTATTCGGTCAGTATTTGGTGATGGGCGCGTTTGACAGCGCTGCCGCAGGCGATGCCGGGTATCTCGTGTATGGTCTTCAGGATAGCGTTCCCGAAAGCACCTACGGCTTTTTCTCCTATCCCGGCAACGCCCCGCACGCCGCCGCGATTGCCTTCCATACGATGACGACCCTGCTCCAAAGCACGCGCGGCCGCTACGCCCCCGGCTCCGCGCCTACTTTCAGGCCCAGCTCACTCGCCGTCTCCTTCACCGGCCCGACAAGCCATCTGGTGATGCAGAAGCCGACCGGCGAGTTCATAATCGCCGACTGGTCCGAGCAGCGTATGATGGGCATGGAACATGACGACCTAGACACGATCCATCTCGGCAAGCCCTTCGCAACGCTGCGCGTCTACGACATTGAAACCGGAACCGCCCCTATCACGGTGCGGCACAATGTCCGCCAGTATACGCTCCGCCTCAAGCCAAGCGACACCTACCTTTTGGTGCTGAAAAGTTAATCTTAGGGCATTTTGGAGAGTAAGGCATTATGTCTGAATTGTCTTTTCATCTGCTGGACCAAGCCGGCCTGACCCTCTTCGCGGCATGGTTTACCGACCCGGAACTGAGCCGCCGTGTTTCTACGCCGACGGAGCAATGGTTCCACTATGTGACTGCGGACGCGGGAAACTTTGCGTGGCTTGTTTATGTAGACCAGCAACCCGTTGGATTTATTCAACTCGATACTTACCCCGACCAAACCGGGAGCATTGGCCTTGCTGTCAACCCAAGCCTACGATCCCGTGGATATGGCAAACGTATATTGAGCGCGTTTCTTCTTCATGAATCTGCCCAGCGCCTGGGCAAAATTGAGGCTTGCATAGAAGCGGACAACGCCGCCAGCCTGCGCTGTTTCCAAGCCTCTGGTTTTACAGCGCTAAACCTTGAGCCAAATGGGGATGGTCTCGTGACTTACGTTTACCCCTAGAAACTGCGTTGTGCGTGAATTCCGAACCATGTCCTGAAGGACACGGCTATTGGGCCTTCGGCCAAAAACTACCGCTTCGCGGCACTCGGAAAGATTTTGATTGTTCGTCTCTTAGTCCCACGAAGTGGGAGTTCTTGGCGTCCTCGCCCAATAGCCGTGTCTTTTAAGACATGGTTTCCTTATTTAGAAAACAAACGTGACTATGGCGGTTGCCATTCAAAACCAAACTTTATGTGATTTATGCGGGCTTCCGGCACGAGCGCCAATCGCTGCCGAAATCGGGGCTAGAGCGTTCACGTTCTGCTGCGCGGGGTGCCGTCAGGTCTATCAAATCCTGGCGGAAAGCGACCAAATCGGCGCGGGGCAGGACCCGGCGCAGACAACGCTGTATCAGCAGTGTCTTCAAATGGGCCTGATTGCGCGTCCTGAGAGCGGAACGGAAGAGGCAGGCGCGGCAATAGTAGCAGAGCCGACGCTGGCGGCGAAGGGCGACGGGCTGGACGCGACCCGCGAGGCGGCGTTCCAGATCGGCGGAATGTGGTGCGCGTCCTGCGCCTGGCTGATTGAACACGCGCTGGGGCAGATGAAAGGCGTCGAGCGCAGCCGGGTCTACTTCGCATCGGACATCGTGAAGATCGCCTACAAGCCCGCCAAAGTCGCGCCGGAAGCGTTTGTCGCGGCGATCAAGCGGCTGGGGTACAGCGCGGAGCCGTACCAGGGCGAGGGCGGCAGCGCGGACAGCCCGCAGCGCCGCGCACGGCGTGCGCTCTTTGTGCGGGCGGTGGTTGCGGTCATCTTTGCAGTCAACGCGAGCATGTTCCAATTGCCGTTTTATGCGGATTTCTTTGCCAAGCAAGGAGTCAGCGCCGATGCGATCCACTGGCTGCCGCGTGCCGAGCTTGTGCTGTCCCTGCCGGTGCTGTGGGCGGGCTGGCCGCTGTTCGTGAAGGCGTGGGGCGCAGCCCGGCGCGGCGTTGCGATCATGGAAACGCTGATTACGGTCGGGGTCGGTGTGTCGTTTGTATACAGCGTCTGGGTGGTCGCGCATGGCGGCGTCCATGTCTACTTCGACACGTCGGATGCGCTGGTCGCGCTGGTGCTGGCGGGAAAGCATATTGAAGCCGGCGCACGGCATGACGCCACCGGCGCGATTGCCCTGCTGTATGGCCTGCTGCCCGGCAAAGCGCTGGTCAAATCGCCGGACGGTCGGGAAGTGCTGGTCGCGCTGGGCAAGCTGGGAGTTGGGGACCAAGTGGTCGTCCGGCCCGGTGAGCGTATCCCCTGCGATGGGCGCGTGGCTGAGGGCGCGGCGCTGGTGGACGAAAGCCTGCTGTCGGGCGAGGCCCGGCCTGTCGCGAAGAAGGCGGGGGACGACGTGACCGGCGGCACGGTCGCCACCGATGCGCCGCTGCTGGTCGAAGTGACGCGCATCGGGTCCGAAACAACGCTGGCGCAGATGATCACGCTGGTGGAAGAAGCGCTGGCGGCAAAGTCGCCGGTCGAGCAGTGGGCAGACAAAATTTCGCGCCGCTTTGTCCCGGCGATGATCGCGCTGGCAATTGGAACGGCGCTCGTGCTGGGCTTTTTGGGACACTCCGCCGCCGACTGTTTAGTCCGAGCCGTAACGGTGCTGGTCATCGCCTGCCCCTGTGCGCTGGGGCTGGCGACGCCGCTTGCAGTCACAACGGGCGTCGGCGCGGCGGCGGCGCGGGGCATTCTCATCGGCAACTCCGATGTCCTTCAAACTTTGCCCCGCGTGACCCATCTGCTGCTGGACAAGACCGGAACCCTGACCGAAGGCCGCTTCGCCGTCCGGCAGTTTACGGGAACCGAGAGCGACCTCGCCGCGCTGTCCGCCCTGGAAGAAGCCTCGGAGCATCCGCTGGCCCGTGCGCTGGTGTCCTATGCGCGAAGCTCAGGCGTTGCCGCGCTTCCAGCCGCAGGCTTCGCCCGCCACGAAGGGCAGGGGATTACGGGAACCGTCGACAATGAGCATTGGTTTATCGGCAACCGCGTCCTCTGCGCGGCCCAAAATGCGCCTATTCCAAATGCTTTGGAACAGCAGGCGTCGGCTGCCGAAGCGCAGGCGCAGACGGCGCTCTTTTACGGCGTCGGTTCCGATATACGCGGCCTGGTGACACTTGGCGACGCTCTCCGCCCCGGCGCGGCCCGTGCCGTTCAGTCCCTTCGCGCTGCTGGGCTGTCGCTGGAAGTCGTCAGCGGCGACGCCCGCGCGACAACCGATGCCATTGCCGGCCTGGTCGGCATTGCCGAGGCTTCCGCCCAGATGCGTCCCGCCGATAAAATCGCCCGCGTTCGCTTGGCTCAGGAAACTCAAATCGCCGCGATGGCGGGGGACGGCATCAACGATGCGCCTGCGCTGGCTCAGGCGAATGTCGGGATCGCGTTTGGCTCCGGCACCGAAATCGCCCGCCGTGCCGCCGACATCACGCTCATCGGCGACGATTTGCAGCGCCTTGCCGACTTGTTCACGCTGGCCCGTAGCACAGCGATCATCATTCGCCAGAACCTCTTTTGGGCCTTTTTGTACAATGCCGTCTGCATTCCGCTGGCCGTCGTCGGCCTCATTAAGAACCCCATCTTCGCCGCCGCCGCCATGCTTGTCAGCTCCCTCAGCGTCGTCCTCAACACCCGCCGCCTGAGCCGGCAGCTGGCGCAGTCGAAATGACAAGATGAAAGGTGGTACAATGGGGCAGTCAAGGAAGATCACAATGCCTTTAGATAGAAAACCAGTCGTTTGGGTCAGTTCAGCACGCAAAAACATTCAAGCCATGCCTTCTCTGATAAGGCGCGAGTTTGGCGTTGCTTTAGATGAAGCGCAGGAAGGGCGCAAGCCTCTCAATGCAAAACCTTTGCGCGGCTTCAAAGGCGCGAGTGTCGTTGAAATTGTCGAAAGCTTCGACTCAGATGCTTACCGAGCGGTCTATACCGTTCGGTTTGAAGAAGCGATTTATGTGCTGCATGTCTTCCAGAAAAAATCGCGTCGCGGCATTGAAACTTCCTCACGCGACCTGGAACTGATACGGACGCGGTTGCAGCAAGCGGAAGAATTGCATCTAAAATACGTTCAGCGATTAGGAGAAATTGATGAGCTATAACGTCTTTGCCGATATGGGGTTTGAGCATCCAGAAATGGAACTGTTAAAGTGCGAGATTGTGCGTTCCCTGCGTGATTTGCTGCGTGAAAAAAAAATCACAAATGAGGCAGCATCCCAGTTATGGGGCATTCCCGCAGCGAAAGTTCCCCCTCTCTTCCGAGGTGATTGGGAAGACTACTCGGTGGAACGTCTGCTTCAGTTTGCGAGCGCCCTCGGCGGCACAGTCCGCGTGACGATTGAATGCTATGGGGAAAGTCATGATGGCGTCATGAACAGCCAAGACGCTGCTCCCGATGAGGCCAAGACGCTTGTGCTGACCGCCTGACTCGCCATTGGATTTGCTATGCAGGACCAGCCTCAGCAGTTTCAGCGCGGCGACTTCACTGTGACCACCGACCGACAACAGATAGACTTTGCTGCTGCTCTGGCATTGCTCCGCCGCACGTCCTGGGGCGGCAGCCTGACGCTTGACGTGCTAGAACGGGCAGCGACGAACTCCGTTTGCTTCGGGCTGTACGAAGGACAAGCGCTGATTGGCTTCGCCCGCGCCGTTTCCGACCTTGCAACTTATGCCTATCTCACCGATGTCGTCGTTGACGAACCCAAACGCGGGCTGGGGCTGGGGCGCTGGCTGGTGGAGTGCATTCTGGCCCATCCCGACCTCCAAAACCTGCGCCGGATTGCCCTCTTGACCTCCAACGCGCAAGCGCTTTATCTGTCCTTCGGATTTGCTGCCGACACCGATAACAAGACCTACATGGAACTGCGGTATCATTCTCAAAATAAGCCTTGATCTCGCCGCTTGGGATCGGGTAGGATCGGATCGCCTTGATTTGAGGAGAATCCGACCCTTGCCCGATCTGCCGCCAGTCCTGCCCGCGACCACGCCTGACCCCAACTCGCTTGACCTCTTTGACCGCCCCGACGCTGCGGGTCCCTCTCCCCATGCCGCCGCGCTGATGGCTCCTACCCCCGATATTGACGCCGATTTAGTCCACGAAGCCCGGCCCGGCTACGGCGATCCGCCCGCGCCGTTTTATGCTAGTCCCGACGGCTCCCTGCGCCTGTATCAAGCCGACGCTTTAGAACTGCTGCGCCGGATGCAGGGCGAGTCCGTAGACATGATCTTCGCCGACCCGCCCTACTTCCTGTCCAACGGCGGCATCACCTGTGTTGGGGGCCGCATGGTCAAAGTGGACAAAGGCGGCTGGGACAAGTCCACCGGCATTATCGGCGACCACAACTTCAACCTGCTCTGGCTCGACCAGTGCCGCCGCATTCTGAGGCCGAACGGCACGATCTGGGTCACGGGAACGTCGCACAATATCCACAGCGTCGGCTACGGCCTGCAAGTGCTGGACTACAAGATACTTAACGACATCGCCTGGTACAAAATCAACCCGCCGCCCAATTTGGCCTGCCGTTACTTCACCCACGCCACCGAAACCATTTTGTGGGCCGCCAAAAGCGCCAAAAGCTGCCACACGTTCAACTACGCCTTACCTAATCCTATGATCTTGCCGCTTCCTATCACTAAAGTCAGCGTTTTACGCTAAAAGTTCAAGGACACGCTTGAAGCAGATAACGTACACCTTATTCTGATGCTCTGTCATAATGTGTGTGACACCATAGAAGTCTCGCTGGTTGATATACGCCGAATCAGTAATTTCATACAATCCAATCTTTTCGTCTTTATGCTTATTACCTATGTCCCAACATATCAGCCACTTTATATCCTGCAAGCGTTTTCTGTCACTTCTATAGTCTGTCACCAAGCCATCGGTATTAAACTTGAACTCCAAGAAGCAACGATTTTGTGATTTGACATCGCCTTTGGCAAATTTAATTGGCGCTATGCCTAATCTATTTGTATCTGCATCATATTTGTTCTCAGGTGCATCTTTCAGATAGAAGCGCCCTACACCATCATAGGTCCTCGATATATGTGTCGAGTAAACTTCATACCCTCTGATCTTTCCAGCTCCTAAGAGGTCAAAGAAAAGAGCTATTACATCTTGTTCCTCTCTAGGAACTTTTGTCAAATTCAGATTAGGCAGAGAGAGGTTATCCCTGGCGGATGCTTCATCTTTTATAGTTTCTAGCTCTGCTTCTTGTGTCTCATCAAATAGACCTGGGTTTGGTGTTAAACAATCATCTTCATCCGTGAAGGTGTCATGAATGGAGTTAGCAAAGAAGTTGCCGAAGTCCCCGAACTCTTCGCGGAGGCTCTTGCGCCCTATGTCCGCCTTCAGATTCTGCATATTGAGCAGGATGAAAAATCGGTTGAAGTCTCCTGAGCGGAACTTGAAATCAACCCGCTTCTGTTCGCCAATTTTTTGGCTCTTGGTGGCGAACACGAGCCCATAGTTCAACTGGCCTTCAATTTCCCTTCCCCAAATCTTGTCGTTCTCCACTTGCCAGAATTCAACTCCGCTGACAAATGCTACATACGCTTCCGGCTTATATGCCTTTAGTATTTCTGCATATTGATCGCGCTTCTTATGAGGCAAATTCTTTAGATTGTCGATACGTTTTGTTACGTAATCCGTCACTTGATCCGTCGAGAATTGCTCCCATAGCACGTTCATGGCAGTCTGCGATGGAGAAACCTGACCTTTATCACGAATAATCTTGCTCAATCTAAGGCTAGAGGCTGTTATCAGATGGGGGTACAGGTAGCCAGTTCTTAACTTCTTTGCCGCCAACTGACCATCTAAACCAATCAGAGCTAGAGACGTTTGCAGTGACTTCAAGAACGGGTCTTGCTCATTGAAATCCACATAACCAATGGCTGTATAAAGCCGGAGGATGTCTTGCCATTGTTCCCAAGTTGTTCCATGATTCGCTAAGGTTGCAATGTTTGTCTCATCAGAAAACTGGATTTCGACTGACGATCCGTGGCCAGTATCCAAAACTTCTGGGTCTGGGGCAGATGGCTGAACTTCAGGCATTGGTAGCAAGGGCCTTGCGCCGTTGCACCAACTGAGTGCATCCTCTAGCTTGCCAGCGGTTAATTCACCACTAGTTTTGTCCAGCGTTGTAAGGGAAAGGCTGTTCGAGCCGTAAGAAACAAATGTTGCTCCTACTCCCTTCTCTCCTCGCTGTCTAGCAGTACTTTCGCTATTACCAGCCAAGCCAGACTTCATAGTCGCATATGGAGTGAAAAAGTATCTTGTCACAACATTATTCGTCATTCCTAAACCATTGTCTATGACCTTAATAGAATTGTGTTCAAGATCGATAGTAATTTTGACCGAGGGCACATAATCAGCGCCGTCCGATGACTTGCTGAAGACAGTGAATGCTCTTTCACAAGCGTCTACAGCGTTTTGAACGCATTCATATAAATGATCAAATTGATGATGGTAGCTGCCAATTATCTCTTTGACTTGTTGCCGCATCAATTCCGCTGCGTAAGTGTCAGTAGTATCGCCTAAAATCTTGAGCGGGTTAAAAGAAGCAACTAAAGTGTTATCCATTTTGTTCGTTCCTTTGAGGATTGTCTACAGATGAGAATTGTCCTGTTACTGGTGAGGGCGAAAAGTTTCGTTGATAGATACACTTTAACCCGCCCGCAGCGTCTCAAGCAGGGTCGAGGCTTAGTTGAGGCGGCCAGGAAAGAGCTAGAGAGGGAAGGAGCAAGCACAGTCACATAGCAACCGTTTCCACGCCCTTCTCGCGCAGGACGCTCAATTCCTCCGGCATTGCTTCCAGGACGCGCAGCATTTCTTCCGGCTTGATAGCACAGAGATACACTGAGCCGGGGGGCACCTGGGAAAAGCGACGCCCGATGAAACGATTGCCGCGTATCAGGTTTGAGTAAGTATCAGTATCAAAAAGGCACACGCACT
>JAABUX010008670.1_pt1 | contig 11674 bp, 13 predicted proteins | sample 5561851 | NCBI WGS metagenome assembly JAABUX01 (sample SAMN10711883, study PRJNA513361) | rock metagenome | isolation source: Antarctica rocks | place: Antarctica: Victoria Land, Richard Nunatak red sandstone | collected 2016-01-03 | reverse complement strand
GCAGCTGTGCGTAGCGGTTCCAGAGATCGGCGTCGGAGGGGAGCTTGCGGGGGACGGTCATGGGGCGGATCAGATTACCTGCGGCTTGGCCGGCATATGTATATGAACGCGATACCTGCTGCCACGCGTAACCGGGGCAGATCCCCGGGCGAGGTGGTTGCGCTGAGGACGATGGTGTGATTCACAGCCGGCCTGTCGCTGCTGGACGCTGCATCGCTGGAGGTGTTCTTGCTTGCCGAGTTGCGGGAGGTGGTCGGCCGCCTCGTGGGCGAGGTGCGGCGGTTGCAGTCGGACAATGCGGCCCTGCAGGCCAGGGTGGACGCACAGCAGGTGACGATCACGGCGCTGCGTGCTGAGAACCAGGCGTTGCGCGACGAGGTGGCGCGGTTGAAGGGCTTGCCGCCCCGGCCGCCATCGCGGCCGTCCGGTATGGAGCAGGCGACGCAGCCTGGGGCGGCCGACAAGGGCGCGGTGCGTCCGAAGCTGCCGCGGGGCGCCAAGCGCGATGCCCAGGCGATCACCGCCGAGCGGGTGCTCAAAGCGGCCGTGCCGGCGGGCTCGCGCTTCAAGGGCTACGAGGACATCCTGGTGCGCGATCTGCATGTCTCGGCCGAGGTGATCCGCTATCGGCGCGAGCGTTGGGTGTTGCCATCGGGCGAGACGGTGCTGGCCGGTCTGCCGGCAGGGATCGTCGGCGGGTTCGGTCCGGAGCTGCGGCGCTTCGTGCTGGCCCTGCATGCCCAGGGGCAGGTGACCACGGAGCGGCTTACGGCGTTGCTGAACGGGATCGGCGTCGAGATTTCCAAGCGCCAGGTGGTGCGGCTCTTGGCCGAGCCACTCGAAGATTTCGTGGCTGAGGACCAGGAGGTGCTGCGCGCAGGCCTGGCCACGGCACGCTGGATCACAGTGGACGACACGGCCGCGCGTCACGCCCGCAAGGACGGGTTCACCACCCAGTTCGGCGACAACCGGTTTACGGTGTTCCGGACCGGCACGTCGAAGTCGCGTGAGGCGTTCCTGTCGCTGCTGCGCGCTGGCTACACCGACTACGCCGTGAACGCGGAGGCGCTGGACTACATGCGCGGGCACGGCTTGTCAGGACAGGTGGTCGCGCAGTTGGACGCGCATCCGGCCAAGCTGTTTGCCGACGCGCCGGCGTGGTCAGCGCACCTGGCCCGGCTCGGCATCGACATGCTCGCGGTCACGCCCAACCCCGTGCAGGTTGCGAGCGAGGGCGCGCTCTGGGGGGCTGTTTGCCATCATGGGCTGTTGAGCGAAGCGGTGATCGTGTCCGACGGCGCCGGGCAGTTCCGAGTGGGCGAGCACGCGCTGTGTTGGGTGCATGCCGAACGGCTGGTGCATAAGCTCGTGCCGGCCACGCCCGAACAGCGCCGCGCCGTCGAGGTGACACGCGCGCTGATCTGGTGGCTGTACGCCGACCTGAAGGCCTGGGCGTGCGATCCTTGCCCACGACGGGCCGCAGCGCTGCGGGCGCGCTTCGACCGTATTTTCAGGCGGCAAACCGGCTACGCTAGCCTCGACCGGCTGCTGACCCGGCTGCACCGGCGCAAGTCGGAACTGCTGCGCGTGCTGCAGCATCCCGAGACCCCGCTGCATACCAACGGCTCGGAGAACGACATCCGGGCTTGCGTGACCAAGCGAAAGGTCTCCGGGGGCACCATGAGCACGGCAGGACGCACGGCGCGCGACGTCATGCTCGGCTTGATGAAAACCTGCCGCAAGCTCGGCGTTTCATTCTTCCGCTACCTCGGCGACCGCCTGCACATCCCAGCCGTCATCACCATTCCGCCGCTGCCCGACCTCGTCCGCCAGGCCGCAACAACAGCCTGATTGCCCGGGGATCTGCCCCGGTTACCTGACAGGATCGGTATCCTGTTGTCCCCGCTGACTGAAACCGTCTCAAGCTCCACTCCGAGGCGCCTTGCGTACTCCTCGGCCAGCCGCCATGCAGGACCTGCGAACGGCGGTCCCTTGCCGCTGGTGTTCTGCTGAAGCCATGGATACTCGCCGAGAACCGCGACATGCAGTGACCCGCGCTGCCTTATTGCGTCGATCCGGCTGCTTGCACCGGGCAGCGGCACGGGAACATCGGCGGCCCCGGCCGCAGTTGGCGCCGCTGACAGCAACGCGGCAGCGAGCAGCAAGCCTGGACGGGCGTCCATCCGTATCCTCCGTTCCGGTTCACGGCCAAAATGCGCAACGGCCAGGAGTCCCATAAGCTTGCGCCTATTGCATCCTCCCGGACTGCGGCCAGCAGGCTGTCAGGGCTGGCGGACGTAAGCATAGCGGTGCGCGAGCCACATCGTGCCGGTGCCATCGGCCTTGATGAAGTACTGCTCCTTCATGTCATGGTCCGGCTCCTGGAACGTGACGACCTGCTCCATCCGCATCATCTGGCCCGCGACGTCCGGCCCATCGCCCACGAGGGTCAGGGGGTCGAACACGAGGGTGATCTTGCCGTCGTCACCGCGCGTGTAGCTTGCCGCCGGCATGATCCCGACCGGCGCCCGGGTGTCCATCGAGACATACTTCCAGCGGCCCTCCACGCGGTTGAAGCTGAGGTAGTCCATCCGCTTGATGGCCGCGTCGGAGGCGTCCGACGCCGGGCGCAGGACTTCCTGGAGCATCGACCCGATCATCCGCCGGTCGGCCACCAGCCCCGTCGTCGAGACTGGGGCGGCCTCCGGCGTGGCCCACACCGTCTCCGTCATGTCCTAGAGGCCGGCGCGTTGCACCAGCGCCTGGTTCTCTGGCCCGAGCTCGTTGAGGCGCACGGCCGCGCGGGGCGTCCCCTGGGCGGCGGCGGCCTTCGGCAGCAAAGCGGCGCCCGCAGCGGCTCCAAGCAAGTGACGGCGGTCAATCATGATGAACTCCAGATGTCTGGGGTTGCAGTGCAAGCATCGTGCATGGTCCTTCTACTTTGGCCTCGGCTGTTGCTGGCCTGCAGGCACGCTGGCCTTTTCGTCTGGTGACGGGACCTGCACCCTCACCTTCTGGCCGTCGGCCAAGTCCACCGGAGGGCTGAGCGCGACCTGCTCGCCGCCCTGCAACCCATCGCGCAGCTCGACAGTTGTGCCGAGGTCGCGCTGGATGCTCACGTTCTGCATGTGGACGGCGCCGTCCTGGCCGACCACGGCGACGCGCAGGCCCTGGCCGTTGAACAGCACGGCCTCGTCCGGGATGACGACGCCGGGGTGGCCGCGCGGGATCATGAACGTAACCGTCACGTACAGGCCCGGCCGCAGCCTGCCGTCCCCGTTGGGCAGGTCCACCTCGACCAGCACCGTGCGGGACGCCGGGTCGAGCGCCACGGCGTTGCGCGACACCGTGCCGGGAAAGTCCTGCCCCGGCAGCTCCTGAACCTGCACCCTGGCGGTCAGCCCGTCCCGCAACGCCACCGCGCCGCTCTGCGGCACCTGGACCTGGACGCGCAGCACGTCGTCGCGCTGCAGGGCAAACAGCGGCGTCCCCCCGCTGGCGTCGGCGCTGACCAAGTTGCCCACATCGACCGAGCGGGCGGTGACCACGCCGTCGAACGGCGCGGTGACCTCCAGATAGCCGACCAGCGCCTGCAGCCGCTGCACCGCTGCGGTCTGCGCGGCGATGCTGGCCTCTGCGACCGTCACGGTGGCCTGGGCGGCATCGACCGCGGCCGCGCCGCTCTGCACCCCCGCCTTCGTGGTGTCGGCGTTCTGCCGGGTTTCCCACCCCTGCGCGGCCAGGGTGCTCGTCCGCGAGTTGGTGGCGCGGGCCAGGTCCACGCTGCTCCGCGACGAGACCACGTTCGCCTGGGCCTGCACGAGCCCCGCCTTGGTCTGGCCGAGCTGGGCCGCAGCCTGCGCGAGCTGGGCGTTGAGGTCCGGCGCGGCGATGACGAGCAGCAGGTCGCCCTGCTTGACGCGCGAGCCGATGTCCACCCGGCGCTCGGCCACGTATCCCGTGGCGCGGGCGTACAGCCGGGCCGCATCGAAGGGTGCGGTCGCTCCCGGCAGCGTCAAGGTGACGGGTCCGTCCTCGCGCTTAGCGGTGGCGGTCCGCAGGGTCGGCAGGAAGTCCCCGGCCTGCTGCTGCGCCTCTGCGGCCTGACGGCTGGTGCCCCAGTGCACCCAGGCACCCCAGCCGACGACGCCGATCAGCAGGATAAGGGGGACGGCATAGACCAGCTTGGACGGCCTCTGCCCGCTTCTGCCCGGCATGCCCTGGGGCCGCTCGTCACGGGCCTCTGCCTCGCGCAGCGTGGGGCTGGGCGGCTTGGCGCCGCTCTGTCGCCCATCGGCCCCGCCCGCCTCCGCGCCCCACGGACCGGGCAGCGTCGCGTTGGCGTCCGCCTCCTTCCCGGCGCCTGGCACCTGCCTCCGTGCTGCCAGCCGCCGCAGTTCGTCGATGGTCGCTCGCTGGTCCATACCGGGCCTCACACGTAGTCCGCGGGGGCCTTGGCCTCGCCACGGCGCAGGGTTGCATACAGGAAGGGCACGAACATCAGCGTCGAGCAGGTCGCGAACGCCACGCCGCCCATCACCGCACGGGCCAGAGCGGCGTTCTGCTCGGACCCGTCACCCAGGCCGAGCGCCATGGGGATCAGCCCCACGAACATCGCCAGCGCCGTCATCAGCACCGGGCGCAGGCGCTCCTTGCCGGCCTCCATCGCCGCGTCCACGGCGCTGGCGCCGGTCTCCTCCCGGTGCTCGCGGGCGAAGGTGATGAGCAGGATCAAGTTGGCGCAGGCGACGCCTACCGACATGATGGCCCCCATCAGCGACGGGACGCTGAGCGTCGTCCCAGTGGCGAACAGGCTGACCATAATGCCGCAGAACGCGGTTCATCCGCGCTTTTGGTGCAGCTTGAGGCCGGTAGGGGCGCGCAAACCTCTGAGTACACTGCGTCTTTCGACTCTGATAGCTGCCAGCGCCGGAGGCTGACGGCAGCGCCGGATACAAGCCGATAATCTCAAGTTGTTTCAACAAGGTAGTAGACAAGTGCCTTGCTTGTCCTGCACCAAAACAGCGGATGAGCCCCTGATTGACGGGCTTTCCCACCTTGATTGGGTTCATCCGCGTTTCTGGTGCAGTTGGGTTACGGCATGGTGCTTACCTCCTGTCACCTCGGTCAGGCAGCGTGCAGGACGCGGCTGCGCAACAGGTCGAACTTGGCACGGCCATACATCTGCCGCTTCAGCAGCTTCAGGCGGTTCACGTGTCCTTCGGTGGGGCCGTTGCTCCACGAATGCGTCAGCGCCGCACGGACCGCATCGCTGTCGCGCGACAAGCCTTCGGCGAAGCCGCGCAGTCCCGTCATTTGCGCCCCGCCCAGCCACGGATCGAGCGCGTCGGCATCGCGCTCGCGCACGAGCCGGGCGAAGGTGTTGGCGAGCTCCGCCGCGAGGCGGATGTCGGGCGAGAGCGCAGCGAGCGTCCGGGTGAACCGCTGGTCAGCCCGGCTCAGCGATGCTTCCTCTGTTGTCAGCAGGCGCGCGGCACGCCGGCTGGAGGGCACGCGCCACGATGGCAGCCCACGCGCGGGCTCAGCGCAGACCGCGTCCAGTCCGCGCCGCCGGATGGCCCAGCGACGTACGACGTCGTATCCGCCTTCGAAGCCTCGCTCCTCGCGCAGTCCGCGCCAAAGCTCGGCCGCGTTGCGGCAGCCCTCGGACCAGCGCCGCTCCATGTGGCCGAGATGCTGGTCGAGAACACTCCGGCCCGGCGCCCGGCGGTATGGCGCCGCTTCCCCGGCCCGCAGCCACCGGCGCACCGCGTTGCGCCCCATGGCCAGCCGGCGCGCGATGCGGCGGATCGGCACGCCCTGCCGGTGCAGTTCGGCAACTGCGCCGTAGCGGGCCTGGCGGCGCTCCTGCCGATCGGCCTTCCGCCGCTCTGCCTGGGTCGGTGCTGACCCGTCCGGCGGCGCTTGTGCCGGAACGCGTCCGCCAACGGCGCAGATGTGAGCCGCCTCGCGCAGCTGACGATGGTGCCGGTCGAGCAGCTGGCGAAGCGCGTCGGAACAGTTGACGAGCAGGTGCCACCGGTCCGCGACCTGCGTTGCTCCCGGCGCGCCGGCGCGTATGCCCTCGGCGTAAGCACCCGAACGGTCACGGCTTACAATCGCGACCTGGTCCCCGTGTTGCCTCAGCCATGACGCCAGCGTGTCGGCGCTCCGGTCGGGCAGGAGGTCTATCACACGGTGCTGCTCAAGGTCGCAGATGTTCGTGCCGTAGCGCCGGCCGCGCAGCCATGCCCAGTCATCGACCCCGATGACCCGCGGTGGCGAGAACACGACGGCGCTCGTCCGGATCATGCGCAGCAGCGTGTTGCCGCTGATTGGCACGCCTAGCAGCGCGGCTCGGCGTGATCCGGGTTCGCCGCCATTGCCGCAGGCAATCCGTCTGCGAAGCAGCCGGTCGCCAAGCGACCGGAGGGCGCAAAGCCAATATGGCGCTGCATGTCGCCGAGGCGTGTGGTGCGGCGCGCCCGCGGCGGCCCAACCTCGGGCAGGCGCTCGGTGAAGATTTGGCGCGGGCAACTGGCGGTCGTGCACCGGAACCGCCTTGCCCGTACCTGGACAGTAACGGCGCCCCCCTGCCAGGGCAGGTCAGCCAGCATGCGGGTGTAGCGGCTGTGGATCTGCCCGGAAAGGCTGCCGCAAAGCGGGCAGGCACCCTGGGACGACGTGGGCACGGTGACGATGATGATGCGGTCGGGCGCGGGCAGGACCTGCACGACCGACAAACCTGCCGAGATCAGCGGCAGCAAAAGACGGGACAACGTGGGGTATCAAGCCTCCAAAAACCTCCATCCCATGTGGTCCCTGGCCGCCCCAGGTTCCATCCAATTGCACCAGAAACGCGGATGAACCCTTGATTGTCGCGCTGCACGGACTGGACGTCGCAACAGGAGGCGCTCGTCCCGGCGATGGCGCGGCTTGCGCGGCAAGACAGGGCGGCGTGGGCGCGCCCGGCGGGACCGGGCGCCTTGGCGCATCGCTCCCAACCCCTGAGGGCACGCCCAGCTCCCAACCCTAACTGATGTAATGACAGTGACATTACATGGTGCTAGGATCAGAGCTTGTGGAGGATGCCATGCCTGAACCTCACGTCCAACCCGAGGCCGCCCCGCGCCGCGACACGCTCAATCTCCGGATCAAGCCGGAAGAACGTAGCCTGATCGACCGCGCCGCCACGCTGACCGGCAAGACCCGGACGGATTTCGTGCTCGAGGCGGCCCGCAATGCGGCGGAGGACGCGCTGCTCGACCGCACGGTGTTCACGGTGAGCCCCGAAGCCCATGCCGCCTTCCTCGCCAAACTGGATGAGCCGACGCAGCCCAACCCGCGCCTTCAGCGCACGATGCATACCGTGCCGCCCTGGGAGTAGCTGTGCCGCTGTCGCGGCCCGAGCCGCTCACCGAGGCGCATGACCTCACTGCATTCAGTTCCGGCGTCAGCTCGCTCGATGACTGGCTGAAGCGTCGTGCCCGGGCAAACCAGGTCAGCGGCGCCTCCCGGACCTTCGTCATCGCCGAAGGCCCCAAGGTGATCGGCTACTGCGCACTCGCCTCGGGGGCCATCGCGGTCGGATCCGGCGTCGGCCGCTTCCGCCGCAACATGCCGGACCCAATCCCGGTTGTGGTGCTCGGCCGCCTAGCAATCGACCAGTGCCAGCAGGGCAGGGGGCTAGGCCGCGCGCTCTTCCGCGACTGCGCCCTGCGCGTCGCTCATGCCGCCGACACGATCGGCATCCGTGGCATCGTCGTGCATGCCATCTCCGAGCAGGCGAAAGCCTTCTATCTCGCCCTCGGCTTCGACCCGTCGCCGCCTAGCGAAGCCTGAAAGAAGCGACCCGAGGCGGGGAACGCATGAGGCGGGGTCGCCGGGACGGAATCGAAGGAGGTGCGCCCCCAGGGATCAGGAAGCATTAGATGACCGTCAGTGCAGCAGCCATCGCCGAAGCCGGCCAGGTCCACCCTTTCGTGCGCAACTTGGCGGAGCTTGCCGCAGCCGCCGTCGAGGGCCGGCTGGAGGCCACGCAGACCTGGGACGGCGGCCTGCCGGCCCACTTCGGCAAGCAGGCTTGGCGCCCCTCGCGCGAGCGCGAGGCGCAGGCGGTCGAGGCCGTGGAACGCCAAATGCTGCAAGCAGCCGCAGCCGCCCGCGCCGACACGCGCGTGCGCCGGGACACGGACACGCAGGCAGCAGCGCTTCAAGAGCAGCAGGCGGTCTTCGCCCGACATGCCAGCGCAGGCCGGGACTGGAACAGCAGGCAGGCCATGAAGACCGCGGTGCAAGCCACGGGCAGCGACACCGAGAACGCCCTCCTGGCCGCGATGCGGTCGCTGTGCATCCTGCCCTGGCCGACGCCCATATTGCGCTTGATGATGCGCCGCCGCGGCTGGCTCTAGAGCCAGCCTCCAGGGCTGCGGGAACCCGCCGTCCCGGGCGATGGAGCACCCCACAAGCCATCGGCCGAGCTGCACGAATGGAACTGCCGAGAACAGAGACCAGGGGAGGCAGAAGCCAGACCCAGTGAACAGCGCCGCGCGTCACCGAGGACGACCGGCGACGGGAACGCAAGCGCGTGGCCGCGTGACGGCAAAGACCCGGCGGTTGGGCAAACCATGCTACAACCGCCGGACGTACGGAGAGCCAGCGTGAGCATCGCCCACATCGCAAGCATCCCGACCGACCTCACCGCCGAACAGTTCCTGGCCACCGACCAGCACTCCTTTGGGGACGCCTGGCGCTATGAACTCGTCGCTGGCGAGGTCGTCGCCCACGCCGCCCCATCACCCAGGCACGCGGCCATCCTGGCTGGCCTGATGGGAGCGCTGGCGAACCGCCTCAAGGGACGGCCCAACGGCTGCGTCCCCGAAGCCGGGAGCGGAGCCGTGCCGAGGCGCGGACAACGCAACACGGCCCGGATCCCCGACGCCCTCGTCCGGTGCGGCGAACATCCACGCGTCACCTTCGAGATCATCTCGCCGTCCGAGCTGCGCGACTGGCAAGGCCGCGACCAGAAGCGGCACGACGTCCAGGACGTCCAAGGCGTCGTCGAGATCATCGAGCTGTACCAGCGCCAGATGGCGCTGCACACCTACCGGAAATCGCCCGACGGCACGTGGACCTTCGAGTCCGTCGGCGGAGCCGAAGCCATGCTCGAGATCCCGTCCCTCGGCATGGCCATACCCCTGGCCGAGATCTACGAATTTGCGACGCTCGATGACGATGGCGAGTGACCAACCCATCGCCGGGATCACGTTCTTCCTGGCCTGACCAGCCAAGGCGGAAAAAGGCCCGCCGCAGCCAGGACGGTCGGCTCTCATAAGCTCGGCGGGCCGTCCTGGAACCGCGACCGACCCTCCCGCTGACGCGGTGCCGGCCGCGGCCGTGCACCAGTCGCGCCGCCAATCCTGCAAAGAAGGCAAGACACGGGGAAGACGGATGAACGAAGGGCGCAGCCACCGCGCCCCTTGGAACAGGAGCAGGCAGATGTCGCAGGCCAAGGGCTACACGCTGACGGGAACGCTGGCCAGCGTCGAGAAGGCCGCCACCATTAAGGACGAGACCTACCTCAAGGGCCGCCTGACCTTCGTTACCGCCGCCGGCGCCACCCGCACCTGCACCGCCATGTGCTTCGACCGCGCCCTGGGGGAGGTTGGCGGCAACTTCGTCGAGGGCGCGACCACCCTGTTCGGCGTCTTCGACGGGCCCGTGTTCGTCGCCCTGCGCAAGCAGGGACGCAAGGCCGAGCCCAGCCCGCAGCCGGCCGTCAGCGGACACCACCGCTGGCAGCGCCACGGCGCCGGCAACGAGGGGCGCAAGGTGCTCTGGATCGAGCCGAAGACCCGCGCCGGACAGCCCGCGGCCGCGTGAGAAGCAAACAGGCAACGAGGACGGCAAGACCCGGGCGGGGGCGGCGACGCCCTCCCCAGAGAGAAGCACAGCGCGCCGCCCGACCCTCACCGGGCAGCCGGGCCGCAGGCACGAACCACGAAGGAACAGAAGCCATGAGCATCCCGACCGACGCGGGCTACACGATGACCGAACTCCGCCGCGACTTCCCAACGGTCGTCAGGCACGACGACCCCCGCGCCGTGGCATGCGGCGCGGCCGGCCTGGCCGTGCGCATCTGCGAGCACCGCGCGGCGGCCAGGCACGACCACGCCGCCGTCATGGACCGGGGCATGCGGGCGATCCGCGCGGCCTGGCTGGCCCATCGGCCGACGTCGGAGGGCGGCGACGCCGACGCCTTCGCCATCGCGATGAAAGCGATGCTCGACGACCCGGCCGTGAGCTGGGCCGACATCGGACGGCCGGTGATGGCGCTGGCGTCGCTGGGGCGATCGCTGGACGCCGGAGAGCATGCGACCGCCGACAAGATCGCCTCCTCAGCTCTCCAGGCCCTAGCGGGCATCGCGGACGTCACGGCGATCGACATGGCGCAGGCTATCGGCAAAAGCGCGACCCCGCGATGCGGGACCGGGGCTACGTGCGCGCAAGCCGCGCGCGGTTCGCCGAGGTGGTCAACACGGTCATGGAGGCCTCTGCCAGCCCCGTGCGCTACGACCCGCGCTCGTACGAGGCCATGGGCGTGGACACGGAGCCGATGCGCAACGTCGCGCGCGTCCTGGCCGACAAGCTCGACAAGCGGCAGTTCGTGGTCATGGACGCCGAATGGACCCGCCGCACCATCGACGCCGAGATGCAGGCCGCCGCCGCACGCCGGGATGCCACCTTCGCCGCCCTGCAGAAAGCCGACCAGCGCCTGCGCGGCATCGCGCAGGACGCAAGGCGGAGCAAGGCCGCCAACGCCAAGCTGCCGCCAAACCTGCGGCTGTCGCCGGGGCGCGTGCTCGCGCAGAAAGCCCAGGACCTGGTGATGAGCCGGATGCTCAGCGTGCGCCGCAACCGGCTGGCAACCAGGTTCGTCGACGAGGCGACGCTGACGGCGCTGCGCCATATCGCCGCGGCGAGCCAATGTCGCAAACGCCGACGAACGCACCGGCGCCTACACCGATGCCTGCGCCGCAGGCGCAACCCTCAGCGGCGACCAGGACACCACAGACGGCGGGACTGGCGGAGCCGGCAGGGGCAGCGACGGGCCGGACGCAGAGCGCCCTGATCCAAGCGGCGTCACAAAGGACAGAGTCTTGGAACCGTGGGATGGTCCCAGGCCCAACGCTTCCGTTCTGGTTGGAACGCCCCGCGCAGCAGCTCGACCTGGACGATGAGGCCACCCCCGAGCCGCAGCGAAAAATGGCTACGACCAGACAAGCCCTGCGGCCTTGGGAACTGACCCACGCACCCGGCAGCATCATGGCTGGCGTCGCCGCAGACATGAAAAGGGCAATCACCACCTTGGCGGAGGCATCCGGGGGCGACGGGCCCGCCTTCGTCGACGCGCTCGATGTCATGATGCGGGAGATGGTCGCCAGCGCCGCCCGCAGGCGCGAGCAGGAAGCGACGAACGCACTGGAGCGCGAAGCAGCCGAAACGAGGCGGCGAGGCACCGCCGCCCTAGGACCGCGCGACACACCACCGCGGTCTTATGTAGCAACCGCCACTGACGTGCTGGGGGTTGTACGTGGCGGCCGATTGTGGGAACAAGGTTGCAGGACCGACTTTCTGGCGGGTGTCATGGCGCAGCATTTCCTACTCTCTGCTG
>JAABUX010008668.1_pt1 | contig 11675 bp, 16 predicted proteins | sample 5561851 | NCBI WGS metagenome assembly JAABUX01 (sample SAMN10711883, study PRJNA513361) | rock metagenome | isolation source: Antarctica rocks | place: Antarctica: Victoria Land, Richard Nunatak red sandstone | collected 2016-01-03 | reverse complement strand
GCGCGTGGGGTTGGCAACCGCTCCCGGTTCAGGGTAAACTCTTTTCAAGGCGTAGCTCCTTCAGGTGTAAGCAACCGAAGGCTACGCCGCCTTTATTTCATTTCCCCCGAACATCGGCACGAGCTCCCGCAGAAATATCGACGCCGGGCTTACAGGGCAGTTCATGTGTGGAAATCCACGTCGAACCGAATTACGATAATGACCTCGACCCGCGCGATGTCCGAAAGCATAGATTCGATCGAAATGGATACCGCGTATCAGCGTCCTTACGACGGAACGCGCTATGGGCAGCGCAAGTCAATAACACCGATCCCGCACGATCCAAATGTTACACAGCTTCGGATCCGCTTCGTTCCCCGCAGCGCTAGTGGCAAGGATGCGGTCTACATGCGCCCTTCATCGACCGCTTTTCAATCAGCCGCAACAACAGTTGCTCGCGTCTTGCCTCAACTTCATGCTGCGACTTAAGTTGGCGCACTATTCCCTAAACTCGCTCCCGGCGTCGACGACGAAAGACATGAAATACGGAGAGAGATATGCCAAGGGTCGCAAGAACAAAACCCATGATGAGCAAGAAGCCTGCGAAGGTCATATCTGCCAGGGCTACGTGTCACTACGGCTTCATTTCGAACGTTTCATTACCGTGAAACATCCCCGAGGAATCAACAAAGTCGCCACTCCCGACAATGTCTCCAGCATTATTGATTGCGATCGCGCTGTTAATCTTCCAACCGCTATTTGCCGGGATTAAGTCGTTCAAGTCGTAAGATGCTCCGTTTGTGTATAGGAACGCTGTAACGTATTGATCGACATCGTCCTTAATGTTGCCGACGATTTGGTCTTTAAGATTTACAGCAAGCGCCTCATAGGTACCGTTTAACTCACCCGCTGGGCGCGGAAGATACGATGAGCAACTGCAAGCGTTTTGATATAGAAACGACATACCCGGTCCGGTGTTCGATGGAGCCGGTTCCGCGAATCCGACGATGTCGCCATTTTGGTTCACCGCTTCTGCCACAGAAGAGAAAGTTACAGGCAGTGCTGGTGAAAGAATCGGTTTAGCGTACCCGAACATACTGAAGCGGACGGCTCCAAACGCGCATACCCATTGCATATCTGATCGTACCCGACGATCAACGCTGCATCGTTAATACCATTCGCGGAAGACACTTGGTGGAAAGAGCACGTCGCGTTAAGCCCAAGCAATGGATGGCGGCGCTCCTTTGGATCTGGTCCGAAAACAGATGCCTGCTGAACGTGTTTCGGATCCGTATTTCCGCTTACGCCGACGGAAATGTCGGAGTTATTGATTGCATACGCCTCTGCGCCATTGTCATAACCATCCCAGTATAGTACGGGATAGACACCATTATTAAGTTGCCACGTAACATTGCCGGTGAAGGTTGGGAAGTTAAACCCTTTCTCATAGTATCCAGCCACGCCGCCCGTATCATTAAGCGCGGTGGCAAAGCCATACGAATACGTGTTGTTTGTCGTCGTTAGATCCGCACTTACTGAGTGTTCCACACCGTTAGGGTCATTAACGAATGGTTGCGACAACTGGAGCTTGCCGATAGATACCAAGAAGAATTTGCCCTAAGTTATTAATGTCTGTACCGAAGCAATATCCTGCGCAATCAACTTTCAGGATTGTCCGGTAGTGTAATGCCTGCGGCACAAACGTTGGCCTAAAGGTGATTGAGGATGGTCTTGCACGCGAACGCTCCAGTAACAGTCGCCTAGTTAAACTGACCCGATCGTAACTAAGGGACTGCCTTTGAAAGGAGTCCCGTGTTGCGGTTGCGGCGACGTGAGGGACTACCGGAGATGTCAATAACGTGGCTGTCACGGATGTGGCAGCAAGTACGACGAAAGCAAACACAATACATCAGCTTGAGCAGAACACAATATATCACCTTCAGCAGTGGAACTCTTAGCAGGCTGCGGAAATAGCGGGCATTCTCGTTACCCTGGTAAGCGATCAGGACGATTTCAACCCGCTTTCAAGCGGTATTTTCGTCGTTTAAGCGACAAAGAAGTCGGTACCGCTTTTGAATATGACTCTCGATCTGTCAGCCATTCCAGCGGCTTACGGAGTCGCTTCGTCCGCTTCCGCTTTATCCGAGACCGGCGAGCATTTGTCTCGCTACCAGCACCGGCGTCGCCGCCTGTGGCGATGCCGTCCGCCTCGGGCGCTCGGGCGATCTCCCGGTACGAAGCGCCGGCGGCGTCGAGCCGCTTGATCTTTGCGAGCGCCTCCTGCTGCCGCTCGTCGGCGACAAGCCGGCTGCCGTCGCGGTTCCAGCCGAAGGGCGTCGGGCCGTAGACGTCCCCGCGCGCACGTTTATGCGCGAGCGCCGTAACCGTTCGCTCGGCGATCGCTTCGCGCTCCCACTGCGCGACCACGCCCAGCATGTTGACGACCATGCGCCCGGCCGCAGAACCCGTGTCGAGCGACTCAGACACGGAGACGAGCGCCGCGCCCGATCGCGCGAAGAGGTCAAGCAGCTCAGCGAGGTCGCGCGTCGAGCGCGTGAGCCGGTCGAGTTTGAGGACGACTACGGTGCCCATCGTGCCGGCGCGGACGCCGTCGAGGATGGCACCGAGCGCCGGGCGCGCAAGCGTCTTGGCGCTGACGCCTTGATCGACGAGGATGTCGTCTAGCACGAGACCGGTCGCGATGGCGAACGCCTCGATCCGGGCGCGCTGCGCATCGAGCGAGACGCCGTTTGTTGCCTGGTCCTCGGTCGAGACGCGGCAGTATCCGATGACTCGAGCGGCGGGCGGTGCGGACGATGTAGGACGACGGCGCTGCTTCAAGTACCCCACCTTTTGTACACGAACGGTCGTTCGTGTACAGAGGTGGACACTTGAAGCAGCGCCGTCGTCATGCATCGTCCGCACCGCCCGCCGCTCGAGTCATCGGATACTGCCGCGTCTCGACCGAGGACCAGGCAACAAACGGCGTGTCGCTCGATGCGCAGCGCGCCCGGATCGAGGCGTTCGCCGTCGCGACCGGTCTCGTGCTCGACGACATCCTCGTCGATCAAGGCGTCAGTGCCAAGACGCTCGCGCGGCCGGCGCTCGGCGCTATTCTCGATGGCGTACGCGCCGGCGCGATCGGGACGGTCATCGTCCTCAAGCTTGACCGGCTGACGCGCTCGACGCGCGACCTGGCCGAGCTGCTCGACCTCTTCGCGCGCTCGGGCGCGGCGCTCGTCTCCGTGTCTGAGTCGCTCGACACGGGTTCCGCGGCTGGCCGGATGGTCGTCAACATGCTGGGCGTCGTCGCGCAGTGGGAGCGCGAAGCGATCGCCGAGCGGACCGTGACGGCGCTCGCGCATAAACGTGCGCGCGGGGACGTCTACGGCCCGACGCCGTTCGGCTTCAGCCGCGAGGGAAGCCGCCTGGTGGCCGACCAGCGGCAGCAAGAGGCGCTCGCTAAGATCAAGCGGCTCGACGAGGCCGGCGCTTCGTACCGGGAGATTGCACGAACGCTCGAGGCGGACGGCATCGCCACACATCGTGGCGGCCGGTGCTGGCATGCGTCGTCGGTACGGTCGGTCCTTCGATCGCGATCGGCTGTCGCTGAGCAAGCTTGGTCGCAGCGGCGGAGCGTTGGCGAAGTTGAAACCGGGTTCGCGCCGAACGGAGATCGAACATTAGGTTATGGCGGCAAGGCTTACTAGCCTCGGGAACGTCAAACGCGGCGTTGAGGTTTACCGACTAGCGGCCAAACTGCTTCTAGACGAGTGCCCTGGTCAAGCAGCGGCTCGGGCGTACTACCAAGTGCATTCGGTCGCGCAACACGTCGCTTTGCTTATAGGGCCACCTCTTGAGTCGGTAAGAGATGGGGCAAGACTGGGAAAACTGCTGCATTCGGACGTCGTGGTGGTCGTTGAGCATGTGTACAAGAACCGACTTAAGAGGGGGGAGACGATCCCTCTGAACACAGACTTCAACGCCGCCCTCAACCAGGCCGATAGCCTATATAAGGCGCGTATGGAAGCGGATTACCGGCCCCATCTGCCTTTCTCTAAAGAGCGAGCATCGAAACTACTCGTACAGGCGCATGCGTTGACATTGATGCTCACCGCGGAAGCCGAGTTCATCGAGCGCAACCAAAAGCAAGGAACGTTCACGATATGAAAAGAGGAATGTCATGAGCTCAGCGCTTGCTACTGCGGCCCAGGGGGACGATGCGCCTCCGGGCACGACTATCGACGCGGACCCTGCGACTCGGGCCTTTTATCGCTTGCTAGACTCGAACTTCGGTGAATCCTGGCGGCCTAATGATGACATCCGTTATGCCTCGGAGCTTGGGTTCCGCGCTGTCGATGTCATCGCACCCCTTCAAGATCACGAACGCCTCTACGAAACTGCGTCCGAAATTGAGACTTCAATGCGACTTGAGCACAACGCTCGCGTGCTGATCTTTGTCGTCGATGACCGACCCGACGACGTCAACTCGGCGTAGTCGTCCTAGCCGTAGACTGGCTGCTTACGAAGCTCGTCGCGTTCTTCAGCGAGTTCTCGGACGCGATCGCGGAAGCTGCTGATCCGGCCCTCGAGCGAAGCCATCTCCGCCCGCGCCGCATCCATTGGGTCGATCGAGGCGCCGCTTGCGCGCGCAGCATGAAGAATCTCGTTCGCGACAGCGATCGCCGGGCGTGGTCGATGCGCGCACGCTTCTCTTTCGGCGGTGATTGACATGAATCTACGATTGGCGGACATGGCGAGAGGAACCTTGGCTTAACCTGACGACGAAACTGCCTCTCCGGCGCTGGCGGCGTTGTCGCAGATCGCCCCGCTGAACAACCCGACGATCTGGCCTGGGCACATTGCCATATCGAGGTTGCCACGGCGGGTTTGGCCGCGTCGTGTGGCTCGCGGTATAATGCTCTCGTATCAGGCCAGCCCCTTGCACCGAATTACGCGGGACGCTCACAAGGCGTCCCGTTCCGTCGTGCTCGTCGAGCCGCGCGTTCGTCTCCAGCCCGGCCGACGGCGGCCCGCTGCGCCCCGACGACTTCGTGTGCGTACGTCGCCAGCGTTGTCGATGACGATGAGTGCCGGAGCACCGCGGCCACCGTCGCGAGATCCTCGCCTTGGCGAAGTAGTACCGTGGCCGTGGTATGCCGCGCGGCGTGCAGCTTCGTGAGCTCCAGGCCGGCGCGCTTGGCGACCCGGCGCACGGCGTTCCCCAGCGACCCGGGCGACGGATAGCCACCGAGCGGCGGAGCGAAGACGAAGCCTTCGTCCCGGTACGCGGTGCCGCCGAAGAGTTTCTCGGCTGCCTGACGGGTCCGCTGTGTGCGTAAGGCCGCGATCGCCGCGGTCGAGAGGGCGACGCCCTTCACCGAGTCTTGCTTCGTGCTTTTGTACCAGGTCCGGCCCGGCACCTGAGCGATGGCGCCGCGGATGGTCGCGACGGCGCGCCCCAGGTCGACGTCGTCCCAGCGCAGCCCGGCCAGCTCTCCCCGCCGCAAGCCCGTCTCAAGGACGAACGCGATGAGCGGGCCGATGCGGTAGCGCTCCGCCGTATCGAGCAGCGCATCGACTTCGTGCTCTTCGAACGCCTTGCCAGGGCGCCGTGAGCCGGCGGGCGGTCGAGCGACAGCGGCCGGGTTGCGCGAGACGAGCTCCAACCGCAGCGCCCAGTTTAAGGTGGCCTGCAGCAGCCCGTGCACGTGCCCGACGGTCCGGGGCGACAGTGGCCGGGGCTTCCCTGGCGCGGCGTTCTTGGCGCGGCCGCGGCGTGTCGTCCCGCCGGCGCGCATCAACTGCGCGTAGTACGTCTCGAGCTGCAAGGGCGAAAGATCGGCGACGCGCGTCTCGCCGATGCGGTCGCGGATGTACGAATCCCAGAGCTGCTGATAGCGGTGCGTCGTGGTGTCCGAGAGGCCGCGCTCCCGGCATGCGGCGATGTGCCGGTCGCCGAGATGGTTGAGCGTGACGCGGTCCGGAACGAAGCGGACGCCGGCGTCGCGTTTTTCGATGGCTTTGACCAGCGCGGTCTTCGCCAGCTTCTTGGTCGGATACACGCCGATCGTGACGCGGCGCGTGCCGGCTGTACCGCGAACCCCGCGGTCGGCGACGCGAACGCGGTAGAGGCCCGAGGGAAGGCGATCGACCGACATGTTATTTTGTCACCGCGGCCGTTGCGCCGGCGAACAACCAATGCGCGTTCTCGTTCTGCAACCGACGTTCGTCCTGCTTCCGGAATCGCCTAAGATCGTCGAGGGCGGCATTTCGTTCGTTAACGATAACGATCGCTTGAAAATTGTGCTGAAACCGAAACGTCGCTTCCGCGAAATTGCGGCCAACGGAGGCGCTGTCGCCAAAAGCCGCAGCGGCAAACGGCATGGAGAACGCCACGCGTATAATCCCGTGAAGACTTGTGGCAGCGTCATTAAGGCGGTCACTTGAGCGCCAATACTGCTCGAATCGCCCAAGGGCAAAGCGAGCCTCTCGGTTCTTCCGCCCGAGTTCCCAGGAATTCAGAAAATCACGCACTGCGGCTTCGTCCTGCGTAACGGCATGATCGAGCCGGTGTTGCTCAAAGGAAAGATGCCGTACTTTTGTTTCCATTGTGACAACATCGCCGACGTTATTCATCGACTCCATCGAGTCGCGCAGGTCATTTCGGGCGTGATTCCACGCATCAATCGTCGGATCTATGCTCGACAACCAGCTAGTGAATGTCGCTTCGTACTTGCGGTCGAAGGCGATGCTACGTTCAATGCGTTCCAGGCGCGCGACATGCTTCTCATGCTGCCGATAGATCGCGATCGAAAGGATGACGAGCAGTAAGCCCATACCTGCAGCAGCGACTTTCATAGCGGTAGATATGCTGCGTTTCCGCCTGCCGCCGCACTGGATGCATTCGCTTGAGCTTACGCTATTCAGCGCTCCGCAGGATCCGCACTCGACGAACTGTCTTGGCACGTCATAAACCGCCGCATTGGAAAACAAGGATGATGTACCGGCCGCTTACACGTGCAGAACGACGCTTCAAGCCCGCAGGTGATGTCCCCATCGACGCTAGACGGCGCCCTTCCGTCGCTCGCGCTCCAGAGCTTGCACCGCGAAACGACTCACAATCATGCCCTGCGATTCACCACGGCGTTCTGAGAGCTCCCGAAGAGCCACGATCGCGGCGGGCGTTAAGCTAATGCCGACTACGCGCGTACGCTCTCCAGGTGGTTTCGGCGGCCGTCCGGTTCTTGGCACGGACATAATTATACTCGCGAACACAACGGCCGTCTACCGCTTGACTTATCCTCGCGAGTTTTGTACCATAATCATGTAATAAGCAAACGCGGCTCGCGCCGTCTTGTACACGTCGCGAGCCACTTGAGGAGAACGAGCATGACCTCGATCGCCCCCGCCGCGCGTTTCGCGGCGCCACTTTCCCCATCCCACATCGGCGCATCGGTCGCCGCCCAGCGCGCCCGAGTAGCCCTGTGGCTCATCCTGGCGGACCAGGACGACGTGTGGTCCGTCTTCGATGACCTCACGGACGAAAAGCTCGACGCCTTCGCATCGACGGCCTATGCGATCGTCGCCGACCGAGCGATGCGCGCCCACGAACACGGCCGTTGCGGCTCGTCGTGCAGCTTCTGCCCCATGCCGGCTGGCGAGGCGGCTCTGTGAGCCCGGCGCAGAACACGAGCTTCGTTCGCGACGCCGTGGAGATCGTCGATCTCGAAGCGCGCGCGTACAACGATTTGGATAAGGCCGCGTACTTGCGCGGGTTCGTTCGCGGACCGCTCGTCGCATCGGGCCGCAAGAGCGCCCGCGTCGCCGACCTCGAGATCAAGCTTAGGCCTCGCACAGTCATCCGCTGCCTGTGCCATCGCGTCGACGTGTCGCAGTGCGCAACGGCGCTCGCCGGCGAGGCGATACGCGTCGAGAGCGTGCCGTGCGACCCGAGGCTCACGATTCGCCGCGTGGAGGCGCAGTGATGCGGCTCAGAGCGATCGATCGACGCATCCGGCTCGCGTTCGTGCTTGAAGCGCTGAGCGAGGCGGAACTCCGCGGCCTCGAACGCGGTATCGAGGCACCTTTCGGAGAGGACGGCTATTCCGGATTTGGAGCGGTGCTCCGACGCGCGATTGACATCGGCGCCGTGCCGTGGCAGTTCGCTTATGAGGCCGATCCAGACGACGGGCGGGCGCCGTACGAGTTGATTATCGATGGTACGCGCGCCGTCATACATTACGAACACGCCGAGTTTTTCGGACTCACTGAACGCGAGTACGACGGTCTCATCGAGGCTAGTCAAATCGACCGCGAACAGGACACGGTGTTGACCTTCGGTGGCATACGGGCAGCGTTGATCGACGGCTCGATCATCGATTATATTGCCGGCACCCCTGGTCGCCGGCGGCACGACGATGATGAGGATGGCGAATGAGCGCGCAGCTACAGCTCACCGTCACGCTCGATGTCGAGCAGATCGATCGCCTGGCCGCGCGCATTGCGCTCATCGTTAGCGAGCAGCTCGTGGGCGCTATGCAACAGGCCGCGCAGCCGGCGGCGGCCGCTCCGGTCGCACATCTCGACGAGCGGCGCAGTCGCGTCGAAGACGACACCCGGCCGCTACGCGCCGTCTCGCCGTCGACGTCGGGGCGCGGAAGCGCCATCACGCCGCGGCAATTGGAGATCCTTGAATCGTGGCGCAACCGACGCGCACTCGAAGACGCCGTTTTCAGCGTCGTCGGAAACGACGTCGACCTCGCCGACCTTTCGAAAGCCGAAGCGTCAAGCATTCTTGACGCGCTCACGCCTGCGGAACATCGCCGGCCGGCGTCGGGCGGTCGCCGATGAGTAGCATCGAGCCGAACCTCATCTGCGGCGCCTGCGGGACGCGCTGGTATTCGGCCGCGCGGCAGTTTTGGATCGGGCGGCGCTGCTCGCGCGCCGGCTGCGACGGTACGCTTGAGGCCGCGGAGGCGGTGCGCTTGGTCGACGTTTCACGTCCACGTAGCACGGACGACGAGTCAGAGATCGACGCGGGATAGAGTGCAGGGGACGGAAGCGGAACGAAAACTTTATGAAAGTTCACATTCGGCGATGTTGCGCGCCGGAATGACGCATGATACCCTCGATGTGTTACTACGCGCGGTGCCCGACGTTGCCGATCGTGCAGCGTTCGCGCGCGTGCTCGAGCAAGTCGGCCACCTGTACCCGCACGCGGAGCTCACCGTAAACTATCAATTTGGCCGGGTGCGTGACGTGACGCTTCTGCTGAAGGCGAGGATCGCCGAAGATGACACGTTGGCCCAAAGTTTAGCGCGGCGGCGACGGTAACGCTGACCGACGCACTCGTTAGACCGCTGTCGACTGTGAGCCGTGCAGGGCATGCAAGCCCGGTATCGTTCTCGCAACGTTGCCGGCGATAACGCTGTAATGCGCCGACGTTAGTGTGCGCTCGAAATGTCTGGCAACTTGTTTTTCGATCGCCGCCGGCGTCGCATGTTCGATCGTTGCAACCTTCACTTCGATATTGCCGTGGACGTGAACACCGCCAGCGCCAGCGCCCATCGCGACAACGTGCGGATGCATTCCGTGCGTTGCGTGCGCCGCTATACGGTGAACGGCGTGTGGGCGATCCGCCGCGGTATGATGTGGCTGCGGCGCCTTACTTTTATCCGGCCCACCGTACCCTTCACCCAGCCCGCCCCAAAAGGCACGCCCCGCGTCCCACGCGCCGCCGTGAAAGCCGTGAAAGATGCCGCGGATGGTGCTCAGCACGCCGGCGACGACGAACTTGACGAGCTGCACGAATGCGTCGAGCAGCATCGGCGCGCCGTGCCGTACGACCCAACGCGCCACCTCGCCGATGACCTTGCCAATGTCCCGCGCATGCGCGCCAAAGAATTTCAGCGCGTCGGTAAGCAGCATGATTTCGCCGACGACCGGAACGATCCGTAATCCGAACCGGGCGAGAACGCCGGTAAGCCACCGCACGGGCAGCAGGCCGGAAGCCATATCGCGCGCCAGCATCATGAACCCTCGCCCGAGAGGCTCGAGCATGCGCATAAGCGGCTCCGTCAATCGTGCAAGCGGGCCCGCGAGACCTTCGATGCCGGGAGCGATGAGTCGGCGCATGCGAGTCATGCTCAGGTACTCCGCGAGTACGGCGCCGAAGCGTCCGGCGACGCCGCCTGCGCTATCAATCGCAGCACGCATGCCACCACCGCCGAACGTGCGCGCAAGGCCGACGACGCCCGCACCGGCACCGAGCGCTAAGCCGCCGCTGGCGAGAGCTGTCGCGGTGGGGTGATGCGCGAAGAAGGTCCCCGCTCCGCCGACGAGATCGGCAAGGTGCGAGACGAAGCCCGTTAGCGGCCCGAGCAGCGGACCGGTTAACACGTTCGCGAGGTTTTGGAAGGCCGTGACGAGCCGCGCGGTTTGATCTTTGAGGTTCCCCATTAACATCGTCTCAGCGGTAACGATCGACGGCATACTCGCTTGCGAGGCATCGAGCCGCTTAAGAAAGCCCGTGGTCTTCGGCGACATCGCTTCGGCGAACACGCGCGCCGCGTTAGCTGGTAGCGCGCGGTTAATAAGCATCTGCAACTGCATCGGGTTGAGGCCAGCAGCGTGTGTACGTGCAGCGTCGAGCATGGCGAGTGGCGTAAACTCGCCGCGCGCGTTAGCAGTTGTTCTCGCAACGCGTCCAGAAGAATCGAAGACGCCGAGCTGCTCGAGCGCCGGAATTTGCGACTTGCTCGGATGCGCGATCGTGCGCAGGATCTGGCCGAAGCCGGTGCCCCATCGGCCATGGCCGAGGCCCCAAAAACCGAGCTCGGCGAGTTTGAGAATGTCGTGCGTTGCGCCGGGACGTCCGCCGGAAGCAAGTCGAAATTGTTCGCCGAAGTAACCGGCTTGCGTTACGACGGCGCCAAGATCCATCTTCGAACCCACGACGGCGCGGTACACCGCATCGTGCACCTTCGCCATTTCCGGCGCGCGGTACGCGTTGAGAATGTGATCGAGTTGAATAACGTTCTTCGCGATAGCGGCGGGACTTTCGGTCGTGACGTTGCTTCGTTTCAAAACGTTCACGAAGTCGAGAATGCCGCCCGTCGAACCGCGACCTGCGATCGCATCGTGCAGCTCGCCGCGATCTTTAATAACGCCGGCAGTTTGACTCACGACGCCGAGTGTGTCGCCGAGCGACATGGCCGTTCGGTTCGAGGACAAAATCGCAAGCGGCAGATATTCGCGTGCGAGATCGGCGCGGCTGCGTCCGGTCTGCACGGCAAGGATCGCGAGGGCGCGCTGCACGTCGGCACCGCCGCTAAGGCCAACGCCGAGCGTTGCAAGGGCAGCGACGCCACCGACCGTGGCGGCTCCGGCACCGAAGCGCCCCGCACCCCCAAGAGCCGCACCGCCGCCGGCACCCACCACTGCGGTACGCATCGCCGTATATGAAGCGCGCACGCGTGCCGACGTGGCTTCCGCTGCCACACCAACCGATGCGAGCGAGACGCGCATATCCCGTGCGCTCGTGGCCATCGCTTCTGCGCCAAGGTCAGCGGACGTCGCCATGCGCCCATACGCGCCGCGCACGTCGCGCCCTGCAGCCGTCGCAGCAGTCGCCGTCCGGCCGAACCCAGCCGCCGCGCGACTGGCCGTCGATGCAAACGCGTCGCCGAGCAGCG
>JAABUX010008667.1_pt1 | contig 11676 bp, 27 predicted proteins | sample 5561851 | NCBI WGS metagenome assembly JAABUX01 (sample SAMN10711883, study PRJNA513361) | rock metagenome | isolation source: Antarctica rocks | place: Antarctica: Victoria Land, Richard Nunatak red sandstone | collected 2016-01-03 | reverse complement strand
CAGGGGCCTGGTCAGGCTCAACGTTTACGACCTTGCGGAGCAAAACGCTTATTTGTACTGGGCCGGGGTCGGCATATTTCATTCTGGAGTGGAGGTCTACGGCGTAGAGTTTGCCTACGGCAAGTCACCAGGCCCCCCTCCCCCTCGCCACCTCCGCCAGAGCTTCCTGACAACCCCGTACGATCATATATCGCGCGCCATGCAGGCGGTCACGAGTACGATGCGAGTGGTGTGTTCGCCACCAACCCACGAGATGCTCCTGGACCAGGTAGGGACGGACCGGGCCCGAGCACAGTATTGTTGCGGGCTTGCCAGCAGTGCTGTTGCACCTTTGCTGATGGCCCTGCATTTGATGCCCATTTCATCAACGACCGCTCGCAGACGCACGAGCGCTCCGCTCAGCTTTTCTTGTCGTGCTTAAGCCGTGCTGCATGGGTTTGAGGAGGCCACGGTAGCTGTACTGCTGCGCAGTCACGTTCAGGGAAAGCGTGGAGATCGGCGAGACAGCCCTCTCGCCGCAGGAGGTGCAGCAGGTGGTGCACGAGATGGGGTCGGCCTACAAGGGCAACCGCTATCACCTGTTGCAGAAGAACTGCAACGCCTTCAGCAACGACCTGTGCATACGGCTCACTGGCAAACCAGCCCCGGCATGGGTGCGTCTCATTATGTGAAGTGCACCGTCTTTCCCGCTTCGTTGGTTGATAAACAGACAATTGTGCACGCGAGCCGCACGTTGCACCGCTGAAAGTGGTGCATGGTGTGCACAGGTAAACAGGTTAGCGGGGATTGCAACGTGCGTGCATTGCTTGCTGCCACAAGCATGGGTGCCGCCGCTATCACCGCCGACGATGGTCCCAGGACAGCTTGAAGGTGAGCATCGTTTGCAGTGTTGCTAATGTACGACTCTGCTGCTGGATGAGATGCGGAGAAACATTTTTCCTGTTTCGCTTGATTAATGACTTCATTAACTTCATTCTTTGCCAATTCTCAAAATTCACCAACTTGGTTGATACACTTGATGATCCCTGTAAAGGGTAAATATTATTAAACTGATTTTGCTTTTATTTTTGATTATAGAAGTAGTGTGGAGCTGATACGTGAGCCTGAGATGCTGCAGCTGCAGCGGAGACGGAGGAGCACAGCTTATTGGCAGCCCAGCAAAACACATCACAACTGGAGCCGCGATGACAGCATCCGCTCACCGCAGGTCTGGTTCACTCGCTGTACAGAGCGGTTGCTGTACAGAGAAGTCGAAGCAAGGACGTCTAGAGGTCAGCAACGTGATCAGAATGTTCACTGAAGCATCGTTGTGCGTGTAATGTTTTGTTTCTCCAGCAGATGGTCTGAGCTGCTGTTCCAGGGCAAGTTAGGCTGTCCTGAGCGTTATGTGCTGAAGATAAGCATGCCATGATTCCATTTCTTTCGATTATCTTGTTGCTGGTCTGCACGCGTGTGATGTGCTACACAGGCCTAGCCCTCAGCCCGCACCTGACCAACACATGGGTTCCGCTGTCGCAACACGCTATGTGAGTCGCGGTCTGGATCAAGCAAGGCTGTATGGAGCGTAGCTTCATCAGGGCTTCCGCAGCAGAGCTGTGTTCAGCCTCATATGCATCTATGGTCGCAGGGCAACGCCTGGCAAACGCTGTCTGGCCACGGTCAGGCAGTCGGGTTATCAAGCGCTATTTTCCATATGTTGAAGCGGGATCAGCATGGTCATGTGGGCCCACGTGACCATGTGCCTGACGAGACCGGCAGTTTTGTTTCTGGGCAGACAACTTGACAAGGCTTCTTACACCAACCACCGTCCTAACGTGCGCATTTTGCGGTCTGCCCAAATGAAAGTGTGCTGTCTGGACGCTTCTTAAATCAATGCGCAGCATGTTTTGGCGCTTGGCCGATGACATGTCCATCCAATACGCTTCCCGCTGTGTCCATGCAGGCTGACCAGCTGCGAACCTTCATGATGCGTGCATAGCAATAAAGATGACGTCAATCTTCCAGACATGGCTACCCAGCCAACTAGCCGATGCCCCCGCCCAGGACAGACAGCAGCTCACAGCACTGTCCTCGGCCTTGGCCACAGCGTGGAGCACTGACGCTTCGTTGGTCGACCGCCTAGCCGAAACTGTCCGATGGCTACCGCTGGTCAAGACGTGCGCGCCTGCGCCCCTCTGTCTCTGTCCCGCGCACATCTGTCGTCAGACACCCTTTGTGCCACACGCCTCACTGTCGATGCTGCCGCTGCATAGGCTGCTCGAGACCAACGCCCAGTTCGAGGCGGAGGACATCCGCCGCCTGGCAGATACATTACTGGACATCGTGCTGCACGTAAGCCAATACTCGACCGCCCAGACAGATTTTCATTCCATTGCTTGCAGCTATGGCCTCTCTTGGTCAAACTCTGTGCTAGCGCGGATGGGATACCTGTGCTGCAGGGCACCGGGGATCAAGTGGCGCTCGTGCGGTGGGCCGGCGTCCTGTCCAAGGTGCTCGGCTCCTACCGCCACAAGCTGCGGGGCTTTGTCATCCCCTGGCGCCCGCTGCACCAACTCATCCGGCAGCAGTGCATCGCGGCGCCCACGGAGTATGTCGGTGCGCTGCCGCTTGCCCTCCTGTCGTTGAAAAGTGCTCAACGTCAGGGAAGGTAGCTCTTGCGCGTCCACTCCATGCAGCTAATAATGCAGCATATCTACAGATCATTACAGTTACATGTCAGATTGGCCCATATGGGAATCATAATGCTGTGCTGCAGGGCCGATGGTGTTTGAGGCGCAGCGTTCGGTGCTCGTCAAATTTGTGCGCAAGTGCCGACGATACTTCGCGACCGGCACCGTCGGCGAAGTCTGGACAGAGTTCGCCAAGCCGCTGGGATCCCCGCTGCAACCCACAGCCTTCGAGGTGATTCATACCTGGTACTCGTGTTCAACAAGGGCACCCATGGTGCGGCGTGCATTAGTTAGCGAGCCTGCTGAGCATCTCCTTAGTATGTGTGCTTATTTCTACGCAGTTGCACATGGAAGAGAGAGGCACTATGCTCCTTTCTCATGGCACTTCAAGCGAGCCTTCCGCAGCATGAATCGACTGATTTCCTCGTCTGTATTGTCCATGGCAGGCGCTTGGCTTCCTGAACCTGCTGATGCCCACGCACGCTATCGCGGCGCGGGAGGGAGACTGGTCAAACTGGGTCCCCAAGTGGTTGGACCTGCAAGAAGGTGTCGCGCACTGCCGCTGGTGGGATGCCACGTGGATGGACCTCATCAGCCGCGTCGCCAAGCATGACAAGCACGGTGCGAAGACCTGCAGTTCAGAAGGCAGCGGGCTGTCTGAGGCTAGACAGCTGTATCGCAATCCACATCCCTTGTATACGGTCTCCAGGCCACTGTGATCACGATTTTCCTGGCTGATCGGGAGCCAGGTTGACTTGGCTCACAGGACCTGCGTGCTGACAGCTGGCTTCCCTGTGGACTTGCTCTCAAATTAGTCGAGCATTCAAGTTATGCTGCCATGCTGTAGTATGTGCGGACCGATGGATTCATGCTGAGGGTGCGATTGTCCCTTCTTCTGCAGGTGTTGTGGCTTGGAGCAGTCTGGTACCGCGGCTGTACACCAGCCTGATGTGGGCCTTCCACGTCCCCGTCGGCACTGCCACGGCCACGCCACCCTTCAGTGCGCTATTGCGAGTCATCTTCAACGGTTGTCACTGCGTAGTTGTCGTGGTCGGTTGTGGGGCTGAGCGCTTGCAGCAAAGATGGGGACTTTGAGCGGTTTCTGCAAGCAAGCTCTGCACATACGCTTTGGGTGTCAACCGTGCATGGAACGTATTGTTTTGCAGACCGCTCGCCGCCAACGCTGATCAGCAGCGTGTTGGCCGGCGAGTCGACCAGCCGCTCAGTCCACGGCGCCAAGCTTGCCGTGTGGCTCCTCGGCCACGCGGAGCGGGCGAAGGAGGGCAACGGCCACGCGCAGGAGATGCAAACCGATGCCTCTCACGAGAATGGTGAGGATACCTATTTGACGACCTCTCCTGGCGCTTGCGCTATGCAGTATATGGCCAACAGACGAGCCAGGATTTGGTCGCTTCTGCAAAGCATATCTGATCCCGCCTGCCCAATGAGTGCAGGGAAGCCGGTAGGCAAAGGGTTTGCTGCCGTTGAGGCTGAGCTTCAGGCGGCCGCCGAGCATGGATACTACGGCGACTCGGCACTCACGGCGCTCGCAAAGACCGGCGACTTGATCGAGCAATATCTGCACCCAAGCAACAATGGCCAGTGAGTGGTTACCAGTTACCCCATACCCATGTGCGTACAAGCCGCGCGATCTGCAGAGATCTGGTTGGTGCGTTGCCACATAGCTATCGCATGACGCTGGCAATGCGTGGATAGTCACGAGACGAGCCCTGGCTTTTAGCCAAGGCACTTCATGGAGGCTAGTGCTGGGAGTGCAATAACGCACCAGTAGGGCGCACATCCTCAGGAAAAGTGCGGCTGTATGCAGGTGGGTGAGCAACCTGTCCAGGTTCCTGCAGCACGTGGTGGGCCAGCTCGGGCGCCGGCTGACGCTCGAGAACTCGCCCAAAGACTTGGAGGATGGGTCGGACTCCGAGTCTGATGACGGGTCGGAGGCGCCCATGTCAGGGCAAGGCGACGAGCAGGTGCTCATTGACATTTAAAGTCGGTCATGGCACATGGCATGTTTTCCCGCGCCACAGTTGCACTGAGTCCGAGTGTAACCTTATATTTATGCGGATGGATCTCAATCCTTGCGGCTGGCAGGACCCTGGCACATACCCAATAATGGTATGCGTCACAGTGCGGCAGCTAGTGTCACCGCGCTCATTGCACACTGCGACAGGGCGAATTGGAAGATGGCGAAGAGGACGAGGGTGGGATGGAGATGGTCGGCGGCGCACGCAGGCCGCTGAGCCCTGCCGTGCAGCGTACCGTGGCCGCCATTGTCGTCCGCCTCGCCAGCCGAGCGCAGTACAGCAAGGTGGTGCAACTGCCTACGCAGCATCGACTTGACGCTGTTTACACCCAACCCACTTGCTCTGTGTGTGCATCATCTGCAGGCTGACGTGCTGCGCAGTCTGTGCTACATTGCATGAGTCATCCGAGCACGTGGTGACATGCGGTGCTGCGCTGCACAGGACAATATCCTGAACAGCATCGCGTGCCACGCTCTGGCGCGCATGGCGTACATCGCCCCCGACCTGGTCCTGCCCATTATGCACGAGCGCTTCGAGGTGAGCATTGCTTACCCTTTTTGTATAAGCTGCTCCTGGCACGTATTTGGCGCTAGCCGTTTCATCTGGGCATGCGGCTTGTTACTGATGCCAACAGAGTGTCAACTGTCTACGACGAAGCAGCTGTGGTGAAACATGCTGTAATCCGTGCGATCAAAGAACTGGCGGTTTTCAGGGCATCAGGCTGACATAGAGACGTGCTGCGTGACCGCAGTTGGCGCTGGAGTCCGTGTCCGCCGTGCATCAGCTGACGTCGGCGTTCCATACCATGTCCCTCTGCACGCGGCCGCTGCTGATCGCGGGGTTCTGGGCAGCCGCCGGGGACGAGGAGCCCATGCTGCTCGATTCGTCGTCCACCTCCCTGACGCCCGAGCAGGTCTGTTTACATGTGACATGTCACATACTCAACGCCTGCTGGGCTTGGAGTGGAGTTTACATGCTCCGTGGTTGTTACTGCTTATCGATCTTCGAGCCGGACCATCCATGCAGCAGACATTGAGCCACCAAGCGGTCGCAGCTTCATTCAATTGCTTTGCTCGCGTGCAGCAATCAGGTAGAGATCTAATGGTCGATTGACTGTGTGCAGGTTGCGGCAGGACAGCTGCTTGCCAGGGCACTGACTGCATCTCTGCCGGGCATCGACGCCAATGACCCGCCCAAGTCTCTGGCATGCTTCCGCCTCTACACCGTCGCCCTCTGCAGCATCGGCAGTCTCAAGGTGGCCAACCTCCCCGTGCGTATCTGTCATTACTGGGGCATGCTATCAATTCGTGTGGTGCACATCTATGACACATGCTCGTGACTGCCCATGCTCGTTTATCGAGCTGTCTTGTCTCTGCGGAGTCTCGTGAACTTACGTCCTTTCACGTGCTGCGCCCCGAGAGCTTCTGATGTTGTTCCTCTGCACTGCCCAGGATGAGGCGGATGCTGCGACCGTCGACGGGGCGGGCTTCCAGTTGCCGCTGTACGCGGACGAGTGGGTGGAGGAGCTCCTGTCGCGCATCTTCGCGACCCTGTCCAACCTGGAGAACCCCAACCACGGCGACGACAGCGCGCGCGTGTCCTTCCTCCTGGAAGGCAACTCAATGTTCAGGTGCGCACCTGCATCATTAAGCCCAGCGCTACTCGCTCCAAGCGGCTCAATCAGGGAACCATTAAGACGCTATAACCTGACCAAATCAGGTGATGATGGTATGTCACCCACTAGCATACTTTGCATTATGCGCGAGGCGGCAAATGCATGGGGTTTACTGCCATAAAAGCCACGTGTGGGCTGCTCAGAATGGCAGCTGCTGTGCCCGAAAAGGTGTCCATAGCATGCAGGCCAATGGTGGAGCTGCTGTTCGCACGGCTGCCGCGGACGATGCGCGTGCGCGCGATATCACGGCTGGCACGCTTCGTGACGACCAACACGCTGCCGTCGGTCACGCAAGAGGCGGCGATCCTGTGCAACGCGGCGGGGTGGGCGGATCCGGCGACGGCTGCCGCGCAGCTCCTGGCGCCGCTGCTCGTGCAGCTCGAGGCGGAGCTGCCCGGCCTGGAGCGCCTCAGCTTGAAATCCGACAGCAGCGCTGAGGTCTCGAAGGTTCGGCGCCTGTCTGCAAGCCTTGGTCAGCCACGTGTGGCTTAGCTTCGCTTGCTGAATGAGTTGCATGCTCTTCGCTTGCTGCGCGAGTTGCATGCGCGATTGAATCTGTGCTGCTGCACCTTAGACCCGCCACTTGCACTTGGGTTATGCCTACGTCCCCAAAGACGTTCAGCAGCAGAATGCCTGTGCTTCTGACTTGCGGCTGGGTATGGTATATAGGTGCAGGAGGCGAGCGTCACGTGGCGCCTGGGGCTGCTGTCATCGGCGGCGTTCCACATGGGGTCGCACCTGGTGCCATACAAGAAGCGCCTGCGCACCGTTCTTTCCGTGTGCTTCTACACGACATCTCAGGTCGGTTTGCAGTCGTCCATCAACTGCAAGGCACAATGTATTTCAGGTTGTTGGTGGCCTTACATACTGACAGTGTTTGTAAGCTCCCGACGCTGTTGGCTGCGTTGCGTGAATCCAGGTGCTGTCCGAGCTGGGCAGCGTTGCATGGTGGTCTTCGTCTTTCCTGTCGTTTCATCTCGTGAAATCGACTTCTGGCATGCTTGCGTTGGGCAGACGCTGCAGACGGCGGCCATGCGTGCCCTGTCGTCCATCCTGTACGGCCTGTTGCACTACTACCCGGAGGACGAGTTCGCGGCGCCGGACCTGCCGGGCGTCGAGCCGTTCATCGACAAGAAGGGCCGCCCGCTGGGCACGCCGCCCAAGTGGCACAACCCCTCTGCCGACGAGGTCTGCTGCTCTGCGATATTTTGCACCCGAGTCCTGATGTCACTTCGGCAACTGCACGCTCACTCGACAGCCATCTAAATCTTGGTGCTTGCTCCTACAGACTATGGTAGTGAGGCGCGATGAGCCCTCGGCAGCGTGCCATGGCTGGGCAGGCTGGAAAGGTTGTAAAAAGCGCAGGAGTCTCACAAGTGATCTCAGCGGCAATTTCTGCGTTCGACAGGTGGCTTTCGCAGACGAGCTCGTGCAGGAGTTCCTCCTGGATGCGGCCGCAGAGCTCCAGACCCTGTGCTCGTCGGCTGCTCCCGCCGAGGCCGCCGCGGACGGCAACGGCGGCGGCAATGGCGCGAAGCACGCCCGGAAGCGGATCCGGTCGCTGCTGCTGCGAATGGAGGGCGTCGTCGTCGGCGCGCGGACCTGCCTGCCGGACTTTGAGCACAGCGCGCCGCAAGGTGCTACTTCCTTGCTCTGAGACGGATCGGAGGTTATTTTATGCTGCCTCAGAGGTGACCTTGCGGGGAGGCTTGAGCACCTGCCTGCCCTGAGTTTGCCGTCCATCGCCACTTCATCATCACTTCACCAAGCGGATGCCACAGCCGACTTTTCGAGGCCGCTGAGCGAATCAGGTTTGAGCCGGCAGGTGACGGCGGCACGTCGCTGGTCATCATGGGATCGGTGGGGGCCCAGGTCGGCACGCCGGCCGCGAAGGAGGCGCTCGCGGAGGCACTGATGGCCGCGGCAGCGCACGTCAGCGACAGCGACAGCGAGACGCTGGTCAGCCTGCTGCGCCTGGTGGAGGCCACGCTTGCGGCTGGCCTGCATGAGTACACAGTGCGTACTTACACGCTTTCCCTTGCCTTGCCACTGCGATGCAATGCCATCACGTTATTGCAGCGATGAGCAGCCTGCAGCAGCGGCTGCATGTCATTATTAGCCAACATTGTCCTGCATGGTACGCTCTGGACTGTGCCAACATGCAGGACATTTTTGAGAAGCCAGGGCGCATGCTTGTGTGCGTGCGCATGCGTTTATCTGACGCTTCACTCGCTGGTCTTTGCTCTGCTTCCGCTCGGCTCTATCCTACTACTTGCTACCGTGTTGCTGCAGGACCATTCACAGAGCCTCTCCGCCTGGCGGTCCGATGAGAAGCTGGTGCATGAGCCTGCTCTGGCCTTCATGCTGCAGGTGCGAGCAGTCCATTGTTGCTCATGCACTGTTGCAGAGTCATCTGCGGCATCAGTCGCACATATCACAGACAGATGTAAAGGCTTCAACATGACCGGCGATCGAGCTGGCATAGTTTCGCCAGCACAGAGGGTTTTGTTGCAAACGACCTCAGCAAACTACCCGCCGTTGATATACAGGCTTCCGGCAGCGGCAAGTGGCGGCGGCGGCGCGCGCGCTGGCTGATGGCGGAGCGCACGTACATCACGGGCATCTGGCGGGCGTCGCAGGCCGCGTATCGGCCCTGGGCCACGACTTCGTACCCGCGGGCGATGCCGGACATGATCCCGCCCACCACCAAAGTGTGGGACTCCGCTGAGCCCCTCGGTTAGCCTGCTGGAGTGCTGCGTGACCCTCCTGTGCCGTCCACAGGCAACAGTTCACAGGCGTGGCACGACATGTTACTTGTTATTAACCGGGTGCAATATATTTACCCCTGCATGATGAGCAAATCATACGCGGTCGTACTACCATCCGACGTGGATGCACTGGCATCTGCAAGGAAGATGCGCTGAGGATGACGCTGTTTGCAAAAATTGAATCTGAACCTAGAGATGTGCCCAACGTGCAGAGATTGACTGCGCTGCTGCTGCGCTACGCCCTGAACCCGTACACGGACCTGCGCAACCGCGGCGGCCAGGCGATCGACGGCGTCATGCGCCGCTACCCAGAGCTCGTGCCGAGCGTGCTGCCGGCGGTGCTCCGTGCGCTGGCGGGACTACCTGATGAATCTGGTAAGCCCATCTTGTGATCCGTGCTCCCTGTTGCAGACTGTCGTGTGACACCATCTGACAGGTGTTGCAAGCACTGCTAAGCATTGGTGCCTGTGACAATGCACACGCTCAATCTGATGACTTGCAGCACCTCTGCAGCAGCAATCCACAGGATCTTGTGCCAGAATATCAATGCAGACAGGCTACATCTTGCTGAGGGTGCTGTCTGCAGGAGGCTCAGAGTCGCTACTGGAGCCGGCAGGCATCACCGCCGAGCTGCTGCAGGAGCTGCGGTCAGCTGTGCAGCCGGCTGTGGCGAGCGAGCCCACGGGCAACGGCAAGGAACGCAGCACAGGTCCGCTTCCATGCCTCTGCCCACTCGGCCTGGGCGCACTCTGCACTTCAGATTGCCTGTCACCGATGAGGCAGGCATGGCCAGCCTGCGCACAGAAGGCATCTTGCCACTGTGGCGACCGCAGCGCAGACCACATTTGCCGGAGCAAAACAACCGCCCGTCTGCCGCAGGCGACCTGGTCAGGGAGGGCCGCGGCATCGGCGCGGCCGCCGTACTGCAGGCGCGCGTGGTGTGGCGGCGCGTCTGCCGCGACCCCGACGCTTTCGCGGCGACCATGACGGCGCTCCTGGCGTCCGCGGCCCTCAGCACGGAGCGCGCGCAGACCGCGGTCACGCACCTGTTCGTCACCGTCGCATTCCGCTTCGTCCGCCCGCCCGCCATCCGCGCCGCCACGGTGCCCGTACCCTGCTCATGTGTCCCCGCAGATGCTTTCGGACCCGAATGAAACTTCCTGCGAGTACCCACGAGCATCATGTTGCCGCTGTTCCCCGCACCCCAGACCTGGTGCATTGCCGCAACCTTGACATGTGGAGGCATTGTTTTGGGTCGTGTTGCTATTTGATACCAGCCCTTGATGCGCCCCACGACACGAATATGCACGGTGCTGCAGGCGGCAGGCGAGGCCGTGCCAGCCCACATGACGCAGCTGCAGCGCGACGTGCTGCAGCTGGCCAGCGGCGACGGCCGCAGCACGCGCTACGCGATGCTCGCCAACGCGCTCCTGCTCCTGCTCGCGCCGCTGCCCACAGACATCACGGAGCAGGCACGCCGTGCTGCACAAAATCTGAAAGTGCTGACCGTGTGTTCAAATCCAGCACTCTCTCGTGCCTTTGTCCACCTTCCATGCGCATGGGTCACACTCAATGGCATCTTGCTTTATCTTTCCACGCCCTACACACTGCTCAGCGCCATCACGCTGTGCTGTCATCTGTGCAGGCAGCGCAGCACTGGATGGGCTTGCTCCAGGGCGGTCTCCTGTCGCACCAGGCGCTGGCGATAACAGCGTTCACCGCTCTCATGGGCGACGGCAGCGGCGACTCGGCGCCCGGCGCCGGATCCATGGCAGCGACCCTGACGGCGACGGTCGGTCGGGTGCTGCGGGATGAGCCGGCCATAGGGCGGGCCATCATGGCGCAGCTCGCACACAACCACCCGCACCACGATGCGGGCGAGGAAGGAGGAGGGCGAGAACAGATGTGAGCCACCAATTAAAGACTTCGTCCTGCTGCCTAGTTGCAAGCATGGAGTCTGCCATGTTGCTTGTGCCCAATTACGCATGGGCTGGGTCGTTGATGCACAGATCTTTGCGACTGTGGCCGAGTGCTTGGTCACGTCCCTAAGTTTAAACAAATACCTGCAAAAATGAGTGATCCTGCAGTTGGGGCTTCTACATGGAATTGGAAAAACGTAAAAAACCCCCGCTAATGTGATGGCATGGTGAGCACATGGTTGGGCGCGCCAGCCTGACGCAGGGCTGTTCGCAAGCGCAGGAGGGCTATGTTCGGGCAGATGTCGCGTGGTGACGCCGCAGTCGGCGCCATGCGGGTGGCCTTCGACCGCTTCCGGGAGTGGCCTGCGCGGTCGACGCGCGCCCTGCAGGACGGAACCTTCAAGGTCCCTCATGCGCGCCTGGTTCAGGTGTGCCGCAGTCGCTGCTGCAGCGGCTTTTGCTAAGGACCCTGCAGAAGCAAAGAATGCCAACTCTTGCATGTTAGCCCGGGCCATATGTACAATGTAAGAGGTGCTTTTGTGGAACTACATACAGTAGGGTGCACCAGTTTTCACATCTATGCATCTTTCTGTTGGATGGAGATAC
>JAABUX010008666.1_pt1 | contig 11676 bp, 8 predicted proteins | sample 5561851 | NCBI WGS metagenome assembly JAABUX01 (sample SAMN10711883, study PRJNA513361) | rock metagenome | isolation source: Antarctica rocks | place: Antarctica: Victoria Land, Richard Nunatak red sandstone | collected 2016-01-03 | reverse complement strand
GGCTGAGGATATAGATGTTAGTCCAAGTCTGTTTGCGAAGATCGCTCCGGATGGCAACGGGAGAGTTGGGGGTATTGTGTGGGCCTGGGATGGCACTTGTAGTTAATGTAGATGTTGCGGATGGTGATGAGAGAGCCTCATAGGCGAGCTGGGCTTGCAGAGGTCTGGTACCCGATTCACGAGGGGCCAGATGGCGTTTGTTTTCTCAAGATCGTTCAATAAACATTGAATATCTACCTAGTGTCACTCTCAAATACGAGGACGATATGTTGTAGCTACACTTCCGCCTAATCCTAATATGATCACGAAAAAACTATGATCGACGGGGCCTTGTGAGTAGTGTTCCCCCCTTTCACGTTTAGGTACAAGCCTATACCGGCTTGGCTCTCGTGAAGTGCAGTCGCCGCAGGCACGTTTTGAGTCATGGAATGGCTTGCCAAAGTGGCCATCAAGCCCTTGTTACTGGCAGTGGGTACGGGCTTCGGGACTTATTTCACGGCTAGCAGTGTACGTCGCCACAACACAAAGCCTGCCAAAAGGTCATACAACTGCTGAAATCGACGCCTCTTAACATGCAGGCGATTTGGGGCTCAATACCACGCGGATCAGTCTGAGCCGATACAAATATTTCAACGTCATTGGTGCAGGTTTGAAGGTAACTATGTAGGATTCGCCGTGCTTAATCTGGAGAAATTTGCCTTGATAGGTCTCTACTCCGAACTCCAGTTGCTAATTGGCTTCCAGCGCCATTACAAGCTAACGTAGATGAGCCTCACCGAGCATCAACCGTTCCATCTTCCAAACGCATTCCGTTGGATGGTCACTCTCGTACGGCACCTTCTCCTGTATCTCTTTCGTCACTCGTGGTGACGGTTTGGTGATTTCCCGGCGCCAGTGTGCCAGCTGTGTGTGGCGTGCCACCTCTCTCGAATGTCGCCATCGTCCCTTCAGACGTACTCTCAATGAATGCTATCTCCGCTTCATCTCCTGGTCGTGGTATGGTCATCAGAGGGGAATTCCCAAGCCCCTGGTCACTCCCATCAGCTTCCTCTTTGACATTCTTGGCCAGCGACTTGGGTAGGTACAGGGGAGAGCAAAGTAGGTATGAGCCCAGAAGGGATGCTGACGTGACCAAAACCCAAGAAGATGACGGATGCCAAATGATTATTGCTACTGTAGTCGATCAGCTGTTTTTCTAATCGCCTGCTTCAAAAGTAAAGACTCACGGTTGTATGACCGAGCACGTTGTACCGAAATTTTCTTGGGACAGAAAGAGATCACACTCTCTCACCATTCGACACCAGTGTTGTTGACATTTGCTGTGGGGCCGGATGTAGACCCATGTGGGGGCGACACAGTCGTTCTCACGCGAGCATGTCTCACTTAGAAGAAAGTGATGGTTGCACAGAAACAATACACTGAGTTGAAAACACGTTGTCGCGATGTGGAAGGTCAGGAATCCAAACTTCATGAGGCGATGCTGGTCATTTATGTTCGACGCTCGTCCTAACCCTTTGGTCACGAACTTTTTCAAGTTGAGGAAGCACAGAGCGAATCAGTTTTGCCCATCTCAAAGCTTGGCGCGTGACGGCTACATATCCGAATCATGGGCTTAGGGGTTACCTTGAGTCGGGCTTTAATGACGAAAGCAGTTTCGGCTGAGTACGTATGTGGGCCTGACTTTGGCGCTGCCAAACACACTGAAACTCATGCTTTCAAGGGACGTGACAAGGTCTGGTTCGTGGTTGGTGTCGCTTTAGCTCTATGTTTACCTCTCTGCCACCTCTTATGATCAGGGAGGCTGGGATATGTCAAGTTTCTACTTCTCATCATCGGCCAGATTGGAGCTGAGCTTGTGACTTGGACTTCTCTTGCATTTTTGAACATCATCGGAGTTTCTCCTGCCATGGGTAACTGCTTCTCCCAGGCTCGCGATGATCGTACAATCAAGTCAATGTTTCGCCCTTCGAGGCACACAAATTCTTCCAACAAATTATCCAGTCCCTGTGAAGCCATCGTACCTAGCCGGAACAAGACACTGGTCAAAATACCGAAGGCTGCAAAGCCCTACGACATCTCTCGACCTCAATGGCTACCGGGGCTGGGAAGTGGAAATGACCGCCTTGTATCATTTTCCTCTTGAGTGAAGGAATACTGAAAGTTCTCGCTAACGTAGCACTAATTAAGAAGAGTAACAGCTGGTGGGCAAAGCCACGCCATATATTTACGAAGACTCTGCAAGTCCAAGATCAGAAAACGTAGCAGAAAATTCTAATTAGTATTTAATGTTATCCTTTGCCAACACATTGCGCCTGACGTATGAGAAATACTATGGCCAGCCGTCTGCTCTTGAGGTCTAATACTGATACTTTTACAAGGATTAAAGGAATTAGCCAGTTAATCATCATCCTCGGTCTCTCCTTTTCGACATGGGTTTGCCCAAAGTCGCCCCAGCTCCTGGGCCGTGTCATTACCCAGATAGCTACTTAGTGAGCCAGTTGCTCTCGAATGTTCATTGAAGATTGGGTCAAAAACAAGCAAAGTTGCTCCTACATTGAGCTTGGAAAAGACATAAGAAGCTGGAGCAAACGTAACGCAAGCATGATAACCTGCCGGCTATGAACAACATATTGAGGAGACTGCATATCTTAAGGTCCAGCTCACTAAACTTTTCACAGCTGGCTCGCTTCACTGTGGTTGACATTGAAGACGTCGAAGGCAGCCGGGTGTCAAAATTCTCTGCCGACGTTTAATACCGACCCTCGTGCTTTAACGCTGCCACGAATCATGATCTAGTGCAAAGGGGCGACTACGAAAACATCGGTCATTACCGTATCATCGCTCGCTCGTGTACACCAACGCCTCAATTGCAACTATCAGGAGGGGCTTTTCTACTTTGTAATCAGCTTCGCGATGGATTTCAGTATCTTTTCAGCTTCCTGCTGACTGATCACCTCCATCTCGTGGCCCTTGTTGTCCTTCTCGTACTCTGTATCGTCCTCCATCTCCTCATCCTCCATCTCTTCGTCCTCCGTCTCTTCATCCTCTAAATCTTCATTATCTGTCTCTTTATACTCCGAATCTTTATCCTCCGTCTCTTCATCTATATCACTATTGACTTTGCCCTTTCCCTTCGCGAGATTCAGGATTTTCCGAAGCTTCTTTAGCTTGTCTATTAGCTGGAAATGCATGGTTACACCATCTTGATGTTCCTCCTCGTGATCTTCCTCATCGTCGTCATGATAGCCTCTGCTTGAACAGTACTTTGTTTGTTCCTGATTAAGGTCAAGTAAAAACGCTCTTGGATATGAGATCGGTTTCAGCGGCTTCTTTTGGAATATCCTTTCTTCTATAACTGCTTCGCGAAAGGCTGATCCTTCAGTTGTTCGTTTGTAGATATAATCCATTAAATCATCGGGCATCATCTCGAGTCGATACTTGAATCGAAAGACCCTGATCGGTATGACTGCGAGGTCGAAATCGAAAATTTCGGCTAACGAGCAAAGATCGATTAACTCTTTCCAACCTATGGCGCTGGCGCTTTCTTCTTGATGACCGATTGATCCGTCCCAACCCATGGCGCTGGCCATTTCTTCAAAATTCGTGACAGGCGATTGTTCCCTGAGCCAAAGATGAAGGTACCTAATAGCACCTATATGCAAGATTTCTCTCATACGGCTGGACTTGATGTCTTCTTCTAGCTCGCGTGCGATATGAACAAACATCGGTTTTCTCGCCTTTGGAGGACCATTAGCTGAATCCCCGCATGTGAGCTTTCAGACGCGTGACTGACCAGTGGGCATTCCGCATCCGTCGGATCTGTAGCACACCAGCCAGGGGAATTGGTATCATCAGCAGTGTTCGATACCGGAGGCATTTCCATTTCGGCGTATGGGGGCGGAATGAATAGTGCAGACGCTGGTCGACCCTATATCACCACAGAGTAGATGATATCGCTATTCTATCTTTCGAGATGACACGATAGAAACTACTCTTATATTCCAGTTTGTTGTTTCATGCATAATATGAGAATTCAGGGGGTTGGTGCACCCTTCGGGTAATGTGATATCAGTCAGGCACTGCTGCAGAAGGCAGCGCCATGGCGGCTTTGATAAAAAAATGCCAAGACGCTAACATCTAATTCAGTGGACAACCGCAGTAGGTTCATGCTTCGGATTAGCAGATTTCCGAGACAAACATTTCGTGTTGCTTTCAAAGACTTGAAACTTGTAACCTATGATATTCGTTTTGAGGGCCTTTGAAACAGCACTTTTACACAATACGGCTCAACGCGTGAATCATCAGAAGTAGGGGCCAACAACAACACGGGATTGACGACCGAGAAACAGACAACTCAGGTGTACAGTACTAGTTGTGTTTGCACACCTTGAAGAAGAGACTGGATCAGAAATCTTTCAGTCCACAGCCAAACCTTACGTATCGAGCTTTAGATATATCCTCTGACCTTCGGACCTCTCACAACCTTTCTGACAATGGCGACGAGAAAGCATGATCCCAAACCCCTCGCGGATTGCGAGATGCAAGAGCTCATCGACAAAGCCTTCCATGAGGTGCGAATCCTTCTCACCCTAATTGCTCACCAGCTAATCTCAGCTTCTATAGGACGCGATCTTAGACGCCGCTATTGACGTATTGCTGAGCAGAGTCAGGACTGACATCCTGAAACTACTTGCTCTATCTCTTCTACCCAGACGTAATACCCAACGAAAGACTCGAAATCGAGGTCGAAGCCGCGGAAGAAGCCTTCTGGGACACCCTAGAGGGACAGAATCTATCAATGGAGCTAGGTGACAACGACATCGATAAGCCACAATTTCGCTTCAAGAAACGGAATATCCTTCGTAGAGAACGAGTAGATGACAGCGACATCGAGAAGCTACGAGTTCGCTTCAAGAAACGGGAAGCTCCTTCATGGAGACGGAGTAGACATCATCCCTCACCCTGAAATCCCTCAACACGCAGATACCGTCCTTGACGCGGCCGTTGAAATCCTTGAGCAGACCGGTAGTCCATGTACGCAATGGCCTGAGGTGCCCCACATTGGCACGATGTCGCTTCAGCATAATGCCGAAGTCAGCCTTCTGGGTCAACTTAGTGCGGCCGTCAGTAATGAGAGGGCAACCGCAACGTTCGCCTGCGGTGGGAAAGTCCCCATCACCGGACATCAGGATACCGATAGGTCTGGCACAATCGACGATCGCAGGCTCTCTCCATCTGTCGACGTTCGATGGGATTCAATGCTATCGGAAGGTAGGCTGGTGCGGTTCCCTGTCGCCACCGAACGTCCCCAAAGTGACGCCCTTCAACAACTTCTTCTCGACTGTCAGCCTGCTACATTTGGACGTGGCGGAAAGGATGTCTTCGATGAGTCTTATCGGAAAGCAAGAAAGCTCGACGCGACTCGATTCTGTACAAGCTTTAATCCTCATGAGTGTGGTATCGTGGATGCTGTGGCACAAGTGCTTCTGCCTGGCATTCCTCTTCCTTCGATGACTGGTAAGAATGTCTGCCCAGAGCATTTGGGCGTCTCGGCAGAGCTCTATAAATTGAATGTATGATCACTCGACTCTTCGACCTGTCTCAAAGTCAACTATACGATACATAGGTATATTCGGGCCCCTTTGGCCGTTTTGGTCCTCATGTTGATACGCCCCGGAATCCCACTCATTTTGCATCACTCGTCGTTTGTCTGCCATCCCCGCACCAGGGTAAGTCATCATTGGAACTCCTCATTGTACTATACAGCGCACGCAAATGCTGATTTTGCCCACCTCAGGAGGCGCCCTCGTCGTCCGACATGACGGCAATCAGCTCGTGTACGACTGGAGTAGTACAGATCATCTCGAAATTGGATGGGCAGCCTTCTACAGCGACTGCGAGCACGAAGTGGAGCAAATGCAAAGCGGCCATCGCATTACTTTAGCCTATAATCTTTACGTCACGGACCGGGTGGGATGGACGCTGCAACAGCCAAACCCGAGCGTTGACTCCTCTCAGATGGTCCTTTATCAAATGCTTAAAGATATGCTAGCGGCGCCAGGATTCTTGAGCAGTGGCAAGGCGACCCCCAATTGTTTCCCCCTTTGGCAGGCCCACCAGTTCTCAGGTCCCCCTCAAAACATACAATGTTCAGATTGCCCTTCGCATCCTCAAGCTAATAAGTGTACAAGGTGGGGTTCTTGGGGGATTCTGCAGCCACAATTATGCTCACACCAATGACTCTGCGCAACGCCGCCTCCCTAGGGCTCTGAAGGGCATCGACTTTGCTGTGTATGCAGCATTTCAGGCTCTCGGTCTACCCGTCAAAGTAGCGCCTACCATCAACTTCCAAGGCGGGTACGGCGGTATCTCCCTCAGGGACGTACGTGCAAATGGCGGACTAGAAGTCTCTAAGTCTGCCGGTAAGAATCTTCGAAAGTATCAAGAGCAAGGAGACAAAGGTGTTTGCCTAGAGTATGAAGGTGAAGACTTGAGCGACGGAGAACCAATATAAAAGCACATTTGTCGATCTCACGAATGTAGTAACTCCATGGCCAATTTCGAGTCGCGTCTCAAGCAACTTAGAGCTTCTCGACGAGTGCAAGGTTTGGCCAAGCGCCGTATAACCCGAAAGGTCCGTGGAAGAATATTATCGAGCATGGCTGAATTTTACGCAGATTTTAGACGATAAATGGCCCCATGTGACCTTACCCATAAGTGACTCGGCTTAATAAAGCGATCGAAGGTACCAATGAAATTCAGATAGCACACCTTGCGGTAAGATTTTGTCCAGTTGAAATACAACCAAAGGCTAACAAAATGGTTTGCAGTATGGAAAAGAAGCATTCATAAATGCCGGTACTCCGCGGCTGCCATCTTCATTGTTGTGCCAAAGTACGCTGACCGGGATATACTACCACCTCCTGATAAGAATGTCACTATGACAAGGAAAAGGGATTACGAAGCTTTTCAGGAAGATTAGGTGGTTTCGAGGCTGGGACCTCCGCCCTAGGATTCTTCTCATCCGTTTAAGGATTGACAGAAGTCTATGTTCCCTGAAGATCTGCCTGGCTCGGCGTTATATCGAATTGGGGGTTCGTTATCCGAGTTGTACACTGAATGGCGTCTGCGACTTGAGGTTAGATAAGGCGGAGGCAGCGTAATGAATTTGGAGATTAGTGGTCGAGGAGACGGGATACGAAAATGTGACGGAGGTGGAGGAGGTGGTGGGCCATTGGTCGCCTATTGAGCTGGGAACAACGGTGCTGTCTTGTTATCTAATAATTGTCTCGTATATCTCTATTACGTCCTGCCAAGACGCTCCCAACTCTTTCACCACAGATAGTCTAGTACAAACCTATACACAATTCAAATCCCAAGAATATAAATATGCTTTAATTGACATTTTATTCGACTTAGCAGCAGTTAGTTCATTGCATATCGATAACTCACATGCATCTACTATAGTTTATCAATGTATTATGACCTATAGAAGAGCAGCGCTACTTGCTTCAGCCAATTTGGGCCCAGTCCTGGTCAAGAACGCATTAGCTAATTGCAGAGACGTATCATGTGAGTACAGCTGAGTATACGCAGGATAAGGGACGAGTACAGTCTTGGCGTCGGTTCCTTGATGCCCGAAGTGTGCCACATCGTCTGTCTTACGAGCATACTAATTGTTCTGAGTCTAATCCGCGCCCACGCTAGCATCTTCTTATTCTTTCTCACCACCTTTGAGTAAGTTTGTAATGGGTTGGTACTGTAGTGAATGAAGATCCGACTGACCCGATGTTATTAATGGTAGAAAGGTCCTCGTTATCTTAGTCGTCTCTCTATAGGGTCTATAATCGACCTACTAATATTATAAATATCGGGTATGTCAGAGGAAGTGTATATGTTGTGTTATAGGTCTTGAGTTGAACAATTGCTTTGACCCTGTGTGTTCCGGGAATGCGATGGGTGCGCTAGGCTCATTTGAGGAATCATGGTCATGCTGTACTTGCGATCTAAGGTCAAGCCTGGCGTTCGCCATAGTTGCCTCTCCTAATGTCAGCGAGGTGTGAGAGCTATGTTGGCAAATGATCAACAAGGTAAGGAGCGCTGCATATAAATTCCGGACCGCTCAATTCAACCTATTCACTGAGCAAAGAGCGAGTAGAAGACACCGAAGCTGATCAAAGGATTTGAAGCGTTAAATTCAGCGCGGACCTATCATAAATGTTTTTTTAGGAAGAGGATGACAAGTCATGAAAGGTAAAATCAGAATGAGACAGGGTCAGCTGCAGGAAAGACAGACGACACTTGACACTCTTGAATAAGCTTGCGACTCTCCTCCTGGCTTTGACTTCACGGGGAACCCCAGGACTCAGCTGCGCCAGCGCCCCTGAGAGCGCCGGTAATCCATCTCCCTTGAAGGTGTAAAAGGTAAAAAGGCCATATTCGTAGCTCGCGTAAGAGTGGATGAAAGTGCTGTCACTACTACGTGGCACAGTGATAACTTTATTTGACCTTGAGACGTCAGCGAATGGGGGAATTGTGGAGTGATAGAGGGTTCTCGCGTTTCCCAAATCCGAATATGCAATGATCACCCTTCTCAGCCAGCGCCGCTACCGTATAGCGGTATTTCTTTGGGCACACAGGGACCTTGGCGCCATCTCTTCGAGGCCCATCAATACTCGGAAGCACCGAAAATGTGGTGGACTCCCTACCCACTTGAGAGCGCATCTAGTCGGGATAAGGTTGATCACCTATCCAGAGCCTTCACTTGACTGCGTCTTAAAGATGCCCAGAGCAGCTTCCAGATATCATTAATCCAATTTCCGCCTATTTCCAACGTAATTGACCCGCCAAGGCTCGAGCGCTGTGATGCTTACCAGCGAGCAGCGCACGACAGCGCGGTCCTGGTCCTTCTGCGGATCGTACCAGGCAATCAGACATGGGCAGCAGAATTTGTGACTGCAGTGCGTCTCAGCGTCACATAACTTATCGGAAAATATTGGGTATTCCGGCGATTGACGCTCCATGAATAGTTCTTTGATGCCAGTCCTGAGATAAGACTCTTTGATTTCATGCCGAACTCGCCATAATAACTATTCTCTGTGCTCACTCAAGAGTTTCGAATGATCCTTCGTACTATTATCCAGACTTTTCTGTAGCTGTTCCACGCCCTGGAGTAGCTCTTAATGTTCGTCTGCAAAAGCGACTAATTGGCGGAATTGGAATGACAGCATTCTTCGCGATAGTCTGACGCACGAAGCCTATGCTTCAATTTACGAGTAAGCTCTTCGAAGCTGTCTGAGTCCTCCGACGAAAGAGTGTCTATCCCTGGCGAGGAGAAATTTCCATCCTCTCATTAAAGACGGTGTAGCCCTATGAGCAGTGTTCTCTTGACTGTCTTGGAAAAGCGGCGATTCTGAGCAAAGCTTTAGCATCACCTAATATATTTCGGGTACTGATACTTACCTGAAATCTCCATTAATGTGAAGTCCGCTGAAATACCAGGCCTCAGACGGTGAAGGCTTTGTCTCTAGGATAGAGTAGTTTCACGACTTCAGATTAAGTCTGCAGCACTGCTATTTTTGTTCCAGGATTGAGTGGGTGACGAGATGATGATTGGCTGAGCCTGACTGCCGAAGGGCCCATAAATATTCGCCATTAGCGATTAGCAGGTTCGGATACTTGGATAAAGTTTTTATACTGAGAAGAAAAGACGGGACTGTCGCCGAGTCTATATACTGTGCTTGAGGAGGTCCTACCCAGCTATTGTCCATTCGTAACACCCTGCCACTGAACTGTACCCCTTGTTTGCTGCCATGCCATAAAGTTCATGGATCGGGTAGACGAGAGCTCACTATAGCTGTGCATTGCCGCTGCCACAGGGAGGAGCAGGTACGACAGCCGACCAGTCGCTTGATGTTAATCAATAGCCCTGCTCTTCCGGAAGGCTGTACATGGGAGGATGCAATCTCTTCTTGTAATCTCCACCCTGGTCTTCTCGGGAGAACGAGAGAGAAGTACCATTAAAGATTGCTCTTAACATAGAAAAGTGCCAGCGTGCATACGTGGGCTTTCTGAATCCACTTCAAACCAGACTCCAATGAGCGGACCTCAGTAGGATGAAAAACTGCATCAGGGGAAGAGGAGATCAGTAGAAGGGGAAACCTGGCATCAGGCAGAATTTCTTCAGATTATGGTACGGCAAGCCGGATATCCATGCTAACAAAAGTATATTCAGTACACGCCATCCTTAAAATCCAATGACCTTGTGTATGATATCATTCCAAGGAAAACCTCCGCTCTCGACCATGTTGGCTGGATGATCATGCTCCAACAAATACCACTTCCCTCGTTTACTCTTCAAGCCACGGACTGGTTCAAGTTTGTCAGGACTTGTAACGGATTCATTTATGGTAGGGACCATGCTCGGTCTTGGGACTATGACGTTGGCCAGCTCCAGATTGGATGAAGAGATATCGCATGGCTAAATAGGAGTTGTCGGAGGAGTTGCGGGAAATACAGTACTGCCACCAGGGTTAGTTCGTGAGCTCGTACGGAAATAAATGGCTTACATCTCTGGGGGAGCGCCCTCCGAATTCACATGGCCTCCCTGTACTGCTTCACCTCCCGCTGCTTGTCTGTGATGAAAGCGAATTAGTACAGATGTCTTTGCGACGAGCATTCGTGGCGACGACATACGTATCGTTAATGCAATCACTGGAACCGCCCTTAGGACGATTAATCCCATTACACAGCGCTTCGACATCTTTGTCTGCCCTCTCGTGGGTGAGGTGAGGGGCCGACGACCCGACGATTCGTGGCAAGAATACAGAGGCGATTTTCTGTCATGGAAGTGTAATGAAAGGGAGCGGTTATGAATCCAAGGGGCAGGTTGTGCTGCAGGGGTTTGGGCCAATCTGCCTACGATAGCCATCGAATATCTCATTGGTGTGGGTCAAACTCCACTCTCTGCATGGATCGGTGGGCTTTCTTTTTCAGGATACTGCAAGCGGATTGAGATTTCGATTTCGTAAAAAGCTTACCATGTTACCAAGAGATCGTGATTGATTGGATACTAGATCACGCTCTCCTGCAGCTAGCTTTTTGCAGGACGCCAGGAGTAATACGACATCATGTTAGTCTAAGGGGCATATGTAATAGAATGGCACATATGACTCGTGAGCTATAGACACGCTTCTTATCGATCCAATCAGCTCAAGTATCTTGCAGGGTCCCACATCGCCGTACGTGCTTTTCCAACGTCGGTATTGGGGCCAGCACCCCTGCCGGAGCTGGAGCTGGCTGAATCCAGCTGGGGCACAGTCCAGTGCTGCGTGGCTTTCGGTGTCGTAAGTCAATGCTCTAGGACTGAACTTGAGGAGCCAATACCTTTCCTATGCTTATCATGATTACGTTTGACGGCATTGTGCACAATCCATGCAGCAGCACCTTCGACTTGTAGGGCATCTACAGTCAGGCGAAAAAAGTCTCTGTACCCTCCCTACACTATGTTGGAAATCAGTATCAGCCCTATATGCTTGGCATGGACTACCAATAGCCAACGTGTCCATAGCTAGACAATCAACCGTTCCATCAACTATTTAACAGGTTATGAGCCCGGCTAAGCGCTATCGTACCTAGGAACGGTTCCTTCGTAAGGAGCTTGCATTTATCCTTACG
>JAABUX010008665.1_pt1 | contig 11679 bp, 11 predicted proteins | sample 5561851 | NCBI WGS metagenome assembly JAABUX01 (sample SAMN10711883, study PRJNA513361) | rock metagenome | isolation source: Antarctica rocks | place: Antarctica: Victoria Land, Richard Nunatak red sandstone | collected 2016-01-03 | reverse complement strand
CCGACGTGTTCGCCCGCTCCCTGCGCCGGTTCGCCCCGGCCGCCGTGGTCACGCCTCCGCGGCATTCTCCCGTCGAAGGCGCAGTGCAGCGGGCTTTGGCGCAGATTGACGACACGCAAAAAAGTTCGCGTCCCTAAAAAAGTTCGCGTCCCTCTTGACATCCGCCGCGGCCGCCGGGTATATTCTCCACAGTAAAAGCGAACCCCTGATGGAAGCCTATCTCTGGGGGTGTAGCTCAATTGGTTAGAGCGCTGCCCTGTCACGGCAGAGGCCGCGAGTTCAAGTCTCGTCATCCCCGCTTTTACAAACTCAAAACGCTCTCGCCCGTGATAAAGCGGGAGAGAGCGTTTTTTGTGTCTGCATACTTTGAGACTGAGTGGGGTAAACCGCAACCACTGATGCTTCCCGCCAACACAAGTCACGCTTCTTCGCTCCCCCACCGCTCCCTGCGTGCCGACTTGACGCTGGCACTGATGCCGACCGTCACGGTCCTGATCGTGTTCGCTCTGGTCGAAGCGTGGAGCCGTCAGCGCCTGCTGTTTGCTTCGCTCGCTTCCAGCGCGTTCCTGATCTATCTTGATCCCAAGCACGAAACCAACAGCGTCCGTACTCTTGTCTTTGCACAAGGACTAGCCGCCATCGTCGGCTTCGCGGCCCATGCCCTGCTGGGACCGAGCTTCTGGACTGCCGGCGGTGCAATGGTTGTCATCATTTTCGCCATGATCTTGGCCCGCGCCATGCACCCGCCCGCCGTTTCCACGGCGCTGTCATTCGCGCTGGGCGCGGGGTCCGGGCGAGGCTTGATCCTGTTCGGCGTTTGCATGGCACTCATTGTCCTGCTGGTGTTCGCGCAGCGGGCCGTCGTGCGCCTGCTGTTCCACAAGAAAGTAGAAAATGCTTGATTTAAGAGCCGAAGACGCGGTCCGGGAACTGGTGCAGTGGCTCAGGCTCGGCGTTGAAATGCTGGGCGCATTTATTGTCGCGCTCGGCGTCCTGCTGGCCGCCGGCCTCTTCGTCCGGGCGCTGATCAGCCGCAAGACAGCGGACTTCAACGCCATCCGCCTGACCCTTGCCCGTTACCTCGCGCTGGCGCTGGAATTTCAGTTAGGGGCCGATATTCTTTCTACGGCCGTCGCGCCAAGCTGGACGGAAATCGGCAAGCTGGGCGCGATTGCGATTATCCGCACTGTCCTGAACTACTTCTTAGGCAGGGAAATGAAGGAGGGGCAGGAAGCGGAACGCGCCGATGCCGATAAGTCTGTGGTAAAAAGAGCAGTAGGCCAGTAAGCGCATGATCAGAAATATGACTTTTACTGGATATAAAGAAAGCTTATCAAATATGCTATAATAAAGTTGTCCATCCGTGGAGACTCCATACGGAGCAGTCGGACAGCCGGGGTTCCAAGAGATTGGAAGAGCTTCGCGCCGGAAAGCGGAGAAATCCGTACCAAATAATAGCCGCCAGGCGGGTTGCTACGGCCCATTAAACGAAAAGGACGAGGCTTTATGCCCCGTCCTTTTCTTGATTGGATAAAGTGCCTTTCCGCTCTTTCGCCGCAGAGACCATCCTGCATAATCAACAGGGAACGCTGTCACCAAAGTAAGCAATCCCGGCGATAACTTTTCGGCGACCACACAATAATACTCCTGCGCTAATCCATGCATAGGGTCGGCTTCCACGACAAGCAGGTAATTCCAGCGGTTTGCCAAGTCTTTGTCCAGCCTAATTTCGGTTCCTGGATCGGTCAGTGCCGCAAGTATCCATGGAATATGTTCGGCCCTCTCTTGAACCCAAACCCGCGAACGATTTGACCGAGCGGTCTCCTCTGCTTTTGTACAGACGTGTCGGCAAACACTTTTGTCAAACGTCACTTGATTTCCTAAAATGTCGTAAACTCGGCGGTTCTGGTAAAGGCGACCAAACTCCTTCTCATAAGCCTTGAATGCTTCCTCGCCGCCGAGTTCCAGCAAAGGTAGGCGTGTTCCTGCGCTCATGGCTGCCCCCTTTATTCGCTGTCTTGAACCTTCTTGGGGCGGCCTGGCTTGCGGCGTTGGGCCTCAAATTCTTCTACCAACTCACCATATTCAACAGCATTCGCCAGAAAATTGATGCAGAATGAGTTAAGAGTAGCGTAACCGCGTGAGTAAGCCTCTCTGCTTAACGCTGAATGAAGACCTAACGGCATTCGCAGGGTTATCCGCTTTTCGCCTGTTGACCCGTCAAGCAAGCTTGCATAAGTCACTCGCCGCCAGAAGATGCTGCGGTCTTCATCATAAATCGTGTTGTCATTACCTTCTGGATTGCTGACATATGGTATATCATCATAGCGCGGTTCACCGGCGCGTTGAGCAATCGCTTTCAGGAGAGCGACATCATTTCTGATTTCATCGTTCCAGCTCTCACTCGGCACGATTTTGTTTCCATTGCTCCAGTCAAGCCGCCGCAGTTCTTCCTCGCGCTCGATGTTCTCCACAAAGCTGTCTCCGAAGCGGTTGATTAACTGCTTCATCTCGTCTACTGTGACAACGGCAGGCACTTCAGTCACCAATACCAGTAGCCGAGTGTGAACCGCATCCTCGTCGTCCAGCCAGCGGCGGACGACTGCAAATTCTTTTTCTTCCGTCACGTTAATCTTTGCCATGTTCTTCTCCAATATCAAGATGCTTTTATAATACTAGATGCTTATTATATTTTTCAAGGTATTTTGAGAAATAATAATATTTATTTTTATTAAGCATTTATTATTCAGTATGCAAGATTTATGCTATTGACACTCTTCCGCCTCGGCAGTATACTAATGCAACACTTTACAGATAATCTTTACGAATTAGGCACAAAGACAACAATGGCGCTGGACGAGAAATATAATTTTCACGAGATTGAACGAAAATGGCAGGCGAAGTGGGACGCGGCGGATTTGTATCATGCCGAGATTGATCCCACAAGGCCCAAGTATTACGGCTTGGAGATGTTCCCCTACCCGTCCGGCTCGGGGCTGTCGGTGGGGCATTTCAAAAATTATGCGCCGACCGATGCGTTCCTGCGGCTGAAGTCCATGCAGGGCTACAATGTCCTGCACCCAATGGGCTGGGATGCGTTTGGACTGCCCGCCGAGAATGAAGCGCTGAAGCGCCGGGTCAATCCAGGGCCAATGGTGCGGGAGTTTGCGGCCAATTACAAGCGTCAAATCAATTTGATCGGCATGGCGTATGACTGGGACCGCGAAATCAATTCCAGCGACCCGGCCTACTACAAATGGACGCAGTGGATTTTCCTGCTGTTGCACAAGCAAGGGCTGGCCTACCGGCAGAACGCGCCGGTCAACTGGGACCCCGCCGAAAAGACGGTGCTGGCGAACGAAGAAGTGGTCAACGGGCGCGGATGGCGCTCTGGGGCGCTGGTTGAGAAGCGGTATATCCCGCAGTGGTACTTGAAGGTCACGGCCTATGCCGAGCGTTTGCTGTCAGGTCTGGACACGTTAGACTGGCCGGAAGGGGTCAAGCAGCAGCAGCGCAACTGGATCGGGCGCAGCGAAGGCGCGGAAGTGACTTTTGCGGTGTCTGACGTGGAAGACGCGGCGATTACGGTCTTTACGACCCGGCCTGATACCCTTTGGGGCGCGACGTTCCTGGTGCTGGCCCCGGAGCATCCGTTAGTAGACCAGTTGACGACGGACGAGCAGCGCGAGGCCATCAGCGCGTATGTCACGCGGGCGGGGCGCGAGACGGAAATGGACCGACAGGCGGAAGGGCGCGAAAAGACCGGCGTCTTTACCGGCGCGTATGCTCAGAATCCGGTGAACGGCGAATTAGTTCCGATCTGGATTGCCGATTATGTGCTGATGGGCTACGGCACGGGCGCGATCATGGCGGTCCCGGCGCACGATCAGCGGGACTTTGACTTTGCCCGCAAGTTCGGCCTGCCGATTGTGCCGGTGTATCAGGAACCCGGCGAAGAAGTCAGCGGCGACGCGATGACGGCGGCAACAACCGACAAAGGCGTCCTGGTCAACAGCGGACAGTTTGACGGGCTGGCGTACAGCAAGGACACTGTGAAGCAAGTCGCGGCCTGGCTGGAAGATCATGGAACAGGCAAGCCCGTCGTTACGTATCGGTTCCGGGACTGGCTGGTGTCGCGTCAGCGCTACTGGGGCGTTCCCATCCCGATTATTCACTGCCCGGTGCATGGCGAGGTTGCCGTTCCTGACGACCAATTGCCCGTGCTGCTGCCGCCGGTAGAAAATTACCAGCCGACAGGGACGGGCGAAGGGCCGCTGGCGGCAATTGACGAATTTGTCAAAACGAACTGCCCCATCTGCGGTCAGCCTGCCCGGCGCGAGACCGACACAATGGCCGGCACGGCCTGCTCGTCGTGGTACTTCCTGCGCTTTGCGGACCCAAACGATGCCGACGCGCCGTTTTCCCGCGAGGCAGTGGATTACTGGCTGCCCGTAGATACTTATGTCGGCGGCGCGGAACATGCGGTCAGCCATCTGCTCTATTCGCGCTTCTGGACCAAAGTGCTGCACGATGCCGGATTGATCGGCTTTGACGAGCCGTACCAGCGTTATCGAAATCAGGGCATGATGCTGGCCTATACGCCGGGCCGGAGACCGTCGGCGGACGAAGACGCGGGCGAGACCGACGGGGACGAAAAGACTGCTGATGAGAAGATTGACGACTGGAAAGCCATCAAGCCCGAAGACCTGCCACGTTTTGATCCCAACGAAGTTGTTTACCACTGGGCGAAGATGTCGAAGTCTTCGGGCAACGTCGTGACCCCTGACGAAGCCGCCGAGCGGTTCGGGGCGGACAGCCTGCGCGTCTACGAAATGTTTGTCGCGCCGTTTGATGAAACGGTGCAGTGGAGCGAGGAAGGCATTCGCGGCTCGTCCAAGTTCCTCGCCCGCGTCTACCGACTGGTGTCCCAGTGGAGCGAAGGATGGGCACCGGACTGGCGGCAAAGCGTCGGCGCGGCGTCCGGCAAAGACCGCGACCTGCGGCGCAAAACGCACCAAACCCTGCTCCGCGTTTCCGATGATCTCGAAAACTTCCGCTTCAACACGGCAGTCGCGGGGCTGATGGAATGGACGAACGCGATGTACGAAGTGGCGAACGCGCTGCCGTCCGGCACACGTTCAGCGGCGTTAGATGAAGCCATTGAATACTTCATATTGGCGCTTGCGCCCTTCGCGCCGCATCTGGCCGATGAGCTTTGGACGTCTGGCCTCGGACAGTCCGGTTTCCTGTACCACCACGCTTGGCCGCAGGCGGACCCGGAAGTCGCCAAGAACGACGAGATTACGCTGGTGGTTCAGGTCAACGGCAAAGTCCGGGATAAGCTGATCGCGCCTGCCGATTTGGGTCAAGACGCTTTGCAGGCGCTGGCTCTTGCCAGCCCCAAAGTGCAGGAAGCGCTGGGCGTGAACGTGCCGAAAAAGGTCATTGTCGTTCCCGGCAAGCTGGTGAATGTTGTCATTTAGTCAGGGAACCGGTACTGAAAGTGCCGGTCTACTATGGAGTGAAAGTGTCTCCGACACTGAAGATTGGCTTACAATAACCGGCATTTAGTCCCGCAGGGACTTTCACGCGAGAGTAGACCGGCACTTCCAGTGCCGGTTCCGATCCGTTATCGTTCTCAATTGTCGCTCATGGAGGAAACACTCATGCAGGATGCTCGGATGCGCGTCGCCCTTCTCGTGGTTTGCCTAGCCTGCCTGCTCGGCAGCGGCTTTGTACTGCTGAAAGGGCGGCAGTCAGCCCCGCCGCCGATCTTGTTTGCGGCCCCACCGCCCGTGACGGACGGCGGAATGCCGCCTTCCGCTACTGCTCCGGCGGCGGATGCGCCGAAACATTCCAAGAGGCTCTATGTGGATGTCGCGGGCGCGGTTCGCCGCCCCTCGCTGTATCTTTTGCCGCCGGACAGCCGGATCATGCAGGCGGTTCTGGCGGCAGGCGGCCCAACGGCGGCGGCGGACATGGACGCCGTTAATCTTGCCCAGCCGGTGACGGACGGCGAAAAAGTCTTTGTTCCAAAACGCGGTCTGGCCCCAGCGCCGCTGGCTCTGTCTCCCGCGCCGTCAGCGGCGGCCTCCGCGAGAGTGCCTACTCCGCCATTGATGCCCGCCGCCAAACTCGGCAAAGCCGCAGGCGGCAGCCGTTCCGGGAAAATCAGTGCGGGGTCGGGGGAGCAGATCGGCCTCAATACGGCGACGCTGGAACAGCTAGAGCGGCTGCCCGGAGTCGGGCCAAGCATGGCGGCGCGAATACTCGCCTACCGGCAGCAGTCCGGCGGCTTTGCCAAGATTGAGGACCTCACGCTCGTCACCGGCATCGGCCCCAAGAAGTACGCGAAAATGGCTCCGTTTCTGATGCTGAACTGACAGGCAGCAAGTAAGGTATACTAAAGACCGTGGAGGGCTCAGGATGTCAGTGACGATGATTTCCCCGATTGACGGGCGGTACGAGGCGCAGACGGCGCAGTTGAGCGCGGAGTTCTCCGAGTTCGCTTTGATTAAGTACCGGGTGCGCGTCGAAGTGGAATGGCTTTTGTTTCTGTCGGAGCGGCCCGAAATCGCGGAAGTGCGGCCTTTCACGGTCACGGAAACGGTTCTACTGCGGGATTTGGCGGCAGCGTTTGACCCGGCTGAGGCCGAGCGCGTCCGGCAGATCGAGCAGACGACGCGCCACGACGTTAAAGCCGTCGAGTATTACTTGCAGGAGAAGCTGCGGGACACGACACTTGCCGATGTCATCCCGTTTATCCATTTTTGCTGCACGTCGGAAGACATCAACAATTTAGCCTACGCGCAGATGCTTCAGCAGGGGATGACCCGGCACTGGCTGCCGCAAGCTCGGCAGATGGTCGGGCAGGTCGCGCAGATCGCGCAGGACACTCGCGCCGTCGCCATTTTGTCCCGGACCCACGGTCAGCCGGCCAGCCCGACGACGATGGGCAAAGAACTCGCCGTCTTCGTTCACCGCTGGCGGCGGCAGCTAACGCAGATTGAAGCGATAGAGTATCTCGGCAAGTTCAGCGGCACGGTCGGCAACTACCACACGCACTCTATTGCCTACCCGCATTTGGACTGGGAAGCGCTGTCGCGGACGTTTGTCGAGCGGCTTGGCTTGACTTGGAACCCGCTGACAACGCAGATCGAATCGCACGATTATATTGCCGAGCTTTCTCATGCGCTGGTGCGGTTCAACACCATTTTGCTGGGGTTTGACCAGGACATCTGGACTTATATCTCGCTTGGCTATTTCAAGCAGCGGGCTGTGGCCGGAGAAGTCGGCTCGTCTACGATGCCGCATAAAGTCAACCCGATCAATTTCGAGAATTCGGAAGCAAACTTAGGCGTCAGCAGCGCACTCTTGACTCACCTAGCCGGCAAGCTGCCGGTGTCACGTTTGCAGCGGGATTTGACTGATTCGTCCACCCTGCGTAATCTCGGAACCGCAGTCGCCCATTCTTTTATTGCCTTGCAGGCGACCCAGCGCGGACTCGGAGTTCTGGATGTCAACCCCTCGGCAATCGCGCGGGATTTAGACCCGGCGTGGGAAGTGCTGGCGGAGCCGATCCAGACGGTCATGCGCCGGGTCTCCATGCCGGGCGCGTATGAGCGGCTCAAAGAGCTGACACGCGGCGCGGGCATCACGCAGGCCGGCATTCAGACGTTTATTGCGGATTTGGACTTGCCCGACGCGGACAAGCAGCGCCTGCTGGCTTTGACCCCGGCGTCCTATACTGGCCTCGCGGAGCAGCTTGTCAGCCATATTGAAGCAAAAGAATAGAAGCGCCCAGCAAATAGCCGTGGTATAATGGAAACTGAAGGATTAATTCTAGGATTAACTATGGCGCAGGTAAAAGTTTATGTCACGCTCAAGCCGTCCCTGCTGGACGCGCAGGGCAAGGTCGTTCAGGGCGCGTTGCAGCAGCTTGGCTACGGCGGCGTTGAAGAAGTGCGAATCGGGAAATATGTCGAGATGAAAGTAGAAGACGGCCCGGAACTTGACGCCAGCGTGCGCGAGATGTGCGCGAAGCTGCTGGCGAACCCTGTCATTGAAGATTATCGCTACGAGATTGAAGATTATCGTTATGAGGTGATCGCGTGAAGTTCGGCGTCATCAAGTTTCCCGGCGCAAACTGCGACCAGGATGCCTACTACACGATCAAAGACGTGCTGGAACAGCCTGTCGAGTACCTCTGGCATCAGGACGCTGATCTGAAAGGCGTGGACTGCGTGGTCGTTCCCGGCGGCTTTTCGTATGGGGACTACCTGCGCTGCGGCGCGATTGCCCGCTTTTCGCCCGCCATGGCGGCGACGCAGGATTTCGCGGCCTCCGGCGGCCTGGCGCTTGGCATCTGCAACGGCTTCCAAGTGCTGTGCGAGTCCCATTTGCTGCCCGGCGCACTTGTTCGCAATGACGATCAAAAATTTATCTGCAAGCAGATTTATCTGCGAACCGAGAATGCCGATACGCCCTGGACGAACACGCTGACGGAAGGCCAAGTCCTGCAAGTTCCCATCGCGCACGGCGAAGGAAAATATGTCTGCGACGACGCGGTTTACCGTGAGCTTTCGGACAGCGGACGCATTCTATTCCGCTACTGCAGCGCGGAGGGAGAACTCACAGAAGCCGGGAACCCCAACGGCTCCGGCAACCACATTGCAGGGATTGCAAGTGCAGACTTCAATGTTCTGGGCCTGATGCCCCACCCCGAACGCGCTTCAGACCCCGCGCTTGGCTCGGCGGATGGCCGGGCAATCTTCGACTCTCTGCTGCACTTCTGGCGGTAAGCGCAGACCAAGCAATTTTTCCGCTCTCATAATGTATCAAATCACGTAACGCATCAGGAGACAAATCGATGAAAACTGTAGACGTACTGTTGTATGACGGCGTAGATGAACTGGATTTTTGCGGCCCTTACGAAGTGCTGGCTTCGTGCCGGCGCATGGTAGACGGAAAATGGAGTGATAAGCCTGCCTTCCATGTGCAGACAGTCGCCGACCGGCGGGCGACGATTCAATGCGCTCACGGCCTGTGTGTGCTGCCCGACAAGTCTCTCGCCCAGGCATTTGAGGCCGACATCATCATCATTCCCGGCGGTCCCGGCGCACGGCGGGAAACGCTCCCGCTGCACGTGTTGGAGTTCCTGAACAATGCCTGCGACACGGCAGAAGTTATCGCCTCCGTCTGCACCGGAGCCTATATACTTGCCAAGACCGGCATTGCCGACGGCCATCAAATCACGACTCACGCCGCGCATATCGAAACGCTTGCGAAGCTGTATCCAAAGGTGCGCGTCGTCAAAGGGGCGCGTGTCGTCAACGGCGGCGGGAACATGATGTCGTCCGCCGGCATCTCCGCCGGCATTGATCTCGCCCTCGCCATCATTGCTCGCTACGAAGGCAAGGAAACCGCAAGCTTTGCCGCCAAGCGGTTAGAGTGGAGCGGCAACTGGGCCGAAGCCAGCATTCACCCAGCCTCAGCCCCGGCGAAAACTGCTTCAGCCCCCGCAAAGCCTGCTGTTCCCGCGCGGCGCTAAACTGCTATCACCCAAAACTGCTATCACCCAAAAAGAGCGGCCTGGAGGAGTCCAGGCCGCTCTTTTCTATGTTCACCGGCAAATCCATCGGGATGACAGGATTCGAACCTGCGACCCCCGGGCCCCCAGCTCGGTGCGCTAACCAAACTGCGCTACATCCCGCATTCACTTTGTCTTTTCTTCACTGGCGAACAAAGTATTATAGCAGATTAGCTCCGCCTGTGTCAAGAACAAATCTGCACATTGACAGCCCCGCGTCCGGCGGCTATAATAACGGTGTCCGACGCGGGCGCACTTAGACTATCACCTGGACAGGTGCCGGAGTGGTCATAACGGAACTGTCTTGAAAACAGTCGGGGGGGCAACTCCCCCGTGGGTTCGAATCCCACCCTGTCCGCTGCTTATAAAGCCAAACAATTGTCATCAGCGTTACCCAAATAACAGGGTAACGCTTTTTCTTTGCCTCAACATTTGACAACATCGTCATTTTATGAACAGATGAGCTTAGTTAAGAAAATCATGGTGTCAGTTGCGTTCAGTTCAGCGTCAAGACCGGCTGAAAAGCCTGACCCGGAAAGGACATCGGTATGACAAAGCAACAGTTGGAACAGCTACAGAACTCGAAAGAACAACCAGAAAGTCAATCCGAAGATCACGCCCGAAGCCACGCGCTTCGAAGCGGTCATAAAGAGATGGCTTACGAACAGATCACCTGGCAGGATGCCGTGAAAGACTTCCTCCGGCAGTCACTCAGCACAAAAGAGCAGAAAACCCAAAAATACTACCAGCTTAACTTGAAGCGGCTGGCGGCGTGGGCGTTGGGTCAAAACATTGCCCTGCCTGACTTCCGGGTCCGGCATATGCGGGAGTACATCGCCGTGCGCTCGGAAGGCAAACAGGGCCGTGGCGAAGGGGGCCGGGTGTGTGAACGCACGCTGCGGCACGACGCCATCTGCATTCGCGTGTTTATCCGCTACTGCGCCGCCGAAGGGTACATCCCGCGCGACCCCCTGACCGACTACGTCGTCCCCAAAGCTCCAAAAGCATTCGTCAAATGTCCGTCAGACCAGGAAGTCTCTGCGCTGCTCATAGCGGTGCCGACCAAATGGTCGCCTGCCAGCAACCGGGCCGCCAGCCGAATGCCGGTAAAGGCCCGCACGTTTCTCGCCCGCCGTGACTACGCCATCCTAGCCGGCCTGGTGGAAACGGCCGCCCGGATCGGCGAGATGCTCTCGCTGCGGCTCGAAGACTACGACTGCGACCGGATGCAGATCACGTTCCGCCGGACCAAGACGGATCGCCCGCGCACCGTCCCCATCAGCCGGGATTGGCAGGAGGCCGTGGATATATACCTGCGAGTTCGGCCCCACTGCGACAGCCCCTTGCTGTTCATCAGCCGGACGGGTCTGCCGTTGAGCGTGACCGCTTACGGTGCCCAGTTCCGTCACTACGCCGACTTTGCAGGCGTTACCGGCTGGTCCCTGCACGGCCTGCGCCACTATGCCCTCTCCCAGATCGCGCGGACGGACGTCCTCGCAGCCCAACTGATCGCCGGACACACCAGTCTCGTAGTCACGCAAGGCTATCTGCATACAAGCGCGGATCAAGTCCGGGCCGCACACACCCAAGCTGCTCCCCTTTCACGGCTTCTCGTCAATCGCCGGACAGAACGTACCGAGAAAAAACGATTAGTCTAGCTTAAAACGATCAGTCTAGCTCAAAATGATTAGTCTAGCTAACCTGTCTCTGCCGAGGATTTGCTAAACCCCGTCACATCACTATTTCCTCTGACTGTTCCCGCTGGCTACGCCACCTTGCCGGAACAGTCAGAGGACTTGAAGCCAGACTTCGTTGTTCATCTCAATCCTGGTTCATCTCAATCCTGCGCTGTTATTTGACGGCACACTCACCCGGAGGAGTTGTCACTCGGCTTCACCTCAACAGCACGGGTCAACCGATTGCTTCTGATGACAAACGGCTTTTCCATAGAGTTATCCGGTGTTTGCTTCGAGTTATCCTACATTTGTAGGACTTACGCAGTTGACTTGGTCTGTTTTAAGCGTTCATACTTTCCTTGATGAACGCGCCGAAAGTGAAAGATGTTGATTACATCCAGTTTTTGATCGCCG
>JAABUX010008662.1_pt1 | contig 11681 bp, 10 predicted proteins | sample 5561851 | NCBI WGS metagenome assembly JAABUX01 (sample SAMN10711883, study PRJNA513361) | rock metagenome | isolation source: Antarctica rocks | place: Antarctica: Victoria Land, Richard Nunatak red sandstone | collected 2016-01-03 | reverse complement strand
CCGGTCAAGGGAATGCTGACCGGGCCGGTCACCATGCTCGCCTGGTCCTTCGTCCGTGACGACCAGCCCCGCGGGGACACCGCCCGCCAGGTCGCCCTCGCCCTCCGCGACGAGGTGGCCGACCTCGAAGCGGCCGGCATCGGGGTCATCCAGGTCGACGAACCCGCGCTGCGGGAGACCCTCCCGCTGCGCCGGTCCGACCGGGCCGAGTACCTCACGTGGGCGGTCGAGGCGTTCCGGCTCACCACCTCCGGGGTCCGCGACGACACCCAGATCCACACTCACATGTGCTACGCCGAGTTCGGCGACATCCTGCAGGCGATCATCGACATGGACGCCGACGTGACCAGCCTGGAAGCCGCCCGGTCGAAGATGGCCATCGTCACCGACCTCGCCCGCAGCGGCTATCCCAACGAGGTCGGCCCCGGCGTGTGGGACATCCACTCCCCGCGGATCCCCTCGATCGCCGAGATCGTCGACCACCTCCACGTCGCGACCGCGGCCTTTCCCGCGCAACGCCTGTGGGTCAATCCCGACTGCGGACTCAAGACCCGCGGCTACCCCGAGGTCCGCGCCACCCTGACCAACCTCGTGGCCGCGACCATCCAGGTGAGAGCCGAACTGTGAGCGTTCCGGCCACCACCGGTGAGGTGGACAGTGACATGCCATACCCACCACCAAGATTTCACGCTGGTCTCGTCCCAGTCTGACGGCACCGACGAGCAGGATCACGCCGATCTCTACCTCACCCCCGACCCGGGTGCGGAACGGCCAGCCCACCAAGTCCGACTGGGCGAAGGCGTGCTCACCGACGATGCCCGGCTGACCCGGTAATGGCCGTCCACCGCCGGCATCCCATGTAGGAGGGTTGCTCGCCTTCGCTGGGCGCGGTCACACGGTCGCCCACCACAGCCACTGCGAGGTGACATTCCGTGGGAGTTCGGTTGCACCCCGAGCCGGGAGGGGCTGAGAGGTCCGTAGCCTGCCTGGGTGACCACCCATGTGATGCGCCGTGCTCTGGCTCGAGCCCGGGACGGCAAGGGGTTGGACGGGGCCGAGGCCTTGGTCCTGCTCGGCGCTCGCGGCCCGGACCTGGGGATGCTGTTGGAGTCCTCGACCCGGGTCCGTGACGCCGCGATTGTCGCCGCGGGTCGGCCGGGGGTGGTGACGTACTCCCGGAAGGTCTTCATCCCGCTGACCCGGCTGTGCCGCGACCGCTGCCACTACTGCACCTTCGTGACCGTGCCGGGTCGGCTGCCCGCGGCGTACCTGTCCCCTGATGAGGTCCTTGACATCGCCCGCGCAGGTGCGGCGCAGGGCTGCAAGGAGGCGCTGTTCACCCTCGGGGATCGCCCCGAAGACCGGTGGCCGGCGGCTCGGGACTGGCTGGACGCCCACGGGTACGGCGACACGTTGGCCTATGTGCGGGCGATGGCCATCCGGGTCCTCGAGAAGACCGGCCTGCTGCCGCACCTCAACCCCGGCGTCATGTCGTGGTCGGATCTGCAGCGACTCAAGCCGGTCGCGCCGTCGATGGGTATGATGTTGGAGACCACGAGCCGGCGGCTGTTCGACGACCCGCGGCAGGCCCATTTCGGTTCCCCGGACAAGGATCCGACGGTTCGGCTGCGGGTGCTGCAGGACGCGGGCCGGGTGGGGGTTCCGTTCACCACCGGCATCCTGGTCGGTATCGGGGAGACCGCCGCGGAGCGGGTCGACTCGATCTTGGCGATCCGGGGAGTGGCCCGGGAATACGGCGCCATCCAGGAGTGCATCGTCCAGAATTTCCGCTCGAAGAACGACACCGCGATGCGGGCCACGCCGGACCTGGCAGCGGAGGAGTATCTCGCCACGATCGCGGTGACCAGGCTCCTGCTCGGACCGTCGGTCAGCGTGCAGGCCCCCCCGAACCTGTCCGAACCGGACCAGATCCCACGGCTGCTGGCCGCCGGGGTCGACGACTGGGGCGGAGTCTCCCCGGTCACCCCGGACCATGTGAACCCCGAACGTCCCTGGCCGCAGATCGAGGACCTCAGGGCGTGGACCGCCACGTCCGGGCTGAGGCTGGCCGAGCGCCTCACCACCGGGGCCCGATATGTCCTGGGCGCCCTCCACCGGGACGAGCCGTGGATCGATCCCCGACTGCACCCCCACGTCCGGGCGTTGGCCGACCCGGCCACCGGCCTGGCGGAGGAATCCGCGCAGCCGAGGGGCCTGCCGTGGCAGGAGCCCGACGGCGGCCTACAGGTCAGCGGGACCGGTAGTGGCCGGGTCGACCTCCACCGGGAGGTCGACACCGACGGCCGCACCGGTGACCGGCGCAGTGACTTCGACCAGGTGTACGGCGACTGGGCCGAGGTCGCCGCCCGCGCACCGGACTCCCTGGCAATCCCGCCCCGCCTGGACGCCGACGTCCGCGCCGCCCTGGCTCGGGCCCGCGACGACCCGGCCGGACTGACCGACGCCGACTACCTGGCCCTGCTGACCTGCGACGGGGTCGACCTGGACGCGGTCACCCACCTGGCCGACGAGGTGCGCGCCGCCGTGGTCGGTGATGACGTCACCTACGTCGTGAACCGCAACATCAACTTCACCAACATCTGCTATGTCGGGTGCCGGTTCTGCGCGTTCGCCCAGCGCCGGACCGACCCCGACGCCTACTCCCTATCCCTGGAGCAGATCGGGCAGCGCGCGGCCGAGGCCCAGGCCCTCGGCGCGACCGAGGTGTGCCTGCAGGGCGGGATCGACCCGGCCCTGGGGCGGACGGCCTACGCGGACATCGTGCGTTCGGTGAAAACGGCAGCACCGGGCATCCACGTGCATGCCTTCTCCCCGATGGAGATCGCGACCGCGTCGGCGAAGGCCGGTATCTCGGCCCGGGCGTGGCTGGAGGAGGTGAAAGACGCGGGCCTGGACTCCATCCCGGGGACCGCCGCGGAGATCCTCGACGATGACATCAGGTGGGTGCTCACCAAGGGCAAGCTGCCCGCGTCGCAGTGGGTGGAGATCGTCGCGACCGCCCACGAGCTCGGGATCCCGTCGAGTGCCACGATGATGTACGGCCACGTCGACCACCCCCGGCACTGGGTCGGGCATCTGCGGACGCTGGCCGCACTGCAGGACCGCACCGGGGGCCTGACGGAGTTCGTCCCGCTGCCGTTCATCCACACCAACGCCCCCGTCTACCTCGCCGGGCTCGCCCGCCCAGGACCGACGCTGCGCGACAACCGGGCGGTCCACGCGGTGGCCCGGCTGCTGCTGCACGGACGCATCGACCACGTCCAGACCTCGTGGGTCAAACTCGGCGTCGCCGGCACCCGCACCATGCTGACCGGTGGCGCCGACGACGTCGGGGGCACCCTGATGGAGGAAACCATCAGCCGGATGGCCGGATCACAGCACGGCTCCGCCAAGACCGTCGCTGAGCTCACGTTCATCGCCGAGGGCATCGGCCGACCCGTACGCGAACGCACCACCACCTACGCCACCCCGACAGCACGCTGAACCTGCGCCGCTGTCCCGCAGCACGTCCTCACCCAGCCCATCGCCACGATCCTCCGGGCCCGCCACCTCGTCCTCGTCGCCTGCGGCCCGGCCAAGGCCCCGGCGGCGTCGGCCGCGACGTCGACACTCGAGCGGACGGCTCAAACGGTGAGTACCTGGCAGGTGAACGGGGCGCCGGATCGTTCGAGCTGCTGGTCGGCGGTGAGCAGGGCGGTGCGGTGGCGTTCGGCGGCGGCCACGTACACGGCGTCGGCGTAGCGGAGGGAACCCTGGGCGAGAACCCAGGCCCGGTGCACGTCGGGCCACGGGGTGGCCTCGATGACGATCCCCAGGGCTTCGGCGTCGGTGAGGGCCGCCGGGAGGTCGTCGGGCTGGAACGGATGCGACGGTCGGTTTGCGGCCGCCCGGAGGCCGGACATGATCTCGACCGCGAAGTGCCCGGGTGCGAGCAGTGGCTCGACGGCGGGGATCGCCGCCAGCGCGCGCCGGGCGGCGACCCCCCGCGGGCCGGGGTCGGCGACCGCGTCGATCACGACGGATGCGTCGACGATCACCCGCCGAGGTCGGCGAGCTGCTCGCTGCGGTCGTCCTCCGCCCGGTCGAGGGTGTCCAGGACCGCCCGCCGTTCCCCCTCGGGCACCGCGGGGTGCCCGTGCAGGCGCCGCCCGGCTGCGGCCAGGGCGGCCTGGCGGCGTAGGTGGACCGCCTGGGCGTGGACGGTGTCCCGCAGATAGGCCTGCACCGAGGCCCCCGACGCCGCCGCAGCCGCGCGGATCTGCTCGAGGTCCGCAGCCGGGACACCCCGCAGGAGAACATCACTCATCCCGTCACGATATCAGCGGTGATATAACACGGCCGAGTGCCGCCACCGACGACCAGGGCGGGCTGACTTCACCAGCCGACAGCGGCACCCGGATGGGTGCCTGACTGGCCGGCCGGGTAAGACCAGCGCCCCGGCTCCCGGTCACAGAAGTCGTCGTGTCGCAGGGTGCGAACACTGCATCCGGTCGCTCATGCGGTGTCAACTCGCGAGGTCAACCCTCGAGGTCGTCAGCGACCGCACGGGATCGTGGCGAGGGTGGCCGCTTCGGCTTGGGTGGGTCGCCGGTCGTGGCGGTAGCCGCCGGAGGCCCGGTCCAGGACCCGGATGAGGTCCTCGATCAGGGTGACCATCTCGTGTGGAGTCCTCCGCGCCGGCGGGGCCGGGTACTGCTGGACGGTGACCGCGACGGCGAGGGGTCCGCGGGGCCAGCTGACCTTCGACGACCACCCCGGCCGGACCGTCTGGTCGGGCATCACGGGGCACACTGGGGCGTCACCACCCAGGGAGGCTGTCGATGACCGCACCGGCCGACGCCGCGCAGATCGCCGAGCAGCTCCCGGGGGTGCTGGCCCAACGCGACCGGGTGGCCTTCGAGCGCCTGCTCGCGCTTGACGCCCGGTGGGGCGGCCGGGACGACACCGACGAGACCTGTCACGATCGCGGGCAGGCGGGCGACTTCTACGCCGCGGTGCTCGCGGGCGGCGCCCGCCTCGACATCCTGGACTGTGTCGTCGACGACGACCAGGTCCTCCTCCGACTGGAGGTCACAGGACCGGACGGCGACCTCGACTCTGCCTACCAGACACAGGTCCTGCTCACCGTCCGCGGGGGCCTGGTCATCGACATACTCCAGGTCGAAGACGCCGCCCCGCCGACGGTCGAGCTGTTGTTCTTCACCGGCTGCCCGCACCACGCGGCGTTCGGGCCGCACCTGCAGCAGTTGCTGGACAGCCACGGCGTGTCCAGCCCCGTGCGCCTCGTTGAGGTCACCGACGACAGCCGAGCCCAGCAGCTGCGCTTCCTGGGCTCCCCGAGCCTGCGGATCAACGGTGTCGACGTCGAACCAGGAGCTGACGGGCGCAGCGGGTACGGCCTGCAGTGCCGGCGCTACCTCACACCGGACGGCTCGAGGGGAACACCCACCGACGCCTGGATCGTGCGCGCACTGCACGCCGGGCACGACCGGAACAACGCCCGGCCCGCCGCGGCCCCGAACTTCTGACCCCTCACCCAGTCGACACGCTCGACGGCGAAGCAGCAGCAGGCGGCTGCCCGCCACCTCGGGGCAACCCATCCGCCGACATCATGGCGCGGCCACTGACCGCGCGAGCCGGGTGCGGACGTCCGCGTAGCTGACCGGTCGGTTCTCGGTTCAGGTGCGGCGGTGGGTCCGGCTGGACAGGTCGACGGCCGCCGTGGCGGCGCCGGCGATGAGGAAGGACGCGATCGATGCGCTCATCCACGGCTGGGCGGTGAAACCGACCGCGTGCGCGAGGTGCACCCACCCGATGGCCCACCAGCCGATCCCGCCGGGGTTGATGAGCTGGTAGACGCCGAACCCGAGCGCCCACGGCAGCAGAAGCAGAGGGCGCGCGGGACTGGTGGTGGTGAGGTCCCAGCGGGTGGCTCCCCGGCTGAGGACGTAGTCGATGAGGAGGACCGCGGTGAGGGGCACGAACACCGAGCCGATCAGGTAGAGGAAGGAGGCGTAGCGGCCGATGTCGAGGGTCAGAGCCAGTCCTGTGCTGAGCGCGCCGACCGCGACCGCGAGGACCCGGCGATCGGCGAGGGGTCGGAGGTTCTGCGCGGACACGGCGGTGGAGTAGACGGTGGTGAAGGTCTGGTCGACCTCGCGGACCACGAGAACGGCGAACGCGACCGCGCCGAGGGGGACCGCGAGGAAGGTGCTGAAGATCCTCGTGGGGTCGTCGGCGACGACGCCGAGGGTGACCAGTCCCAGACCGAAGCAGACGATCTGGGTGGTCCCGTACCCGAAGAAGGTGCCCCAGAAGGCGTCCCGGGGTCGGCGGAAGTGACGGGAGTAGTCCGACACGAGCGGTACCCACGACACCGCGACCGCGACGGCGGCGTCGGTTCCGGACCAGAACCCCGTCCAGGAGGTCGCGAGGTGCACCGGCTGCGCGCGGGGCCACCGCGACCTGCCCCTCCCCCACCGGCCCAGGCCGGCCTGTGGGGGCAACCGACCACCGCGGCCATCATCAACCCTGGCCCCGCACCCGCCCTGCCTCCCGCTGGCCGGGACGGCCGCGGTTCGCCCGGATGGATGGTGCTCTTCGTCGATCTGTGCCGCCGCGGGTGAGGTCTCCGCGGTGTCCGCCGGGTGGGTCGGGTCTACAGCCGCGTTCAGGCGGGTACGGCCGCCCACAGCCCTGACCGAGGCGAAGGTTGCGCACAGGGGCCGGTTCGCAGGGTTGGGCTGGTCGTCATGTCGGCGACGCGAGCGGCGGGTCTTCTTCCGGGCAGCTCTGCAGTCACCGACCCGGGAGCGTCTGTATGTCCACCACCACGACTGCTGCGGCTAGAGCTGTCACCGTCGCCGCGGCCGTCGGCCTCGCAGCCGGCGGTCTCGCGGTGTCACCCGCGTCGGGTGTCTCCCCGACGGCGGTGCGGACATCGGCGGTCACGGCCTCGTTGTGGCTGGGGCCGCATGCAGTCGACGCCCACCTGGCAGCTGATCCTCCGCTCGCCGCGATCAGCGACCGGCCCGGGTTCATGTGGCTGACCAATGACACCGGCACACAGACCACGGTGAGCCGTTGGGAGTCTGAAGCGGCAGGGAAGACGGTTCCGGTTGTCCTCTACGACATCCCCCAGCGGGACCTGGGGTCGTACTCCGCGGGCGGGGCGGCCTCCGCGGCCGCCTACTCCACGTTCATCGGTCATGTCGCTGCCGGGATCGGTTCCCACCATGCCCTCGTCGTCCTGGAACCGGACGCGCTCGGCCAGATCCCCGCGATGACCTCGGCGGACCGGACGGCCCGCTACAGCGAGCTGTCCGGCGCGGTGTCGACGTTGAAGAAGGCCAACCCGTCGACGACCGTGCTGATCGACGCGTCCTTCTGGATCGGTCCCGCCGCGCTGGCGTCGAGCCTGCGTTCAGCGGGAGTCGCAGCCGCGGACGGTTTCGTGTTGAACACGGCGAACTTCGAGACGACCGCCACGATGGAAAGCACCGGTGAAGCGGTCCTGTCAGCTCTGAGCAGCGCCGGTGTCCACGGTAAGAGCTACGCCGTCGACACCTCCCGCAACGGCGCCGGTCCGTTCACCGCCGGCACCGACGGGCAGAACTGGTGCAACCCACCCGGCCGCGCCCTCGGTCACCGACCGGCGTTCGCACCGGACCCCACCCATCCCCGTCTCTACGCCGACCTGTGGGTCAAGAACCCTGGTGAGTCCGACGGCACCTGCAAGGGTGGCCCCGTCGCCGGACAGTTCTGGCAGTCCTACGCCGACGGTCTCATCGCCCGCGGTTAGCGGCGTGCGCGTCGGCTACTCACCGGGCTGGGCGATCAGTTCGCGGCGACCGCCTGCTGGTTCGGGTCGAGCAGGGGCAGCGTGGCCGTGAGGTCACCGTTGTGCCGGGTGCGGAGCGTCGCCCGGTAGTCACCCTGCTGGGCGGTGAAGAAGGCTCTCGCGTTGTGCAGCCGGGTGGGGCTGCCGGTGAGGATCAGCTCCCGCCGGGGCGTCGCCGGGGGGTACTCCCCCGGCAGCGCCGGGGCCGCCTGCAGGTGCACGGGCCCGGCTGTCGCGAGCAGCGCGAGCAGGGTTTCCGCTCGGCCGTCGACCTGTCCGGAGGTGAACAGGCCGCGCACGCCGGGGCTGGTGGTGATGTTCGGGTTGGCCATCAGCTGGGCACCGGCGGCGGCCCGGGCGGCACCGGCCCGGGTGAACAGGGCACCGTCGACGGCCGTCGACACCGTCGACACGACCCGGCGGGTCTGCACGGTGGAGCCCGGTTGGGACCGGACCTGCGCGGCGGCGGCGGCTTCCGACGCGGCACTGGCCGGGTCGATGCGGCGGACCTCGACGCGGAGGTCACCGGTGCCGAAGGTCGCGGCGATGTAGGAGTGGTCGAGGGCCGCGGCGACGATCGGGAACGACGCCGGGAACTGCCGCACCGACTGGGTGGACACGATCCAGGTGTAGTCACGCCACCCGTCGGGGGCGTTCCCCGCGACGGCGGGGTCGGTGTCGACCTTGTAGTACCAGACGACGTCCGCGCGGGGCTGGCCGCTGCGGACCAGGTCCAGCCAGAGGCTGTCATCGGTGATGACCTTCTGCCCGTGGTGGACGTTGGCGGCCAACCACGTCTGTGCCTGCGCGGCGGCGAGGTCGGGGTGGGACTCGAAGATGCCCCGGTACTGGGTGATCGCGGACGGCACCCCCACGGCGAGCGCCGCGACCGCCGCCGCGGCGGCCACCGCCGGTGCGGCGACCGACCGGGCCCGCCAGGCGAGGACCCCGGTACCCGGGCTGCGGGCCTGCCGGGCCCGGCTGAGCAGCAGGTCGAACACCCCGGCGGTCAGCAGCGCCGCGAACGGCAGCAGCATGATCACGTACGGGACGGGGAGGTAGCCCGGGCGCAAGGCGACCAGCAGGAAGAACCCGTACATCGCCGCGTAGGGGCGCAGCCGGGCCGAGAACAGACCTGCGGCGGCGGTGAGGACCGACGCGGCGGGCAGCACGGTGTCCAGGCCGAGCCACTGCGCGACCGCGGCGTGGGCGAGGCTGGAGGGATCCAGGACACCACCCGACGGCACCCGCCGGACCAGCTGGAACGCGATCCCGTCGACCAGCGACACATGCCCCGCGCCGGGCAGGAGCTCACCCTTGAGGACCGCGAGGAGCGCGTACGCGGACAGCACGAAGGCGCTCAGCGCGCCGGCGAGGGGGAGGGCGTACCGGCGGGTCGACCGCGGGACGGACCGCCACGCCACCCACACCACCCCGGGCAGCGCCAGCAGGTAGGTCTCCTTGCTGAGGACGGCGACCCCGAAACAGACACCGGCCCCGAGGTACGCCGACAGCGACCGCCGCCGCGAGGACAGCAGCACGAACGTGGCGAGCAGCCACGGCGTCGCCACGTTGTCCAGGTACACCGTCTTCTGGAACTGGATGGCGAGCGGTGACGCCGCCAGCAGACCCACGGCGAGCGCGGCGGCCGGGCGGGTGCACCCGATCCGGCGGCTCAGCGTCCACAGCAGCACCGTGGAGACGACCGCGGCGGCCACCATCGCCTCCCGTCCCGCGGCCACGGCGGAGGAGTGCCGGCCCAGGGCATCGGTGAGCCCCAGGTAGGCCGCGATCTGCGCCCATCCCAGCGGGGGATGGTCGTACCAGTACGTGTAGTGGCTGAGCTGCCCCCAGTGCAGCACCGCGTACGCCTGGGCGACGTAGGTGCCCTCGTCGTCGAAACGCTGCGGGGTGCCGGCCAGGTTGACCAGCCGGGCCAGCGCGGTCACCACCAGCAGCGGCGCCAGCCACAGCAGGGACACCCGATTGCGTCGCACCCGCGCCAGCAGCCGGACCGCGGAGCTCCCCCGGGCGGACACCGCCCGCGCGCCGCGACCGCGGCCAGCTGCTCCGGTGGTCGCCGGCAGCCGCTCGAACGTCGCACTCATCGGGCACTCCTGACAGGCTGACGGGCACCGGACACGGCCACCGCGCCGATGACGGGACCGGGCTGGCGGTGGACGTTGGCGTGCTCGGTCTTCTCCCAGCCGGTCAGCCCCCGGGACTCACGCCACACCGAGCGGACCGCGGCCGCGGACAGCAGCAGCTGGTAGGGGATCGTCCCGACCACGAGGCGTACATCGTCGCGCAGCCGTATCCGGCGGTCGAACACCCGCCCGAACTCGTGCAGGCCGGCCACGTCGACCACCACCGACAAGACCAGCAGCACCAACGGCACGAAGGACACGAACACGACCGGTGTCGGGACCTTCACGAACACCGCGAACACCACCGACACCGGCACCAGGACCCCGCTGAACCCCTGCAGGAACGGCATCGACAGCGTGTAGCGCGCGAGCAGCCGCTGAGACCGCCCCGGCAGCCGCTTCCACTCCCCCTTGCGCAGCACCTGCAGGAATCCCTGGTCCCAGCGAGTCCGCTGCTTCACCAACGACGCCAGGGTCCCCGGGGTCTCCTCCCGGGTCACCGCCGCCGGGTCGTAGGCGACCGCGACCCGCGCCCCGGCCGTGGACAGCCGGACACCGATCTCGCAGTCCTCGGCCAGACACTGCGGATCCCAGCCCCCGTGCTCGCGCAGCAGCTGCGTCCGGGTGAACACGGTGTTGCCGCCGAGGGGGATGAACCGCCGGTTCGCGTGGAAGTGCAGCCGGCTGCGGAACCAGAAGTAGTACTCCAGACAGTTGCGCATCGACCACCAGCTGCTGTGGATGTTCATCAACTGGACCCCGCCCTGGACCACGTCGGCGCCGGTCTCGGTGAACCGCCCGTCGACGAGGCGCAGCAGGTTCGGGTGGACCTCGTCCTCGGCGTCGAAGATCCCGACCACGTCTCCCCGACAGGCTTCCAGCGCGGTGTTCAACGCCTTCGGCTTGTTCTTCGGCACCGAGGAGTCCACGACCACCCGGACCCGGCCGGGATGCCGGCGGGCGGCGTCGACCGCGACCGCGTGGGTCTCCGGGTCGTCGTGGCCGATGATCGCGAGGACTTCGAAGTCGGGATGGTCCAGGCCGGCCAGGGCGTCGAGGGTGTCCCCGAGCACGGCCTGCTCGTGGCGGGCCGGGACCAGCAGGCTGAAGCTGTGGCTCGGCTCGTGCACCACCCGCCCGAACGTCGTCCGCTCCAGGGACTCCGGGGTCCACCAGGCGTGCAGCAACCACCAGAGCGTGGTCCCCGCGACCGCCGACAACACCAGCGCCAACACGATGATCACCGCACTCGCGGTCGCCGTCGCCACACTCAGGTGCACTCCCGCGCCGGACCCGGCAGCGTGGGCGGCAGCCGCCACCGGCGACGGACCGGTCAGCGCACCGGTGTCGCCCAGGCCCCCGACCGCGGGCAGCAACGCACCCCCACCCGCTCGCGTCGTCGGGGAGGGGACCGGCGACGGGCCCGCCGCGGTCGCGCCGGATGCCGTCGCGGCGGCCACCCCACCGGTGACCACCAAGGCCGCCGCGAGACTTCTGAGCAGCCGCCGCGACACCCGCGCAGCTGCTGGGACTGGAGTCGGAGATCTCATGAGCCCTCTCGGCGCGCCGTACCCACCGGGCACAGCCCCACCCCACGCGGACACCGCAGGTCAGGTCGTGATCGCTCGGCGCCCCGACGAACCGAGACCTGTCAGCGAGCATACGAGACCGAG
>JAABUX010008661.1_pt1 | contig 11682 bp, 9 predicted proteins | sample 5561851 | NCBI WGS metagenome assembly JAABUX01 (sample SAMN10711883, study PRJNA513361) | rock metagenome | isolation source: Antarctica rocks | place: Antarctica: Victoria Land, Richard Nunatak red sandstone | collected 2016-01-03 | reverse complement strand
GATCGATCATCGGCGTTTGGATGGCCCCGGGACAGACGGAGTTCACGCGTATACGCGCTGTCGCATACTCCAATGCTGTCGTCTTCGTCATGCCGTTGATCCCATGCTTACTCGCGGCATAGGCCATGCCTCCGGGGCATCCGATCAGGCCATAGACCGACGAGGTGTTCACGATGGACCCGCCCCGCTCCAGCATGCGCGGTATCTCGTACTTCATGCAGAGCCATACCCCCTTCAGATTCACGGCCAGGGTCCGGTCCCAGTTTTCCTCCGTGCACTCCGCGGTGGGGGCCGACTCTGTCTCGATGCCCGCGTTGTTGACCGCGCAGTCCAGGCGGCCATAGGCGCCCATGGCGCGGTCGACCATGGCCTGGACATCCCCTGCCCGCGCCACATCGGCCCGTTGACATACGGCGTCGCCCCCCGCAAGCGCAATCAGGTCTACCGTCTCTTGCCCCGCGGCGACATCGATATCGGCCACCACAATCCGGCCGCCCTCGGCGGCGAGCGACCGCGCGGTCGCTCGGCCGATGCCCGATCCCGCGCCGGTGACGAGCGCTACTTTCCCCTCGAACGTCCGTGACACGCTTGGCTCCATATCCTCGCTATACCTATACCTATACCGTGGCCGGGGCGTCGGCATGGGGCGCGTAGCGCCCATAGAGATGTCCCGCCGCGACACGGGCCGCGACATGGTCGCACCGCTCAAACCGGATACCCATGCGGATCAACTCGTCCAGCCAGCGTTCTAGTCCCAGCAGGCGGTGTCCGCGCCCGATCACTTGTGGATGGAAGGTGACCACGGCCACCCCCTCATCGAAATCCCGTTGCATGTACGCGATGTCATCCCGCCAGTTGCCGAAGACGTCTCCCGCCGCCCGCAGCCCGGGGAGGAGGTACCGGGGAGTGGAGAAGTATTCGAAGTGCGGGAAATCATCCAGGGACCAACTAACGGGCAGTTCGATCAGGTCTGTCGCCCGGCCGAACGTCATCTTCCCGTCGGGCGACACGGTGTCGCCCGTCCGGCACCGGAATGGCGTGTAATCGTTGCCCATGAGGCTGCTGTCATACCGCAAGCCGAGGTCCAGCATGATGTCGACGGTGTACGGGGAGAAGTCCCAGGAGGGGGTCCGATTCCCTACGGGCGTGTGACCCGTGAGGTTTCCCACCGCGTCGTAGGCGCGGCGGAAGATGTCGCGCTCGGTGTGCTCGGTGAGATCGCCGACCCGCTCGTGGACGTACCCATGCAGCCCAACCTCGTGGCCCGCCGCCACCACCTCTCGGCACCTCTCGGGGAAGGTATCGATCGTACTCCCGGGGATGAACCAGGAACTGGAGATGTGCCGCTCGGCGAGGGCGGTGAGGATGCGCGGGACGGCGACGGCCCCAAATTCGCCGCGCGACAACGATGCGGGCGATCGCATGTCGTTCGCCAGCCAGAGCGAGATCGCATCGAAGTCGAACGTCAAACACACGATGCCCTGTGCCATGGTCTCACCTCCGGTGGTATGCGCGTGGTCCTCACCTCCGGTCCCCGTGGGACACGTGGTGGGGGGGAAGCACGTGGTACGTGCGGAAGAGGGAGGCCGTCACGGTGTACACGCCGGCGTGCCCAATCCTGTCGGGTCCATCCCTGCCGCCCATCGCCCATCGCGCGTGCGATGCGCCCCCAGGGGGCTGGAGAACCCGCCGCTGGCCAGTCGCGGCAGATACCGACCGATGGCCACCCCTTCGCTCCGCGCCACCTCCACCACCGTCCTCTCGGTGAAGCGTTGGTCCGCGAGCATCGGATCGGTTGTGAACTCCAGCCGCGGCGCCTCGATGGCGTCTTGGATGTCCATGTCGAACGTCAACACGTTGTGCAAGATCTGAGGTACTGCGCTGATGATGCGGCGCCCGCCCGACGCCCCGAGCAGCATCATGAGCGTGTCGCCCCGCGTCACGGCCGCCGGCGCCATGTTGGCCAGGGGCCGCGCCCCCGGGGCGATGCTGTTCGGCCGCTCGGGCATGGGGTCGAACCACATCATCCCGTTATTGAGCAGCACCCCGAGCCCCGGAGCGATGAACTTCGAGCCCCACCGCGACAGCAACGTGAGATTCAAGCTCACGCCATTCCCCTCACGGTCGACGACGGCGAGATATGTGGTGCTATCGGCGGCCGGGGGCGCGACGTGGGGTGTCGGAGCGCCCGCCGTCCGCCGCCGGGCATGCGCCAGCGTGCCGATGTCCGCCCCCTGGCCCTGGTGCCCCATGACGGTGAAGCGGTCTTCGAGGGCGAGGCGCGCGGCTCGTATCCAGGTTGCTAATTGTGCGGGGCTCTCCCGGGACGTCCGCGCGGAGACGAGCAGATCGTAGAGGCGCAGCAGCTCGGCGACCGTCGGGCCGCCGTTAAGGCCGTCGGTCAGCCAGACATCCGCGCCCGCGATGGGGACCCTGATGGGCGATGAGATGCGCACGGAGTATTCCGCTAAATCCGCGCTGTCGAGATCGCCACCGTGATGCCGGATCGTATGCGCCAGGGTGTCGGCAATCTCTCCCCGATAGAACGCGCCCGCCCCCCCTGTCGCGATAGCTTCGAGGGTGTCCGCAAGGTCCTCCTGTCTGAATACCGGGTGGCCGACGCCATCCATGTCGTACGCGGGGATGTGATCCTCCGGCAAGAATATCCGTCGCGTCGCGTCCATGCGACCGAGGCTCCGTTGGTCCTGTGCGATACTGAGCGTCAGCAACCAGTCCGGGGCGTAGCCGCGGCGCGCGAGGGAGATCGCGGGCTCGACAAGCCGGCGCCACGGGAGCGACGCGCCTTGCGTGTATAGCGCCTCCATGAGGGCGACCGTCGTCGGGACACAGACACTCGTGGCCCCCAGGAGATTCGCGTCATCCACCACCCGTGGCCAGCCGAACAGGTCGGTGTCGGGGTCATCGCCCGCCAGCCGATAGCGATCCACATCGAGGTTCCGCGGCGCCACCGGGCCGGCATCCAGGACGGAGAGCGCCTGGTTCGCGTAGACGAGGGCCAATCCCACCCCACCAAGGCCGCTCATGTAGGGTTCGACGACGCCCAACGTGAAAGAACAGGCGATGGCCGCATCGATGGCGTTGCCGCCGCTCGCGAGCACGTCCCGCCCGACCTCCGTGGCGATCGGGTGCTTCGTCACGATGAGGCTACCGTTTGATACGCAGCGCGACTTGTGCAGGCCCACGCGTTCGAAACTGCTCACATCTCGCTCCTCCGCCTCCCGTCATGCGACGCCCGCGCGCGACCACACGCCCGGGATGTCGGCGCGCCGTAGGGCCGCCGAAACGATCACGCCGTGCCGCACCAATCGATCAGCAAGCCGGCCAGTGCGCGGGTGCAATCGCGCATGCTCCGCAGGTCCACCCATTCGTCGGGCGCATGGAGCCGGCCACCCATGGGACCATAGCACACGCTCGGGATGCCGTAATAGAGCTCGAAGAATCTGTTATCGACGGTGGCCGTCAGGGCCGCTTTACGCATCTCTGTCCCCGTCACCTCCGCGTGGTTTCGCGCGAGGATACGGACGATCTCTCGGTCCATATCGTAGATCGCCGGCTCGGCCTGAAACCCGAAGAACGTCACCTCGGGGGGATTGTCGCGCATCCAGGGATCGCCGTGGGCCGCCTCCAGGAGGGTCTCGCGGATGCGCTCCTTCACGCGCCCCATAGACTCGTCCGGATAATACGATGCCCGCACCTCCACCGTGCATACCTCCGGCACGGTCGAGGGCCAGTCGCCCGCATGGACCGTCCCGACATTGAAATTGAGGGGGTGATCGATGCCCGCGAACACGGCGTGTCTGTGCTCCGGGCGGTTCCTCTCGGCTTCGAGGGCGCGCAGCGCCGGCACGAGCAGGAACGCCTTCTCCGCCGCGTTGACGGCCGTCGACGCGCTCTCGGCGTGCGCTCCCCGTCCGCGGATGTGTATGCGGCACCACAAGACACCCGGATGGGCCGTGACCACCGCCAGCTGTGTCGGCTCGGGGACCACGGCCGCATCGGCGCGATGTCCCGCGGCGAGACAGGCCAGCGTCCCGTTGCCGGAGCACTCCTCATCGATCACCGTCTGCACCACAACATCCCCGGCCAGATCCACGCCCGCTTGTCGCACCGCCTTCAGGGCATACATCATGGCCGCGATGCCGGCCTTCATGTCGGCCGCGCCGCGCCCGAACATTTTGCCGTCGGCGATATCCCCGCTCCAGGGATCATACCTCCAGTGCGCGACTGGCTCCGGGCTCACCACGTCAACATGGCCGTTCAGGACGATTGACCGTCCCCCGGCGCCCACCCCAGGGGCCGTCCCGACCACATTGACGAGCCCGTCGTACGACCATTCGGCCGGAGAGTAGCCCGGTAACTCCGCGATGCGCCCCACGTCGATCCCCTCGGTTGAGACATGCAGGCCCATGTCGCGAAGCTGGTCGGCGATAAACTGCTGCACGGGATTGGTCTGCCCGCGCAGGCTCGGCCGTCGCACCAACGCGCGCAGGAAATCTATCTCTTCCTCCCACAACTGGTCGCATACATCCCCGACATGCCGCTTGATCGTGTGCGCCGCCATCGTTCGTCTACCCCCTTCCCTCCTACTCTGGCGTAGCCCCGGGCATCCGCCGCGCAGCCCTCACGGTCGTCTAGTCCGCGCCGCAGCCATCGCAGCCATCGCAGCCGTCGCATCCGTAGCCATCCTATGTCCGACCGCACACACGGTAGCCCGCGTCCCCGGCGGTTACAGCAAGAAGGTGCCCGCGTCCACGGGGAATACAACACCGGTGATGCAGGACGCATGGTCGGAGGCCAGCCAGACGACCGCGTCGGCCACCGCCGACACCGGCACGTAGTCCATCGGCAAGACATGTTGCGCGCGGGTGGTCCCGGCCATCGCGGCCGCTGTCGCCGCATCACCGCGCGCGAACTGGCGGTAATAGTCGTCGTATTCGACCATCGCCGTCCGCATCCTGCTCGGACAGACGACGTTGGCCGTGATGCCGTATTCGCCCACTTCCACGGCAAGGCTCTGCATCAGCCCGATGACCCCGTGCTTCGACGCGACGTAATGGGCATAGCCCCGCCCGGGTCGAAAGCCGGCCGTCGATGCGACGGCGATGATGCGGCCACGTCGGCGCTCGATCATGTGCGGCGCCACCGCCTTGATCGTGAGCCACACCCCCTTGAGATTGACGTCGATCGTCTCGTCCCACTGCGCCTCGCTCAGTTCCCACAGCCGTCCCCAGGTGAAGATTCCGGCATTGGGCACGAGGATGTCGATAGGGCCGAGCAGCGCCCGGACGCGCTCGACGGCATGCGCCAGGTCATCGGGCGCGCGCACGTCGGCTTGCAGCGGGAGCGCCCTTTGCCCCGTCTCCCGCACCAGACGCGCCGTCTCGTCCACGTCCGCAGCGCGCGATAGTTGGTAGGATGTCGACGACAACGGCCCCGGCGCGTCGATCAAGGCGACATCCGCGCCGGCGCCGGCCAGGGCCAGGGCTGCCGCTCGCCCGACGCCCCGTCCGGCGCCGGTCACGACGGCAACCCGCGTCGTCAAGGCATCGGTAGCGTGTGTCACTATGCTCCCCTTCCCGAGCGCCCGGCTTATGTATGGTGGGGCGCGGATCATGCATCGAACGACTTACTCTTTGCCAACCTCGCCATGGGCGGCCATCCGGGAGGGCGCGCCCCGGGCGCCGAGATCAGCCCCATAATACGCGTCGCGGCGATCGCGCAACGGGTGATTGAAACGCCCCCAATCGTGCCGACGCGATTGGGCGAGATCCACCTCGGCGTAGATGATTTCCTCACGTTCCCCGCTGGCCGGGCCGGCGATGGGCCACCCGGTATAGCTCGTGATGACGCTCTGGCCCACGAAGTTCTGGCCACGCTCCGAGCCCACGCGGTCGGCCGCCATCACATAGACCCCGTTCACATGCGCGTTGGCCATGCAGAGGATGGCGCCCATGGCCGGCTGGCCCTCCTGGTTAGGCTCCGGTATCCAATTCGTCGGGATGCAGACGATGTCGGCGCCCTGTAGCGCGCACACACGATACGATTCCGGGAACCACCCGTCGTAACAAATGGCGACACCGAGGCGCCCGATAGCGGTCTCGAAGACCGAGAAACCCTGCCCCCCGGGGGTGAAGTACAGATTCTCCCGGTCCCACAGGTGCACCTTGCGGAAGGTCCCGACGTGCCCTGCGGGCCCTATCACAAGCGCCGAATTGTAGAGATGGTCACCGTCGCGCTCGGCGATACCGGCGACAACATAGATGTCGCGCCGCCGGCATATCTCTTCCCACGTCGCGCGCGTCGGACTGGCCGATAGGGTCTCGGCCAGCCCGAGCACCTCGGCGCGGCTCTCGAAGACGTACCCGGTCGTGCACAACTCGGGTAAGACGACTAGTCGCGCCCCGCGCGCCGCCGCCTCGTCCATCAGGTCGATCGTGCGGCCTATATTGTGTCGTTTGTCTCCGACGCGCGGGTCCATTTGGACGCAGGCCGCCGTGAACTGTTCGGCCACTCCTCGTACCGTGTCCAATCGCATCCCTCCTGTCCGGCGGAGCGGGTGTCGCCCTGGTGCGGCCGGGACACCGCGTCACGCCTATCCGCGCCTAGTGTCATCCTCGATGAGGTTGCTTTGAAGGTGATGCGCCGCCCGGGAGCGCCGGCAACGCCCTGCCGGCGGGGACGCCGGCGCTCCCGGGCGACACGTCGTCGCGCCAACAAACCGCTTCAAGACGACATTGGTCAGGCCGTCCGCACGGCCTGATCGCCGGTTTTGATGACCGCCGCATACGTCTCGTGGTCCACCGTCGGCCGGGACACCCCGATGCCGATGCGCCGCTCTTGCAAGTAGTCGTAGGCGCGCCGGCTTTCGGCAAGGTCCTGCAACGACAGGGTCGCGGACAGGACATCCTCGTCGCGCCCCGCCTCGCAGAGGACGCGGCCATAGGGATTGGCCACGCCGCTGCCGCCCGCATAGACGGTCCCCTGCGCCTCGCCAACCCGATTGGCCATAGCCACATACATCTGGTTTTCCTGCGCCCGGGCGCGTAGACAGACGTGATGCACCGGGCCGTAGGGGTCCATATTACCGTTCGTCACAAAGGCGACCTGCGCCCCCAGGGAGGCGAGCGCCCGCGCGGTCTCCGGAAACTCGATATCATAACAGATCAGGATGCCGACCCGTGTATCCCCCAAGCACGTCGTCCCGAAGGCATTGCCGGTATCCACGCGCGTGCGCTCGCTGCGCCAGAGGTGGACTTTCCTATAGGCGAGGGTCAGCCCGGCGGGCGTCACCATGACGGTGGTGTTGAAAACGCCCTCCCCCTCCCTCTCGGGGACACCGATCACCAAGGTGGTCGCGCACGCGGATGCGAGGCGTGTGAGGGTTTGCACGATCGGGCCGTCCAAGGGCTCGGCCAACGCGCGCGTCGCCTCCCTGCTCGGGAAACCGATCGCATAGGCTTCGGGGAACACCACCACATCGTGATGCGCGCCGACTCCACGGGCCACCTCCGCCACCCTATCCATGTTCTTGCCGATGTCACCGTCATCACCGCGGAGCTGGGCGAGCGCTATGCGCAAATCGGGCATGGGTTCATCTCCCTGTTGTAGTCTCTTACGGATGCGCGCGATGGGGCGCGCCGTCACTCACCGTCCGCATCCAGCCACACAGCCGCCCCGACATCCGCCGCGGCAGGGCCACGGCGCCCGTTCATGGCCGCGGTCGGGCTGGGATGGGCCGGCGGAGCGTCCCGGACGGACAGGGCGGACCTGTCGTCATGGGCGGCCGTGGCGGTCGCGTTCGCGACGTGGCAGGCCACGCGCCGCCCATCCGTCCAGGCCTGCAAGGGAGGGCGAATCTGCCAGCAGACGGCGACGGCCAGGGGACAGCGCGGGGCGTAGGGGCAACCGGTCGAGGGCCGGTCCGTGGCCCCACTCTGGTCGACGACGAGGGCGGACACCTCGTCGGGATCCGTCTCGAGATCGGGGACCGCGGCTTCCAGCGCTTTCGTATAGGGATGCGCGGGGGCCGCCAACACGGCGGACACCGGCCCGTCTTCGACCACCTGCCCCCGGTAGAGGACCACCACACGATGGGCAATCGCTTCCACGACGCGGAGATTGTGGCTGATGAATAGATAGGCGATGCCGTATTGCTCCTGGAAGTCGACCAAGAGGTTCAAGACTTTCGCCTGCACGATAACATCGAGCGAGGAGGTCGGCTCATCCAGGACGATGACATCCGGCCGTGTGGTCATGGCCCGCGCGATGGCCACGCGCTGACATTGGCCCCCGCTTAATTGGGCGCGTCGTCGCTTCAGATGCTGGGCTGTGAGACCGACACGCGTCAGGAGTTCGCCCGTCCGCTGCCGGCGGTCCTCTCTCGACAGGGCCCCTTGCGCCCGCATCGGTTCATCCAGGATCGCGTCGACGCGCATCCGGGGGTTGAGGGATGAGACCGGATCCTGGAAGACCATCTGGATCCGCCCGGGGCGAGGGGACGCGCGCAGGGGCCGCCCATCGAGCAGCACATCACCGTCCGTGGGCGAGAGCAAGCCGGTTGCGATCAGGCCGATAGTCGATTTGCCCGACCCCGACTCCCCCACGATGCCCACCGTTTCCCCCGGCTGCACCTCCAGATCGAGACCGTCCACGGCCCACACGGCGGACCCGGCCTTGGCGCCGCGGCCGCGCACCGCGAAGCGATGCCGAATCCGCGCGAGTGTGAGGATGGATGTCACCGGCGCCCACCCCCGCCCCGCGCGAGCGCGGGCTCGTCGACCAGGAAACAGGCCGCGACGTGGTCCGGGGTCACGCGATAGTCGCGGGGGACCTCGACCACACAGCGCTCCATCCGATGCGGGCAGCGGGGATGGAAACGGCAGCCGGTCGGCAGCGCCGCCGGATTGGGCATGTCTCCGGGCAATCCGGCGAGGTCGCGCACCGATCGTCCCCGGGCCGGCAAGCTTGCGATGAGCGCCTGGGTATACGGGTGCCGCGGGGCCGTGAGGACAGCGCGCGTCGGGCCCGTCTCGACGACCGCGCCCGCGTAGAGGACGGCGATTCTGTCGGCGATCTGGGCGGCCACACTGAGGTCATGGGTGATCCACAGCATGGCCATGGTGTGCTCCGCCTGGACACGCTTGAGCATCCGTAAGATGCGCGCTTGTGTGGTCACGTCGAGCGCCGTCGTCGGCTCATCGGCCACGATTAATTGCGGCCGACAGGCCAAAGCGAAGGCGATGAGGACGCGCTGCTGCATCCCTCCGCTCAGCTCATGAGGGTAGGCGTCATACAGCGCGTCCGGGCGGGGAAGCTCGACCTCTTCGAAGTAGCGGATGGCCGCGCGGCGTTGCTCCCGCGGCTTGCGCAGGCCCTGGTGCGTGCGCAGGAGTTCGGCGATCTGCGCGCCGATCGTGAAGACGGGATTGAGCGACGTCGACGGATTTTGCAGGACGACCGCGACCATGCGACCGCGCACCGCGGCCGCGGCGCGCGGATTGAGGGGGACCATGCCGATCCCGCAGACCGACACACGGCCGCCCAATGTGGCCCGCGACGGATACAGGCCAAGTGCCGTCATCGCGGTCAGCGTCTTGCCACTCCCCGTTTCGCCGACGACTCCGACGACCGTGCCCGGCGCCACGGAGAGGGTGACGTCGTCGACAACCCGCGAATCCCCTTGCCGCCCGTGGATGGTGATCGACAGATCGATAACATCGAGCACGGCCATGTCTAGGACCTCCTCGCCGTCGCGTCGGTCGCATCGCGCAATGTGTCGCCGAGAAGGTTGAAGGCCATGGCGGTCACGAAGATGGCCGCGCCGGGGAACGTGGCGTACCACCACTGGGCGAGGATGTATTCGCGCCCCGTGCTGACCATCGACCCCCAGTCGGCTGTCGGCGGCTGGACCCCGAGCCCCAAGAAACTGAGCGCGGCCGCGGAGATGATCGCCGAACCGATATCGCTGGTGCCCTGCACCAAGACCGGTGTCAGCGTGTTGGGGATGATGTGCCGCCAGAGGATCGTGCCGGTCCGTACGCCCGTCACCCGCGCCGATCGCACGAAGGCCGCGTTCCGCAAGACGCTCGCCTGGTCATGCACCAACCGGGCATACCACGGCCACCAGGACACCATAAGGGCGATGATCATGTTCTTCAAGCTGGGTCCGATGATCGCGGCGATGGCCAGGGCTAGCAGGAGCGAGGGAAAAGCCAGGAAGAAGTCGGTGGCGCGCATCAACACCGTCTCCGCGAGACCGCCGACATACCCCGCCGTCGCGCCCAGGGCGACGCCGATGACGATCGCGACGACCACGACGACAAAGGAGACGCCGAGCGAGACGCGCGCCCCGAACAGCACACGGCTCACGAGGTCCCGGCCTTCCTCGTCCGTGCCGAACCAGTGCGCCGGGCCGGGTTGGGCCAATGCCGCGACGAGGTTGGAACTGCCGGCTCCCTGGTCCGGATACGGGGCGATCCAGGGGGCCAAGAGGGCCCCCGCGATGACGATCAGGATGACGAGCAGGGCCACGCCGCCGACCCAATAGCTCAGCCCTGCCCGTCGTAGGCCGCCGAGGATCTGTCCCGCGTACGGCCCCCCGCGGCTCGGCGCGCGCTTGGACGCCGCTCTACCCACCATAGTGCGCCCCCACGTCTAAAGGGCCACGCGCGAGTCGATCATCGCCCGCATCACGTCGACCACAAGATTCACGAGCGTATAGGCGATCGCCACGATTACCACCACCGCGAGGATCGCCGGCGTATCCACATACTGGATCGAATTGACCGCATAGACGCCGAGACCCTGCCAGTAGAAGATCAGTTCGATGAAAAAATCGCCGGTGAGCGAGAAGGCGAAGATGAGCCCCAATACGGTGAATGTCGCGCCGATCGCATTTTTCAGGGCGTAGCGGGTATAGATGCGTCGCCCGGGATAGCCGTTGGCCCGCGCCATGAGGATGAAGTCGCTCGACAGCGTATCGAGCATGTTCGCCCGCGTCATGCGCGCCACGATGCCGATGGGATAGGCGGCGAGGGCGAGCGCCGGGAGGATGAGATGGGACAACTCATCCCAGAACAAGGCGACATTCCCCGTCAGGACGGCATCGAGGAGCGGGAAGCCCGTCACCGTGGGCAGGTTCTGCGCGAATTTGTTGGATGCTTCCCCCGCGAGCGGGAGGAGATGGAGTTGCCCGAAGAGGAAGATTTGCAATAGGAGGGCCAACCAGAACGCCGGGATGCTGATCAACGCGGCGGTCACCGCGCGGATCAGCGCATCGACCGTCCCGTTCGGACGCGCGCTCGCGTACACCCCCACCGGGATACCGATAGCCATGGCCAGGATCGTCGCGGCGATGACCAACTCGAGCGTGACGGGGAAAAAGACGCCCAGGTCGGCCAGGACCGGCTGATGAGTACGCAGGGATGTCCCCCAATTGCCGGTCACCAGGCCGGTCAGGAATATCCAATACTGGACGTAGAGCGGTTTGTCGAGCCCGAGCAGCTGGCGGGCTGTCGCGATTTGGGCCGCTTCGGGGCGCGGGCCGGCATAGATCGCCGCGGGATCGGAGGGCACCACGTGGGACAAGATGAACGTGATGAGGGTGATGCCCACAACGAGTATGAGCGTGTGTCCCAGGCGGGTCGCAATATATTTAATCAT
>JAABUX010008660.1_pt1 | contig 11684 bp, 8 predicted proteins | sample 5561851 | NCBI WGS metagenome assembly JAABUX01 (sample SAMN10711883, study PRJNA513361) | rock metagenome | isolation source: Antarctica rocks | place: Antarctica: Victoria Land, Richard Nunatak red sandstone | collected 2016-01-03 | reverse complement strand
TGACCCTCACCGCCACGCGCACCATCGGCGCCAACGACCCCACCGGCCAATGGTACGCCTACAGCACCTATCAGGACGCCAACGGCAACTGGCATGACGCCTCGACGCCCGATGTCTACTTCACGGTAAAGGTTTATCATAAAACAACATGGTCAAGGTCATCGCATCGCTCGTAGTCGTCAGGATCGAAGGATATGGCGCGCGAGCGCACGGGAACCGTATCCGGTCCCCGACACAAATCGCATGAGCGGGCCGAAGCTGCCGGCCGCTGGCGCTCCAAGAACATGCAGCCCTGGCATAGATGATTCGAGCCCTGCGTTAAGCTGGGGATAGCCGCCGACGAGGCGAAGCGAGCGTAGCAAGTCAGGCGCCAGGAACGTGTAGCGCGCCATATCCAGCCTATAACCGGTCGCCAGTAGGGCATGATCGACACAACGCTCCGTACCGTCGTCGAGCGTGAGATATAGACGCTCGCCACGAGGCCGCGCATCGAGTATGCGGCGGCCCAACACGAGCGGAACCTCTCTCAGGCGCCGCCGCAGCCACGATGCGCCCGCCGGCCGGATCGACCGGCGGGCGATCGGCTGCCGCAGCGACCGCGGCAGCCGCCCCCACAAGCCGGGTGTCGCCACGATCCAATTGAGCCCGGGAGGGCCGACATCCGTGGGCGGATACAACACCCGATGCAGCGATGCCAAGTGGCGGTGACTCTGTAATAAGGCATTGTAGCGCAGCCAGTGCACCGCGGATGTTCGGGACACCACCTCCACGTCGGCCCCGACTTCGTGTAGCAACGCCGCCGACTCGAGCGCGCTCTGGCCGCCACCGACCACAAGCACCCGGCGACCGTCGAACTGCCGCAGGTCATGGTGCGCCGACACATGCGAGGCCAGCGAGGGGGATAGATCCCTGAACAGAGGCGGGCGCCACGCGAACGGGGCAATGCCGGCCGCAACGATGACGCGCTGCGCCAGGAACGGTTCCCCGTCCTCCAACGTCAGTCGAAAGCCTCGATCCACGGACTCGACCCGCGCGACGCGGCGCTCGTCAAGATCCGGTACGGTCTGACGTTGGAACCACCGTCCATAGGCGACGAACGCGTCGAGTGGTATGGGTCGCGACAGCCGCAGGTCGTGCGCGGCTTCGTAAGCGTCGAGCGTCAGGGCGCGGCGCGGGTCCGCGATATGCGAGGCCTCCCAGGAGGAGCGCAGATGCATGCCATCGGGCATCTGGTCCCGCCAGAATGCCATCGCCGAGCCGAACACATACACGTCAAGGCCAACAGCTCGCAGGTGAGCGGCAGCTGCCAATCCGTAAGGACCCGCCCCGATAATAGCGACCCTCCGCGCCGGCACCGCTGTGTTCATCTCCATACTCTATCTCCCTCGCTCTCTCCAAACGGCCCAAGGCGCCATTCTGTCCTAGCGCTCGCCGCGATGACGACTATGTGCTCGTGCGAGAGGGCAAGCTTTTAATCAACCATCGACGATGCCACAGATAGAATAACATCGGGGCCTCGACCAGGGCTGGGAAGGGATCGTCGTGGGCGAAAATCGCGAACTCCAGCGGACCGTGAAGCGAGCGAAGATAGGCGACCGGCGACAGATGGCCGCGCGCCATCGCGCGCGCGGCCATCGGGAGATCGGTCATCATGCGCACCCACCGCACGCCAGCACACGCGCGCCTTTCCAGGACCTGCTCGCCATGCATCATCCGCCAGTGTAGGTAGGGGAAGTCGATGCCGGCGCGGCGACCGAGCGTGTGCCATCCCCAGGTGCGCGCGTTGACGTCTAATAGCTTGTAGCGGCCTGAGCGCGGATCGCGCTTAAACTCGACTTCGACAAGGCCGGTGTAGCGCGTCGACAGGAGCAGGCGTCGCGCGGTCTCCGCGACCTCAGGGCGGTCGACCGTCTCTACATATGTACTGGCCTGCCCGAACTCCGGCGGATACTGGCGCGCGCCGCACGACCATCCATGCGAGGGGCCGTCCCTCCGCGCAGAGGGCGGCGAATGAATATTGCTCCTCGCCGCCACCCGGGATGACCTCCTGTAGCATGATCACATCGGGCGAGACCAGCGTGCACGCGTCGTCGTAGCGCGCCAACAGCGCGCCACGATCCTCGACCCGCCACGCTTTGGCCAACGTGAAGCGGTTGGCGCGTTCCTTGAAGGCTGGCTTGAGGATGAGTGGAAACGCAGGATCGAGCTCGGCGACCGCAGACCGGGTGTCGGGGTAGTAAGTCCGGGGATGGTCGATACCAAGATCCGCCGCGATGCGATAGGTATGCCGCTTATCGTAGGCCCAGCGGAGCATTCCCCAGGGTGGGGTCGCCAGCAGGAATCGCTCCGCCAACACAGCGTGATGGCGCGCGAGCAGCGCGGCATGCTCATCGGTGGTGGGGTAGATAGTCCACCCATCGAGATGGTGTCGCACGGCCAAATCGAGCAGATAGCCGACCTGGCGCGCCGTGTCGCCGGCGGGCCAAGCCAGAGTGCGGCGAACATAGCGGGAGACGGCGGCAACCACATGCCCGTTGCCTATAACCCATACGGGGATACCTTGCCGGCCGAGGCTGCGCACGATGCCCAGGGCTTGATAACAGTCGCCAATGATAAGGGCGCCGGCGCGCTCAGGCCGATACGGACCTCGGCTCGCCGCCCCACCGCTCGCAACCCGCTCGTTGTCAATCATCACGTCCATGATCTATGTCCCTCTCCGGGACCCGGAAGGCTCTTGCCCGGAGCTGATCGCTACCGTAGCAGGCGCGATTGCCTACATTCGTCCAGCCCAAAGGATGCTCCCAATCGGCAGGCCATAAGGGTTCTCCCGATCGGCAGGCCATGTTGACTATTGTTGCTACGCACGACTTGGTCAGGGTGCTAAACCACGACGTGGTACCTACCGACAATGGCCCCAGCTACCTATCTCGTATGTCGTCCAATCCCCCTTGTCGGCAAGCGGCGCGCCCGCGCACGTTACTATATCGACGAGACAGAACTAGAAAGGGACACTCACGTATCGAGCGGACGGGCGTACAACGACACTACACTAACACGGCATGTGTCGACATGTCAATTGAGACTACGGACGCTACAGGCCCCCACGCGCCATCTCAGTGTGTCTGACGCAGGTCAACGGTTGGGAGTGCCGCCCCAGTCCGCGCCATTGGCGGTGGCCCTGTTGTCTTCCTGGCCGGGCAGGTAGCGCGTCTTCTGTGGGACGCCAATCTCAATGCAGGCGGCACAATAGAGGCGTCCATTTGATAGGCCAAACCGCTATCATCAAGCAGTACGGTGTCACTCCGCACGTCGCTTGTGTTTGGCCGTGACGATGGGAGCTATCGCACAGTCCCTTTCGTTTAGCGCAGGGAGCAGAGGATGACTACATTGCGAGCGGTCCGTCTCGCGGTGACTCCGGAGGTGGCGGAGATCGTGATGGGTAGCACGCTGACCTTGTCGCTCACTCTCCAGAACGTCGGTAGCCGCGCGGATCGCTACCGTCTTGATGTCTGCGGCGTCCCGGATGCCTGGTTGGCCGTCGACAAGCCGATTGTCCCGCTCCTACCTGGCGCGCATGAGCGCTTGCAACTGGCCGTGTGCCCGCCGGCCGGCATCGAGCAAGCCCTGATATGTAGCTACTCTATCACGATCTGGGTGACATCAGAGGACGACCCGAGTATCCAGGCAATAGCCGTCGTCGCCCTGACGGTGGTCGACGGTGGGCTGAGCATTGACGTGTCGCCTGCGGAGGCCGAGGGGCAGAAGGCCACCTTTCACGTCACCTTCTTCAACCAATGGAAGCGGCCGGCCGCCATCGGGCTAGCGCTAGCTACCGATAAGGCGGGGTTGCACGTCCACGTCGCGCCCGCACAAGCCGTGCTCGTCCCGGCCAGCGGCATGCGCACGGTCGCAGTGCATGTCTGGCCTAAGGACCGGGCGATGATCGGCGACCCCAGCCCGTACGAGCTTGAGTTCCGCGGTCTGAATGTGCGATTCCTGCACCCGGGACCGGGCGATGAGACCCCCCTCTGCCTAAGACGGCGGGCACGTTTTACATACATGCCACACTATGCGGCGTACTCGTTGCCTGCGCGGGCATCCCGCTTGACGCTCGTCCTACTAGAGCCAGTCTTACGGAAGCTGCGACGAATTGCAAAGTAGTTCTTCATGTCTCGTGACGAGACACCACCGCTCATGAAAAGCGGGGTGTGCGCGCCGCACTGAGCGTAACGGTCGGAGCGCGTCAGGTCGAGAGTGGCTGGCGCCGCGAGCCCGTCAAGTAGTTTGACCTGAGTGCCCGTCCTGACGGAACTGTTAGCCACTCGAGGGCGTTTCCTAACCACCTTCTTGAGCGTAAAAGGAGGCTTTCGGAGAAGTTATGTCGAGCAGAATAGCTCACGTAGTACCAGTTTGGAGGCGAGTAGCCGACCTCGGCAAGCCCTTTGCGGCGCTACAGGCGCTCTTTATTCGACATAACTTCACGTTTTCGGCCCTCCAAGTGGGTTAGGAAACGCCCTCCACTCTTCAATATAAACAACTAATTGACGTCTTACAGATCAACTGGTATGTTGGACAACGTGTATGGATGGTGTATCCACAGTATGAAGCGCGGGCGCCTGGATAGGGCAAAGTCACGAAGAAGATAGAGAGTTAGGAGATTAGCAGCGTACCGTCACGCCCTGCCCGTGCTGAGTCAACCCGCCCCTGGTCCAGCCCATCAGCCTATGGTTGCCTTCGATGACATGCCGAGATTGACCGATCGGACGAGAGGTCGTCCGGAGAACGAGAGCACTTGTCCAGTCCATACATACAGGAGAAAACAGCCCATGACATATCTACGCAAAGACGAAGTGATGAGCATTCTCACCTCCCGTGAGCGAGACGTGGTCGAACGTATTGCGCTCGGCCTTGAGATCAAGGAAATCGCCGACGAATTGCACATCGGCTATCAGACGGCCAAGATGCACATCGCGCGGGCGAAGAGTAAACTCGGGGCCCGCAATCAGCTAGAGATCGCCATCTTGCTCCATGGTGGCCGCCCACAAGCCATGCCTGACGCCCACGAGCATCCCATCCGCATGTGTTGCGGAATCGCTACACGTCCGACGTGGCGCCCTACAGTGCAGCCCGACGGGTGGCAATTCTAGAGCCACTCCACCCAACTCCCAGACCAACGCGATCTACGAGCGTGTGACGCGATGTACGCGCCATTTTTCGCGCCAAGTGTGTTGACCCCTTAGGGTCGCCGGCGCTCGTTGTACCGTTCGCCGACCCTGGTCGCCGCCCTACTGGGAGCGCCGGCCCCGTTAGCCGCGCTTCGCCCCTGAGGACGGGCTAGTGAAACGCCGACGCCCCCATACTGGGCGCGAAAACGTGGCGCACCCTGCGAAGCTGCAACGGATGGACTTCTTGGGTCAAGGGTGGTATGGTTGATATAATTCTAAGTCGGGACCATCTCTAGCATTGGGGATTCGTAGTGTGGGATAAAGGCCATATGGTGAGTCGGGCGGCACGCATACAGCGCGAGTACCGTAGATATAGGGCTATCCTGACCCGATGGGGATGGCTCATAGCGCTATGCGGGGTGATCGCGGCTGCCAGTGCGTATGTGGTGAGTGAGCGACAAGCGCCGCTCTATCGCACGACTACGCTGCTCGTTGTGCATCCGCCCGCGTCCAACGGGGGGGATGCCTATACGAATCTGCTCGCGAGTGAGGAGTTGGTCCAATTCTATCTCACCTTGATTAAGACGCCGCCTGTACTACAGTTGGCCGCGCGCCAAGTAGGTGGCATTTCCGCCGATGAGCTGGCCGCAGAAGTACGGTTATCGAATCCGGGTCTCAGTACGCCAATTATCCAAGTGGAAGTGGATGACCGCTATCCTCTTCGCGCGGCACGCTTGGCCGATGCTATCGCGACGGCTTTTGCAAGGTCACTTCGACAAAGCACGGGGAACTCGGCCACGACTGGGACGATTAGTGTGTTCGCGCCGGCTGTCCCGCCGACCACGCCCTATGCCCCCCAACCTCGTCGCACGGCGGCGGTCGCCGGGTTGGCTGGCCTTGTCTTAGCGGTGGGTCTTGTGTTGCTGCTGCAGTTCCTAGATGATCGCATCCGTACCGCGGCCGATGTCGAGGAAGTGATGGGCTTGGTTGTCATCGGAACACTGGGCAGCCACCGCGCGCAGCCTGTCCAGCTGGCCGCTCGTAACAACTGGCTCCTAGCCAAAAGCTTTCAAACTTTGCGCACGAACCTGGGCTTCGCCAGTCTCGACAGGCCGCTCTCCACGATCGTCGTCACGAGTGCGGTGTCCGGGGAGGGCAAGACGACCGTCGCCATCAATCTAGCCATGTCGCTCGCGGCCGCCGGCAAACGCGTGCTGCTCATCGATGCCGACCTGCGTCATCCCGCCGTCCACAAATATCTGGACTTACTGAACAGGAGTGGGCTCACCCTGCACCTGCTAGCGGAGGAACAAGGTCGGATAGAAACGCCGCCTTATGTGCCACTCCCGGCTATACCGAATCTATCGGTTTTGACGGCGGGTCCCTCGCCGGCCGATCCGACGGAGATGCTGGGCTCGGCGCGGATGCGCTGCTTCGTGCAGTCGATGCTCCCGACCGAACGGCATCCCGGGCAGGTCGATGTCGTGGTCCTGGATACGCCGCCGGTAGCGAGCTTCGCCGACGCGGCGATGCTTGCCGCGTTTGCTTCAGGGACGCTCCTTGTGGTCGATGCCAGCCAGTCTCGTCAGGGCCAAGCTGCGCGCGCGCTGGAGGCGCTCCGCCGTGTCGACGCGCGCATCGTCGGGGTCGTCCTCAACCGCACTAAAGAGAAGGGAGCGCGTGACGACCACTATGCCTACGACCTTGTCGACGCCGACGAGAGACAGCCGAACGTCCCGCCGGACGAGACCCTAGCTGTCCGCTAACCCCTATAACCTCGACTAAGGATAGGGGATAACGCTCTACCAGGCGCATAGCTACTGGGGAGGAGATGCCGGCGATGCGGTGCCCCTTTCTCCTCTGGCGCGGCACTAATTGAGATTGATGCGCGAGGGAGTACTCTGATGTGCGGAATCGTTGGCCTCTATGACTACACCTCCGGCGCGCCCGTGGACAGGGGGCTACTGGCGCGCATGACGGACAGCATAGCCCACCGCGGGCCCGATGGGCGCGGCGTATTCCAGTCCTGCGCCGGGACCCTGGGGTTGGGGAATCGCCGCCTCGCAATCATCGATCTCGCCGGCGGCGCCCAACCCATGACCAATGAAGATGGGTCGATTCACGTCGTTTTCAACGGCGAGATCTATAACTATCGCGAGTTGCGAGCCGAGCTGCAGGCCAAAGGTCACCGCTTCCAGACGCAGTCAGACACGGAAGTGCTTGTCCATGCCTATGAGGAATGGGGGGAACACAGCCCGGCCCACCTGAACGGCATCTTCGCCTATGCGCTCTGGGACGAGTCGCGCCGGCGCTTGTTCCTAGCGCGCGACCACTTCGGCATCAAGCCACTCTATTTCGTCGCCCATGCTGGCGTGTTGCGTTTCGCCTCCGAGATCAAGGCGCTCCTCGCCGATCCGGACGTCCCTCGCCGGCTCGATCCCGACGCCCTGTTGCTGTGCCTCACCTTCCGGCACACGCCAGCGCCGTGGACCCTGTTTGCGGGGGTCCGCAAAGTGCACCCCGGAGGGTATCTCGTCGTGGACAAGGACGGGGTGCGTGAGGGCCGGTTCTGGCGGGACCGGGCGGCCATCGATCGCGCGCGGTCGGAGGCCGAGTGGGTCGAGATGCTGCGCGCCGCCATCGAGCAGGCGGTCGTGCGCCAGATGGTCGCCGATGTGCCGATCGGCATCTCGCTTAGTAGCGGCGTCGATTCGACGGCCATCCTGGCCCTCATGGCCGCACACTCGTCGCGCCCTGTCCACGCGTTCACGGTCGGGTTCGAAGGGCGCGAACGCGACAGCGAGATCGAGCCGGCCCGCGCCATGGCGCGCCGTTTCGGCGCGGACTTCCACGGGCGCATCATCGGTGAGCGCGAATACGCCGACTTCATGCAGCGGTACCTGTGGCATCTCGAGGAACCGATCGGCAACGAGTCGGCGGCCGCCTACTATTACGTCGCGGCGATGGCCCGCGACGCGGGCGTCAAGGTCTTGTTGAATGGGCAGGGCCCGGACGAGGTCCATGGCGGCTACGCGCGCCATCGCGGAGCCGCTTATGGCCACTGGTTCGCGCTGCCGGCGGGCGGGACCGGGAGGTTGGCCAGCCCGCTGTTGGACCGCCTACCGGTCGGCGAGGCGACGCGGCGCTTCGCGCTGAGCCTGCAAGGCGCCGACCGCGGCCAGCGCTTATTCCTGAGCTACTCTTTGATCAGCCCGGTGCTGCTACGCGAGGTGATCCATCCGCGGACGTCGGCCGCCATGAATTGGGAGTTGCCGCAGCAGTACGTCCGCGACCAACTCAAAGACGCCCCTCCCGGCACCCTGCTTGAGCAGATGCTGTCGATCGACACGCGCACGTCGCTGGCCGATAACCTATTGCTGTGCGAGGACAAGATGGCGATGGCGGCCAGTGTCGAAGCCCGCGTACCATTCCTCGACGTGGACCTCATGGCACTCGCGGAGAGCATGCCTGGGACGTACAAGGTGCATCACAACAAGGGGAAATGGCTGCACAAGCAAGCGTGCCGTCGTTGGATCCCGGACGAGGTGGCCTACCGGAAGAAGATCGGCTTCGACAACGCGATGGACAAATGGTTGCGCGGGGCCTTGGGGCAGCAACTCGCGGCGGCGCTCGCACAGCCGGAATCGTTCATCGGTACGTACCTGAACCCCGTGGTGGTGCGGTGCCTGTTCAAGGAGCATGAGAGCGGCTTCCGCGATCATCGCCGGCTCTTGTTCTTGTTGCTCTCGCTGGAGAACTGGCACCAAGTCTTCTTGCAAGGGCACGTCTACAGTTAAGGCGCTCGTAGGCCCTGGCATAGAGCTCGTGCCCACGGGGCCTGTAAGGGTTTAACTCCAGAGGTCCCGGCGCCGGGACACAAGAGGAGGGATATGAGTATGCTCCGGAAGAAAGCACCCCGCAAGGGACAGCCGGCGAAGCGAGGCGGCGTACTCCTGGTCGGACTTTTGCCCCCCCCACCGGGAGGAGTGCAGTCGATAACAGGGCTTATATGGGATTCGCCCCTCCGGGCGCAGTACAATATGCACTTATTCGACATACGAAATAGCCGCGGGCCCGAATGGAGCGGGCGTTTCGACTGGCCAAATTTCAAGAATGCGGGTGGCCAGTTCATCCGCTGCGCGCGGTTACTACGGCAGCAGCGGCCAAAAGTCTTCCATAGCCCCATCGCTCCGTCGCTCTCCGGATCTCTGCGCGATCTCGCCTTACTGTGGTTGGGCAAAACGCATGGGAGCTATACCATCGGGCATTGCCATGGCGATAGCTCAAGTATCGCCCTGTACGAGCGGTCGCCAAGGTGGCGCAAAGCGACATTTCGCCTGCTCCTGCGCGGCGCCGACCACCTCATCGTCCTGTCGCCGTACTGGGCGCGGCATTACAAACGGCTCGCGCCCCACGCGGTTATCACGATCCTTCCCAACGCCGTCCGCCCCGAGTTTCTCGCGTGCGACCACCGTCCGCACGCGGACAGACCCGACCCCTTTCGCATCGTATTTGTCGGTGCGATCGGCAAGCGCAAGGGTGTCCACGATCTTGTAGACGCGGCAGCCATGCTCCGCAGGATTATGGCCCCCCCGCAGGGCCTAGTCGTCCGAGTTGTCGGGGCCGAAGAGTCGAGCGGCCAACTGGACGATGTCGTGCGGCGGGTAAGGGGGCGACGGCTAGGAGATGTGGTCACCTTCGTCGGACCGAAGTATGGCGATGAACTCTTGTCCGAATTGCGGGATGCCGATGTTTTTGTTCTACCCAGCCATAACGAGGGCCAACCTGTCGCGCTCCTTGAGGCCATGGCGACTGGTAGCTGCGTTGTCTCCACATCCATCCCACCTATCGCGGAGGTCGTGACGGACGGCACCGATGGCCGGCTTGTCCCGCCTGGAGACGCGTATGCCCTCGCAGCTGTATTGGCGTCCCTTTACGAGGACGGGGCGCTACGCCATGCATACGGCCGGATGGCAGCAGCGACTGTACGAGGCCGATTCACGGCCGATACATTTCTACAACGCATCGACGACGTGTACTCCGCCGTCGTGGCCCCCGAGAACGGGGCAGCGAGAGGCCTCACGAAACGGTAGACGCGCGGGCTACGCCGTGACCGCTGGTGTGGGAATGCTGGACGATGCGGCGTCTGCCTCACCCACCTTGCCTGGCTCGTGCAACGGGTCGGTCGCTGCGAACAGGCCCAAGCCATGCAAGACTGTCGTGTGCCAGTGCACTTGCGCCTGCAAACCTGCGGCCAAGGACACCGTGGGCTTATAGCCTAGTACCGCGCGCGCGCGCGCGGTGTCCGCGTCCGTATGCTCGGCGTCGCCTCTTTGTGTCGCGTCATAGACGAGGCGGGCGCGCACGCCGACATAGCGCTCCAAGAGCTGGAAAACCGTGCGCAACGCCACGCGCTCCCCGCCGCCGATGTTGAACACCGCACCGGGCGCATCGCTCATGGCTGCGGCGACGTTGGCGCGCACGATGTCGGCCACATAGGTAAAATCGCGCGTCTGCGAGCCGTCGCCATACACGGTGATCTCCTTGCCCGCGAGCATCGCCTCGATAAACTTATGGAAGCCCATGTCGGGGCGCTGCCGCGGCCCATAGACCGTGAAGTAGCGCAAGGCCACAGCGGGCACGGCGTAGGCATGATGGTAGAGCAGGCACAGATGTTCGGCCGCGAGCTTAGTGACGCCGTACGGCGAGATGGGCTGCGGGCGAGCGGTCTCAACCATGGGCAGCGGCGCGTTCCCATAGACGGAGGACGACGACGCGTAGACGAATTTTTGCAGGCTCCCAGTCGTCCGCGCCGCTTCTAGTAGCCGTTGCGTGGCAAGGACGTTGTGGCGTGTGTAGTCGGCGAACGACGAGCCCCAGCTCGCGCGCACCCCAGCCTGCGCGGCCTGGTGGAAGATGTAGGCCGCCCCCGCGCACAGCGCCTCCAAGTTCGCGTCCACCAAATCAGCCTCGATGAACGTGAAGCCAGGCGATTCGTGCAGAGGGGCGAGGTTCGACCGTTTGAGGCGCGCATCGTAGTACGGCGTGAAGCAATCGATACCAACGACTTGATGCCCTTGGCGGAGTAGTTCCTCGGCGAGGTGTGAACCAATGAATCCGGCCACGCCTGTGACAATTGTACGCATCGTGCTCCTCGCCTCCTCAGTCCTATACAAAGCAGGTCACAAACAAGTCCTGTGCAGGGTGTCGCAGCGGATAGCCGCTCCACGGGCATCAGGTAAACGCGCGGGTGCTGGTCGTGCCGTGAAACTCGTGGCGCCGGCGCGGACAGGAAGGCGCGCAGGCGAGCCATCCCTGTCGCCCCTATCCTACTGCATCGGATGGACGCGCACAAGCGAGGCCACGACGCATCTCACACTTTCACATCGCTCCCCGGGACTGTATTGTAATGATATGATAAACTCTAGTTTCCGCTGAATCAGGCGGCTAGGTCAAGCGCGGCAGGAGCTTCTGGGGCCGCGCGCCGCCGCCGTTGGCCCCAGAAGCCGGTGGGGAGAT
>JAABUX010008659.1_pt1 | contig 11684 bp, 11 predicted proteins | sample 5561851 | NCBI WGS metagenome assembly JAABUX01 (sample SAMN10711883, study PRJNA513361) | rock metagenome | isolation source: Antarctica rocks | place: Antarctica: Victoria Land, Richard Nunatak red sandstone | collected 2016-01-03 | reverse complement strand
CTTTGCGTGGCTCGAAAAGTGCCGAAGACTCTGGAAGAACTGCGAACGGAAGCTGAACACCAGCCTGCAAATGGTCCATCTCGCCTTCCTCGTACTCCTACTCAGAAGATCGTGAACAAGCTCTTAGGTGCTTTGACTGCGGCAAACAGAAATACGCATCCACAAAGCAGCAGAGCGGTCATCAACAGGTCCCGTTGACCAAGCTGAATCAAGCCGTCCCGTCCATGAATCAGCGCAAAAACTGTCGCGGCGAAAAGCGCGGCAAAGCGGTGATTGCGTCCGCAGATGGCCATCATCGCCAGCCCAATCAGCGCAAGCAGACTCAAATCGTAAATCCGCCAGGCAAGTGCTCCAGGTCCAAACACACGAATAACAAAGTCCTGCACGGCGTATGTACCGGGAAGATTCAGGTCAACAATCTGCCGGTACGGAACCATTCCGTGGTGCATCAGGAAAACGATGTAATGAAAAAGCGGAGCATCACCGACAAGTGGCCAGTGCAGGGATGACCAGACAAAAGCAACCAGACAGGAAAGCAGAACGGTCGAGAACAGCACTTTGTAAAGAAAGATGGAGCGTTCTGACAAGTACCCCCCTGTGTTTTAGCTGGTGCCCCACATCTCGCTCTGGGATGTGGGATCCACCAAGGCCGTACTCCACTTACCGAAAAGCAAAACCGCCTGCGCGGCTCGTGGACACTTCGTGGCATGTCTACTTAAAATCAAAAACGAAACCCGACCGATCTAACCCAGCGCCTCCCTTAACTCCAGTTCCACCGCATCGACTGAAATACCCAGCGCCCGACCGAGCGCCCCAAACCTCTCACGGTCGGCAACCCGCCGGGATAAAGCGTCCTTTTGCTGCCCGCTCGCAATTTCACACCAGATATTCTGCGCCTGCCAGATATTCGCCGGAAATGGCAGCAGTCGCACTGCCTCCGCCACCGCAAGCGCTCTCTCCAGCGCCCCGCGGTCCTCCGGTTGCGCGGCAAACGCCGCCATCGCATCCCGCATACGCCCATCCGCGGTAAAGCTCAACTCCGCCCGGTCCAGATCGACGTGGTCCTGCTCAGCAAGCGCGAGCGCCGCACGCATTTGCGCCGCGTCGATCGGGTCACTCTCAAGCGCGCGCCGCAGCGTTACGTTCACGGCAAAGTTCGCAGCCAGCGCCAGCGCCGAAGGCCGCGGCACCTCGGCCTCGCTCAGAAAATGCAGCAGCGACGCATGGTCGTCATACAACCGGATCAGGCTCTCTTCCGCCTCCTCCACCGTGTTGCTCAAAATCAGCTTCATCACCCGCCGCTGCTCGTCGGTAAACAGCGAACGGATCGTATACGTCATCCCCTCAAACTCCCGATCGAACAACCGAATTACCGCCGGCAGATCCGCCCGCATCATCGCCTCCCGCACCTCGGCGGTAAACCGCACATGCGCATCGCAGTCGTCTTTCCCGGCGCGCTTCACCCCAGCGGCGATATTCTGATCCCCAAAATGCAGCACGGCATACACCAATCGCTCGCGCTCGTGCGTCAGTGTCGAGCAGATATCCGCTTCACCCGAAACCAGCCGCCCCCGCCCCGAGTTCTGCACCTCCTCCCCGCATCTCCGCACTTCAAACGCGAACACGGGCGCATGCTCCGGGTACGTCTTGAACACCGACGAAATAGCGTAATGCGCAGCCACCTGCTCCAGCCCAACCTCCAGCGCCTTCGCGTGCCTGCGATAAATCTCCGCCCCGCTCCCTTCGCTTCCCACATTGCTCTGCGCCTCGGCAAGCCGCGCAACAAACACAGGTTCCAGCGCCGCGCCCTGCTCCCCGAACAGCACTGCGGCTAGCTCCAGCACCCGCGCCGCATAAGCAATGATCTGCACCGTCTCGATTCCGGAAATATCATCGAAAAACCAGCCGCAACTCGTATACATCAGCTGCGCATGCCGCTCCATCTCCAGCAGTTGCAGCGCCTGCACCCGCTCCGCTTCCGTCAACGACCGCGCCTGCTCCCGACGCAAAAATTCGCCGGCTTGCGAGCGATCCAGCATCACGCCAATAAACCGGTTACAAGCGCCTTCCCAATCCTTGAAAAGCCGCTCACCCAGCCCCGCCGCAAGCGACCCAATCGAGTCCCGCACCCCATCGAGCGCCGCCCGCAAAGGCCCGCGCCAACGTTGGTTCCACCCTGCCCTGCCGCCATTGCACCCGCAATCCGAGCGCCAGCGCTCCACCCCATGCGCGCAACTCCAGCTCGTCGCCTCGGCAATCTTCGCTTCCCGCTTCGGCGGGAATCGCTCCAAAAACTCGCCATAGTTCGTCACCGTGGCCAGCCCGCGCTCCTCCGTGTACTGCAACGCATAACTCAGCGCCATCTCGCCAAACCGATGGTGGTGCCCATAACTCTCGCCATCCGTAGCCACATGCACCAGCTCCGGCTCATCCGGCGAGGCGCCCGAGAACCCTTCCGCCATCCGCAGCGCAAACCCCTCGCCCGAGTTCAGCAGGTGCTCAAACGCAATCGCCCGCGAACGCGGCCCGTCATAGAAAAAAACCGCGATCGACCCGCCGTTCTTCAGCTTGATGAGGTAAGGGTGCCGCGAATTCGCCGAAGCATCCGGGGTCGCCACCCAGCCCGGCGGCAACTCCGCCCCCGCCGCCAGCTCCGCGCCCTCGGTCAAGTCGTTGCCCTGCGGGAATACCGGCGGCGGAATTTCCCGCACCGCCGCGCACTGGCTCGGCGCCAGCACCGTAAATTTGATCCCGCGCCCCGCCAGTACCTCCAGCGTCTCCGTATCCACCGCCGTCTCCGCCAGCCACATGCCTTCCGGCCTGCGCCCAAAGCGATGCTCGAAGTCCGCAATCCCCCACCGCACCTGCAGCTCTTTATCCCGTCGCGAAGCCAGCGGCATAATCACGTGGTTATAAACCTGCGCCATCGCCGAGCCATGCCCGCCAAACCGCTCCGCACTCAGCCGGTCCGCCTCTAGAATCGACCGGTAAGTCAGCTCCGCATGCTCCTCCAGCCACGACAGCAACGTCGGCCCAAAGTTGAAGCTCATCCGCGCATAGTTGTTCACAATCCGCAGAATCTCATTCTCAGTATTCACAATGCGCGAGGCCCCATTGCGCGCATAACACTCCGCCGTGATGCGGTCGTTCCAGTCATGGTAAGGCGCCGCCGAATCCTGCGTCTCCACACTTTCAATCCAAGGGTTCTCCCGCGGTGGCTGGTAGAAATGCCCATGCACCACAAGGAACCGGTTTCCGCTCTCGCTCATCTTCTCATTCCCCTGCTCCGATCACGCCGCCGGCGGCGCCTCAAACGGCTTCCCCGCCAAATCACACGCCCGCCACAAATACCAGCTCGCCACCGTCCGCCAAGGCCGCCACCGCTCACCCCGCCGCGCCATCACCTTCGGGTCAGCCAGCATCGTCGCATCGAACGCCCGCGTCTTTAATCGAGATTGGGGCAACCGCCCAAACGTCAGCGCAAAGCCCTTCCGCACGCCATAATCGCTCACCGGCAGCACATCCGGCCGCCCCAGTCTGAAAATCAACAGCATCTCCGCCGTCCACACCCCAACCCCGCGCACCGCCGTCAGCCGCTCCACAACTTCCTTATCGGCCATTCTGCGGATTACGTTCAGCTCCGGCACCGTTCCATCGAGAGTTTTTCTCGCCAGGTCCTGCAACGCCAGCATCTTGTTCTTCGACAAACCCGCCGCCCGCAGCGCCTCATCCGGCTGCAGCAACAGCAGCTCCGGCGTAGGGTGAATATCACCGAACAGCTTCAGCAGCTTGTGCAGAATCGCCCGCGCCGCCGTGCCATGCAGCTGCTGCGACAGAATCGCCTCCAGCAGCGTCTCAAATGGCGAATGCTGGCTCTTGAGCCGCAGCGTGAACGGCCCCGCCGCTTCCATCAGTTTGCCCAGCTTCGGGTCCGCCTCGGCAAGCGCGCGGCATGCCTCGGCAACGTTGTAGCGAGGAATACGTCGCCCATCGGCCATCCATCCAGTGTAGTTCCTGTCCCGCGAACAGCATCCCTTGCAAGCAGCCGCCTGCGTAGACGCGTTTGGTTAGCATAAGTGCGAGGACATCATGACCGAGAGCAGAGGCAAAAAGAATGCCGGGGTAAAAGGACAAGCTGCCGCCGAGCAAGCCGCAAGCAAAAGTAAAGGCCCAAAAGCTCAAGCGTCCGATCCGGCACAGGCGCGTCCGGCACAGGCGCGCAAAGCGCCGTCTGACATGAAGCAGGCAAGCAAAGCGCCCTCCGACGGAGCGCAAACCCGTGCCCAGCCACGCCCAGCCGTCCAAAACGCCCCCGAAACCGGCCCCATGCCCCAGGCCCTCCAACGCATCGCCGCCGACGCCCGCGTCACCGTCCGCCGCGGCGGCGAGCCGCCCCGCGACGCCCAATGCGTCCTCTACTGGATGCAGCGCGCCGAGCGCGGCATAGACAACCCCGCCCTCGACAAAGCCATCGAGCTAGGCAACGAACTCGGCCTCCCCGTCGTCGCCTTTTTCTCCGCCATCAACAACTTCCCCCACGCCAACTGGCGCCACTACCACTTCCTCAGCCAGGGCCTCGTCGACGCGCAAGCTGACCTCCGCGAGCGCAACGTCGAATTCATCGTCCGCCGCCCCCCGCACAACGCTCTTGAAAAAATCGCCGTCGAGCTCCACGCCGCCGCCATCGTCGCCGACGAAAACTGCATGCGCGAGCCCGAACGCTGGCGCCAGGTCCTCGCCCACCGCATCGACATTCCCTATTGGACCGTCGACGCCGACAACATCGTCCCCGCCAACTCCTTCACCAAGCATTACTACGCCGTCCACTTCTTCCGCCCCAGGTTCTTCGCCGAACTCCCAAAGTTCCTCTCCTGGCAATCCCCCGGCAACGCCCAACACACTTGGGCTCGCCCCCAGGGCTTCGAAAGCTTCCCCATCGGCAACGACCTCACCGAAGGCTGGGGGCCGCCCTTCGACCGCTCCGTCGCGCCGGTCGACACCTTCACCGGCGGCACCCACACCGGCCAAAAGCTCCTCGCCGACTTCGTCACCAACAAGCTCGCCGACTACGACTCCGTCCGCAACCACCCCGAGCGCGACGGCACCAGCCGCATCTCCCCCTACCTCCACTTCGGCCACATCAGCGCCCTCACCATCACCCGCGCCATTGAGGACGCCGTCCAAAAAGGGAACTGCACCCCCGAAGCCCGCGACGCCTACTACTCCGAGGTCCTCGCCTGGCGCGAGCTCTGCGTCAACTTCGTCCGCTTCGTCCCCAACTACGACTCATTCGAATGCGCCCCCGACTGGGCCAAAGAAACTCTGCGCAAACACGCCCGCGACCCTCGCCCCACCCTCTACACCCGCGACCAGCTGCAGAAGCACCAGACCCACGACGACATGTGGAACGCCGCCCAGCAGCAAATGGTCGAGGCCGGCTGGATGCACAACCAATTACGCATGTACTGGGCCAAAAAAATCCTCGAGTGGAGTCCCACCCCCGCCGAAGCCTTCGACACCTGCGTCTACTTGAACGATCGCTACTTCCTCGACGGCCGCGACCCCAACGGTTACGCCAACATCGCCTGGGCCATCTGCGGCGTCCACGACCGCCCCTGGTTCGAACGCCCTATCTTCGGCACGGTACGCTATATGTCCGGCGCATCCACAGGAAAGAAGTTCAACTCCAAACGCTACATAGCCAACATCCGCGAAGGCCGCCCCTTCGGCGACAAGGAAGAGACGCCGAACCAACCGAAAACGCGGGGTAGGTGAGAGCACCCTGCGCAGCCTCCTGAGCTCTGGTTGACGGACAAAACGGAAAACCCGACGCCGCAATCGTACCCCCTGTAGGTTCGCCTGTTCCTTGCCGCCCCAGCGCGATCTCCCCGGCAAACAAAGAAGGCTAACTTGCAAGTTTAATTGTTATTCGTGTATACATGGAAAATCATCATGCCGCGAAAAACATCCGAGCTCGACGTCACCGCATTTATCCACGCCATCGGACTGCTGGTGCGCCGCGTGCGCGCGGCCAGCGCCTCCACCGAGCTCTCATTGACCGAATCCGCCGTCATGGGCCGTCTCGCCAAAGACGGTCCCCAAACAATCGCCGAACTGGCGCGAATCGAAAGCATGAAACCCCAGTCGATGGGAACCACCGTCGCGGCGCTTGAGGAACTCGGCGTGATTGCACGCAAGCCGCATCCCACCGATGGCCGCCAGATGATCATTAATCTCACCGCCAAGGGCGCGGCTATGCGGCACAGCCTGAAGGATGTAAAGCGAACATGGCTGGCGCAGGTCATCGCCCAGCTTCCTGAAGAGGAACAGGAAATCCTGTTCGCGGCCGGAGACATCATCAAGCACCTGGTGGAACTGTGAAGCGCCGGCCAGTCAGTTCGACTGTGCGGAACACGATCTCGCACACCTGGCGAGCGCTGCGGCATCGCAACTTCAGGCTCTTCTTCGTCGGCCAGAGCATCTCCGTGATCGGCACCTGGATGACACGGCTGGCAACCACCTGGCTGGTCTATCACCTCACTCATTCGGCGCTGCTGCTCGGTGTCGTGGGCTTCGCAGGGCAGATCGTTTCCTTTGCGCTGGGGCCGTTTGCGGGGGTTTGGGTCGAGCGCCTCCCCCGCCGCACACTGCTCGTGTGGACACAAGCCGTCGCCGCCCTCCAGTCACTTGCCTTGGCCGCTCTCACCCTGGCGCATGTCATCACGCTCTGGGAGATCATCGCTCTCACCGCCTTGCAGGGTGTGATCAATGCCTTCGACATGCCTGCACGCCAATCCTTCCTGGTGCAGATGATCGAGGATCGGAACGATCTCGGCAACGCCATTGCCATCAACTCCTCCATGGCCAACGGCGCGCGGCTGATTGGCCCCGCCATTGCCGGCCTGGTCATCGCAGCCATCGGCGAAGGCGGCTGTTTCCTGATCGATGGCCTCAGCTACTTCGCCGTGATTGCTTCCTTGTTGCTGATGCGTCTCAAGTCCTCTGAACCGCGTCGCAACAAGAGCAGCATGCTCGAACAAATACGCGAGGGCTGGGACTACGTCCGTACCTTTCGGCCCATCCGCAGCATACTTTTGCTCTTTTCGCTCATCAGCCTGATGGGTTACTCCTGGTCCGTGCTCCTGCCCATCTTCGCCGGAGACGTGCTCCACGGCGGCGTCGCCACGCTCGGCTGGCTTACCGCAGCCTCGGGAGTCGGTGCGCTTGCGTCGGCCGTCTCGCTTGCGGCCCGCAAGTCCGTTGTCGGGCTCACGGGCATGCTGGGGATCGCGACCGGGATACTGGGAAGCGCGCTGATTCTCTTCGGCCTTTCGCATACTTTATGGTTGTCGCTTGCCTTGATGGTGTTTGTCGGCTTCGGCATGATCCAGGTCGCGTCCGTCAGCAATACCGTCATCCAGTTGCTCGTGCCTGAAGATAAACGTGCCCGCGCGATGAGCTTCTATACCATGGCCTTCTTCGGCGCGGCGCCGTTCGGCAGTCTGCTGGCCGGCGCGCTCGCCCACTCGATAGGCGCACCCCACACCCTCATCCTGACCGGCGCGTTCTGCGTCGCCGGTTCGTTCTGGTTCGCGCTCGAACTTCCGAAAATGAGAGTGGTCATGCGGCCGATCTACCGGGACAAGGGCTTGTTAATCGAACCGGCATCGACCTGATTTCGAATGTGCATAACCCGACGCAGTAGTTCCTGGAATGGCGAAGCGTGCATTCACGACTTAAAACAAAAGTAGACTTGGTGTGACGGGCAAGACGCATGCGTATAACTTCAAGAAAACTTGTAACTCAGCAATTTATAACTCTTGAAGGCGTGTAGCTGTTACGTTTTGCAGCCCGAGAAATGTATCATCCTGAGCGCAGCGGCAGCGCTTGCGCCAAAGACCTGCTTTTACCCACCCTACACCATCGTTGCTACCGCTCTAGCGCATAAGTCATCGAATCCGAAAGGAAACACTCAACGTGGACTGGTACCAATACATCGCTTGCTTCTTCGCTGGACTATTTCTTGCGAATGCTGCGCCTCATTTCATCCAGGGCGTCTCCGGCAATCGCTTCCCGACACCATTCGCCCGCCCTCCCGGCAAAGGATTGTCATCGCCCACAGTGAACGTTCTCTGGTCGCTGCTTAATCTGTTCGTTGGTTATCTCCTGTTTCGGGTCGGCAACATCTCGGGCGAACGCCATCTGGCGCTTGCCGTTTTCTTCGCAGGTCTCGCAGGAATGAGCACGGCAGCAAGCGTGTACTTCGCAAAAAAGCAAGGCAACTAACTGCTCCCGCAAAGCCGCGTAAGCTTCCCCAACCCTCCGAAAGGAACACCATGCCCCTCACCGCACTCGACACCACCGGCGCATTAGTCGTCATCGACCTGCAAAAAGGCATCCTTGCTACACCAACCGTCCACCCTGTCGGCGAGATCATCGCTCGCACGGTCCAACTCGTGCGCGCTTTCCGCGAACGCTCTCTGCCCATCGTTCTCGTCAACGTGACCGCCGGCGCGCCGGGCCGCACCGACGCCGGGCCACGCAGCTTATCGTTTCCAGAGGATTGGACCGAACTTGTTCCTGAACTGGAGCAGCAGCCTGACGACTACCTCGTCAGCAAGCAACGGCCAGGCGCCTTTATCGGCACATCGCTCGACGCTTACTTGCGTGAGCGTGGCGTCACAGAGGTCTTCCTGACCGGCGTTGCAACAAGCGGCGGCGTGGAGGCCACGGCACGCAGCGCTTTCGATCACGGCTACCATGTCGTGCCGGTCGTCGATGCCATGACGGACCGCGATCCCGAAGCACACCGCAACAGCATCGAAAAGGTCTTTCCTCGGATCGGTGTGGTGGAAACAACGGACCATGTGCTCAGGCTCTTGAGGGGAGACACACCTTGAAGCACTTCCTACCGATGTAGACCGACCGACTGCCGTAAATCTATTTCCGATACACCTACCGAGATAGCTTCTAATACCGAGGTCCGATCGTCCGGTACATCACCCCGTTCCGCATCACCATCACCGGAACCAGCGGCGGAGGCGGCGGAGGCGCATAGGTGTACACCACCGGTGGCGGCAGCGGCGGAGCCTGCATCACCGGTGCCTCGTAGTACACCGGCGCGCGACGCATCAGCCCGGAGGAGGCGCGGGGCGGCTCCGCTGTCATCGGCACAACCATATCATCCATCACCTTCAGCGTCAGGCGGGTTTCCTCTTTCAAAGCAGGCCGTGGCCCGCGTCGCGGAAGGTTCAGCAGGTCGATAGGCCACAGAATCGGGATCATCCACTCAACGGTATCCCGCACCGCATGCCCCTTCCCATGAATCCGCCCTTGCTTGTCCACCGGAAACCCCGGCACATTGACCACCTTCGCCGAAAGCGGAATCACCGTATCCGGCTCGATCACTATCCGGTCGAACTTCAACTCCATCCAGCCTTTGCCGACCAGGTGGCCCGGATCCTTGTAATCCTCGAAGCGCCCCTCCAGAAAACTGCCGTAGGGAAGCATGGAGCGGCCATAGCGCTCCATCGGGCTAACCTGGCACAGCACGGGATCGCCAATGTCCGCCGTCTTCGACGAAAGCTTCGGCTCGGCCACGGTGCACTGGATCAGCGAGCCGGCAGGGATCAGTTGGTCCGCGGCATATCCCGAAAGCGGCGCAGCGGAGAGAAGCAGAGCGAGTGCATGCAGGGTGACCTTCATGGTGTGGCCTCTTGAGTTCGACAGGCTCTGTGGGAGCCGGGTGCCTTGCTGTCAATCCGCCCGACCACAGCGGCTGATGAAGAATGGTGAGCGGGTCGAGCAGAGACCTTCTATCCCGGGCCACCAATGTCCCACGTTTTGGGGATTGACGTCAACGACAATTCAGGGAAGATTTACGCCGTCAAGCTGCAATGCAAAGAGCCCATACTGGCAGGGCCACTCTGTCAATCCCACGAAAGTGGTGGTTCGCAGTACGGAAGTTACCGCCAGCCTGCATACATATGCATAGCCCCCGCATATCTATACATTTGCGCAGTATAAAAACATCGATTTCGCACACGAAATAACCGCAAAACCACACCGGAATGCACCCACATGGTCGCGAGTTGTACGCCTGGACATCGCGGGAGCGCCAAGCGGCCTACGGCTTCAGCACAACCTTGATATACCCCTCCTCGCGCGCGTCAAACTTCCGAAAAGCCTCCGGCGCGTCATCGAGTGACAGGCGATGGCTGACAACCTGGCTCGGCTTTGCCGCCCCGGTCAGGATCATATCCCGCAGTTTGCCGTTCCACCGCTCATCGTCGTCCCGGCCCATCGTGATGCGCACGTTCTTGCCGAATAGCTTGTCCCAGGGCACCAGCAGTTTGCCTTCCCTGAGCGACGGTTCGGTCCCGTTCGGGTCCTTCGGCGGCCACAGGCCAACCACCGCAATACGCCCCGCGGGGTTGATCAACTCCGCAATAGCCTCGGTTACCCAGTGCGGATCTTCGGTGCCGTAATCCTGTTTGGAGCGCGCCTGAAAGCCAATCGCATCGATCGCGCAGGTCACGCCGCTTAAGGGTTTTTCCATGCGAAAAGCCCCGCCGGAACGCCATTTTCCCTGCTGTTCCTTGATCTGCTCCACCGGATCGCCGGCAAGAAAGTCGATCGGCACAGCCCCCAGCTCACCCGCTTTCTCCAGCCGCTCCTTCACTGCATCGACAACATACACCCGCGCCGCCCCGCGCAGTTTCGCCGAGTACGCCGCCAGCAAACCCACGGATCCCGCTCCAAAAATGGCAACCGTGTCCCCCGGACTAACGTCGCAGATCGCAGCCGCATGATAGCCGGTCGTCCAGGCATCCGCCAGCAGCACAAAGTCGTCTTCCCACTGATCATGCGGCTCCCCCGGCAGCTTCAGGCAGTTCGCATCGGCAAACGGAACCCGCAACAACTCGGCCTGCGCCCCCTGGTAGCCGCCCTTGTTGGGATAGCCATAGGCCGCTCCAGCCATTCCAGGGTTGGTCGTCAGGCAAGCCGAAGAGTGCCCCTCGACGCACATCGCGCAGAACCCGCAGCAGATATGCGTGGGCACCGTGACCCGGTCGCCCTTTTTCACGTTTACCACCGCGGAGCCGACCTCCTCCACCACGCCCAAAGGCTCATGCCCGATAACCCCGCCTTCAATCCCGCGCATCCGGCCTTCGTAAAAGTGAAGGTCAGTCCCGCAGATCGCGCTTGAAGTCACGCGCATAAGCACATCCGTCCCCTCCTGCATCTCCGCGTCCTTCACGTCCTTCACCGCGATCCTGCGCACTTCCTCGAGTACAACTGCCTTCATCTGCGTTCTCCATCGGAACTACACGAAGTAGGATGCAAGCCGCCCTTGGCATCCCTGGCGGCTCTCCTGTGCAACGTCTTCAATGTCTTGGTGAACAAAAGTAATGTTTCGCGGAACCGTGGCTCACCTGATAATTGCCCCACTACTCCGTCGAATTGCAAAAACTTTTTTGAGGAGACCGCGATATGCGGGCTCTTCGCGAGGTGCGAATTTTCAATTTCGCGCGCGCGGCTCTGGATTACTCGTGCGTTAAAAAGCCGGGCAGAGGCGGTGTGGTCTTAGAGCCTGTTCACGATCTAGCTACTAGCGCGATTGCTTTTTGGGTTAGACACTTTCTTGATGAGGAAGACGGTGTACGGGAGTGACGTCAGCCGGG
>JAABUX010008656.1_pt1 | contig 11687 bp, 13 predicted proteins | sample 5561851 | NCBI WGS metagenome assembly JAABUX01 (sample SAMN10711883, study PRJNA513361) | rock metagenome | isolation source: Antarctica rocks | place: Antarctica: Victoria Land, Richard Nunatak red sandstone | collected 2016-01-03 | reverse complement strand
ACTCAGCCGTATAACGCTTCCGCTTGCCCGTCATCGGGTCCGTCCTTCACAGGGGTGGACCAAGCTTAACTACCTGTCCGACGAACGGGGACCACCTCAAGCCGTCAATTCGCGGAAGCTATCGTCCCGGACATCGGACGCATAATAAACCAGCCGCCGGCTGGCAAAACGGGCTATGACCTCCGCATGGGACCAGCGTTCGGCGGCGCTTCCTATGCGACTTAGACTGGCGCTTAAGGAGAGTGCGGCGGCCTAAGATACCCCATAGCGCGCAGGGAGGCTCGCCTGGCTTGAGCGTCCTTTGCCATTGCGGCTGCTTCCTTATCGCTGCCTTTGGCAATATCTGCCAAAATTTCGTCGATAGCTGGATCAGCAGACAGATTGCGGCAGAGCGCCTCAAACTCTTGCGCAGTCAGCACCTTGTCAGCCATGACATGGCCCTCATTGCACACTGCGAACGTCGCATAAACGCAACGATTGTGCAATGAGGTGCTTAGCCTAACTCCTAGCCCTCAATCGCAGCCGTCAGCTTCCGGCGCCCGCTAACGGGCGAGCTTGGCACGGCCACCGGGATGCCCTCAGCAGCGCCTCGCACTTTTTCGCTTGCTGTAGCACCCGAACAATGACAATCACAGCGGGAGCAACCGAACAAGCGAACAACGATGCCAACCTACGGATACAGCCGGATCAGCACGGGTCGGCAGGCGAGTGAGGACGAGAGCCTAGACGTGCAGCAGCGCGCCATCAACGGCTATGCGATGATCCACAGGTTGACTACCGACCGTGTGTTTGTTGAACGTGGCGTGAGTGGTTCGGTGCCGCTCAGCGAACGGAAACAGGGCGGGGAGTTGCTGGCTCTGGTCCGCCCCGGAGATGTGGTGATTACCGCGAAGCTCGACCGTATGTTCCGCTCGGCACTCGACGCGCTGGACATTCTCGCCCAATTCAAAGCGCGCGGCGTCAGCATCCACATGGTTGACCTGAACGGCGATGTGACCACGAACGGTATAAGCAAGCTCGTATTCGCCATCCTGTCAGCAGTCGCGGAAGCGGAGCGTGATTGCATCCGAGAGCGCGTTGGGCAGGTTAAGGCGGACCAGCGCATCCGCGGGCGCTACCTTGGCGGCAAAGTGCCGTTCGGGTTCATCGCCGGACCAGATGGCGTATTGGTGCCGCATCAGGGTCAGCAGCAGGCCATTGAGGCGGCGCGGACGATGCGCAATGACGGCGCGACGCTGCGCGCTGTGCGGGACGCTCTGGACGCCTCCGGGCACCGGCTTTCGCTGAGTGCGCTGCATCGCCTCCTTGCCGCGCGGGAGGTAGTGTGATGGCCCGCCCTCGCGCTGAAACGCCGACCTTCTCGCTTGCCTTGCGCGACGGTCGATACGTGGTTCAATGGTGGGAAAACGGCGCCAAGCACCGCGTTTCATGCCGCACGGGCCAACTCCCTGCCGCAAAGCGGTTTTTGGCCGAGTTTGAGGCCGGATGCGCTGCGCCAATCGTGCCTGAGTGCCCGACTGTCGGCGACGTTCTGGACGGCTACTGGCAAGATCACAGCCAGCGGCCCGTCAGCCCAGGGCACATCTACACCATAAACACCCTCAAAACGCTCCTTGCCGCCCTGCCGGTTGATTTGCTCAACAAAGAGCGCGTGCGCAACTACCTCGCGACCCGCCGGGCCGCCGGGCCGGCGAACGCTTCCACGAAGTATCAAAAGACGGTCAAGCCGCTCGCCGATAGCACGTTGCGGCGCGAGATGGTGACGTTGCGCGCCGCGTTGCGCTGGGCAGAGCGCGAGGGATGGATCACTGAGGTTCCGCACGTCGAGGCACCGTCCGCCGGGCAGCCGCGCGACCGGTGGCTCACGCGCGATGAAGCGGCTCGGCTGATAGCCAACGCCCGGCAGGCGCACGTCAAGTTGTTCATTGCGCTGGGCCTCTACACCGCCGGGCGCGCGGGCGCTGTGCTGGAACTGACTTGGGACCGCGTTGATTTCGACGCCGCCGTGATCGACCTTGGCAGCGGTCGCGGGAACAAGCGGCGTGCCGCCTTCCCGCTTGCATCCGAAGGTCCGACCGATGCTGGACGCGGCCTTCGCTGTTCGCAAGACGCCGTTCGTGATCGAGCATGATGGCAAGCGCGTTGCGAGTGCCAAAAAAGGCTTCCGGGCAGCGGCAGAACGCGCCGGGGTGCCATGGGCTACCCCGCATGTTTTACGCCATACCGCAGCTACATGGATGGCGCAGCGTGGCGTGTCTGTAGAAAGGATAGCCGCATTTCTTGGCAACTCGGTCGCGATGGTCGAACGGGTTTACGTCCATCACTCGCCTCAGCATATGTCGGAGGCATCTGCTGCGCTGGGGGATTGATGGTGCTGCCCGCGGGGATTGAACTCGCGACCTCTGCTTTACCAAAGCAGTGCTCTACCACTGAGCTAGGGCAGCCCGGTGCGCAGTCATACGGCTCACTGGACCAGAACGCAATCCGGCACAGGGAACGGCACAGAAAATAAGGTGAGCATTACGAGCCAAGGCATTGGAAACAGATAATAAGCTTCGTGAAGCACCACATCCTTACCAATGAGGTGCTCTACCGCTGAGCTATGACAGCATACCAGGATGTTCCCAGGCAGTTGACCTGAGACACATTAAAAACCGAATTAAAACAACAAGCCAACTATGCCACCACCAAAGGAATGCTCTCGCACTAAGCTGCGACAGCGCTGTTGCCTTCCGGCGCGCGGAGTTCCTACGAGTTTGGCTGGGCTGGCGCAAGCCCCCGTCGTTGTGCTCGCGTTGGAGAACGGCTGCGAGCGTATGTCCGTTTGCGCCCTTTCAGCGCGCGGCACGAGCGGACGCAACATGGCTGCCGCGATCCAGCATCGCATGAAATTTTGGTGTAAGAAAAATTTTCTGAACGCTTGATGCGTTTGTTTGTATCTTTTTCGTATTAAATACGTTTATAAGATCAAGGATGAAAAGTTCTGGCATTGGAATGGCTCGGCGCCAAACCTTTGTGGACCGTTTCGGGCATGACTTGGCCATCTTGGTGCAAATTTTAGCAGTATGCGGTGGAATTTTGGATATTGAAGCGGTGACGCCCGGTTGGCCTGCGGCTGCCGTCCTGCGCATGGAGCAACGGGTCGCGCCGCGCAACGTCTCAATCGCCTATGCCGGCGATGTTGGCGTCCGTGTCCGCACCGTCGTCTCAGGTTGGGCCTACCGCTTCCGGATGCTGCACGACGGCCGGCGCCAGATCCTGAACGTGTTGCTGCCCGGCGACACGTTCGGGCTCGAGACGCTGTTCGGCCAGCCGGAGCAAACCTCGGTGCAGACATCGACGGCTCTCACCTACTTTGCCCTCTCCGCCGCCGACCTGGCGACGGCCTTTGACGGCTTGCCGGAGTTCCGCCGTCATCTTTTTGAGGTCATCTTGGCTGAGAAAGCCGCGCTGGAGGGTTGGCTGGTGCGGCTTGGGCAGTGTGACGCCGAGGAGCGGATCGTCGGGCTGCTGTTGTCCCTTTACAGCCGGTTGCAGCGGTGCGGCCTCACCATCGGGCAAGGCTTTGTCCTGGAGTTGACGCAGCAGGAGCTGGCAGACCTGCTTGGCCTGCACGTCATCCACGTGAACCGCGTGCTTGGCCGCCTGCGCGCCCACAAGCTGTTGTCGATCAGCGGCAAGAACGTCGTGTTGCACGATTTACAGGGTTTGGCGGAACTTGCGCCGCCGCTGAGCCACTCCGGTCCGTTGGCACGGCGGCTGCCAGTCGAAAGTTCTGCTGCGGCCTGACGCCAGCGTCGCTGCACGACGTGCCAATGCGGCGCAGCGCATGCAGGGCATTTGAATCACCGACAGAATAAATGGTCGCGCCTGTCCAGGATCGCCCGCCATCTTACAGTGTTTTGCAGGAAATAATGTAGTTCACAGGCTCAGACACGGTTCTCAAAACATCAATCTTAGCATTCATCATTTACATTTGTATAGCAAACGAAACCGCCTTATTTCCTGTAAATGTTAATGATAATTCTTAAAATCGTCTCGACAATAAATTTTACGTATCTCTTAACAAAAGCATCGCTTTTATCAATAACAGGTTGTTTTTGTTATTTGGCATAACTGTTGCAACGTGTTGTTTCGGCTTTTCACCCCATATTTCGTGGGAAAGCAGCCGCAGTAGGGACTCTCGACATGACAAAGCTTTTTGCGACTGCAACGTTCGCTGCCGGCTTGGCTCTGGCCACAATCGGCTCTGCCCAGGCTACGGCCATTAACTTCAGCAGCGCAAATAATCCGCTGGGCGTCAGCCAAGCATATGGGCCAATTACCGCATACGGTTTCGTTTCAACAAGCAAATCAATGCCTGGTAAGCTCCTGGCAAATAACCTCTACTATAAGACAGGTGGCGGCGGAGAGACGGGCCTCGGCCTTTCCATGACCAACGATAACGAAATCAATGCGCCCGCGGGAAGCCAAGCCATTGTGCTCGATGTCAGCAATCTAATCGGTCAAGACCTCAGCATCGGTTTCGGCTCTGTTCAAACAGGCGAGGACTGGAAAATCGGTTTTGATCCCACCGCCGGGCTGCCGACCAACGAAAGCGCTTTCTCCAACTACAAGACGGGCAACACCGCTTTCCCAGCCATGGTCGACCTCGGAGTCAACAGCAGCCGCTTCCTGATTCTGGAAGCGGTTTCCGGGAACGTGCTGCTGACCTCGCTCAGCTCGACCGCAGTGCCGGAGCCAGCCAGCATGGCGCTGGTCGGAGCCGGGTTGCTGGGCCTGGGCTACTTCCGCCGTCGCAACAGCCGCAACTAAAACGATGCCCAGCCAAGTGGGCTGACTTGGCTGGGAAACGGTCCGGATTGGCAACGCCAATCTGGACCGTCGCAGCCCTTCCCGCCAACAAGCCGCCTGACCGCCGCTTGACGCCCGGCCAACACAGCGGTTTGCTCACGCATGGCCGACACGCCCCCGAAACCCGCCACCACGCCGCGCACCGAAGCCGCGCGCGACGCCCGCCTCGAACGGGAAGCCGCCGCACTCCGGGAAAACCTGCGCCGCCGCAAGGAGCAGGCCCGCTCCCGCGCCCAGCCCCCCAAGCCGGAACCCGCATCCGAGTAACAATTGCCGCCCGGCCCGAGCTAGGCTAGACGCGACCCTCAGCCACCAGGTGCGCCCATGCCCGTGATGCCCGACCACTGGATTCGCCGCATGGCGCAGGACCATGCGATGATCGAGCCGTTCGTCGAAACCCAGCGGCGGGACGGCGTGATCAGCTACGGCCTGTCGAGCTACGGCTACGACGCCCGCGTCGCCGACGAGTTCAAGGTTTTCACCAATGTCGACAGCGCCGTGGTCGACCCCAAGGCGTTCAGCCCGGACAGCTTCGTGACCCGCACCGGCCCAAGCTGCACCATCCCGCCGAACTCGTTCGTGCTGGCCCACACCGTCGAATATTTCCGCATCCCGCGCGACATCCTGGTGATCTGCCTCGGCAAGAGCACCTATGCCCGCTGCGGCATCATCGTGAACGTGACGCCGCTGGAGCCGGAGTGGGAGGGCCAAGTGACCATCGAGATCAGCAACACCACGCCGCTGCCCGCCCGCATCCACGCGCACGAGGGCATCTGCCAGTTCCTGTTCCTGCAGGGCGCCAGCCCGCCCGAGGTCAGCTACGCCGACAAGGCCGGCAAGTACATGCGCCAGCGCGGCGTCTCGCTGCCGCGGATGTAGGGGGGAGCAAGCCGCATGGACCGAATTCGCATCCGCGGCGGCCGTCCGCTGCACGGCGACATCCCAATCGGCGGCGCAAAGAACGCAGCCCTGCCGCTCATGACCGCCGGGATGCTCACCGACGACCGCCTGGTGCTCGGAAACGTGCCGCGCCTCGCCGACATAGCCACCATGTCCGCGCTGATCGCCCAGCACGGCGTCGCGGTCGAGCCGGACGGGCGCACGCTGTCGATCGGCGGCGCGATCACCAACAACGAGGCCCCGTACGACATCGTGCGCAAGATGCGCGCCTCCATCCTGGTGCTTGGCCCGCTGCTGGCGCGGGTGCGGGAGGCGCGGGTCTCGCTGCCCGGCGGCTGCGCCATCGGCACCCGGCCGGTGGACCTGCACCTAAAGGGCCTGGAGCAGATGGGCGCGGTGATCCGGCTCGACGGCGGCTACGTGAACGCTACCGCGCCGGGCGGGCTGCGCGGGGCTACGATCGTGCTGCCCTTCGCCTCGGTCGGCGCCACCGAGAACCTGCTCATGGCCGCGACCCTCGCCGAAGGGCGCACCGAGATCGCCAACGCGGCGCGCGAGCCGGAGATCGGCGACCTCGCCGCCTGCCTGAACGCCATGGGCGCCCGCATCACCGGCGTCGCCTCCGACAAGCTGGTGGTCGAGGGCGTCTCCCGGCTGCACGGCGCGGAGCACCCGATCGTCGCCGACCGGATCGAGACCGGCACCTACGCCTGCGCCGCCGCCATCACCGGCGGCGGGGTGCGGCTGTTGGGCGGGCAGATGGCCCACCTGGGCGCGGTCGCCGCCGCGTTGCAGGCAGCCGGCGTCGAGATGGCCGAGCAGGACGGCGCGCTGGTGGTCCGCCGGCTCAACGGGCTGCGCGGCGCCGACGCGATGACCGAGCCCTACCCCGGTTTCCCCACCGACATGCAGGCGCAGTTCATGGCGCTGATGTCGGTGGCCGAGGGCGCCGCGATGGTGACGGAGACCATCTTCGAGAACCGCTTCATGCACGTGCCCGAGCTGAACCGCATGGGCGCCAACATCAACGTCCACGGCGCCAGCGCCATCGTGCGCGGGGTGCGCGGGCTGTCGGGGGCGCCGGTGATGGCGACGGACTTGCGCGCGTCGGTCTCGCTGGTGCTGGCGGGCCTGGCGGCGCGCGGCGACACGGTCGTGAACCGGGTTTACCACCTCGACCGCGGCTACGAGGCGCTGGAGCAGAAGCTGGCGGCCTGCGGGGCGGACATAGAACGCATCCCCGGTTGAGGGTTCCGGTCGGCGGGCGCGGGTGCTACATGGCGGCTCCGTGCAGTTTCCCGCACGGTATGAAGCACAGGGGCAGGAGCCCGCATGACCGCCCCCTTCCCGGCCGCAGCCTTTGCGCCGGAGGCCCGCAGCCCCATTATCCTCGCCTTGCCCAAGGGCCGCATCCTCGCGGAGTGCGCGCCCTTGCTCAAGCGCGCCGGCGTGCATCCGGCCGAGGACTACTCGGATGAGGACAGCCGGCGGCTGCGCTTCCCGACCAACGACCCGGCGCTCGACGTCGTGCGGGTTCGTCCATTCGACGTGGCGACCTTCGTCGCGTTCGGCGGCGCGCATATCGGCATCTGCGGCGCCGACGTGCTGATGGAGTTCGACTACCCGGAGATCTACGCCCCGCTCGACCTCGGTTTCGGGGTCTGCCGGGTCAGCGTGGCCGAGCCAGCGGCGACCGCCGGCAGCGACGACCCCGCCACCTGGTCCCGCGTCCGCGTCGCGACGAAGTACCCCAACATCGCCCGCCGCCACTACGCCGCCCGCGGGGTGCAGGCCGAGATCGTCCACCTGAACGGCGCGATGGAACTGGCGCCGGGCCTCGGCCTGTGCCGCTTGATCGTTGACCTCGTGCAGACCGGCAGCACGCTGAAGGCGAACGGGCTGCAGGAGACCGAGGTCATCGCCCATGTCACCAGCCGGCTCATCGTGAACCGCACCGCTTTGAAGACACAGCCGGAGGCGGTGGGCGCCTGGATCGCCCGGTTCCGCGCGGCCCAATTGGCACTTGAGGCATGAGACGGCTTTCAACCACTGACGCCGGCTTCCTGGAGGCGTTCCGCAACCTGCTGCTGGAGAGCCGCGACACTACGGCCAGGGTCGACGGCGTTGTCGCCGCCATCATCGCCGCCGTGCGCGACCGCGGCGACGCGGCGCTGTGCGAGTACACCCTGACCTTCGACCGGCTGGACCTGACGCCCGCCGCCCTGCGCGTCACCGCCGCCGAGATCGCCGCGGCGTCGGCCAGCATCCCAGCGGAACTCGCCGCGGCGCTCGACCTGGCGGCGCAGCGGATCGAGGCGTTCCACCGCGCGCAGATGCCGTCCGATCTGCAAATGCAGGACTCGGCCGGTCTCACGCTCGGCATGCGCTGGACGGCGCTCGATGCTGTCGGGTTGTATGTGCCGGGCGGCAAGGCGGCCTATCCGTCCTCGGTGCTGATGAACGCGCTGCCCGCCCGCGTCGCCGGCGTCGGCCGCATCGCCATGTGCGTGCCCTACCCCGGCGGCGTGCTGAACCCCCTGGTGCTGGCCGCCGCCCAGCGCGCCGGAGTGACCGAAATCTACCGCATCGGCGGCGCGCAGGCCGTCGCCGCCCTGGCCTACGGCACCGCCAGCGTTGCCGCCGTGGACCGCATCGTCGGACCCGGCAATGCCTACGTCGCTGAAGCGAAGCGCCAGGTGTTCGGCCGCGTGGGCATCGACAGCATCGCCGGGCCGTCGGAGGTGGTCGTGCTCGCCGACGCCGACAACGACCCGCGGCACGTGGCGGTCGACCTGCTGGCGCAGGCCGAGCACGACGAGGCCGCACAGAGCATCCTGATCACCACCGACGCCGGGTTCGCCGAGGCCGTGGCGCGGGCGGTCGAGGCGGAGCTGCCCACCCTGCCCCGTCACGCCATCGCCGGCGCAAGCTGGCGCGACCACGGCGCGGTCATCCTGGCCCGCGATTGGCCCGAGGCGGTGGCGCTCACCAATGAACTCGCGCCCGAGCACCTGCAAATCATGGTGGCCGACCCGCAGGCATTGTTCGCCCAAATTCGTCATGCCGGCGCGGCGTTCCTGGGGCGCAACTGCCCGGAGGCGGTCGGCGACTACGTGGCTGGTCCTAACCATGTGCTGCCAACCGGGCGGACCTCGCGGTTCGCTTCGGGCCTGTCGGTGTTCGACTTCCTGAAGCGCACCACATGGGTCATGGCGGACGGCGCCGCCCTGGGCGAAGTAGGCCCGGCCGCCGTCGCGCTGGCCGAGGCCGAGGGGTTGCACGCCCATGCGCGCAGCGTGGCGCTGCGGCTGGGCCAGGGTGCGGCGGCTTGACCATGGGGTTGGCCGTCATCACATTCCGGCGCGAAATCAAACCGAACATAATCTCAACTAGACAAGGAACCTGATGTCAAAAGAAGACATGATTGAATTCAGCGGAACTGTGCTGGAACTGCTTCCCAATGCGATGTTCCGGGTAAAGCTCGACAATGAGCACAGCATCCTTGCGCACACGTCGGGCAAGATGCGCAAGAACCGCATCCGCGTACTGGCCGGCGACCGCGTGAACGTCGAAATGACGCCTTACGATCTATCCAAGGGCCGGATTACGTTCCGGTTCAAGTAGGCCGAACCGCCTGTCAGGCCAGCGATGGCCCTCCAAATTTCTACTTTGCTCATCCTGGCTTCGGCCAGCCCGCGCCGGCTCGCGCTGTTGGCGCAGCTTGGCATCGTCCCGGACCGCGTCCTGTCGCCCGACATCGACGAGACCCCGCGCCGCGACGAGGCGCCCCGCCTTTATGCCGAGCGCATGGCGCTTGAAAAGGCGCACCGCATGGCGGAACCCGGCGCGTTTGTGCTGGCCGCCGATACGGTGGTGGCGCTGGGCACCCGCATCATGCCGAAAGCCGCCGACGCCGAGGACGTGCGGGCCTGCATGGCCCTGCTGTCCGGGCGGCGGCACCATGTTTTGACGGCGCTGGCGCTGGTCGGGCCGGATGGCCGGGTCGGACAGCGCCTGTCCAACAGCGTCGTCGCGTTCTCCCGCTTGTCGCCCATGCAGCTCGACGCCTACGCGGCGTGCGGGGAGGGCGTCGGCAAGGCGGGCGGCTACGCCATCCAGGGCCGTGCGGCGGGTTTCGCGCGCTTCCTGTCCGGCAGCTACAGCGGGGTCGTGGGCCTGCCGCTGTTCGAGGTGGCGCAACTCCTGCGCGGACGCGGCTACCCGGTCCCGTGACGACCGTGGCCGCGGCGCCGCGCATCCTGGTCGCGTGCAGCCCTGGGGAGCTGCGGGTGGCCGCGGTGCAGGACGGCGCATTGCTCGACTATGCGTTGTGGCGGCCGGGTGTCCCGGACGGCATGGGCGACTTGTATCGCGGCCGGGTCACGGCCCGCGTTCCCGCCATGGCCGGCGCGTTCGTGGCGCTGCCGGGGGCCGAGGGCTTCCTGCCGGACAGCGAGGGGGCCGATGCGGTGTCGGATGGCATGGCGGTGGCCGTTCGCGTGACCCGCTCGGCGCAGGGCGGCAAAGGCCCGCGCCTCACGTCCCGCGTTTCGGACGCCGACCGCGCGTTGGCCGGCGTCGGACCGCCCGCGTTGTTGGCCCGCGGCCCCGGCGCGGTCGAGCGGATGGCCGCGCTGCATCCGGCGGCGCAGGTTTTGGTCGACGATCATGGGACGGCCGCGGCGCTCCGGCCCTTGTTGGGGGAGCGGCTTGCGGTCGGGGCCGTGCTGGATGACGCGCTCGCCGGCTGGATCGACGCGCTCGCGGACAACAGCGTCGCCCTGCCCGGCGGCATGCGCGCCAGCGTCCATCCGACGCCGGCCCTGGTCGCCATCGACGTGGACGCCGGCGGTGCCAGCGCGGACCGCCGGCCCAAGCGCAGGGCGCAGATGGCGGCGAACCGCGCCATGCTGCCGGCGTTGGCCCGGCAGATCCGCTTGCGCAACCTGTCCGGCGCCATCGTGGTGGATGTGGCCGGGCTGGCGTTGCGGCACCGGGGGGCGCTGGCCTCGGATTTTGCCGCGGCGCTCGCCACCGACCCGTTGCGGCCCCGGTTCCTGGGCTTCTCGGCGCTGGGCCTGGCGGAGATCATGCGCCCGCGAGCGCATCCGCCGCTGCACGAACTGCTGGCCGGACCGCATGCGGCCGGGCTGGCGGCACTGCGGACGGTGATGCAGGCCGCTGCCGCAGAACCCGCGGCGACGTTCTCGCTGCGCGCCGCGCCCGACGTGGCGACCGCGTTGGCCGAGGACCCGGTTGCCCTGCCGGACCTTGCGCGGCGCACTGGCCGTACCCTGATTGTGGCGTCCGACCCGGCGTTGCCGCCGGGCAGCACTGCGGTCGAGAGGACAGCCCGTGCCTGAGCCATCATCTCCCTGCCCGATCTGCGGCAGACCCGTCACTGTCGACAGCCCGCAAGCCGCCCGGCTGCGTCCGTTCTGCTCAGTCCGCTGCGCCGACGTGGACCTTGGCCGCTGGTTCGGCGGCACCTACGCGATCCCCGGCCCGCCGCCGGAACTCGACGAGGACCCGCCGGACAGCAGCCTGCCGCACGCAGATGCCGCATACCGCACTTGATCCGCGGCACCGGCTGGGGTAGCAAGCCGCTCCGGCGGAACAGCGTCCGCACGGTCGGGGCCCAGGTAGCTCAGTTGGTAGAGCATGCGACTGAAAATTGCAGTGTCGGCGGTTCGACTCCGTCCCTGGGCACCATTTCCTCCCTCTAAGCTCAATACGGTTCATTTAAGCGTCTGGAGGCCCTATATCACTGGTCGGGTTTTCTGGGATCGACAGCGATGGCGCGTGTTCCTGCCGGCGTGCCAGCCGGCGTTCGTGTGACTGACCACATCAGCCTCGGCGTGATCGCCAAGGCGTTCCCGCCCGACCGGGTGCGGCAGGTTCTGGCCGAGACCGGCAAGACGAGCGAGCGCGAA
>JAABUX010008655.1_pt1 | contig 11688 bp, 14 predicted proteins | sample 5561851 | NCBI WGS metagenome assembly JAABUX01 (sample SAMN10711883, study PRJNA513361) | rock metagenome | isolation source: Antarctica rocks | place: Antarctica: Victoria Land, Richard Nunatak red sandstone | collected 2016-01-03 | reverse complement strand
ACCGCGTCACCACCTTCCGCCCGACCCAGGACCCCGGGTCCTGTCCGAACGAGCCGGAAGCCACCAATACCGCTGCCAAGGCGAGGGAGGGGATCGGGAACCACTTCATCGTGGGGATATCCTGCTGGGGGGGAGCCAAGGTAGATTCTTCCACCTTAGAACCCCTCCCGGCGCGACGCAAGCAGGCCGTGCAAACTCGGGTCGCAATCACCCCGGCAGGGCGACGAGGATCTCCCCTCCCTCGACCCGGACGGGCCGGGTCGGGCAAGTCACCGCCAGGCCGTCGGCGTTGGCCCCGGACCGCAAGTCGAACCGCCAGCGGAGGCACCCCCGACGCGGGCAGGTGACGGTCTCGCGCTCGGGGTCGACCACCCCATCGGCCAGGCGGGCCTGCTGGTGCGGGCAGAACACGGGCAAGGCCGTCACCCGATCCCCGACGCGGAAGAGGGCATAAACCTGGCCGGCGTGGGTTACCTCGCGGCCCGAGTTGAGCGGGAGATCGTCGAGTCGAGCCACCGCGACCCACGTCAACCCGGGGTCATCCCCCCAGCTCATTCCGCCCCCCGCTGACGGCGGCGAGCAATCCCGACGACGAGCAAGACCAGGCCGACAATCAGCCCCGCCGCGAAGAGGGCCGTGGTCGGCGTGCTGGGGACGGAGGGAATCAGGGCAATGGTTTTGCCGTCGGCGCCGACCTTGGAGGACTTCCCGGCGATCCGGTCGTGGATGAGCACGCCGGGGTCGTACCGGGGCCAGAAGTGGTCGGCGGAGATCGGGTCGTCAAACCGGATCGAGTCAACATGGTCGAAGTTCGTCAGGATCGGAACCCGGCGGCCCCCTTCGGTCTCGATCCAGGTGGTGAACTTCGAGTCGGTGGCGACGTGGCGGCCCTGGACCTCGTCGAGTTTGAGCACTTCCCAGACGGTGGTGGGCTGATCAGCGCGGAACCGGTCGCGGTTGGCGAACGCCTCGACCTTGAGAGGGTACGAGGTCGCGGTGTCGAGGTGGTAAACCATGTCCTGCGTGGCTCCATCGCCGGGGACGTTGACGAAGGAGTAGCGGACGCAGTCGCGGTCGAGCACCCGGCTCGGGCCGATCGGTTCCGCCCGAGTGATCGCCGTCCGGATCGGCGCGAGGCCGACATAGAAGGGCAAGGACGCGGGGAGTTCGGCGGTCCCGGTCGATGCTTCGCGGAGGAATGATTTTGCGATCGTGATCGACCGCTGCCGGGTCTCGTTCGGCGGCGGCTGGAACCGGACCGAGGCGCACCGGTCGCCGTCGGCATAGCCGAGCAGGACGCACAGCTCGCGGCCTTCAATCGGCGAGAACTGCGCATACTTCCGCAGTCCCCGCGAGGTCGCCGAGTATTCTTCCCGGTTGCCGGTCGTGGTCCCGGGTTTGGCCGCGCCGACCGCGACGTGGCGGACCTGCTTGAGGGAGACCTTCACGCCGATCGTGGTCCACGAGGCGGTCTCGCGGGTCAGGTCGGCCACCACGGCGTCGATCGGTTTGTCCATCAGGTTTCCTTCGCGGAGGGGTGAGGATCGCCCCAATCATTCCGGGTACGAACTCACCTCGCCGCCGTCACGGGTCCCGTACCCCCGCCAGACTTCGAGGGGGATCGACGACTTGATGAATCGCACCATCCCGTCGGCCCTCAGCACGTTGACCCCGCCGGGATGTTGGCTCCGGGCGGCGAAGGCGCCATAGCCGTGGTTGTGGGCGGCCGAGCCGCAGTCGGGGATCGGTGAATTAGGGGCCGTCGCGGTAAAGACGTGGGTATCGATCCCCCCGGCGATCAGCCAGTTCCGGCCGAAGTCGAGTTTCCCCCGCCCCGGCTCGATCGAGGCCGAGCAGCGGCTGACCCACTGATCCGCCGACAACCGGGCGGCCGTCATCGTGTCGAGCCAGTCCCGCTTCGGGTCGTACGCCCGGATCGAGCCGACCGACTTCTCGGTGAAGGCCAGCGTGGTTGCCGTCCCATCGGTGAACGCGGCCAGCGGCGTGATCTCGGCCGCGCGGAGCGCTCCGTGGCCCTCGTCGGGGCAAGCGACGCACGGACCCAGGACGGCCCGGTAGGAGTTGCCGACGAGACCCGAGTCACGGCGGATCATCGAGTCGGTTGGGCAGAGGAAGCTGTTGACTACCGTCGCGGCGACGGTGTAATTGCCGTGATTCGGCTCAAGGATGACCGTCATCGGCAGATTGAAGTTGATCGCCTGGTAGAGCGAGTTTAGCTCCAGGTACGGCAGGAGCGTGACCTGCGGCGCAGCGGCGACGGTTGAGGGATCGGGACCGACCACCACCGCGTAGGGGCTGGAACTCGCCGGAAACCCGCCCCAGGTGGTCGCATAGTTGTGCAAGGCCAGGCCGATCTGCTTGAGATTGCAAATGCACTGCGAGCGCCGGGCCGCTTCACGCGACCCCAAGTTCATCGGAATGAGGAACACAGCCAAGATCGCGATGATGGCGAGGACAACCAGCACCTCGATCAAGGAGATTCCACCCCGGCGGCGGGAGAATGAAGGCGATCTCCGAAAGCGTTGCATCCGGCGGCTCCGTCGCGAGGGGGTGTGGGCCAACCTGAGATCCTTCGCTTGATCCTGCTCCGGAGGCTGGGACCCGTCAAGGGGCCAGGTCCACGGGGTTCCGCTCAGAGGATCAGCATCGCGTCGCCGTAGCTGTAGAACCGGTAGCGCTCGCGGACCGCCTCGGCATAGGCGGCGCGGATCAGGTCCACCCCGGCCAAGGCCGAGACCAGGACGAGGAGGCTGCTCCGCGGGAGGTGGAAGTTGGTCAACAAGGCGTCCACCCCTCGAAATACATGGCCAGGGCGGAGGTAAAGCGCCGTTTCCCCCTCGAACGGCACGAACCGGCCCGAACCAGCCGCGGCTTCGAGGACGCGAGCCGACGTGGTCCCGACGGCGATGATCCGTCCCCCCGCCTCGCGGACTTCGTTCAAGCTGGTAGCGGTTTGCGGCGACAGGGCGGCGGATTCGGCGTGCAGGGTGTGATCTTCGATCTGGTCCACCTCGATCGGCCGAAAGGTGCCGATCCCGACGTGCAAGGTCAGGTCGACCCGCCCCACCCCCCGGGCGTCGAGCCGGTCAAACACCGCGGGCGTGAAGTGCAGGCCCGCCGTCGGCGCCGCGACCGAGCCGGGGACTTGGGCGTACACCGTCTGATACCGCGCCCGGTCTCCCTCGGCTTCGACCCCCTTGCGGATGTAAGGGGGCAACGGGACCGTCCCGTGCCGTCCCAGGAGCTCCTCGGCGCTTCCCTCCGCTCCCTCGGGGCGGACGGACCAACGCCCTTCGCCGAGGGTGGCTTCCAGCGATAAAGCCAACCCTTGCCCGACAACCACGCGCTCCCCGACGGCGGGGCGGCCCCGGGTCTTGGCCAGGATCTCCCAGGCTCCGTCGGGTCTGGTCCGGAGGTACAACCCTTCCCAGCGGCCCCCCGTCGCCTCCCGGGTGCCGACGATCCGCGCGGGGACGACGCGAGAGTTGTTCCGGACCAGGACGTCGCCGGGGTTGAGCAACCCGGGCAGGTCGGCGAACCGCCGGTGCTCCCAGGTGGCCGACGCCCGACGGACCACGAGCAACCGCGACGAGTCGCGCGGGTCCGCCGCTTCCTGGGCGATGAGTTCGGGGGGAAGCTCGAAGTCGAAGGCCGACGTGTCCAAGCCAAACGCCCTTCCGGTATGGGAGCCGATTCGCGATGATACTTCCTAATTCTAAGCGAAGGCCCCCGACCCGATCGACGGGTCGAAGCCAGAAGAGCCGGACGAGGCGTGGTTCGCTCGACTTCCAGGAGACGCGGCATGGCGACCGACGCGACCACCTCGGCCCTCAACCGAAGCGCCGAGGTGTTCTACCCCGAGCGGGATGGTAGACCGATGGCGGAGACGGCAATCCATCAGGAGGTAATGATCGACCTGATCATCGGCCTCCGCGATTGGTTCGCGGCCGATCCACTGATTTATGTGGCGGGAAACCAATTCCTCTACTTCGTCGAAGGCGACCCGAAACGGAACGTGTCGCCCGACGTCATGGTTATCCGGGGGGTCGACAAGACCCTGCGGCCCAATTACAAGACCTGGGAAGAAGGCGGCAAAGGACCCGACCTGGTGGTGGAAGTTTCCTCGAAGTCGACCCGCCGCGACGACCTCCGGAAGAAGTTCGCCCTGTATCGCGACGACCTCCAGGTCCAGGAATACATCCTCTTCGACCCCCTGGGCGAATACCTCAAACCCCGGCTGCAAGGGTTTCGCCTCGCAGGGGATGACTACTTCGCGATCGACCCCGAGGACGGTCGGTTGCCGAGCGAAGTTCTCGGCCTCCACCTCGTCGCCTCGGGACAAACGGTCCGCTTGTTTGATCCGACCGTCGGGCGGATCGTCCCGAACCGGCTCGAAGCGATCGCCGCCGCCACGGAATCCAGTCGTCGCCAATCCAGGACGCTCCGCGAGCAAGCGGCCACCCTCACCGAGCGCGAGATGACCATCCGCGAGCGCGAGATGGCCATCCGCGAGCGCGACCTGACGATTGGCCAGCAGGATCTGGCTCTCAGGCGGGCCGAGTTGGAGCGAGCCGAACTCCTGGCCGAGATCGCGCGGCTCCAGTCGCGCGAGCGGTCGGACTGAACCGGGTGCGACCTCTGGCGCAACTCCTGGCGACCGCGCCGCTTGCCCCCTGGCCCGCCGCGCCGGTCCGGGTGACATTGGCGATCACCGACCTCGACGTCGGCGGCGCCGAGCGGGCGCTGGTGGCGCTCGCCCTGGGACTGGATCGGCGGCGGTGGCGGCCCGCCGTGGTCTGCCTGGCGGGTGAGGGGGCGTTGGCGGGACCGCTCCGAGCCGCCGGGATCGAGGTGATTTGCCTCGGCGTGAACCCGCGGCGACCGGTCGCCGCCGTCCGGGCGCTGGCCGGGGTGTTCCGGGCGGATCGCCCCGCGATCGTGCAGAGCTTCCTGTTCCATGCCAACATCGCCGCGCGGCTGGCGGCGCGACTAGCCGGTTCGCCGCCGGTCGTCGGTGGCCTCCGCGTGGCCGAGCGGCAGCGGCGGTGGCACCTGACCCTGGACCGGATCACGGCGCGCTGGTCGGTCGGCTCGGTCTGTGTTGCCGAGGGAGTCCGCCGGTTCAGCATCGAGCAAGGTCGGCTCGACCCCGACCGCCTGGTCGTCATCCCCAACGGGGTCGACCTCGCCCGGTTCGACCACGCCTCGCCGGTCGATCGGTCGTCCATTGGGGTTCCGACCGACGCGGTCCTGACCCTCTATGTCGGTCGGCTCGACCCGCAAAAAGGGCTTGATACGCTCCTCAAAGCCGCCGCCGGGGTCGCCCGCGTCCGCCCGGACTGGCACCTCGCCCTGGCTGGCGACGGCCCGCTCCGGCCCGATCTGATGGCCCAGGCGGCACGCCTGCTCGACCTCGCCGGTCGGGTCCACTGGCTTGGCCGCCGCGATGACGTCCCGAGCTTGCTCGGGTCCGCCGACTTGCTCGTCCTCCCCTCACTCTGGGAAGGGATGCCCAACGTCGTCCTCGAAGCGATGGCGGCGGGGGTGCCCGTCGTGGCCACCCGCGTCGAGGGGACCGAGGACCTCGTCCTCCCCGGTCAGACCGGTTGGCTCGTCCCGCCCGGCGCGGTCGAGCCTTTGACCCAAGCCCTCCTCGGAGCCGCCGAGGACGCCGAGCGTCGCCAGGCGTTCGGCCGGAACGGTCGGAGCCGGGTTGAGGCCGCGTTCACCCCCGAGCGGGTCGTCGCCGCCTATGAACAGGTCTGGGCCGGGGTCTTGGGGATCGCCCCTCACGCCGACCCGAGCGGGTCCAGTTCCTCGATCGGTTGAAGGCACCGGGGGCAGAGCGTCGCTCCCTCTACCTCGGCGAACTCGACGAAGACGAACGCGCCGCACATTGGGCAGCAACCGCAGCCCTCGGCCGAAGGGGGTGGGACCGGGCCGTGGCGGCCGGCGAGCCGGGCGGACGGGCTTCGGACCAGCCGGGCCAGTTGCGCCGCGATCGCCACATCGGTACTGGCCGAGAACACGAGAGGACTCCATCGCCCAGTTGCCGCGGCCCGGCGGAACGACCCTTCGCCCTGTCGTCCTCGCTGCGGGTCGGTCTAGCTGGCGGACGGGGTTTCCGGCACCATCACCACCGGGTCAGCCGGCCGGGCTTGGGCCGCCGCCTGGATCTCCGCCCACTTCTGCTTGGCCCGCTCGGCCTGCTCCGGGGTCATGACCTTCGCCTTGACCATCAGGTCGATCCGATCCACCTTCGACATCCGCTCGAAGTGTTGGAACGCCTGCCGGATTCGCTCGCTTGACGCCGAGCCGGGTACTTCACCAAAGTCCTTTGACATCATCAATTCCTAGATCGGTGGGATGGTGTAGCCAAGTTCCCAGGATGCAGGCCGGGTTCCGAACGCACAGTTGAATATGAGCATTGCGCGAGATCCAGCTTGCGTCCCAAACACGACGAATCCGACCGGTCGGAACATAAACTCCGCGAGATGTATCGATAGAAGGTTGATCCGAGGCCGCGTCGATCCCTTGGTAGGCGTGCTCAAAGACCGCGCAGTCGAGCTTACGATACTTTCGGTTGTTTTTGGGCAAAATTGCACCAGCCAATGCAATCGACTCTCGATAGTCTTCGAAAACTCGCCTCAGATAATCGACGTTGCTCGGATCAAGCAGGTCGAAGCAGAAGCCGAGGCGAATCATCGAGGCTACCACGGCGATCGGCTCACTCGTCCTCCTGATCTCGTCGGCGGTCGGGTCTTGCTTCTTTCTGAGCTGATCCCGCCGAAGTTCGGCCCAAGTTGCGGCCTGCCGCGGCGCGTGTTCCCAGAAGTAGATGCCGTGACCCAACCAGTCGAAGTTGCGGCGGCTCCAGCGGAACCCCTCAACCCGGTTGACGATCCGGAGAGCCGTGGACAGATTCGTGCCATGATACCCGATCACCGTCCGATGATAATCGTCAAATCGAGCCAAGGGAGGCACCTCGCATCACGATCCGCTGGTCCTCAGCTTCGAGCACCTTGTCGGTCCATTCTCGATCATCGGGCGTGACGATGACCACTTCGAAGCCGTACCTCGCCCCTTCGGTCGCCACGCCGGGCAGGTCGTCGACGTGGAGGTCGATCCCGAAGGCGGGCGGGTATTTCGACGGACCCGAGCGACCGACAACCCGGTCGTGGCGATCCTGGTTCACGACCGCGTCGACCGGCGTGCCGTGGGCGCGGAGCCGGCCCCGGATCGAAGCGGGGGATCGAAACGAGGTCGTGTAGACCCAGACCGAGCAGTCGCGGGTGCGGAGACCCCGGATCAGGGATGCCGCGCCGAGGCGGAGCGGTTCGGGGTGACGCCACCGCCGCCAAGACGGCAGCGGTGGCTCGGTCGGGGTGAGGGATTGGCAGATCAAGGTGTCGTCGAGGTCGAACGAGACGCGCACCGATCAAGCTTGCTGCAATTGGTTGATCTTGTTGTAGAGGGTTTTCAGGGCGATGCCCAGTTCCTTGGCGGCGGCGGGTTTGTTGCCGTTGTGCTTTTCGAGGACGGTCTGGATGAACTTCATCTCGACGTCGCGGAGGGTCGGGGTCCCGTCGGGGATGGCGAAGTGGGGGCCGCTCGGGGCGGCGAGGGTCCCGGCGTGGGTCGTGGCCGACGAGCGACGGGTGTAGTTGCCGCCGGGGGTGGGCAGGTGCTCGGCGCGGATGTCGCGGCCGCCGGAGAGGATCGAGGCTCGCTCGATGGCGTTGGCGAGTTCGCGGATGTTGCCCGGCCAGTCGTGGGTGGTCAGGGCTTCGACCGCGTCTTCGGTCAGGTCGATGTCCAGGCCGCCGCGGCGAGCGTTGTAACGCTTGATCATGTGCCGGGCCAAGGCAGGGATGTCGGCCTTTCGCTCGCGCAAGGGGGGCAGGACGATCTCGAACATGTTGATCCGGAAGAACAAGTCCTCACGGAAAGCGTCGGTCTCGATCATCTCACGGAGGTCGCGGTGGGTGGCGCAGACGACCCGGACGTCGACGCGGAACGGGTCGTTCTCGCCGACCCGGCGGATCTCGCCCGACTCCAGGAACCGGAGGAGCTTGACCTGGACCGACTTGTCGAGTTCGCCCACTTCGTCCAAGAACAAGGTCCCGCCGTTGGCGACCTCGAACAGCCCCTTGCGGTTCGTATCGGCGCCGGTGAAGGCCCCTTTGCGGTGGCCGAACAACTCGGACTCGACCAGGTTGTCGGGCAAGGCGCCGCAGTTGACCGGGATGAAGGCGTGGGTGGCCCGGCGGCTCTTGTCGTGGAGGTTCCGGGCGATCAGTTCCTTGCCCGTGCCGGTCTCGCCGAGGATCAAGACCCCCGCGTCCGTCGGCGCGACCATCTCGATCTGCCGCTTGATCGCCTGCATCCCCGGCGTCTCACCGACCAGGAGCGGCGTCCCCTCCACCGCTTTGAGCCGGGTTTCAAACGCCGTCGCCTTGTTGGTCAGGTCGCGGCGTTCGGCGACCCGGCAGAGCAAGACTTCCAGCTCGGCCCACTTGCACGGCTTCGTCAGGTAATCAAACGCGCCCAATCGCAAAGCCTGGACGGCGGTATCCACCGTGGCGTGGCCGGTCATGATGATGACTTGAGTTTCCGGGCTGGCTTGCCGGACCTTGGCCAGGACCTCGATCCCGGTTAGGCCCGGCATCTTGATGTCGAGGAGGGCGACGTCATAGGTCCCTTTTTCGAGGGCCTTGACCGCCGCGACGCCATCGGGACAAACCGTCACCTCGTGGCCGATCCGCGGCAGTTCCATCTGCATCAGGTCACGGAGGTGGGCTTCGTCGTCGGCGAACAAGATCCGGAGACCGCCTTGCGAGGATTTTTCCATGACTTCCTGTCCTTGATCTTGATCCTGGGGGCGGGGCTCGCGGTCCCGGAAGGGTGCCGCGATTCCGGTCCGATTCGTGCTGATCCGGTCAACTGAGCATGTTCGCCGGCGGTGGCTCGGCGCTTGGGACAAAGCCCTTGGTTTGCGGAGCGGCGGGCCATCAAGGGCCGCCGGTGCTCCAGTTCGTGACGGTCTCCGACTCCCCGTTGATGACCCGCTTCGGCTGCTTCTCCTCGTCCGCCGCGGGTTCACTCGCCGATCGATCGGGGCGGACGGCCTGATGGTGACGGCCGCAACCAGGCAGGGCGAGCAACCCGGCCATGAAGAACATCAGGAGTCGTTTCATCGTCCGGGCCTCCCAGGGGAAACAGTTGATTCTGGGTCCGACACGGTGGGACTGGCGTTCAATAGGTCCCGCCGAGCCGTCTGTTGAGGAAGGAGGCACCCACGTCATCAAGCCTTTGCTGAGGCGACTCCAAGGGCACCGACGAGGTCAGCCGGACCTCTTGGCGTGATCCGCCGCAGCCGGAGGTCGCGGCCAGACCGACCAGAATCATCCAGACCAGTGGTCGCATCGCTTCCACCTCCGGAGGGGAAATTGACTGGGAACTCTCAACCGAGCCGCCTTAACCCGCCAGCCGACCCACCGGTTCGGCCTCGTCGACCCGCGCGATGGCGAGGATCGATGGGCTGGAGTCGTCGAGGTTGGCCACTGATCGAGCTTTGGGCGCGGCCGACTCGCGGGCCAGCACCGGGAGCCGGACCGAGAAGGTCGCGCCGAGTCCTTCGCCGGGGCTGGTGGCCTGGATCTCGCCGTGGTGTTGGCTGATGATCCGGTGGGTGATCGACAAGCCCAGACCGGTCCCCTTGCCAACCCGTCGCTTGGTGAAGAACGGCTCGAAGATGTTTTCGAGGACTTCGGGCGGCATCCCGCAGCCGTCGTCGGTGAAGACCATCTCGGCCATCCCCTCGGCGTGGCGGAGGTCGATTCGCAAGGTCCCGTGGTCGCCCATCGAGTCCAGCGCGTTGACCACCAGGTTGAGGACGACCTGCTTGATCTCCTGACCATCGACATGGGCCAGCACGGCCTCGCGGGGGAGGAAGACGATCCGCTTGTGGCGGTATTTGCCCATGTGGCGGATCATCTCGACCACGCCTTGGATCAAGCCGGCGAGGTCGGTCCGCTCGCGCTGGATCTCGCCGCACCGGGAGAAGTCGAGGAGCTTTTCGGTGATGCTCTTACACCGGAACGCTTCTTCCTGGACCATCCGGAGGTAATTCTGGATGATCTTGGCGTCGGCGACGTCGCCGTTGGTGAGCATCGGCCCCAGGCGGTTTTCGAGCGCCTCGGAGCAGAACGCGATCGAGGCGAGTGGGTTGTTGATCTCGTGCGCCACCCCGGCGGCGAGGAAGCCGACTCCGGCCAGCCGCTCAGACCGGACGAGTTGCCGGCTCCGCTCCTGGACTTGCCGCTCCAGGTCTTCGTAAGTGACCCGGAGGCGCGCGGTCATGTCGTTGAAGGCTTCGGCCAGAGCTTGCATCTCGTCGCCGGTGGTGAGCTCGATCGTGTAGTCGAACGACCCCCGGGCCACCCGTCGGACGCCACGCTGGAGGAGCCGGACGGGGTACAAGACCCAGCGGTGGAACAGCACGGCCAGGGCGATCAGCATCGCCAGCACGGCCAGGGCCGACAACCAGACGATCACCCGCCCCGCCTCGTACTGCCGGCGCGAGGTCTTGGTGATGAAGAAGACGTCGTTATGGAGCTTTTCAATCAGGAGCAGGCCGCTGTGGAAGAGCCGCGCGATCCGCCGGGACGTCGGGACGTCGGCGGCCATCTCGGGGTGCGAGGCAAGCCAGGAGTTCGTCCCGGGCAGGATCACCCGAGCGTCTTCGGCCGGGTTGATCGTGTTCGAGATGGCGGCGAGGTCGTGGTCGATCCCGAAGGCCAACCCCCGCTCGCTCAAGCCGTCATCGACGCGGTTGCGCCGCATCGCGTTTTGCTTGAGTTCTTTGAAGTAATCATCCAGCGCCTGCCGGGCGTCGCGGGCGGTGTCTCGCAGCGCCACCTTCTCGGCGAGGGAGTCGCTCCGGGGGACTTCCAACCGGGCGACGTGCTTGATCAGTTCCTTCGACGCGCCGAGTTCCCGGAGCAGGTCGGCATGCATCAGGATGCTGTCGTGGAAGGCGTTCAGGCTGAAGACCGCCCCCCCCATGAGCGTGAGCATCATCCCGACAACCAGACTGAGCCCGGCGATCAGCTTGACGCGGATGGGCCATTTGGGCATGTGGGTGCGACCTCCTTGTCGCGGTGATCATCCTTGATGGATCAGGAGCCTCTGAGGCTCAAAAACCCTCGGAGCGGCGGGACTATACCACACCCAGCCCCCCACTCAAAGGCTTCTCATGGGATTTCCTCAAGTTGAGGTCGTCGGCGGGTGTAGCTTTCGAATCTGGAGATTAGGCAGCGGGTCTGACCCAGAAGCCTGACCACTCGGGGGTGTCGACGCTGGCGATCAGTGTAGCCATCCCGTCGAGGTGACCCAGGCACCAGCCACGCCCGGCCACCTTGAGCCGACGACCCATCCGCTTGGCCGGCCCCTCGATCGCCCCGCTGCCGATCGACCGGCCCGAATGGAGCCGGCCGAAGTCGCCCAGGCGTCCGGTGTGCTTGGCGAAGGAGGCGATCGTCTCGTCCAACGCCGCTTGCCCGGCGGCCGTCCGGCCCTCGGCCGGCGTGGCACCGACGTGGTCGAGCAGCCCCGGCCAGCCGTCGGCCGGCAACCGTCCCCGCGCCTGGTCGAGCCACTCGGCCG
>JAABUX010008652.1_pt1 | contig 11689 bp, 11 predicted proteins | sample 5561851 | NCBI WGS metagenome assembly JAABUX01 (sample SAMN10711883, study PRJNA513361) | rock metagenome | isolation source: Antarctica rocks | place: Antarctica: Victoria Land, Richard Nunatak red sandstone | collected 2016-01-03 | reverse complement strand
AATGATGCGCCGTGCTTCGGGATCAATGATCCCGCTCAGGTCCACGTCCTGCATCATGTCTGCCCTCTGCTCCTTTCGGTCATCTTCGTGACTTCAGTGTACTCCCCGACTTTTCAGGAAGATACATCAATCCTTAATCGTGAGCCCTATAGGCGCCCCGAACCTGCTGGACGCTGAGTGACTGCACGTTGTTCTTCCTTGGCTACGCCGATGCCTGCTTCCTGATCTCGCGTAACTGCTCCAGGTGTGAATCGGCGTGGAAGACGCCGAGTATGGTTCGCCCGACGGCGTTCAGCGGACCGATGGCGGGGACGGGCTCGACGGTGATGTCGAGATGCGGCTCGTCCGGCCAGGCATCCAGAAAGGCCCGACACATTCTCCGGCTCTCGGCCAGGCGGGCCTGCACGTGGTCGGCCGTGGCGACGCTCTCCCAGGGCGTCTCGTAGCGCGACCGTCCATCGAAAAACACGCCGCGCGCCAGCGTCGCCCCAAGAGCGGCGTTCTCCTCTAGCCCGGCAGTCAGGTGGACGATGACGTGGCCCAGCGTCCATGCCTGCCCTGCATCCGTGCCCGGATCGGCGAAGGTGTCGTTCGCCTCGGGATCGACGGGCTGGAAGACCACGTCGTGATCGGTCAACCCGTCAAGCGTGGCGTCCACCGCGTCGAAGATGCCGGTCACCTCTTCGCGCAGCCTGGGAATCGAGAGGTCGCGAACCGCGTCGGCGTAGGAGGCCTGGCCATTGCGCACGGCGGCAAAGTTGATGGACATCATGTTTCCTTTTTCTTGCTGATGAGCGGCGCATGGCGCGCTACACGATGTAGCAGACGGCGGAAGGAGCTTACGAGAACGTCTGTACGTCGTGGGGCAGGCTCTCGCGCATCCCCGCGCCCGTGATCGGCACGAAGGTCGCGTTCTCTTGCAGCTCAGGGATGTCGCGCGCGCCCCCGTAGCTGAGACCCGAGCGCAGACCGCCGACAAGCTGGTAGACGATGTCGGCCACGTCGCCACGATAGGGCACGACGGCTTCCACGCCCTCGGGCACGACATCGTTGAAACCGTCGTCGGAGGTGGATGTTTCCGGCTGTTCGCGCTCGCGCCGTCCGATGGTGGCGCTGATCGAGGCCATGCCACGGCAGATTTTGTAGCGCTGTCCGTTGCGCACCACGGTGTAGCCAGGACTCTCGCGCGTCCCCGCGAGCATTGAGCCCAGCATAACCGTACTGGCCCCCGCGGCAAGAGCTTTGACGATGTCGCCAGAGGTCTTGACTCCTCCGTCGGCGATGACTGGCACGTCGTCGCGCGCCGCTTCTTCGGCGCACTCCAGCACTGCCGTGAGCTGGGGCATACCAAAGCCGGTCACGATGCGCGTGGTGCAGATGGAGCCGGGACCGACGCCGACCTTGACCGCGTCGACGCCTACGTCGATGAGGTCGCGCGCGCCTTGCGCCGAGGCCACGTTGCCCGCGATGACCTCGCCCGCACGCGAGAGCGCCTTGAGCGTCTTCACGGCGTCGAGCACCCCATCGGAGTGGCCGTGCGCGATGTCGATAACCAGCACGTCGACCCCGGCGGCCCAGAGTTCCTGGGCGCGCTCGACGTAGTCTCCCACCACGCCGATAGCCGCACCTACGAGGAGACGGCCTTTGAGGTCGCGCGCCGAGTCACCGTAGCGGTGGGTGCGCAAGAGGTCTTTGCTCGTCATCAGCCCGCGCACGCGCCCGTCGTCGTCCACGAGCGGCAGTTTCTCGATCTTATGGCGATCGAGCAACGCTTGAGCGTCGCTCGACGAGATGTCGGGCGGAGCCGTGACGAGGCGCTCGCGCGGCGTCATCAGGGCGCCGACCGTCTGATTCGCGTCGCTGGCGAAGCGTGTATCGCGCGCCGTCAAGATGCCGGCGATGCGACCGCGCTCGTCGACGATGAGCAGCCCGCTGACGTCTTGCTCCGCCATCACGCGGCGCGCTTCGGCCAACGTCTGATCGGGCAGCAGCGTGTAGGGGTGCTCCACCATCGACCCTTGCGCGCGCTTGACCTGCTCTACCTGCCGTACCTGCTGAGCGATGGACATAAAGCGGTGGATGACGCCGAGGCCGCCGAGGCGGGCCATGGCGACCGCCATGGGCGCCTCGGTCACGGTGTCCATATTCGCCGAGACGATGGGGGTGGCCACCGAGACGTGGCGCGATAAACGGCTGGCGGTGGAGACGTGTCGCCGCGACGCGATGCTCGATCTTTTAGGGACGAGCAGCACGTCGTCGTAGGTCAATCCTTGGGAACGAAAATCAGCCATGGATCTACTCCAGAGATGCGTTAGATACTTAAAAAGCACTCGTCGTCGAGCGCACGGCGCCTCCGGCGTCTCACGACGCGAAAGGCAGCCATCCTTAGTGTAATCCTCAGCGCTAATTGCCTCGCTCCTTAGGCCGGCGCGTCGGCGCTCACTGCTTTGTTCCTTCTCCGCGGCGCCATCATGGTCGAGGGCGCCGTGCGGCTACGCCGAAGAAGACTGGACCCTTCTAGATCCAGCCTTTTTCATATCGCTACACTCGTCGTGAAGAAAAGGACCTATGCGTTCTTCGCGTCGTTCAACTCCGCGACCCGCGCGTCGATAAGAGTCAGGCCGCCGACGGCGCAGTTCTTCTTCGAGTGCGCCACGGACGACGGCGCCCGGAATCAGCAGCAGCATGGGCGAACGCTTGAGCAGCCAGGCCAGCGAGACTCGCGGCAGCGCCCCTATTTCGACCGGAGCCGTCCGTGTACTTAGCTGTCTTTGGAGGGTTGCTGCACGGTCCATTTCCTTACAGTCGGGTATTATGGAAAACGACGGCAACACCAAAAACTAAGGGGGACTCGATGGCGGGGTCGCGAGGGGTGATGGCGCGCGGCAAGCTCTACGCCGCGTTCGACCACGACGACGAGGCCGCGAGGGCGGAGGGGGAGCTTCAGGGACTCGACCCTGCCGTGGCCAGCCATCGTTACGATGCGGCTCTGCATACCAGACGCGGCCTCGTCGCCGCGATGGAGAGGTTCGTCTTGCGCCTAAGCGACGACGACGTGCTGGGCGCCCATCGCTACGCCGTCCATGCATCCAGTGGACGCATCGTCTTGATCGTGCCCATGGACAGCCACGACGACGCCCGCCGCGTGGCGACCGTACTACGCACCCACGGCGCGCACGACATCGCCTTCGTCGGCTCCTGGACGGCGGTGCATTTCTATCCCAGCCGCCCCTGACCGCTCCTGTCTAAGGATCTGTCAAGGAATAAGATGGTCACTCAAGCGGCCATCGTCGCGGGACTAATGGTGTCGTTCCACTCGCCGTGGAAGGCATGAGGAGCCAAGTGGACCGCTGCCAATTCCTTGTCAGAGACCTTGGTCGGATAGGTCCCTGTATCGCGGACGGCCTGCCTCGTCAATCCGGCCTGGGTTGTCGTGGCTCCCATGAGATCAATGAGCACTTCATGGCTCACTAGCGGGCGTCCCCGCCCGTTCATACTAATGTAGGCGAACAACCGATGTTCCACTTGCTGGTTCCCGGCGGCAAGTGACAGACACTGATATCCACCCCGGTCTCGTTGGCCAAGGCCTGCACCGCGACCGTCCACAAGCGCACCCGTGTTCCATTGCTCCCCCCCCATCCGCGCAGACGAGCAACCGCTTCGCATCGAGGTACGCCTGCCGACACCCTGCCACCAGTCGGTCGGCCGCTCGGCAGGGGGATGGTCTCCGCCGTCTCCGCCGCATCCACGGCGGCCAGAGCCGCAGGCACAGTGGTGCGTGATACGTGCGCGGCACGCGCCACCCGTGTGATCCCGCCATGACCAAGCGCCCGTGCTTCCGCCCCCAGCACCACACGCCGCTGCCGTTCATTCAGCACCGGTAAGATCACCGCTAACTTACGTGCCAACGTCGCTTCTTCATCCATCCACGTAGTATAAACTGCCGACTTATATGTTCATGTTATTTCTATACGATTCCTTAGCGCTGTTTCACGGGCGCGGAGAGCACGGGGTTGGGAGCACCAGGTCCTGTAGGATGCTTGCGCGTGGAGAGGAAGGCCACGAGGTCGCTTAGGTCGGACGGCGCGATGATGCCGGCGAACGCGGGCATGTTGGGGGCGGCGCCGTTCAAGATGCGGATGGTGATCGTGGTCTTGGTCAGGCGCGAGGCCACGTCGCTCAGGTCCGGTCCACGCACTCCTCCCTGCCCGTCGATCATATGGCACTGCTCACAGCCCTTTTGGCTCCAGAGCGCGGCTCCGTGTTTCACGGAGGCGACGGCGCTCGTCCCCACCTGCGTGGACGTGAGCGGCTTGGCCTCGAAGCGCGGCGACCACGGCGCCTCCACGCCCGAGAAGGTCAGCGACACGATGATCAGCACGGCGAGGCCAGCGATGGCCACGGACCACGGGCGACGCTTGATGTGCCGCTCGCCTTTGTTGGCGTAGACCGGCAGCAGCAACATCAGCGCGATGACGACGAGCGGCAGCGCGATCATCAGCACTTCTTCCGCGTCGGGCGGGAAGAGCGCCAGCGCGGCAAAGTACCACAGGAAGTACCAGTCGGGGCGCGGCAGCGAGATCACGTTGGCCACGTTGGGCGGCCCCACCAGATCGGGCGGTCCGACGAGCAGCGCCAGGATGACGATGACCACGACGAGCGCCATGGCGACGACGGCGTCGCGCCAGGCCGCGAACGGCCAGAACGGCTCACCGTCGCGCTTGAGGAGGTCCGCGTACCAGGCTTTGTACGTCTTGGGATCGACGGGGCGGCCCGCTTTGGGACGCTCGGAGATGCCGTTATGCACCACGAGGTAGAGGTGGAAGCCGATGAAAGCGGCGGCAATGCCCGGCAAGACGAACACGTGCAGCGCGAACAAGTGGCTCAGCGTGGAGGCGTTGAAGGTGTCGCCGCCCAGCAGCAGGTTGGCGATGCCGTGCCCGATAACGGGGACGCGGTCGGCCTGCGCGGCCACGATCACGACCGTCCAGACGCCGTTCTGGTCCCAGCGCAGGATCTGTCCAGTGAACAGCATGCCCGCCGTGATGAACAGCAGCAAGACGCCCACCATCCAGTTGACCTCGCGCGGATACTTATACGACCCGAACAAGAAGACGCGCAGTGCATGAATGCCGATGAGGATGAGCATGGCCAGGCCGCCCCAGTAGTGCAGGGAGCGGATCTGGAAGCCCAGCACCGCTGTATGCGTGATCCACAGGAGGCTGGCGTAGGCCGTGCCCGTGGCCGTGGTGAACATACCGGCCAGCGGGATGCCGGTGACGACAGCGACGACGAACGAGACCAGCGTGGCCGAGCCGAAGACGTACCACCAGCCCGTTCCACGCGGGATAGGATGTTTGGCGATGGGCACGAAAACAGCAGAGATGCCCACGCGGTCGTCGAGCGCCGCGTACGTCTTTTTTACGAGACCGAACATCGTGATCGCCTTTCTTCTTTACCTAACGGTCATCGGGCTCCTCGCCCTGGCACAAAGGTCGTCCGCGCGCGTCCTTATCTTCTCTGTATCTTCTCTGTCTAAGGGTCCCGCTCAAAAATACAGCATTGGATATCGTTAGTAGGGCCAGGCGAACGGACGCGTCATCAACTCGACCGCCCCTTTGCGCACGCGTACCTGGTAGCGCTGGAGGCCGACGAGCGGCGGTCCCACGGCCACGCTGCCATCGGCGTAGTACATCCCACCGTGGCAGGGACACATAAAGAGGTGCGCCTGCGCCCGCCACTGCACGGCGCAGCCCAGGTGTTGGCAATTGACGGAGAAAGCCTCGAACGAGGCGTGGCCGTTGCGCCGGATGTAGGCGGAGGACTGGTCCGCGCCGCCGCCCCAGGAGAGCGCGCCCGCGTTCTCGAAGGTCACCAGGGTGGTGTCCCCGATGGGAAAGTGGGCGAGCGCGCCGACGTTGCGCCAGACCTCCGGCGTTTTCGTTACGGCCGGCGAGAGCAGCGCGCCCACGACGGGCAGGCCGAGCAGGAAGGCGATGACCCCGCCGGCGCCGAGGGCGACAAGGTTGAGCAGACGCGCCCGGCTCGGCATGTGCTCCTTGTCCTCGGGCGGCGTCTCAGTGTTCTGGTTCTGACTCATGCAACAACTCCCCTATCCAGCCGCGCGCGGCCACGACGATAAGAACGGCTCCCAGGGCAAAAAGATAGGCGGAACTAATCGATCCCCAGACGATCAACGCGATGGAGCCGGCCATGGCCATGGGCCAATAGGTCGGACGCGGCAGGGCGCCGACGGGTCGAGGACGCGACCAGCCGGGCTGCAGCGGATCGGTCGAGAGGGCGATGGCGGCGGCGTCCTGCTGCGCGTCGTCCTCGCGCGCGTCACCAGGACCGCTCGCGCCGGGCTTCGTCGGGTCAGACGCCCCCGTATCATGCGTGGTTACGTCTCCCCGCTCGCTGTCGGGCCGGGACACGCGGCCCTCTAACGCGTCCAGGGCGTGGTCGAGGCTGCCCCCGTCCGGGCGACGGTCCTGTCCTCCATCCAGCGGCTTATAGGAGGGGGGCGCCTTGCGCGAGTACAGGCGCGAAACGACCGCCGCGCCGATCACGGCCACGGCGCCGGCGAGCGTGCGCCAGAGCAGGGCGAACATGTGCTGCTTACTCCTTCCCCGCGTACGTCGCGGCCAGGGACGGACGGTCCTGTCTGTAGAAAACACCGTCGTCTTCGTCGTCGGGGGCGCCGTACCAGCGCACCAGCACCGCCAGAATGGCCACGAGGATAAGGGGATCGCCGAACATCCACATGAGGATGCCTCCGACCTGCTGATCGACGGCGGGAGTCAGGCCCCACTCGCCGCGCACGACGCCTAAGACGCCGAGGCGGTCTACCGGGTGCAGGTAGGCCGGGTAGAGACCGCTTGGGGCGAACGTGATGATGATGCCGAGCAGCGACGAGGCCAGGCCGGCCAGCAGCAGGTAGAACACCGCGCCGAGCGATCCCAGCCGGCGCACGCGCGGAACGGGTGCGACGACTGGCCACCAGAAAATCGTGGCCGTGACCAGGAACGAGAGATGTTGGAAAATATGCAGGCCCTCGTGAACCAGCACGGCGTCGTAGAACACCGGCAGGTGCCAGAGCCAGAGCGTGGCCAGACCCAACGACCAAGCCACGAGCGGTTTGCCCAGCACGCGCTCGACCACGGCGGCTGGTCGCCAGCACAGCAGGCGCTCCAGTGGCTCCGGCGGCAGACCAAGCAGCAGCAACGGGGGGACGACGAGGATGAGGATGATGTGCTGGAGCATATGCGCGCTAAAGAGGTAGGCGTCGCCGAGCCTATCCAGCGGCGAGATTAAGGACAGCAGCAGCAAGACCACGCCGAAGACGTAGGACGCGACGCGCCCCGGTGCGGGTCGCGTGACGACGAGATACTCCACGATGAGGCCGGTGCAGCCTACCACGACCGAGAAGCGCGGACTCCACAGCGTCGTCAAGACATCCCCGGTCGTCATCTCACCGTCCCAACAACGCCCAGAGATAGACGGTCGGGAAGATGACGACCCAGACCGCGTCGACAAAATGCCAGAAATAGGAGATGGTTTCGATGGCCACGACGCGCGACCCGCCGGCGAAGGCGCCGCGCAGCGCGAGAAATAGCGCGATGCAGAGCAACACCAGGCCGCCCGTGACGTGGGCGCCGTGGAAACCAGTGAGCGCGAAGAACGATGACGTGAAGACATCGGAGCCCGTGGCTACGTTCTGCTCCCCGAACAGGGTCAGATATTCGCTGCCCTGACCGTAGAGAAAGACCGCGCCGAGCACGATGGTGGCGGCCAGCCAGAACGAGCCCCTGCGCTCGTGGCCCTTCTTAAAGGCGCTCACGGAGAGCCAGATGGTCAGCGACGACGAGAGCAGCGACGCGGTGAAAATAGCGGTGCGCCCTACATCGAGCGCGTTATAGGGCGTCGGTCCACCCGTGTTGGCGGGAGAGTTGCGATAGTAGATGAAGGCCAGGATGAGCATGGCGAAAAAGACGACCTCCGTGACCAGGAAAAGGAGCATCCCTACTTTAGGCCTTGCGAGCATCGGGCTGCTCTCCTTTCCGCTTCTCGTCGGTGTTGTGGTGAGCCATGTCCCAGAGCGGGCGGCGCGAACGGATGGGAGGCACCTGCTCGAAGTTGTGCGGCGGCGGCGGCGAGGAGGTCGCCCACTCCAGCGTCCAGGCGTTCCAGGGGTTGGGTCCGGCGACCTTGCCGTGCCTGATGCTATGCACGATGTTATAGAGCAAGACCAGGAAGGCGAGCGCCAGGACGACGGCCCCGGCCGAAGAGACGGCGTTAAGGAGATGCCACCACGGCGTATCGGTGTAGTAATAGATGCGCCGCACCATGCCGATCATGCCCAGGATGTGCTGGGGCAGGAAGGTGATATTGAAGCCGACGAAGGCCAGCACGAAGCTGACCTTGCCCCAGAACTCCGAGAGCATCTTGCCGCTCATCTTGGGGAACCAGTAGAAGAGGCCGGAGAGCAGCGCGAACAACGAGCCGCCCACGAGCACGTAGTGCAGGTGCGCCACCACGTAGTAGGTGTCGTGGAGCTGCCAGTCGGCCGGGAAAGCCGCCATGGTGACGCCAGTGAGGCCGCCCAGGGTGAACTGCACCACGAAGGCGATGGCGAAGAGCATGGCCGTGGTGAAGCGCAGCGACCCGCGCCAGGTCGTGGCCGTCCAGTTAAAGACCTTGATGCCCGTGGGGATGGCGATGAGCATGGACGAGGCCCCGAAGGCCACGTCGAGCGGATGGCCCATGCCCACGGTGAACATGTGGTGTCCCCAGACGAGCAGGCTGAGCACGCCGATGGAGGCAGTGGCCGCGGCCACGAAGCTGTAACCGAAGATCGGCTTGCGCGAGAAGACGGGGATGACCTCGGAGATGATGCCCCAGGCCGGCAAGATAAGGATGTAGACCTCCGGGTGGCCAAAGGTCCAGAAGGCGTGCTGCCAGAAGAGGGCGGAGCCGCCGTGGGCCACGTCGAAGAAGTGCGTGCGGAACTGGCGGTCGAAATAGAGCATCACCACCGCCGCGTTGAGCGCGGGCAGCGCGAAGAGGATGAGGAGGGACTGCCAGAGGCTCATCCAGACGAAGAGCGGCAGCCGGCGCAGGGTCATGCCCGGCGCGCGCAGGGTCAGGACCGTGGCCACGATGTTGACGCCCGAGGAGATCGTACCGACGCCGAGGATGAGCAGGCCGGCGCACCAGTAGTTGACGCCGACGTTGGCCGAGTAGGGCCACTCGGTCAGCGGCGCGTAGGCGAACCAGCCCACGTCGGGCGCGTTGCCCGCCTCGAACGAGTAGTAGAGCACGAGGCCGCCGAAGGCGAAGGCCCAGAACGAGAGCGCGTTGAGGCGCGGGAAAGCCATGTCGCGCGCGCCGATCATCAGCGGCACGAAGTAGGTGGCGGCGCCGATCAGCATGGGCATGATGACGAGGAAGACCATCGTCGTGCCGTGCATGGTGAAGACCTGGTTGTAGGCTTGCGGCGAGAGCACCGTGCCGTTGGGGGAGGAGAGCTGCCAGCGGATCAGCAGGGCCTCGACGCCGCCGATGAACAAGAAAAAGAACGTGGTGACGAGGTACATGATGCCGATCTGCTTGTGGTCGACCGAGCCGACCCAGGAGATCCAGCCCTCGGCGGAGCGCAGGGAGGGCAGCGCCTCCCCCGTCTCGGGCACGAGATCTCCGGCATCGACGAAGGGCGGGGGAGCGGGCGTCTCATCGTGCCTCGGGCGTGGAGTCGGAACGGTCAGCGTCACTTCAAGCCCTCCAGGTATGCGGTCAGGTCACGTATCTGCCCGTCGTTCAGCAGCAGGTTGGGCATATGATTGCCTGGCTTCACCGCCTGCGGGTCGCGCAGCCAGGCTTCAAGGTGCAGCGGCGTGTTGGAGAGCGCCCCCGCGGCGATGGTCTGGCGTCCCCCTACGTGCGTGAGGTTGGGGCCGATCTGGCCGTGCGCCGCCGTGCCGTCGATCTGGTGGCAACTCTGGCAGGTGAGCTGGAGGACGTCGCGGCCGCCCCGCGCGGCGGAGCCGATCGAGGCCATAGCAACGGAAGAGGAGATCCGCGAGGACGTGGGCGTCGTTGCTTTGCGCATCTGGCTTTTCTCCCAGGCGTCGAACTCGGCGCCAGTCTGCACGATCACGCGCACGAGCATGAGGCCGTGAGCCGTACCGCAGAACTGCGCGCACTGCCCGGCATACGTCCCTAGGCGGTCGGACTGGAGGTAGAGGAGGTTGGTTTGCCCCGGCACGGCGTCCATCTGGCCGTTGATCTGGGGAACCCAGAGCGCGTGCATCACATCGGCGGACGTCAGCGCGACGAGCATTCTCTTTCCGACCGGAAGATGAATCTCGTTGACTGCCGACGCGCCGCCAGTATAGTGCAACTCCCACCACCACTGATGCCCGACCACGCTGAGGTCGGGCCGCGTTCCTTGCGCCACGGCGTCGTCCGGCGGCGAGGCCGCGCGCAGGGCGCCGATGGTGACGACGAAGACGGCCGTAAGGATGACGAACGGCGTGATGGTCCACGCGGACTCGAGCAGCGTCTGACCGTAGATCTGCGGCGGCTCCTCGTTCTCGCCCTCACGGTAGCGGAAACGTATGGCGGTATAAATAAGAACGCTCGTCGGGATGAGGAAGATGATGAGGGCGATGACGAAGATGAACACGATGAGGTTGGAGAGCGCCAAGCCTTGCGGCGAGAGCGGGTGAAGCACCGAGCGGTCGAGCATGAATCCTTCTTCCTATGCCCTCGTGCATCGATAATAGAAGACGGCTTGGCGCGGGGTGATGTCCTCGTTCCCTTCCAGCAAGTCCGGCGCCACGAAATAAGGAGCGTAAGGACGAAAAAACAGAGGTTCTACCCTGGCTGGGCTGGACTGCTTACGACGATGTGGAGGGACGCCGTCTGTCTCCTACGATATCAGAACGGCGCTGCGACGATCGCAGGGGCCGCTGCCGCGCCCTCATTTGGTTACAAGAGCGTTTCTTGGCGCCTTTCTTGCCAGCGCCCCTGAATGCGGCGAGTCAACCGCCGTCGTCCTTCACACTGGCTGCAACATCCTCATGTACCTGCGCGTCGCTCGCGTCTCTCTCTACCTTGAGAGGAGAGGGCGGGGTACGTGCATCGCGCTGGCGCTGTGCATATCGCGCGGGAATCCTTAACGAGAGAGGAAGGTTCGAGAGCGGTGAGTGGAGCAGCAAGCAATGAGGAAGCAGCCGGCCACGGTCAGATGTATCCAGAGATCAACGCCACCGGGGTGCAAAACCTTGATGTGCTGCTGGGTGGTGGGTTGCCCCGCGGCGCCCTCACCTTGATCGTGGGTCCGCCCGGCTCCGGCAAAACAACGTTGGCCAGCCAGATTGCTTTCACCGCCGCGCGCCGGGGCCAGCGTGCGCTCATCTTGACCGCCCTCTCCGAGTCGACGGATAAGCTCGTCCGGCATCTACGAGGATTCAGCTTCTTCGACAAGGATCTGATCGGTGGACTCATCCAGGTGCTAAGTCTCTATCAATTCTTGCAGCAAGACGGTATGAGTGGAACGGCGAGGAGTGGCTAAAGACTGGTCCATGCTATTCTAAGAGACATGAACACCTGTCCACGCTGTCAGAGTCACGAACGGCAAGTCAAAGCCGGACATACCGCTCCGGGGAGTCAACGGTATCGGTGTGCA
>JAABUX010008651.1_pt1 | contig 11690 bp, 12 predicted proteins | sample 5561851 | NCBI WGS metagenome assembly JAABUX01 (sample SAMN10711883, study PRJNA513361) | rock metagenome | isolation source: Antarctica rocks | place: Antarctica: Victoria Land, Richard Nunatak red sandstone | collected 2016-01-03 | reverse complement strand
GTTGCTGCACTGCGAACTTTTCAACGAATTTCAGTCCCCTCAAACGGGGCAATATCTCTGCAACTTTTTGACCTTGACCTCGGACGGAACCCCTACTGGTATTTCAGTCCCCTCAAACGGGGCAATATCTCTGCAACACACTAGGAAAGGAGGTGGGCGGTGGCTGGTAATCTATTTCAGTCCCCTCAAACGGGGCAATATCTCTGCAACCCGCCAGAACCAAAAAAGAGAGTGGGTGTTTAATGATGGTTGCGGCAAAACAAACTGTTTCTCGTGGCTCTGAGTGCGTTGTTTTTGGCTGCGATTACTGCATAGTATACACGAAAAGCGTGGCGATTCGCAAATCGGTTTTTGTCTGAAAAGGGAGCCGATTTGCGAGTACACATTTTATGCGTGAAATGATAGCAAGGAAGAAAACGGGCGTCCTTTATGAGAAAACGTCTGGATGCGAGCAGTTTTTTGTCTCCATGAATTCGATTTGCGAATACGTCGCTTTTCTCCCTCTGTTTCATGCTCTTTATCCTTTCCAGAACTATACAACATCGTTGCAGAAGCGACGAAATTCACAGGTGACACAACGATATTGCGTAGCGGGTGCCGCTGGCATCAGTTCACTCTCGACAATACGCTGGATGTGCTGAATAGTCTGCACGACTTTCTTTCGAAGATGAGGCGTAATTAGTATGGATTCCGCTCGCTTGAGCGGAATGGAGTAGAGATAACCGCGTTTGACTGGAATGCCCCATGCTTCTTCCAGCAGGAGTGCATAGGCCGCGAGTTGGAGCGCGAAGTGTGGTCCTGCTTTCTGCTCGGAGTATTTGTATTCGACGACAATGCCCTCGGCGTTCGCTGCCTCGCGTGATGGAGTCGCGATTGCCAGATCGAGTCGCCCAGTAAGGCCAAGTTCGGGTGAGAGCAGAGCAAGATGTGCGATCCGCTCTCCTTCACTTAGACCATAGTTACGCAGACTGCGCCGCTCCTCACGCGCATCCTCTTCCTCGTGGCGACGAATGCCTTCTTCCATTAGCCCTGTGATGGGACGCACGCGCGGCAGGCAGTAGCGATAGTAGACGATACGGGGACAGACGATGTATTGTTTGAGGTCTGTGACCTCAAAGAGCCATTGCATAGATTATTGCTCCTCTGCTTCTCCGGGACGCTCGATGACGCGTCGCCCGGACCAGCTTTTTTCGTCAAGGGGATACAGTTGGACGCTTGCAGCATGTTTGCCGAGGCGCCGCTCAATTTTCGCGAACAATTCACGCTGATGGGTGTTGCTCAACTCTCCGAAGAAGGCACTGAATTGGATGCGTTCCAATCCGTAATCCAGGCAGGCATCAGCAATCTTTGTACGTGTCCCATCATGCGTGATGTCATAAATGAGAAGGCAACGCATGCGATGCTCCTTTTACCAGCCAGCGACAAATGGCTCATAGGGTGTTCGTTCTCCACGCAGGAAACTGGCAAGGTGACGTGCCTGATTTTGAAGAATAAAGCGCAACGTCTGGCGTTTCTTCTCGTAGACCTCGGTACTCTCAAGCCGCTCTTTGACTTTCTCTGCCAGTTTGTTGCGTGTCTCTTGCAGAAGACGGGCATCTTCGTCCTGCTCAACCGCGAATCGTTTGTTGACGAGACCAATCACGGTGCGGTCTACCACAGGCTGGCGAAACTCTTCCACAAAATCGAGAACGAGGCTTGGTTTGCCGGGACGGTCGGCGTGGAGAAAGCCGCCGTAGGGGTCGAGTCCGGCGAGAGTCAGAGCCTGTTCGACTCGTCCGTAGAGAATACCGTAGCCATAGTTGAGGAGCGAGTTGAAGGGATCGATTGCGCCACGATGCTCGCGTCCAGGCCAATTGAGGTCCGTTGGAATGATACGCCCAATCGCCGTCCAATACTTTTGTGCCGCGCGACCCTCGGCGGACATGAGTTGCTCGCGGATATCCTCTATCCTCGTCGCCTTGAGTTGCGCGACCTCGTGTAGAACGTCGCGTATCTCAAGCGTGACGAGCGAGAGTTCTTCGTACAAGACCTCATCGGTCTCTTTGCGATATTTGGCGATGTAGCGCAGCAAGTTTGACTGATTCTCTAGCTTGCCAGCGATCATCGCCTTTGCCGCCTGCACACCGCGTTCACTTTCATAGGCCAAAAGCTGCGTCCGACGCGTGAGGACTGTTCCTGTCAGCCCTGCTGAATAGAGACTGGCAATAGCCTGACCGCGATTGCTCATGAAGTAGATGGGAATACCTTCCTCAGAGCAGACCCGTACCACATCGCTTGAGAGGGCAATGCTATTGTCGAGTTTCTCTTTGACCTGTTCAACTGTCAAATGATTAGCTGCACATGTGAGACTGCCCATAGTTGCTCCTTCTCTGGCTGACAAAACCTTTAAGAACAGTCTACCTTCTTGTTACGAGTTATTGCAAATTAGTATGAGATTGTGCAGCGCTGGACGGATCCGGGAATAAAACATGCAGTCTATCGTCGTGTGTATCACAAAGGACCGGGCTTTGTGTATCTCACGGGAAGAGGGCAGAAGGCAGTCGGCCCTACGTATCGTGCCAGGGTTCCCGCAAGAGATTCGTTCGAGCACCTGTACTGGATTGCGGAAGTACGCATGAAACTCGAAGAAGAGATGCCTCCTCTGCATTGGATCAGCGAGCGGGCAATTCAGGCGAAATACCGACAGCGTTTTGAGGGTCAAAAACTTCCGCGTATTCCTGACGGGATACTCATCGTCCCACAGCAGGATAGCACTGAAGAGAAGATTGAGATTGAGGTACAAATCTCCAAACCGTCGGATCGAGAGGTCGAAGAGGTGCTAGGAGATCAGTTCTGGTCTCAAGGAGAGAATAACCCGGTGCGCTACTATGTGAGTAAGCACGCCCGTGGCGTCGTCCGGCACGTGTATATCAGGATGATGCAGGAAGGGACAGCGATGCGCTCTCGTATAGAGATCATCGACCTGGAAGCATGGTTACAACGTCCGCTCGATACCTTTGGCTAGGTTGTTCCATCCTACGTTGGAATGGGTATAGACGTGCTTACGGCCAAGATTGTGTACTCTCTAGGGATGCCGCCCTCTAACGATACGATGTTTTCCACAGTTTCTAGGGGCAGCACCTTTGATCACTTTTTACGCAATTGAACGCACTCCATTTCTGACTGGTGCTTCCAGTCTCGTCGGCTCTGGCGCACCATACTCGGAGCATCTCATCCATGCAGGGGAGGCCTGGGCGAATACTGTGCTTTCAATCGAGGCATCACAGGCATCACAGGAAGCAGTCATAGGCAATCCTTCTTCCTATCCCCACTGGTACTTATGAGGACATTCTTGCTCGTACCCCTGCAATCAGCAATGCGAGCAGTGCGCACAGGGTTCCACCAATGAGAAGCGTCGTGGAAGCCCCGATGACTTGTGCAACCCATCCCGCGACAAGGTAGCCGAAAGGGGCGAGGCCGAAGGTGAACAGCACCCAGATGCTCAAGACGCGTCCTCGCATCTCCTCGGGTGACATACTTTGCAGCGTCGTATTGGTCACCGTCATCGACATCACGGTACATGCTCCCAGTACAACCAAGAGCAGGAGTGCAAGAGTGAGGGATGCAGAGAGCGCAAAAACAATGCACGCAAGGCCACCCGTGATGCACAGGAGCAGCAAGACGCGCAGATTACGCTTCATACGCTGACTCAGGGCCACCACCAGTATCGCTCCAAGAAAGGCACCGATACCCGCGGCTGCGTTCATCACCCCGAGCCCTGTTGGACCGATGTGAAAAATATCACGAGCAAACACGGGTAAGAGCGTCACATAAGGAAAAACCAAAAAGGCAATCATGAATTGGAGTAGCAGTGCCATCTGCACTGCTGGGCGCATCCGCACATAGTGCAACCCCTCAAGGAGTCCTTGCCAGATACCCTGAGCTGCTGCCGGGCGTTGTTTTTGCCTTGGACGCAGGAGCAGTAAGGGGAGAAGAACTGCAAGATAACTGAGAGCATTGAGGTAGTAGGACCCTGCAATGCCAACCAACCCGATGGAAATGCCACCAATGGCGGGACCAACCACCCGCGAGAGATTGAATTGCATCGAGTTCAACGCAATTCCTTGCTTTAACTGTTCGGGGGGAACGAGGTCACCAACATAGGCTTGCCACGCCGGGAAGCCGACAGAACTACAGATACCATTGATGAGGGCCAGAACGATGATTTGCCACACGGTGATCCAATGAAGGGTGGTAAGGATGCCGAGCAGCAGTGCGGTACTCATGTAGACGAGCTGTGTACCGAGAAGCAGGTGCCGACGGTTCATGCGGTCAACGATGACCCCTCCAAAGAGTGCCAGCACGATAGTAGGAAGCGTCGCCGCAAAGGTAACGAGACCGAGCAGGAACACCGAATTGGTCAGTTGTAGCACCTGCCATCCTTGCCCGACGCTTTGTATCCAGAAGCCAATACTCGAGAGAAACGCGCCCGCCCAGAAAAGGCCAAAGGTTTTTTGTGTGAGTGGACGGAGTGAGGGCGGGAACAGAAAAGAACCTCTTTTTGAGGTGAGAGGGAAAGCCATGAAACATCCTAACTAGACAGAGTGCCATCTCTACATTTTTAGTCCATCTAGTATGGACCACGAATAGAGCAGATACAAGGTGTCACATCACGCTAAAAAGTGAGGTAATGATGTGCAAAGTGTCATCTTTGCATACGTTGCTCCATCCAGCTTCGATTACCCCATACATAAGCTCACCAAAGGGCTATCCTGTGCTTTGCTAGAGAATGATTCCTCTTGCCTCAAAGTGACACCAGAAAAGCCTGCTGTTGCCAAGACGCGAATCTCTCACTTTGCAGCTTTAACCGCTTGAGGGTGAGAGGTTCGCCAACAATGTCAATGTGAGGAAGAGGCAATTTCACTATGATAATTTGGCATTTACAGTCAGGAGTGGACCACCTCGTGAAAGTCTCGCCCCAAATCCTTGAGAAGGACCATAGCGGCATTGCGTCCAGGTCCGCCAGTCACTGAGCCGCCGGGATGCGTGGTGGAGCCGGTCTGATAGAGGCCAGGGATCGGCATGCGATGCTGGGCATAGCCGGGTACAGGGCGAAGCGTTTCCACTTGAGCAGGACTCAAATCTCCTCCATGACAACTCCCATGCCAGTTGTGGCGATTTATACGCTCCAGGTCGAGTGGGCTGCGAACCTCGGTAGCCAGTATCTTCTCATCTGTCAGATTTGGCGCGTATTTGCGTAGTTCTTCCAGGTCTCGTGCCGCGACCTCCATTTTGATATTGTCCCAATGCTCTGGTCCCTTACGCAGTTCATAAGGCTGGACGCTAATCACCTTGACCATATGTTTGCCTGCTGGAGTCCGGCTGGAATCTTCCACCGAGGGTGTGAGTATGAGCAATACTGGAGCATCCATGCCGACTGTCCCATGCTGAAATTGCTCGGAGATACGCAGTTGACGCTCAGGCGTTTGCGCGACGCCCGCTCCGACGACAGGGAGGGTGCCACCTTCGACGATGAACTTGGGCGGTTCGCTTGTGGCGTAGTGGCTGACGAACATGGAGCGACCTGGTTTATAAGTTTCCACGCCATATCGGAAGGCTTCTCCCCATGCTTCCGATGGAGCCATCTCGACCAGGTGCTTGACATGGATTGAAGAGACGACCGCATGGCGTGCGCGGAACTGTTCGCCCGTTTCAGTTTCAACGCCCACGCAGCGCCCATGTTCCAGAATGAGCCTGTTTACTGGCTGATTGGTTAAGATAGTGCCACCATGTTTTTCAACGATGCGACGCAACGCCTGAGGTAAGCTCCAGGAGCCACCCTTGGGAATAACCCACCCATTGCGTTGACGCCCACCCACGAAGGAATAGGCCAATGTACCTGTTCCTGGACGCTCGCCAGGTTGCATCGTTCCTTCCGCGAACCAGAGTAGCCAGGACTTCACATGCCAGTCCTCAAAAGACGAGTTAATAATATCCCACGCTGAAAGTGCCTGTCTGCGTAACCAGATGTCGCCCAGGGGATGCACAGCTAGTTCATCGGCAAGCGGTTTACTCCAGCCAGCGGGGGCGTAACGAATGTTGTTGAAAACAGGCGAGACGCTACGCCACTCAGCCATCATCTTGCGATAGGTTTCGGCATCTTTGCGCGAGAATTTGGCGATCTCCTCACAGGTGCGGTCGATATCCAGCCACTGGGTTATGTACGTTCCATCAGGGAAGACCACATGGGAGGCGGGGTCCGCGTGAATGTACTCCAGACCATACTCAGCCAGCGGCAGTTCTTGCTTACTCCAGACGGGACTTTGCAGGAAAATCGCGTGAGTTGTGGAGCAAGTGTCGTGGAGAAAGCCGGGCAGGGTCAGCTCCTCGGTCATAGTGTCACCACCGATGATTGAGCGAGCCTCAAGCACAAGACAGGAATAGCCTGCCATGCCTAAATATGCTGCCGTAATCAGGCTGTTATGGCCCGCGCCAGCAATTACGATGTCAAATTGTTCCGTCATGTGTTCCTCCTTGAGCATACTAAAAGACACTTCCGTAGTGATCGGGGGATGTCCTGTTTTGCTTGCAGATGGGCAAGCAAAACAGGACAACAGGGTTGTATCCGGAACAGCCCTCCCCCTCGTTTATTCGCTCACCTCATACAATCGATGAGGAAGCGCCCAAATACCTGGTTCTGTCGAATAGCCTCAAACGCTGCTTCAGCCTGCTCCAAAGGGAAAGCTGCGCCGATGATAGGCTTGACTCTCCCGTCGCGGACCAGTTCTAACGAGCGAGCGATCTCGGCACGGGTGGCATAGCGAGTTCCCAAAATGCTGAGTTCTTTGTTCACCATATACATCGGAGCCGCCGAAATCACCGCATTTTTGTCGGAGCGCAGGTGTGGCATCGAACCAGCAATGACGAAAGTGCCTCCGCGTCCAAGCGCGGCCAGACCCCTGCCAGTCGTTTCCGGAGACCCCACAAAATCGATGCAAACATCGAGCTGACCCTCGGCGACTTGCGAGAGAGATGTCTGCCAGTCTGGCTCCGAAGCATCGATCAGGGCATCTGGCGCGAAATCCTGGAGGCGACGAAGTTTCTCCGCATCGCGCTCGACAGCGATCACAAAGGCTCCAAACACCTTTGCCACCTGGAGCATATGGATACCAACGCCGCCCCCGGCACCGATCACTGCGACCCGCTGACCGGCGACAATGCGTGCCCGTTCGCGTGCGATGTGGTAGGGCGTAGCCACCGCGTCGGCAATAATGCCCGCTTCGCGCAAGACGACGCCCGTGGGAATACGTACCAGATTGCGGGCAGGCACGACCACATAGTCAGCAAAGGCTCCATCAATCTTCGCCCCAATATTGCCCTTGTTGTTGAGGCACAGTGTTTCGCGTCCAGAGGCGCACATCACACAATTGCCACAAAAGAGATAGAACGAACCAGTCACTGGATCGCCTTCCTGCCAACCTTCGACGCCGACCCCGAGTGCCACAATGGTCCCGGAATATTCATGCCCTAGAATGCGCGGGGTGGACCCGCCGAGATGACCCAGGCGAATGCTTTCCAACGTCAAGCCGGCACCACAAGCCACCACACGCACCAGGACTTCACCGGGACCCGGCTCCGGCACCGGCCTGGTCTCAAGTTTGAGCGTTCCTCCAAATGCCTCAAGCACCATCGCTCGCATGTGCATACGTGTTACTCCTTTCTGATCACAAAGGGAAACTTGGCAACAAAAATGGTTCCACTGCTTCTGATTGCATAAGGGTGCCAGCGTGTGCGGCCTGCACCACCGCCCAAATTTTCTCAGGTTTGAGCGGCATGTCGAGTGCTTTGATGCCCAAAGGAGCAAGCGCGTCTAAAGCCGCGTTGACGACCGCTGGAGGTGCGCCGATGCAGCCTGACTCTCCGGCTCCTTTTGCCCCCAGCGGATTGTAAGGGGAGGGGGATTCGATAAAATCGGTGACGAACGTAGGCACCATACTGGCATTCGGGAGGGCGTAGTCCATCAGAGTGCTGCTCAGCAACTGACCATCCTCATCGTAGACAACCTCCTCGTACAGTGCCTGTCCGATGCCTTGCGCAAGCCCACCGTGGAGCTGGTCATCGACCAGGCGGTGATTGAGGACACGTCCGCAGTCGTCCACTGCGACGTAGGCGAGGATGCGTAGCTCACCGGTTTCAGGCTCAACCTCAACGACAGCGAGATGCGTGCCAGAAGAGTAAGTCGCGCCAGAACCACTAAAATCGCGCCAGGCCGCTAATCCCTCGATGGACGTTGTATTGGCCGGATTGGGCGGCTCCCGTTCAACCAGGTCTGGTTGTTTCTCGACCATGCGAGCGAGTTCACCGAGGGCGAGTGTGCGTGCCGGAAAGCCACGCACGCTGAGCCGACCATTCTCTATCACGAGATCAACGGGCGCGACTTCCAGCATACGAGCGGCAAGTTGCAGCACTTTAGCCTTGACTGCTTCCGCAGCTAGGAGGACAGCAGAGCCAGCCATCTGAATGGTCCGGCTACCATAGGTACCGAGACTATAGGCTGGCAAACTGCTATCGTTCATACGCACTTCAACCTGGGTGGTGGGGAGATTGAAAACCGCGGCTGCAATCTGAGCGAACGCAGTAAAGTGCCCCTGGCCATTGTGAGAAACCCCGCTCTGGACCAGAATACTGCCATCTGCCCGAACGCGCACGGTTGCAGCTTCACGTGGGACGTTGTTTGTAGTAGAGGTGGCGTTGTCGCCAGATAATTCAATAAAGGAGGCCAGACCGATTCCCAGGAGCTTGGAATTGCCCTGCTCACGATACAGGTGCTGTTTGGCTCGCCATTCCGTGTAACCAGCCAGGGCCAGTGCCCGCTCAAGCGTGGCTTGATAATTGCCACTATCGTAGACAGCACCCGTTACAGTTGTGTACGGGAAAGCATGCGATGGGATGAAATTGCGACGCCGGACTTCCGCAGGATCAAGAGCCAGATCATGGGCAATGCGATCCATCGTACGTTCCAGGATATAGGCAGCCTCTGGCCGTCCCGCTCCCCGATAAGGAGCGGTGGTGGCTTTGTTCGTGAACACTCCAACCACCTGGCTCTCTAAAGCTGGTACCTGGTACGGCCCGGACAGCATCGACGACATGCGAGTGGGAACCATCGCTGTAGCGTAGGTCAGAAATGCGCCCAGGTCGGCAAGCGAGCGCACACGCAGACCAAGCAGTTTACCGTCGTTTTGAACCGCAGCCTCGATATAGTTGATCTGCCCACGTCCCTGCGATTGGGCCTGAAGATTCTCGTTGCGCTGCTCGATCCATTTGACGGGTCGTCCGTGTTTGATTGCTAAGAGGGCAGCGATAATCTCTTCACCTAAGAGAGCATTCTTCGCGCCAAAGGCTCCGCCCACTGCGGCGTTGGAGACATGGATACGCTGCTGGTCAAGGCCCAGAAATGAGGACAGCGTCTCTCGCGCCCGGTAGATAGCCTGAGATGACATCCAGGCAGAGAGTTCTCCACGCTGCGGGTCGTAGTCGAAGAAGCAGGCACGCGGTTCCAGGGAACTAGGGGCAAGTCGCTGGTTGACGAGGCGCATGTGCACAATATGATCAGACTGCTGAAAGGCCGTGACAAGATTGCCGCCACTCGTTTCATGTATAAACGCCACGTTTGAGTCATACTCTTCATAGAGCCTCGGCGCGTTCGCGTCCAGTGCTTTTTCCGGGTCCACGACTGCGGGCAGCACCTCGTAATCGATCTCAACTAGATCGCGAGCATCTTCGGCGATAGAAAGACTCTCGGCCAAAATCACCGCGACCGGATCGCCGACGTAACGCGCACGTCCAACAGCCAGAGGACGGCGCTCTGGCTTGCGGAGTCCTGGCACAGGAATGGTAGCCAGGGTGGGCATGCCGTTGACCAGTTCTGCGCCTGTAAAAGCGGCTATTACGCCTGGGTATGCTTGTGCGGCATCGAGCCGGATAGTGGTAATCTTCGCGTGGGCATAGAGGCTACGCACAACCAGCATGTGAAGTGCCGAGGGACGCCCCGGTTCTGGCCTGAGGTCATCTACATAGTGAGCTCGGCCCGTGAGTGGTCTGTAGTCTTCACGCCGACGTTCGAAAGCGTTCTGCCGTGGTTCATCCATAGTATCTCTCCATCATCTCAATTCGTTTTCCTGTTCCTTCAGGTGAGAGAACTTTTCCTGGATGTGGATGAGTACGCGTCGTATATTTTCCTCCTCATCGTTGCTGATTCCATCCACGAGTCGGGCTTCGAATTCTCGACTAAAGACCATCATCTCCTGGAATACCTGCTGACCAGTAGGGGTAAGCGTCACCAGCATAAAACGATTATCACGCGGATCGACACGACGACTTAACAAGCCCGAAGCTTCCATTTGCTTAGCGAAACGGGTCAACAACGCTGTCTCGATACCTAGACGTTGCGCCAGTTCGGTTTGATTGATTTCACCAGTATGCATCAGCTCATGTAGGAGCATCACGCGTGATTGACTCATACCCAGGCGTTGCTCATAAAAACGAAGCAGATCACGATACAGATGAAGCAGCAGAACGGGAAGTGGCAGTGTTTCGTAATACGGTTTTGCGAGATCATGGCTCTCAGCCCCACTCGTTACCCAATGTGCGAGGCGATCCTGAACATCTTGGACCGATTGTTGGTCGGCTGACTGAGGTATCGAATCTTTTGAAGCGTCGTAGATACAGTTAATGATTAACCAAGTTAATCATTAACTCAATGAGACTATACCCGGATGAAAATGTTTTGTCAAGGGATCGTATTCATCCATCATCATAGCATCACCCTGTCGGAACGATCTAAAAAGCTCTTTCTTTGCCTCAGTAGTCCTCAATGTCCTTTATGATATTCATTAAGCCTTACTTGTTAACCCCGTACTTTTGCTGGTCTCAATTAATTTAGTACAACAAGGTATTCTTCATGCATTTTTGTACCAGTAGAAATGAAAAGGGATACGTATTTTCATGCCTTGAAAGCACGCTATGTGGTATTCCTCTGTTATAATCTGTTCAGAACTGCTTGATACGTACAAGAAAAGCAAGTTTCCGTCAATTCCGAGGAAATATTTCAAAAAGGATTGACAAAAGGAATAAAAGTTGGTATGATAATCATACGTAGTGTACGATCATCATACCGACTGTGTGGAGATGGAGAAAGTATTGTATAAACCACTACAGTCAAGCAAGGTTTTTGAACGTATAGCGGAGCAAATAGAGCAGCGCATCTTGAGTGGAGAGCTTCGCAGCGGTGATCGTCTACCAACCGAGCGAGAATTAGGCGAACAATTTCAAGCGAGCCGAACAGCAGTGCGTGAGGCTATGAAGACGCTCGCGCAAAAAGGACTGGTGGATATGCGTCCTGGGCGAGGCACAATCGTCATTGATAGAACCTCGGAAGCGATGCAGCATTCACTGGGACTGATGATGAGAGTCGGGCAAGAGCACAATCTTGAGCATCTCAATGAAGTGCGCCTTATTCTCGAACCAGAAATTGCGGCTCTTGCCGCTGAAAGAGCGACCAACAACGAATGCACCGCTATGCAAGATGCAATAGACATCATGGAAGTCAACTTGAAAAACGCTGACGCGTTTATTGCCGGAGACAATGATTTTCATCGTGCCTTGGCGAAAGCAACGCAAAATGTGCTTATTCTGGCTCTCGTAGACTCCAT